>ERZ857775.877-NODE-877-length-40305-cov-11.449814_pt1 | contig 40305 bp, 32 predicted proteins | sample MGYA00519698_ERZ857775 | MGnify/ENA primary metagenome ERZ857775 (study PRJEB31778, sample SAMEA3449363) | human gut metagenome | biome: human gut; feature: human-associated habitat; material: faeces | place: United Kingdom | collected 2010/2012 ...
GCATAAAAATTCTTATAAAAGCAGACTCTATGAATTAATCAGTGCTTCCTTAGCACAATCCCCCGCCTGCAAAACAGGTGTAACCTTTTATTTCTTCATTTCCAAAGGAGGTCTCTATGAGAGCCGCTATTCCTTTAGCCCTTTGCGTGGTGCTGGCCCATCTGGCGGGCCGGTATCTGTGGTTTGAATCATTCCGCCATTTTCTGCCCGAACGCAGCCGGAACCGGATGATTCTTTCCTTTTTCATCCTGGGTGCCCTGAATGTGGCCTTTTATCTTTGGATTTTTTCCTATCCTGCCTACATGATTATGGCCTATAAAGGCTCCATGGTCTTAGGCTGGATTCCCTATGTGCTTCTTTCCTTCTACTGGCTTCCCCGCCTCATAGCCCAGCAGATTTTCGTATTCGGTATGCAGGGACTCTGGGTTCCCCTTCTTCACACCATCAGCATGTTTACAGTGATCCATTTCTTTGGCGGCGGCGAAACGCCGGAGAAGCTGTACATGGAGCTTTCATTCTACCTCATCTATTTCATGGTGTCCCTGCCCCTTTCGGCCCATATGTTCCGCCACATGGTACCGTCCCGGCAGCTCATCAATGACAAGGCCTACGGCTACTACATCGCCATTCTTCCCATACTCATCGCCTCTATCCAGATTCCCGTCAGCATGGATGAAGGGCTGTGGACCATGGACAAGCTTCTGTCCCGACTCATTTCCTTCACCGTTTTCTGGGCCTTCTACCGCTATGTGGCCCTGCAGGCCAGGGATCTGGAAACAGAAGTGCTTCTCAAAAGTTCCAATGAAATCCAGAAGAAGGCCATCCGTTTCTTCCAGAACAATATTCTTTTGATACAGGCCAGCATGAAACGGTTCTCCATCCTGCGCCATGATATGCGCCACCAGATCAATGTCCTCTACAGCCTCATCAGCAGCGGCAAAAATGAAGAAGCACTGCAGCTGCTTCGGGGATTTGACGAACACCTGGAAAAAACGGCGGTTCACCCCTTCTGTCTGAATCCCTTCGTCAATGCGGTGCTTTCCGTTTACATCGTCAAAGCCAAAGACGCCGGCATACCCGTCACCTGCCGCGTCAATTTCCCCGACGACCTGCCCCAGGTGCAGGAAAGGCTCACCTTCACCCTGGCCAACCTTCTGGAAAACGCCATCCGCGTATCGGAAAAGCAGGACAAGGACAAACGGTTCCTCCGCCTCACCCTGCAGACCAAGGGCCGCCAGGTGGTGCTTTCCGTAGAAAACTACTGCGCCGAACCCATCCGCTTCGACCGGGAAGGCTATCCCATGACCGATGAGCCCGGCCACGGCACCGGCATGACCTCCATCCGCCACTTCATCGCCTACTATAAGGGATATAAGAACTTCAGCCAGGAAAATGGGGTGGTGCGTTTTGAAATCTATTTCACCCTGCCGGAGGAAAGAAAGGGTTCATAGGGGTTCTCTCTATTTCATTGTGCCCCCGTTTGCATGGCACCTGAACCCTCTACACTATCGGGAATACAGGCATCACATACGACACAAAAAAAGAGCAGTCTTCCTGCTCTTTTTTTCATGGCTGTTATCCCAGACGGGCGGTAATGTCCTTCGCCCAGGCCCGGTTGATAAGGAGGTCGTCCTTGGAAATGGCATCGATACGGTCGAGGGCCGCTTCTTTGATGGCCTTGTAGAGGGCCATGTCGAATTCCATGGAAGCCACCATGTGCCCTTCCTTCCGGAAGAGGAAACCGTGCTCGCCGTCTTCGTTGGTGGCAAAGTAGATTTCATCGATATGCTTGTCCTTGTACCGCTCCTCCACATTGTCCCAAATGGAAGCCTTGATGATTTCCACGATCCGGTCATCCAGCCCGGCGTCCAGAATGAGGAGTTTTTCCTTGAAATCATTATAGGAAAGGACGATGCGCTTCCGATAGCCGTCGAAGGCGTTGCCCTTTTGGGAAAGGATCTTTTTCATTTCTTCATAGGAAGAGCCGTCAGCGTCTACGAAGATAAGCACTTTGTCTTCCTGCTGGTGATAAAGGAAATTGTAATTCAAAATAGCGGCAGCACCGCAGTCGGGGCAGCGATACCGGAAGGCCTCGTCATTTCTGACCTTCTCCTTCATTTCCGGATATTCCCGGGTATTGATACTGTCCCAGACCCGGAAGGAATGTTTCTTCCCGCACTGGGGACAGGTGATTTCCTGCATTGCACTCTGTGACATGACAGCCTCCTGTATGTTTTATTTGGCTCTTATTATAGCATAAAGAGGAGCGGCATGGGCCGTGTGTGGCTCAATGTCCAGCACCAAAGGGAGGGTGCTGCCTCTACGCGGAGAATGCTTTTGACTCATCTCTCCATGTTGCTTCTCTGCTGAATCAGCCACCTCCGGTGGCTACCCCCTATCCCGCTCCGCGGGACTTCCCCCTATTCAGGGGACAGAATAGGCCTCTCTACACTTGCCCTTGCGTCATGTGGCTCAATGTCCAGCACCCATAGTGCCCCCGAAAGGTGGTGCCGCAGGCACCAAAGGGGGCCGCCTTCTCAGTGCTGGGAATACTTTTGGTGCTCATTCTTTTTCTAACTCCATCACTCTTGCTGTCGTTATTTTAAGTACCATATCACAAACAATAGCAAATCTTTTCTCTATATCTTCATTAGTAAAGCGAAGCACCATATATCCTTTTTCGTTCAATTTCCCGCTTCGCCATTCATCATAGCTTTTACCACAGTCTGAGTAATGCTGTGTACCATCAATCTCTATAACCAATTTTGCTTTTCGGCAGGTAAAATCAGCAATAAATGGCGATTTTACATCCTGCCTTCGGAAATGAAAGGGAAGTCTTTTTAAGCAGAACAGCCATAATTTCAGTTCCTGTGGGGTCATGTTCTGCCTCATGCTGCGGGCTCTTTTTCTTAAAGTGGTCTTTTCCGGTGTAGTCATGATGGATTCCTCAAAATTGAGATATGAAGAAATAAGAGTCATGTGGCTCAATGTCCAGCACCCATAGTGCCCCCGCTTTAGCGGGGGAAAGGTGGTGGCGCCAGCCACCAAAGGGGGTGCTGCCTCTACGCTGAGAATGCTAATGCCTCATCTCTCCATGTAACTTTTCTGCTGAATTAGCCGCCTACGGTGGCTCCCCCTATCCCGCTCCGCGGGACTGCCACCCTATTCAGGGGCAGAATGGGACCTCTCTACTCTTACCCCTGCGCCGCCAGGCGTTTCAAACCGCCGGTCTTTACCCTTCCCTCTCTCTCTTATTCTCATACATTTTCCCGTCGATGACGGTAAGTATTTCTTCCATGGGCGGGAAGGGGGCGGTGAAGGTGGCGCTGCCCAGGGAGACGGCCACTTTTCTTTCGCGGAAGCCCTGGCGGATGGCTTCGGCCAGGAGGGCCGTTTCTTCTTCATCCAGGTCTGTTTCCACCGCCAGGAATTCGTCACCTCCCAGACGGAAGGTATGGTTCAGGCCTACCTGGGACGCGATGGCGCCGGTGGTGTTTTTGATGGCTTCGTTGCCCATGTGGTGGCCTTCGGTGTCGTTGATTTTCTTCAGGTGGTCTATGTCACAGTAGAAGAAGGAGGCCCTGGTACCGTCGGGGATGGCCTTTGCCCATTCTTCGAAGGCCCGAAGGTTGCCGGCGCCGGTGAGTTCGTCGGTGTGGCCCAGGGTGTACATTTCTTTCATCATGTCCCGGTTCCTGAGGAGGATGGTGAAGATTTTGGTGAGGGTGCTGAGAAGCATGCCGCCACCATCGCAGCGTTCGGGGGCGGGGTTCACGATTTCGATGAATCCCAGTTTCCTGCCATGCAGGGTGAGGGCGCCGGCCACAAGGCGCTTGATGCCCTTCACATAGATTTTCTTCATGCCCAGATCTTTGGAGAACTGGAGCGTGTCATTGTTAAGAACGATTTCCCGTTTGAAGAGGTAGTCGTAGAAGGGGCGGATGTTGTCGATAACCACATGCGCCAGTTCTTCCTTCATGGAAGGAAGGTCTTCCCGCTTCCATTCGTAGGTGCAGCGGAGTTCGGCGCCTGATTCTTCCAGGATGATGATTCGTTCGGCCTTCAGGAAGGGGGCCAGTCTTTCCATCATCTTTTGGATGCCCTTTTCCGGATTCCTTTCCGCCAGGCCGGCGGCAATGATGTCGTTAGCCTGCACTTCCCGGTAGATGATTTCATTTTCATGAAGGTAATGGGCAAGGAAGGTCTGCAGGGAGAAGGCCATGTTGAAGCGGACGGCCTTTCCTTTCCAGTTTACCAGGGTGTCCTTCATGAGGAAATCCATGCCGCTTCTGGGGTTATGGAATACCCAGGATGTAAAGCGGTCATTACTGAGGCGGGGAATGGGGCAGAAACTGCAGGGCCCTTTGCCGTCGCCCCATACTTCGTAGCATTTCTTTCCATGCCAGTTATAATCATCAGGCAGTCCGCAGTTATTCAGCATGGCTTTGTTCACATAGAGGATTTCATAGGTGTTGGGGTCGCTGATGACGATTTGTTCTCCCGATTGATCAAATTTCTTCATATCAAAGGAAATCCGGTCTCCCAGAGCAAGGTTTTCCATGGTCTGCTCCTGTTCGGCCCGTACCATTCTTGCGCCCAGAAGCTGCAGCAAACTGTCTATGGTGGAGGATTCGCCGCTCACCACCAGGGCGTAGTCCATGTAGAGGGTCACCGGCACGCCGTCCACTTCCGTCACTGCATGGATGTCATCGGCGGCTTTCTGAAGCCTCCTTTCCATATCCGCCCTGTCGGTAGTCTTCACCAGGAGGATGAAGGCGGCCTGGCTGATATGGGAAAGGCTGCCGCTGACAGGACTGACGACGGAGAGGATATGGACGATCTGCTGGAGGAGGCGAAGGTAGACAGCCCTGCCATAGGCTCTTTCCATGTCCGTAAGGGCAGGGATGGACATGAGAACAGCCATGTATCCTTCTCCCCGCTGGCGGAAATTGTCCTCATAGCGAAGGGCTGCCGCCATCATGCCGCGATAGGAGGCAAGGCCGGTCTCCCGGTCTCTCATGGAAATTTCTCTTTCTTCTTTTCCCAGTTCCTTTTCTTCGGACATATCGTGAAAATAGCCTGCCAGACCAATAATTTCATTGCCCCGGTACACAGGAAACTTGGTGGCTGCTATGGTTCTGAGCTGTCCTTTCACCAGGCAGGTGCCGATGACATGGCGGGCGGTCATTCCATGGGCCAGTACATCCTCTTCTATTTTCCGGAAGGGAATATTATCCACATGCCACTTCATATCTTCGTCGGTCCGGCCCTGAATTTCAGAAAGGGAAAGGTCGTAGTAGTCAAGAAAGGCCCGGCTGGCGGTGACGAAGCGGCGATTTTTGTCTTTGACAAACCATTTAATGTGGGCCTTTTCCCGGAAAACGTTAAAAACATCCGCCTTCTTTCTCCATGTCTCCTGGCGGGGGTTTTCTTTTATGCCGAAGGAATGAACGAAAATTTCCAGCAGTGCCTGCCTGTCCCAGGTTCTTTCAATGCTGGCGTCTTTCAAAATCAGCAGGATATTCTTCTCTTCCGTGCGGTAGAGGATGTAGGCTTGCAGCTCCTTCCAGGCGTAGTTTCCATTCTCTTCCTTTACCCGGAACATACCGCAGGGCGCATATCCATTGGCCTCATTGCCCAGACGGTACAGATTGTCCAGCCGGATAAAGGCGAAGAAACGGCCCCGGTCTTCGGGATACACCTTCTGTTCTGCGAAATCATGGAAAGCCTTTTCCGCTGAAATGATTTCGCCCGGTTTAGCATAGGGATTCACCGTTTCCAGTACCTTCAATTTCCCGGTCTTCGGATAGTACAGGCTGATATCATCGCAGAGGGCCAGGGTATTTCTCAAAAGGCTGTCAAGGTCTCCCGCCGTTTTCATCCGGTTGTCCGGCATAAGGCTGTATACCGACGTTTCGCCTACATAGAAGGATTCATCGCCGGCAATAATCTGTCCTGTCACCTGGTAATAGGAACCGTTATCTGCAAAGGTCATGGACTGCCTTTCCCGGTGCAGGAGCAGTCTCTGTACAAAGGAGAAGAATTTCTCCCGAAGGGGATAGTGGGGATCCGCAAAGCAGCCATTGAGATCGTCTATGGTATGGGCGGATGCGCCAAGGATATTCTTCTCATGGGCTTCATTCTGGTAAAGGAGGGTCAAATCATTTCCCCGTCCCAAGTAGAGAGCCACCGGTTCTTCCGTCACCACATTCACCAGCCCCAACTTATTCATGAGGATTTCCTCTTCCGGCGTTTCCATGTCCATATGTCTCATGCGGAGCATATCTTCCACGCCGGCCCAGGGCCTTGGGCTGCTGTAGTAGAAGCCCTGGATTTTCTCGCAACCTACGCTCTTGAGGAATTCCACCTGCTCTTCCGTTTCCGCCCCCTCCGCCAGGGTATGGATGCCCAGGGTTTTCGCCATGACCACGATGGACGCAATGATTTTCCTACTCCGTTCATTGAAATGGCGCAGGAAGGCCATGTCGATTTTCAGCTCATCCAGGTAGAAATCATGGAGCACATTCAAAGAAGAGTACTGGCTGCCGAAATCATCGAGCCAGCACTCATAGCCCGCCTTCCGGAAAGCAGGGATAGCCTCTTTCAGCACCTTTTCGCTCTTTACAAGGGCAGACTCCGTGATTTCAATGCGGATCAGATGACGGGGCAGACGGTAGCGCTTCACCACTTCCTCCACCATGGCCAAGGGCTTGGACACCTCAAAATCCACGCGGGACAGGTTCACCGACACCGGCACCACAGGAAGGCCGTTTGCTCTCCGCTCTGCCAGGAAGCGGGCCGCCGCCTCCAGGATGTAGCGATCCAGTTTATAAATAATGCGGGCACTTTCCAGCACCGGGACGAAAATGTTTGGCGTAAGCAGCCCCTTGTCCGGATCCTCCCACCGGGCCAGGGCCTCCATGCCGCAGAGCTTTCCTGTCAGCGTGCGTACCACCGGCTGGAAATAAATCTTGATGTATCCATTAAGAAGGGCCCGGTCAAAGTGACGGAGCACATAGGCCCGGTTCTCCAGCATACTGCCCATGGAGTCCTCATAGAAAGTCCAGCTCCGGGACGCATCGGATTTGATGGAATCGCAGGCAATCTTTGCCAGGTCGAAGGCATTCCGAAGAAGGGAAACCGGCGGCATCTTCCTTCCGAAATCGCAGATACCCGACTTCAGCCGGATGCTGGGGTCATCGATATACCGTTCGATTTCCAGGATCATAGCCTCCAGCCCATCAGGCACCCGGTCCCTGGAGCCAAGAAGAAGGAAACTGTCACTTTCCTGATGGCACATCAAATCGCCGGAGAAATACCGCTTCAACGCCTCTGCTATCTTCTGCAGCAGCTGATTGCCCGCCTCCCGGCCATGGGTGGCATTATAAAATTTGAAATTGGTAAGATTGAGATACATAGGATAATGGGCGCCGAAGATGCCCTCCTCCTCATCCTTCTTCGCCGTTCCCAGTGCTTTCTTCAGGAATACCGGAAGAGACAGAAGACCGGTCAGGGCATCCCGGTAAGACAGAGAAGAAATCGTCTTCGACGGCACCACACTCAGCACCCATACCGATCCCATCCCCTGCCGCACCGACCGGGACAGCACCCCTTCCATCCGCCGGAAATGGCCGTCCCTGGTACGACAGTTAAAGGAAACATAAAACCGGTCATCTCCCAGAGGGTGGGCACCGGAATGCTCTACCTCCGAAAGGGGCCGGTAGTCCGAAATCTCCACCATCCCCCGGAGCGTCCCTCCGGTAATCGAAAGAAACTCCTCCCGGCTGCGGCATTTGTACATGCGAAGAAGAGACTGATTGACAAAAAGGATTTCCTCCTTCTCGTTATCAGTGATTACGCATATCCCTTCGGGAAGATCATCAAAGTGAAAATCAAGCTGTATAGATTCTTTCATGGCAAAACCTCGGATAAAAGATTGACCGGTCTGCCGACCGGAAGGTTCAGAGGATTCAGAGGGTTCTGCGCCTTTTGGGCGCGGAAGGTTCTTAGGTTTGACCGGCCCCTTGGGCCGGAGTATTCTTAAAATTGACAGCGGCTTCGCCGCTGAGGGTTGTGGATTGCCGCTATCGCGGCAATGAATATAAAGGCCGCCTTCGGCGGCGGTGGTGGACGCCTTTTAAGTCGGATAAGGCGCCTCTTTATGATAAAACCATACAACCGTCGGAAAGCTATACACAGCTGATGACTGGAATACTCAGCACCCATAGTGCCCCCAGCGAAGCTGGGGGAAAGGTGGTGCCGCAGGCACCAAAGGGGGGCCGCCGAAAGGCGGCTTTTGTATTGGCGCCCTTCGGGCGCGACCCCTTCCACCGCTCACGCGGTCCCCCTCCCCCTGCAAACAGGGGGAGGCAAGTTCTGAGGAAAGGCGCGGCAGGTGTCCACCACCCCTGCCGCGAAGCGGCCACAACCTTTGAGCGAAAGCGAACACAACCTGCCTGCGGGAGCAGGCCATAACCCGCCGCGCCAGCGGCGCCCCTTGGCCGCTTCAGCGGCCACTATATTTCATCATGGACGATAGTATTTCTTCCCCTTCTCTTGGCTTCAAACATGAACCGGTCGGCCCTGTCGATGATACTCTTCAGCGTATCCTCCGCCGTCACCGCCGTAATGCCTACGGACATGGTAATATGGAAAGTGCCCTTATCTTTCTTCACCGCTGCCTGGGATACGATTTCCTGGAAGCGGGCCGCAATGGGGAGGATGTCCTTTTGATTCTTAATGGGATAAATACCGATGAATTCCTCGCCGCCCCAGCGGCCGATGGTATCGGTTTTCCTTGTATGGCTGAGAACGGTCTCGGCGAAGGTTTTCAGGATTTCATCCCCCGCCTGGTGGCCGTATTCTTCGTTGAATTCATGGAAATGGTCGATGTCTGCGAAGAGCACCGCAAAGGGCTCGTGGAGCCGGTGATACTCGGAGAAACGGGTTTTCAGCACCGCCTCCAGGAAGAGCCGGTTCGGCAGCTTGGTAAGGGCGTCGTGATAGGCCATGGAGTAGAGATTTTCCACAATGCGGGTTTCCCTGTTCATGAGCCGAATGGGCGTGAACACCTCCGCCACCAGCTTTAAGCGTCCCATTTCATCCTTCAGGGGAACGAAATGGGCCTGCACTGCAATCATGTAGCCCTTCTTATGGGTGAGCACCAGCTTCTTTGCCTCCGGCCGCTTCTCATCCATACAGGCCAGAAGGGGACAGTAGGTCTTGCAGAGAGGCGTGCCCTCCTCGTCCATGTGGTTCAGCTCCGTATCCGGGCAGCGCCGGCCCACCATTTCTTCGGCGCCGTAGCCGGTAATGCACTCCGCCTCCCGGTTCCAGTACACAATGGTTCTGTCCGGCTTCACAATGTACACGCCGTAGGGCAGAGATTCGATTAATTGGAAGAAATCATTTTCACTTACTGTCAATGAGTCATCCTCCTGTTCTATGAAATCCGGTAGACCGCCTGTTCCGTCCACTGCTATCTGCCATATATTATTTAACCGTTTCCTCTTTCCACAAAGGGAAACGCCCCTATTACTCATAGCTTATATTTTCCGCATACCGATTGCAAGCCCGAGCCGCTCTGCCTCCCCCACCTTCATCTCCAGCACCGACGACGCCTTCAGGCAGGCAGACAGTCCGATCCAGGGATGGAGACGGCGGACGATTTTCACAATAGTCATGGAAGAGTCGAAATAGACAGCATCAATGGCAAATCTCATAAAACACATATGGATACTGTTCGTAGATTTCAGAAACAGCCCCTGGCCGGGAGAAAGAGGCGAGCGCAGCATAAGCCCCTTAAACCGGGCCCACCAGCTTTCCGCCAGCTCCACGGAAATGGAAATCTCCGGATGGCCCTCAAAGGACCAGACTTCTTTCTGCAAAATGATTCCTCCTATAAAAAAGACCGTGAAAGAATTCACGGGGATAGGGCCGACAGGCCCGGGTTCATAAGGTTCAGAGGGTTCTGAGGGGGCACTTTGCTCTCCACTCAGCCCACTGCTTCTTATGTTACTCTATGCATAACGCCACTAACATCTCCCCCTCCGGGGGAGATGTCGCCGAAGGCGACAGAAGGGGTGCATTTCCAGCGCCCGTCAGGGCGGTTGTATGGTTTTTCACCACCGCTGCTATGAATAACCAAATGACAGAAATGTTCAGCGTCCATAGTGCCCCCTCGAAGAGGAGGAAAGGTGGTGCCGCAGGCACCAAAGGGGGCGCCGGAAGGCGGCATTTATACTGGCGCCGGAGGCGCCCACCACAACCCTCACGCCGACAGGCGTGTCAAACTTCGCGCCCTTCGGGCGCATCCCCTTCCACCGCTCACGCGGCCCCCCTCCCCCTGCAAACAGGGGGAGGCAAGATTATGGACGGCGCCTGTAAGGCGCGTCAATCCTGCCGCGCAGCCGCTCATTTCCCCATGGTCTGCATGAGGGAAATCAGGGATGGCAGGAGCACCACTACGAAGATGGCGGGGAAAATGCAGAACACCAGGGGGAAGACCATTTTCACCGGGGCCTTCATAGGCTGGGTTCTGGCTCTCTGGCGGCGCAGGTCCCTCATGTTGTCGGCCTGGATGACCAGGGTGTCGGACATGGAGGCACCCAGTCTTTCAGACTGGACTACGGACATGACGAAGAGGTATACGTCCTGCACGTCGCAGCGTTTGGCCATGAGCTGCATAGAGCGGCGGCGGGTCATGCCCATTCTTGTATCCCGGAGCATACGGCGGAATTCGTCGATTAAGGGGCCTTCCATTCTTTCTACCACTTTACGCATGGCGCCGTCCAGGGAGAGGCCGGCCTGTACGGAAATGGAGAGGAGGTCAAGCACGTCCGGCAGCTGGCGTATGATGAGATCCTGCCTTTTTTTGATGATATGGTTGAAGACGCCGAAGGGCAGCAGGGCGCCGAAGAGGAAGCTGCCCCATACCACGCAGAGACCCTGGATGGTGTCCATGGGATTCTTTGCTGTATAGTAAAATCCCAGAAGACCGCAGGCCACCATGGAGAAGAACCAGAGGCCTACCACGGTTCTTACCTTCCAGATTCCCTGTTTCCCTGCCAGCATGATGCGCTGTTCCATCATTTTCGGCATGGCGGAGGGGGCAAAGTGGGAGAGAAATTCCATCACATGGGCCAGCATACGTCCGATGGTACGCTGGTAGAGAGGAATCTTTTTCAGGTCATCTTCCCCAGTTTCTTCTTCCTCCTCTTCCGTTTCCTCACGGAAGGTATCGAGACGGCGCTTCACTTCCTTTTCGCCGAACCGTTTCAGCGCCAGCACCGACAGCGCAAGGAAGAAGAAGAGGGCCAGGGCGATGGAAATGGAAAGAGCCAGCATGGTTACTCACCCTCCTCCCAGGCACCGCCTGCCCGCTGCATGAATTTCGGAAATTCCACATTGTGGGCCTTGAACTTGGACAGGAACTGGGGCTGCAGGCCTGTGGGCACAAACTGCCCCATAGCCTTGCCGTTTTCATCAAATCCGGTCTGCTTATAGCGGAAGAGATCCTGCAGGACGATGACGTCCCCTTCCATTTTCTGTACTTCCGTAATATAGGTGATTTTGCGGGAACCGTCCTGGATACGTTCCTGATGGATGATAAGATCCAGGGCCGATGAAATCTGGTCGCGGATAGCCCGTACCGGCAGATCCAGGCCGCTCATGAGCACCATGGTCTCCAGACGGGACAGCACATCCCTGGGGCTGTTGGCGTGGGCCGTCGTCAGGGAGCCGTCGTGGCCGGTATTCATGGCCTGCAGCATATCCAGGGCCTCACCGCCTCTGACTTCGCCTACGATAATGCGGTCAGGACGCATACGGAGGGAGTTTTTCACCAGGTCCCGGATGGTCACCGCCCCTTTGCCCTCAATATTGGCAGGGCGGGCTTCCAGGGTCACCACATGGGGCTGTTCCAGACGGAGTTCCGCCGCATCTTCGATGGTGACGATACGTTCATCATGGGGAATGAAGGAAGACAGCACGTTCAAACTGGTGGTCTTACCGGAGCCGGTGCCGCCGCTGACCATGATGTTCAGCTTCGCCTTCACGCAGGCCCGGAGGAATATGGCCATTTCCTCAGACAGAGTACCGAAGGAAATGAGATTTTCCACGGAGAACGGGGTCTTGGAGAACTTACGGATCGTTACGCATGGCCCGATGAGGGACAGCGGCGGGATGACGATATTGACACGGGAACCATCAGGCAGGCGGGCATCCACCAGAGGGGACGCTTCATCTACATGACGGCCGATGGGGGTGACGATCTTGTCGATAATGGACATGAGGTGGGCATTATCATGGAACTGGGCACCGGTCAAATGGAGTTTTCCCATCCGTTCCACATAAATCTTCTTCGGCCCGTTCACCATGACTTCGGTGATGGTGTCATCCTTCAGAAATGGCTCGATGGGGCCGTAGCCCAGGATTTCATCGCATATATCCGATACCAGCCGGGCCCTTTCGCCTCGGGGCACCACAAAAGGATTGTGCTCCAGCACCCGCTGCACGTAGCCGGAAATCACATTCTCAATATCCTGGCGGCTGCGGTTCGTGCCGTCCAGAATCTTCTGCTGTTCCGAAGTCATTTCCTCTACAATGGCCCGGTGTACATTGAGCTTCAGGGCCTGGTATTCCTCTTCCTTCGCATCCACCGCCCGCCCGGCGAATATATTCTCTTCCTTAACCTCGGTCTTGCCCTTCTCTTCCCGGCGTCCCAGACGTTCCAGCAGTGTCACGGTTTACATCCCCTTTGTATCGAAATCAATTAAGTCTTATTTTTATTCTCATCATACATATAATAGACAATATTGTAGTTCTGTGGTAATCCGATGCCCAGGTTCTCTAAAACTATCGGAAACGCATAATCCTTATTCAACGTTGCCTTAATTTCCACACCTACAGAATCAGCAGGCACTCCATTCGGCGGATTATTTCCTGTCTTTGCAATGCTGATGCCGTCAAAGGTATATAGGTTTGTAACCGCATGGGAAGTATGAATCAAGTCTGTGTACTGATCTTCCAGATTTTGAAAAGAAGGCTGCGGCTTTGGATCATCATTTTCATGCCCCTTAGGCACCGTTTCCCCCACGATGACCGCCTCCCTGGCTGCTGAGCGGGCCATGCTGGAAAGCATTAAGTAATCTCCAAAAAGAAAGCCGCAGTACATGATTCCAAAGAAAAAAATGAAAAAAAAGGGAATCAGCAGTGCAAATTCCACGATGTCCTGGCCTCTTTGCTTATTCATGCTGATTCCTCCTTTCATTCATCAAGTTCTTTGATATCCTGTAAAACCGATAAATCAACGATTTTAGCCGTTGGTTTTGCTGGTGGAAATAGAAGCTGCAGAGCTGGTAACCTGGGAAGCATTGTTGAAAATCTGCTTAAGATTGTCATTCAGACCGCTGGACTGATAAATCAGGAAGCCAATGCCTACAACGATAGCCAGAAGCAGAGCATATTCTACCAGATCCTGACCCTTTTCACCGAGGTATGGTTTTACATAGTAATCATACATCTGAGAAGCGAGAGACATCATAGGGATTCACCTCCTTCCATGGTAATCCATCATATTGAATATATAAAAAGCCGGAAGGCTTTTTACCAAAACATTAAATCTTAATATCCACTATCTTATAGATGGCAATAAACCCTACGATTTCAAGAATAATGGCTGCCCCGATGGCAATATGGCCGATGGTAGTCGTAATAAGGGGTTGTATGAAAGAGGGGGCCAACGTATAGAAAAATAAAGCCAGCACCACCGGAATACAGGCCAAAATGATGCCTGTTGCCCGTCCCTGGGCAGTAAGCGTTCCGATTTCACGGCGCAGGCGGATACGTTCCGAAATGGTTTCCCGGATGGTATCCAGGATAGTTGCCAGATTGCCGCCCACCTGCTGCTGGATCAGTACCGCCGTCACCACCAGGGAAAAATCGGCGCTCCCCACTCTTTCATCCATACTGTGGAGCGCTTCATCCAGAGATTTCCCCAGAGTGGTGTCCCGCATCACTCTTTCAAATTCCGTAGACATGGGCGGTTCCATTTCCCGGGAAATAATTTCCATGGTCTGGAGGAATGAAAAGCCGGCCCTCAAAGAGTTGGCTACCAGGGACAGACAGTCCGCCAGCTGCCGCTGGAAATTATCAAGGCGCTTAGTGATTCTCCGCTGCACAAACACAAAGTCTGCCGCCAGGAAAAGGAGCAGTGCCAGCAGTCCGGTCACCGGATTCCGGGTCGCCAAAGCAAAGATGACAAATACAAGCAGCGCCCCGCCGGCGGAAATGGCCAGGAATTCAGACCCCAGAAGCGGGAGCCCCGCCCGAACCATCATCAGATCCAGCTTCTTTCGGCCAAGACCGGTGTCCGTCCGCCTGGCCTTCTCTGCAAAGATCTCATGAAGACGGCTTCGGAGGACTTCAAAAACAGAAGCCTTCCGCACCACCGACGGCTGGTACCCGGAAAACATCTGGATACGCTCCGCCACCTCCCTCCTCCGCCGGAGCACTGCCATAAGCCCCAGAAAAAGAAGGAGGAAGAACAGAAAGGCGAAAAGCAATGAGAATAAAAGTATCATCTAACTCTCTCCTTTCTATCTGAATTATAACATGAGTAATGGAATAAATTAAGTAGGTTTATACAAGGTTCTTAAGCTTGATGGGCCCTTGGGGCCCAAGGGTTGTGGTATCGCCGCTATGGCGGCGATGAATTTTATAAACTGCCTTCCACGGGTAGTGGGCGCCATTTAAGCCGTATAAGGCGCCTCTTATGATAAAACCATACAACCGCACCTTTGGCGCGATGGAAAACATTCAAACCAGGCTGCGCCTGTTGGAAATGCACCCCCTTTGGTGCTGGCGCACCACCTTTCCCCCGGAGGGGGACTTTGCTCTCCACTCAGCCCACTGCTTCTTATGTTACTCTATGCATAACGCCGCTAACATCTCCCCCTCCGGGGGAGATGTCGCCGAAGGCGACAGAAGGGGTGCATTTCCCTCGCCCGTCAGGGCGGGTGTATGGTTTTAGCCGCCGCAAGGCGGCATTTTTACTGGCGCCGTAGGCGCCTACCAAACTCCTCACGGCCGGAGGCCATGTCAAACTTCGCGCCCTTTGGGCGCGACCCCTTCCACCACTAACGTGGTCCCCCCCTCCCCCATAGATGGGGGAGTCAAGTTTTTAGAAAAACGTAATCGCCCCCTCCCCTATAAATGGGGGAGGCAAGTTACAAGGAAGGGCGCGTCAACCATTTACTAGCGTCCTGCCGCTATCTCTTCCGCCAATTTCTCCACTGCCAGGGAGAAGGGGTTGTCCGGCATCTGGTCTATGAGGAGACGGCCGTTATCGGCAGCCGACGATACGGCCAGGTATTCGTTAGGAAGGATATGGGCCACAGGGAAGCCCAGGGCCTGGGAGAAGACTGCTTTTTCTTCTTCTGTACAGGGAGACACGCGGGTGAAGACGGGGCGGACTCTTGCTTTGTAGTCGTCCCAGCTGCGGAAGATTTCAAGGGCCCGTTTCATGTGTTCCACTTCGTAGCCGCCGTTCACCATGGCCATAATGGCGGTCTTGTCGGAGAGTTCGCAGGCCGTGCAGGACACATCGGAGAAGCCGGAGGAGAGGTCAAGGAGGACGTAGCGGAAAATGCTTCTTGCCATTTTGATAAGGCTGGTCATGCCTTCCATAGTCACCGTTTCAGCCAGATCCGGTTTGGAGGCGCCGCAGAGGATGGACAGGTTGTCATTTACCGGCACGAAGTAGGATTTCAGTGTCACCGGGGAAAGGAAGGAAATATCTCTCACCGCTTCCGCGATGGTGCTCTGGGGGGTGAGATTGAAAAAGACGGACATATCGCCGAACTGGAGGTCTCCGTCGATAATGGCTACGGACTCTCCTGTTTTCCTTGCCAGGGCGGAGCCCAGGTTGGAAATGAGGGTGGTTTTGCCGCTCTTCCCCTTGGGGCTGAAAAAGGCGATGACTTCCGAATGATGGGCGGAAGCGGAGTTGCTCAGGTTCTGGATGGTTTCCCGCAGTTCTTCGCCGGTGAAGGGCTTAATCATGAACCCGCCGGCGCCGGAACGCATGAGGCGGGACTGGGCTTCGGAGTCCCATTTCCTGCTCATGCCGATGATGGCAGTATGGGGATAGGATTTCTTCAAATCCGGCAGAAGGGCACCGTTTCTTTCGTTATCAATATCCAGAAGGATGAGCTCCGGCTTGAAGGCCTGCATCTGCCCCAGAGCATCGCCGGCGCTCCGGTAGCGGGCGCTGAGGTCGAAGCCCGGTGTATTCTTAATGACGCTGGAAAGTCTTTCCAGCATGACCTGGTTTTCTTCAATAAGGACGGTTCTATATGCCAAAATCCTTCACCTCCCTCAGGAAAACAGACGGGAAAGCCAGCCGCCGCGGTCGTCCGTTTTTTCCTCTTTCCGGCCTGTGTCCGGGCGGACATAACCGTCTACGATGGAAATGAGCTCCTTCGCCAGAGGCGTATGCCGGGCCTCCAGCACAAAGGGCACGCCGCTTTGGATAGAATTCTGGGCGGTCTGGAAATCATTGGGAAGGACGAAATCGAAGTGCTTGCCCAGGATGGCCTCCACGTCCTCCACATCGATACGGGTTTTCGCATTGTTTCGGTTCAGGAGGTACCGGATCTTGCTGTCGTCGTACCCCAGCTCCTTCAGCGTATCACTGCCCCGTTTCATATTCTTGATGGTGGGGATGAAATCCACGATGCCCACGAAATTGATGAGGGTGGAAAGATCCATCATGGACAGGTTCAGGGCGCTGAAAGTAGAAGTGGTGTCGATAATCACGTAATCATACTCCAGCTGCAGCTGCTGCACAAGGGAGCGGATAATACCGTTATCCATATTGTAGGCTTCCTCCATGAGCTTCGGATTCGTCAGCACATCAAAGGACACCCCATGGGCGGTATACTTCGTCAGATACTCCACCGCCACCGTATCCCGGGGATTCGCCTTCATAGCCCGCTGGGCATCGGCGATGGTCTTCTTCGGATGGAGTTTCAGATAGTAGCAGATATCCCCGAACTGCAGATCCAGATCCACCAGACAAACCCGAAGCCCCTGCTTCGCCAGCTCCGCCGCAATATTAATGGCAATCAGCGACTTCCCCACAGCATAAGCCGTGCTGAAAACAGTAAATATAGTCCCTTTCCTGCCTTCCATGTGATGCCTCCATTTGCGTCAAATCTATAAACAACATTGTGTATCATAAGTGCGTAAGGGGGCAAAAAGGTTGTGTGACACCTCGTTCCTCGGTGTCAGGGTTGTGTAGAAGGGGGCATAAAATTATCCATATCCCCATATTCCTCCACTTCTTCCCTTGCAGCTGTAGACTTTTCGCCCATTTTATCTTCTAAAGAAGCTATCAGCTTTTTCAACAGCCAAATCACTTTTTTCACATGATAAATAATGTGATTTGCTGTTTCTTCAGATATAAAACGCCTGCGTGCACAAATAATCAACTGGGTTTCCACCTCATATGCTGACCCCTTGGCATTATATAGAAAATGAATGTAATCTTTTAGAGTACCTCGTCCTGCTCCCTCCGCTATATTTGACGCTATGGAAACAACAGCACGCCTAAGTTGATTGGAAAGAGCAAAAGTTTCGTAATCAGGAAGCCCCATGGCTACATCATAAACGTCATCTATCAAAACCAAGGTTTCCTGCCATACAAGCAGCTTCTTATAGTTGCTCATAAGTCAATAGCCCTCCAGATGATTTATAACTTGCGGCGAAGCCGCACCCCTTTTATCGAGCTGCTGCCGCAACCAAAGTACTCCGCTATCTCAAAGTGCAAAAATTATATTTTGCGGCGCTTCTTTACTTGTGCGCCGCCACCTTCACCTTGAGCGTAAGCGAACACAACCCTTTTACACAACCCGCCGCGCTAGCGGCCATAACCTGCGGCGAAGCCGCGCCCCTTTCTACCTGGCGTACCCATCCATCACGGCCTTCACCCGTTCGCGGATATCTTTCTTTTCTTTATCCGCGGCGGTGGTGTCTATGGGGCGCTCGACTTTCGCACGCTTAACCACCGGCACTTTCTCTGCTCCTTCAGGCACCGGTGTCTTTTCTACTCCTACCACCTGCAGTTTATCTTTCTGTTTGGCATAGTCTTCTTCTGTCATGGGGACGTAGACGGTTTCGCCTTTTTCGTCAGTGGTGCGAAGGACGTGGGAGGGGGCCTCTTGTTTTGGCTTTTCTTCCAGAATCACCGTGTCTCCGTTGTCTTCACCCGGTTTATCTCCAAAGATGTCGGTTTCTTCCTGTACGGTTCCCGGTTTGACGGGGGTGTTTACGTTCACCCTTTCCGCATTGCGGAGGTTCCGTTCGTTGGTTTCGTAGGCACCTTTCATGCGCTGGCTCATGGAAACCGGAGTTTCATCGGACACCAGGGTGGGGGTGATGAGGATGAGGAGTTCCCGGTTGTCCCTTGTTTTCTGGGTATGGCGGAAGAACTGTCCGATAATGGGAATATCGCCCAGGAGTGGAATCTTTGTCACCGTCTTGCCGTCCTGGGAGTTCAGGAGGCCGCCGATGGCCATGGTCATGCCGGAGCGTACGTTGATAACGGCGTCAGCCTCGCGGGAGGCGATGGCGGGAATGGAAAAATCATTTTCCGTCACGCTGTGGCCGTAATCCAGGGTAGACACTTCGGCGTGTACCTTGGAGGTAATCTTGTTTTCCGCATCCACCACCGGTTCGATGTTGAGACGGATACCGTATTCCCGCCAGTCGATGGCAATCTGGCCGTCACCGGCAGAAGTAGGAATGGGGATACGTCCGCCGATGAGGATATTTGCCTTCTGGCCGCTCATGGTAGTAATGGATGGGCGAGACAGAATCCTTGCCTTGCCTTCCGTTACCAGTGCCTGGAGGGACGTATTGATGTTGGAAAAATGGCTCCCCAGCCAGCCGAAGCTGCCGCGGCTGTTCTTAAAGTTTTCCCCAACATAGAAGAGGCCGGAAGAACCGCGGGTCAAATCATCATTTCCGGAATCAGAGCCGGAACCGGTACTGCTGCCGATGGTAGGAGACCAGTACTGGATACCCAGATTTCTTTCAGCAGACGTATTGATTTCGATAATCTGCGCTTCCAGCCGCACCTGGCTGGGGTTTGTCATGTCCAAAAGGTCGATGATATTGGAGTCCGCTGCCGCCCCCTGGCCTTCGCCATTGGCAGAAGTGGAAGAAATCGTGCCTCCGCCGCTTCCCAGGTAGAGCTGTGCTACTTTGACGGCGGAATCGTGCTCATACTGGTTCTTCACCTTGCCCCGGAGAAGAACCTTGCCGTTCATCATCTGTACCTTCACGCCGGGATAGCCGATGGCCTTCTGGATTGCCTTTTCCGTGCCTTCATCGTCGCCGGAAACGTACACATTGTATTCCTGACGGCCGTTATTAGACCAAACCAGAAGGGAAGTGGAGCCTGCCTTCTTCCCTACGACCAGGTAATCATTGTTGGAAAGGAGACGGATATCCGCAATATCCGGATTTCCCACAGCCAGACGGGTAATGCCGGAGTCTTCCATGTACCGGGATCCGTTCACTGACACATTGAGAATATCGGCGGCAAAGACGTTTCCTGCCGCACCAATCATGGCCGCCGTTACCAGGAGGCCCAAACGTTTTAACTGTTTATTCATCATCACTGCCCCCTGCTTACGTTAGTACCACGAATCACTTCAATACCGGAGAAGCCGCTGGACGCGCCGCCGGAGGAAATGGAAACCGCCGGAGCCTGTGCCTGCGGCGCATACATCGGCTGAGGCGCAGACTGCTGTACCGGCTTAGGTGCTTCCGCCTTAGGAAGGGGAATGACATAGTAACCTACGTAATGATCCCCGTCATCATTCGTCGGACGGAGCAGCATCTGCAGCTGGCCGATCTGGGTGGAAGCGATGAGCTTAGCCGCATCGTAGGGTGTCAGAGCCACCGTCACCACCGACGGCGTGCCGATGGATGCGGTGCTGGAAGAGGTCTGCCTCGGCGCACTGCCATCGGGCAGGTTCTTGCCGTCTTTGTCTGTTTTCTGGGGCTGCGGCTGTGGCTGGCCGCTGCTCTTATTCACCGCCAGAATGAGCACATCCTTCAGAAGGATTTTCGACGTAATGCGGTCCATGCCCTCTCTGGAAGTAACCAGAAGGATATCCACCTTGTCTCCCGGTTTCGCAAAACCGGAAACGCCGGTGACATCATTCACGGAGAAGGATACCGCTCTCATGCCTTCAGGAATGAGGCCCACAAAGCCCCCTGCCTTCTGGGACAGCTTCCTCGCCGTAATCACATCCCCTGCCAGAATGGCGGTACCTGCTTTTTTACCAACCACCGCATTCTTGTCAGTGAGGGCACCGGTAGGAACCAGGTTGGACGATACATCCACCGCCTTTACCATGTCTTCCGTAATCACCGTCTGGGGCTCGATGTCCCTGGACGCCTCGATCACCGGCACCATGGCTGCAGCCTGAGGCTGCTCTTCCTTTTTGCTTGAAAATACAGACGACAGGATGAAATAAATAATCATGAATACAAGAATGGCTGCCAGGCCGCAAAGCAGCAGCAGCTTTCTTGGAGACATACGCTCAATAGCGCCCGATAGCTTATCTGATAGTTTCAACTCCGCTCCCCCTTATACCATAAAATAGATGATGAAAATCTACTCTTTTTACCCTCTTCCAATCCGGTCTTCATCACCTTGTATGCATACAAATATATTTTATTTCTTTGCAATTATTCTATCATACTGTCCGTTCTCCTGCTACAATAAAGCATAAAATTAGGTATCATGTATAAAACGAATCGTTTTCAAAATTACTACATGCCATATTAGCCCCGGTTGGTATCAACCAATCGAATCCCCTTGATGTGGTAATAGCGGGCAAATGACACATTTTTCCAGTCATTCTCATTATTAGAAAAAGCACTGCTTCCAAGATGGAATCCGCTAAGGGCGCCATAGCTGCCGTCAATATAAATGGGCGACTCCTCCACCTCCAGAACCTCACCGAATGGCGTATTTTCTGCCATGGAAATGACAGATTTTTCCCACATATAATTTTCATGATACCACCAGAGAGAAAAGCCCGACGTCCAGATGAAATACATAGATCCCAGTAAAACAGCAAATTTTTCCAGCAGTTTCTGTACCACATAAACACCTTGAATTTCAGCGCACCGGGAAATCAGCATAACCGCCGTCACAAGGAAAACAAGATTGGGAAATGTGCTTCGTGCAGGCATAATAGGCGAAAGGAACATAATAAGATTAAAGAGAATGCTCACCCCCGCAAACCAAAAAGCCAAACGAAAATAGGAGCAGTCTTTTCCTTCCGGCTGAAAATGCCGTTTCCAGCGGTAGCCCTTCCATAGATAGAACCAAAGAAAATTCTGGAAAAGAAGACTCAGCCACATAATCACCATATGATTGAAGAATGATTCTTTAATGCCTATATCATTTGACAGCCGCACGAAATTCCCCGGTGCCAGCATAAGAAAGCCAAAGCCCATGGATAATCCAATAAAACCGGAAATCATCCAGGCCTGCAAAGTTCCCTTCTTCCGTGCATGATATAAATAAAAAAGTCCGGTCAGCCCTATCCAGCCGATGGTATTCTCATTGGCATTGCCTGCCATAAATCCCAATGCTGCCATGGCAGGCACCATCCATTTCTGATAGGAAACCGCTCCCTCTGTAAAATAATGACGCACATAGGGAATAAGAAACAAAAGAAGGAACACCGCTGTCCACAAATAATTGCAGGATCCTGCCATCCAAAGCATGACACCAGAGAAATTAAATGTAAAAGCCCAGAGACAAAAAAAGGTTAGCGCCAGCTTTTTAACAGATATATCCAGTGTCACTCTTCCTTCATGGGCAATCCATTGAATGCAGAAGCAGAGAAGAACCACCATGGCCGCATTGATGAAATTGAACCAGAACTTCCCAATCCAAAGAAAGAATATGAGAAAGAAATGAGCCACAAGGCGCCCACTCCAGGTCATATAATGATAGCCAAGAGACGTAAAAATATCAGAAAAGTTTTGAATCCGTACTGCCTCTTCTGATAAAGGCACTCCAATGGCATGTCCTTCCCAAATAAAGGAGTATACGTAGTCATCTCCAGGAAAGGGATAACAGAAACCATTCAGTAAAAACATGAATCCCCAAATGGACAATGCAATTATTAATGAATTTCTTCTTCCCATGTTTTCTAAAGTCATACTATGCCACCTGTTACATATCCAATAGTACTTTATTTCAATTCAGTCTTAATGCCTGCAATTTCATAATATCTGGAAAATGCTACATTCCGCCAATTTTCTTCATTTTCCCAGAACTCCGTATAGATTCCATGAAATCCTGTTTTAAAGCTCCAATTTTCCTGATTTGGCCGATAATGAATCACCAGCATACTTCCGGTACCACGCATAGCTTCTGCTTCCTGAATCACATGCCCCATATACTGATAAAAGCCATAGTAATTATAGGCCGTCATCCCATAGGTAAAGCAGAAATATAAAACAGCTACACCATAGCCCGCCTTCACCAATTTCTTCTCTATAATCTGTCCATCACATAAATTCGACAGTTGCATGATAACCATGACTGCAGTAATAACAAAAACAATATTCGGGAAAGTGCTTCTCGGATAAAAGGCAGGAGCCGGCAGCATCATCAAATTGAAAAGAACAGCCAGCACCGACAACCAGAAAGCCAGATGCAAATACTTTCGACTTCCCAGCCTTGAAATAGTCATTTTTCGACTCCAACGATAGGCCTTAATCAGATAAAACCACAATAAACTTTGAATCAAAAAGCTAAGCCAAATCAATGCAACATGAGTAATGAACTTATCCCTGTAATCATCTGCCAGTCTGACAAAATTTCCCGGAGCCAGTATGAGCAATCCATACCCCAAAGACAGCCCAATAAATCCCGCAACCATCCAAGACTTCAGCGTTCGATTTTTATAGCATTTCCACAGATAGAATATCCCTGAAAGCCCTATCCAGCAGATTGTATTTTCATTGGTATCTCCTGCCGCCAGGCCAAGGAAAAACATGGACGGAGCAAGCCAACTGCCATACTCTACTTCACCATTTGTAAAATAATGACGAATATAGGGAACAAGAAACAGAAGAAGCAGTACCGAAGCCCACAGATAATTGCAAGCTCCCGACAGCCAGATAATGGTATGGCACCAGTCGAAATTAAAAGCCCATAGGCAGAAAAATGCAAGAGCCACATGGCCGGCCTTAATGTCCATAGTGACTCTTCCCTCATGGGCAATCCACTGCATTTCCAACAAAAGCAAGACAACCATAAGGGAATTGGTTATATCAAACCAGAACTTCCCTACCCACATGAACAACATGACAAAGAAATGGGCCACCATCCGTCCGCCCCAGGTAAAGTAATGGCTATAAAGGGATTGGAAAATATCGGAAAAGCTCTGGATACGCCGGACGTCTTCCGGAAGGGGTGTAAATATATCCTTTCCCTGCCACATGAAGGCATATACATAATCATCCCCAAGGAAAGGATAATTCAATAGATTCAAGATTAGAACGACAAGAAAAATTAAGCTCAACACCATATATAATGGCGTTTTCCTCTTTACCGCTATATTCATTACCTACACTCTCCTGCTTATACTCATGTATATATGATTTATATTATATACTATTGCAAGATTTCATCACATAAAAATGATAAAATAAATATATCACAAATAGATTTATATTTATTGCCATCATTGAGGTCCCTATGAAAATATCCTTAATCGTACCGGTGCTTAACGAGGAAGAAGCTATTCCCGTTTTTTACCGCACCGTCCGCTCCTTCCCCGACTTCCAGGGGCAGGACGTGGAAATCCTTTTTATCAATGACGGAAGCACCGATTGTACGGAAGCCATTATCGGCAAACTTTCTGAAAAAGATGAACTGGTGAAGCCCATTTCCTTTACCCGCCACTTCGGCAAGGAGGCAGGCATTATGTGCGGCCTTCATTACGCCACCGGCGATGTGGTGATCCCTATTGATGTAGATCTGCAGGATCCCATCGAAGTGATTCCGGCCATGCTGGACAAATGGGCGGACGGTGCGGACATGGTACTGGCCAAGCGTATCGACCGTTCCAGTGACAGCTTTCTGAAGCGGATGACGGCGAAGCTCTTCTACAAACTGAATAACCTCATCAGCGACCTGAAACTGGAAGAAAACGTAGGCGATTTCCGTCTTTTGGATCGAAGCATGGTGGATGAGCTGAAGCAGCTGCCGGAGCGGAACCTTTTCATGAAAGGCATCCTTTCCTGGGCCGGCGGCCGCACCGCCATCGTTACCTATAAGAGGGCGCCCAGAAGCGCAGGAAAATCCAAGTTCAACGGGTGGAAACTGTGGAACCTGGCCATGGAAGGCTTCACCTCCTTCTCCACCGTCCTTCTCCGCATCTGGGGCTATATCGGCATGGCCGTGGCAGGCTTTGCCTTCCTCTACGGTCTCTTCATGATTGGCCAGAAGCTCATTCTGGGCAACGACGTTCCCGGCTATCCCTCCATGATGGTCACCATGCTCTTCCTTGGCGGCATCGAACTCATGGGCATCGGCGTGCTGGGCGAGTATATAGGTAGAATTTATATAGAGACCAAACACCGTCCCCGCTATGTGGTCAAGGATATGACCTCCCGCGAAAAGCGGCGCTCCCTGTGGGAGGGAAAAGAAAAATAGTGAATTTCTCACCGCCATTTCCGTTGCAGCGGAATAGAGAAATCCCCACACCAATGGCACAAGCCGCATTGAGCGGGAAGATCTCTCGACTCAGTGCCCCATTAGTGCTGAATACATGTGTTGTCATACCGACATGTACCTCCGCTCGAGATGACACAGCGGCAGGCAGCTTATAATCATTCCAAAAGGAAGCGGATGATACCCGTGCTGCCTGCCCCACTGTCATTTCTACCGCAGCAAAGCTAAGTGGAGAAATCTCACGCCTCAATGGAACTTGCCGCAATGACACTGACCACACCCGTCCACACTGTCATTTCGACCGCAGCAAAGCGGAAGAAGATATTGCCAATGTCTACATTGAAGGAACGCCGGAAGTCAGCCAGATACCTGTGAACCAGGACAAGACCAATGCCGTCACGAAAAAAATTCAGGGCGACCGGAATGAGGAATCGAGCCCCACAGAAGGCTGGGTCACTTTTGATATCCTTTTCCACGCCAAAGCCCCGGAATCAGGCGACCTTATCACCCTTATCATTAATGTGGAAGCCCAGAAAACACAGAAAGCCTCCACCCTTGGTTACGACATACTGAAAAGGGCACTGTACTATGTGAGCCGCATTATTTCCAGCCAGAAGGAGCGGGAGTTTGAAGGCTCCGATTATAATAAAATCAAAAAAGTCTACAGCATATTCATCTGTATGGATTCTCCCAATGGCCAAAGTGCCATCAACCGTTATCGCATGAAAGAAGAGCACCTTCTTCACCGGTACAAGGCCAATCAAAAATCCTACGACCTGCTGAACGTAGTCATGATTTACCTGAGCGACGATAAAGTCAGAAACCGTCTCATAGGACTGCTGCAGCTGCTGTTCCGGAAAGAAAATATGTCCGGCGATGAAAGAAATGAAATACTGAAAGAGAAATACAACATTCATTTGACAGAAGAACAAAGAGAGGAGCTGAACACCATGTGCAACCTGAGTGAAGGAATTGTGGATAGAGTAACGGAAAGAGTAACCGCAAGGGTAACCGATGAAGTAACTGAACGAGTAACCAAATCTGTAACCGACTCCGTAACCAAATCCGTAACCCAATCCGTGACCAAATCCGTCAAAAGAAGTGATGCCATAGAATCTGTAAGAAATCTGATGGTTAATCTGAGATTAGACATAAACCAGGCCATGGATGCGCTGAATATCCCCACGGAAATGAGGGCTGACGTACGTAAGACCCTGGGAAAATAGGCTGGAGTTGAACACCATGTGCAGCCTGAGTGAAGGTATTGTGGATAGAGTAACCGAGAGAGTGACTAAATCCGTAACAGCTTCTGTCACTAAATCCGTAAAAAGAAGCGACGCCATAGAATCTGTAAGAAATCTGATGGTCAATTTGAGATTGGACATAAACCAGGCCATGGATGCGCTGAACGTCCCCACGGAAATGAGGGCTGATGTACGTAAAGCCCTGAGAAAATAGGTTAGAATTAAACACCATGCGCCGCCTGAGTGAAGAAAGTGTGGATGGAGTAATAAAAGAGGTGGAATTCGCATGGCCGTGAGCCGGTAATTTTCTGTCAATAAAAAGCCCTGCTTATAATGAGCAGGGTCTTTTTCTATGGAATCAAAAAATTTTCAATATTTTTTACGACGCAAGAGGTAAAAAAATAAGAATTCCTGCGATATGAGTAGCAGAGGGGAAGGAAAAGCTTCATGAGAATGTGAGGGCAAGGCGTGGACGCCGTATCTACTGGTGGAAATTACCTGAATACTCCCCTGGTAGGCTTTTCTGTTTTTGCGCGGGATGGATGATGGGATGAAATCAGTCATTGCTCCATGTTAAACCTTCTTTGTCGCTGATGACAAGTTTCAAGTCGTTGCTGGAAGCTGACATATTCCCAGACTGTCCATTGGATGGAATGCCAAAATCCCAAAATTTGAAATAGCCACGGTTCGAATTTAATTCTAATTTATCAGCCGAAATAGAACCCACAAAAGTGTGACCTTCAAAATTAAAAGGAGAAACTGGGGCATTAGGTGCATATAAAGTCCCAATAAAGTTATGATTCTGACTCATAAAGTGAATATTTGTGTCTCCTAAATAGCATATCACCACTGGATGTGTCACATCTTCAGATAAATCTATATTAATAGATTGATAATATCCTTTCAGGTAAATATATACCGGTGAATCATTGACATAAAAATCTTGACCATTGATTTTCGTTGGTACTGTTCCCTGCGGATTTGTGTTATCACTGCTCCCATAATTTGTAATATGAAGGTTAAGGTTTTTAAGACTATTATCAGCATCAGCATCCAAGAGATAATAGCGTTTTAAAGAATGGGAAAGCGGAGCATAAACTTGCCCCCAAAAAGAATCACTTTTCTCTATCTCGTTTGCATGATTCTTATATAAAGCTTCCAGTGCATTTTTTACGTTTTGAGCTTTCTCATAATATTCGGTTGGATTTCCTTCTTTAGGCCATTGATAATGGTTTTTCTGAATGGCATCATATCGGGAATCATCATTCTGCGCCTCTGGTGCAAAAAAACGGTACCAACCATTATCTCCAACTGTAGTCCAATGTTTTTCCACAGGCCAATATTCATCATGCCGTACAGTAGCATAGCGAGCCTTTTCCCATTCCTCGTGGTTGCGAAAAACTACAGTACCATCAAAAACAGCACCTTGAATCTTATTATTATGTAGCATTGCCCAGTCATCATCACGACCATTGTTATTATTAAAAGACCCCCACATTTGTGTCCCTACATCAATTAAATTATTAAAGTCTATAGTTCCTTCACCTTTTGATGGCACAAGAGCTACTGCTTCCACACCAACATTCAAATGCTTATAATTAAACATCTGCATAAATGTTGTATCTGTTTGAGCAGAGAGGTACACTCTGTAGTAGGTTTTCGTGCTGTCATTTTGTGTCAAAGGCTTCATCTGATACCTGACTTTTCCCGTACTCCCTTTAGCCAGGTGAGTTTTGAAATAATCACTCCCCAGATTAGCAATCAGGAACCGTTCAGCCTGTGCGTCCGCCTCATTATGTTTATCTACCGTTTCTCTTCCATTATCCCCATACTCCTTAGCCCCTGCCAATGCGGCCGCATCAGCCGCATTCTGCAGCTTCGATTTATAGGCCCAGGCGTTTCCCAAGTCCACTGCAAAGCCGGCACAGATAAAAATAATGGGAATCATGAGGGCTGTGAACACAAGAAAAGCCCCCTTCTGGGCTTTGGATTTCCACATATCAAAACGCATAGGGAGCACCTCCTGAAAAGGGATTATAATCCGCGAATAAGAAGCAGGGCTAAGGTAGTCAGGGTAAAGTAGGGGCCGTAGGCGAAGGCACTTTTCCGTTTCTTTTTTCCAAGAAGAAGGAGCACGAGAGCCGAAAGGCCGCCGAAGATGCTGCCTGCCGCTGCCACGAAGATGAGGGCGTCAGTGCCCAGCCAGAGGCCCAGAGAGGCCATGAGCTTGATATCCCCGCCGCCCAGGGCGCCCCGGGAAAGGATGCCCAGGAGAAGGAACACCGCCCCGCCTCCGGCCGCTGCCAGGGCGTGGTCTGTAAAGAGGGAGGGGTACACTGCCGTAAGGGCCATGCCCCCCAGAGCCAGGGGAATCATCATGCTGTCGAAAAGGCAGTACTGCTCAAAGTCTGTCACTGTCATCAGGATGAGCAGGGCTGTCAGGAAAAGGAGAAAGAAGAGCGGAAGGCCGGAGGTCATGAAAAGGAATCGGATGCCGCAGGCCAGAAACAGGACGCCCAGCACATAGGGCCGCCACCGGCCCCGCCGTTCCACATCGTCCGGAAAGGTCAGAATCTCCCTGTTTTTCCCATATAGAGCTTCAATCCACCGGGATCCCCCCAGGGAAAGCGCCAGCGCCAGGGCCGCTACTAAAAGAGCATAGAGATAAAATGAAGTAGTCATACAGTCTCCTTGTCTTTTTGCTTTTATTATACCACAATGTGGAGCCGCTTCGCGGCTTGGGTTCAAAACGCTCTGTTGTCCACTGTGCACATCCTGCATAGAATGTGCAAGTCGGGCGAAGTAAGGCGCCTAGACTACCCATAAAGGCACTTTCCTTTTGTCGCCCGACCGATGTGCGGAGGGAAAGGTGGTACGGGGTACCAACTGGGGGGGGGAGAGGATTCTTAGGATTGACCGGCCTTTGACCAGAGGGTTGTGGTGGCGGCTTTCGGACACACCTTCGGTGTGAGGGTTGACGGGCTTCCAGCCCGAGGGTTGTAGCCACCTGTCGGCGGCGGGTTGTGTATCGCTTCGCTCAAGGGGCGACGGCCCTTCGGGCCGAGGGTGGTGGTATCGCCCTGCGGGCGATGAGTTTTATAATGCCGCCTTCGGCGGCTTCGCGATCCCTCTCCACCCATAAACGACAAGTTTTGAGGGCAACGTTCTCCTCCTCCATGTTACTTGCCCACCCCCTTCCCGGGGGTGGGTGGCGAGCGCAGCGAGACGGAAGGGGGCGGCTGGATGGGCCGCTCCGCGGCCCGGGTTCATAGGGTTCAAAAGGTTCAGATTTTTACCACCCATACCGATGTGTTCCTCCGCTCGAGATGACACCACCACCGTCATTTCGACCGCAGCGAAGCGGAGTGGAGAAATCTCACGCCGAAACGTGGCACGCCCCATGGTGGCAGGAGATCTCTCGGCTCTACGTTTCAATAGAGCCCAAAGTCTTTGCCACCATACCGGAAGGTTCCTCCGCTCGAGATGACGATGCAGGCAGGCAGCATACAGTCATTCCCGGGATCAAATTGACCAGAACGCTGCCACGCACCCTCCGTCATTTCGACGAAAGCGAAGCGAAGCAGCGAAATCTCACGCCGAAATGTGGCACGCCCCATGGTGGCAGGAGATCTCTCGACTCTGCGTTTCATTAGAGCCCAAAGTCTTTGCCACCATACCGGCAGGTTCCTCCGCTCGAGATGACGATGCCGGCAGGCAGCATACAGTCATTTCCAGAGGGACAAATTGACCAAAACGATGCCCTGACCGCCAAACGGCGGCCTGCATGGGTGGAGTGTCATTTGAGACTCTTGCCGTACAGCACCCCCGCGCCACTTTGTGGCCCTCTCCCCCTCGAGATGACGCATGGTTGGAAGCTTGCCATCAGAATAAGTCATCAAAAAAGGGCTGTGGAAAAATGATTACCATTTTTCCACAGCCCTTTCTGATGGCTTTCTATTTCTGATTACCAGTTTCTGAATTTAGCCGGTGGGTTGTAGAGGCCGCCGGACCAGTCAACCAGGTCTTTCATGTTCTTGGCAGCCAGGAGGTCTCTGGTGGCTTCAGCAGGGTTGATGCCAAAGTCTTCGGGCAGTTTTACGATGCCTTCTTTACGGAGTTTCTTGGTGATTTCCGGATTTTCCAGTTTGCCTACTTCGGTGTTTCCTGCTACGGCACGGATAGCGTCCATTCTTTCTTCCATGTTGCGGCACTTGTGCAGATAGGCGATACCTACTTCGGAGACAATGTGGGTGAGGTCGTCGGAGTAGATCATGATGGGTTCGAGGTCCAGGTTGGCGTTCTTTTTCAGTGCTACGGCGTCAAGCTGTTCTACGAAGCCCGGGAAGCCTTTGGCGGAGACGGTGGTAATCATCTGGACTACCAGTTTCTTGCCGCGGTTTGCGTCGCCCATGAGTTCGAAGCGATTGGCCACTTCTTCGCCGGCTTTCTGCCATGCGGGGGTGACGTGACGGCGTCCTTTGGCGTCGCAGCCCATGTTTGGAGCGCCGCCGAAGCCTGCTACGTTGTTCTTGGTGGCGGTGGAGGAGTTGCCGTATTTATCGATCTGCATGGTGGAGCCGATGAACATATCGGCAGCGTAGTGGCCTGCTGCCTGGCAGAAGGCTCTGTTGGAGCGCATGGTTCCATCCGGTCCGATGGCGAAGATGTCCGGGCGGGCTTTGATGTATTCTTCCATGCCTACTTCGGAGCCGAAGGAGTAGACTGCTTCAACCCAGCCTGTTTCAATGGCAGGGATGAGGGTGGGGTGCGGGTTCAGTACCCAGTGGGTGCAGATTTTTCCTTTGAGTCCCAGGGATTCGCCGAAGGTGGGGAGGAGAAGTTCTACGGCAGCAGTATCGAAGCCTACGCCGTGGTTGAGGACTTTGACGCCATATTCAGCATAGATGCCTTTGATGGCCATCATGGCTTTCATAATGCGGTCGTCCGTAATCTTTGCGGGGTCTCTGGTGAAGAGGGGGTTCAGCATGTAGGGGGTGGGGCTTTCGATGACGAAGTCTACCCAGTCAGCCGGGATGTCCACTCTGGGGAGTTTGTCCACGATTTTGTTGACCTGGAAAATAACGATGCCCTGGTTGAATTTGGTGGCTTCTACGATGGCCGGTGTATCTTCTGTGGAGAATCCGGTGTAGATATTTCCGTCTTTATCGGCTGCATCGGCGCAGACGAGGGAGACTCTGGGCACCAGGTCGATGAAGTAGCGGGAGTACATTTCCAGGTAGGTATGGATGGCGCCCAGTTCGATGCCGTCGTTCTGTACCATCTGGGCCAGCCGTTTGCCCTGGCTGCCTGCATAGGCGAAGTCCAGTTTACGGGCAATGCCTTTTTCAAATACGTCCAGGTGTTCCGGAATGGAGAGGGTGGACTGAATCATGTGGAGGTCATGCACTTTGGCGGGATCCACTTCGCACAGTTTCTTAGCCAGGAAGTCTGCCTGTTTCTGGTTGTCCCCTTCGATGTTTACTTTGTCGCCGGGGCGGAGGACTGCTTCCAGTACTTTGACTGTATTGGCGGGGTCTACGATTTTGCCATCGGCATAGGGAGCGGCTGCTGCAATGCGGGCAGCGGTGTCGTCGCCTCTGGTATGCCAGTTTTTATTGCTCGGTTTGATTTCCAACATAATATCAATCCTTTCTTATGAAATAGAATTACAGTGTAAGGGCCTGCAGAGCTTTCAAAAGTCGGCAGGCTTTTCCATTATACAGGTTCTTTTATTGTTATGGTATCCTTTTCTTTTTCAGGTATGGAGCACCACCTTGGTGCCCCGTGCCCGAAAAGGAAGGGAATCATTCCGGATCCGCCTCCTGTGAGAGATGGGACCGTTTTTTAATCCCGGAGCGCTTAGCCGGAATGGATAGTAATGACTATGACTGCCTCAGAAGAAGAGGGTGGTCAGGAAGTAGAATACAGAGGGGAAGAGGAGGCATCCCAGGCCGGTGTAGAAGGTAGCAGTCATAGCTGCGTAGGGAACGAGCTTCGGGTTTACGGCTGCCATGCCGGCTGCGGTGCCGGAGGTGGTGCCCATGATGCCGCCGAATGCCATAGCGGACTGGGGATTATTAATGGAGAGGGGTTTAGCCACGAAGGGGGTAACCACCATAACCAGTACGGATTTGACTACGCCTGCTGCGATGGAGATGGCGATGACTTCGGAAGAAGCGCCCAGAGCTGCACCGGTAACCGGTCCTACGACGAAGGTAGCTACGCCGGCGCCGATGGTCACGAGGTCAACGGCACTGGTGTATCCCAAGGGATACGCTACGGCAATGCCTGCCACCAGGCAGATGAATTCTCCGATGAAAAGGGAAGCTACGCCGCGCCAGCCGATTTTTTTGATTTCATGAAGGTCGGCACCGAAGGCGGTGGAAACGATGGCGAAGTCTCTGAACATGGCGCCGCCCACCAGGCCCATGCCTGCGAAGAGCGGAACGTCGGCGATACCCTTGCTGCCGCCGGTGACTGCGCCGCCGATGTAGGCCAGTACCAAGCCCAGGAAGATGGCAATGGCGCTGCCATGTACACGGCCCTTGGTGAGGCCGCCCAGTTTGTAAGCTACGAACATGATGACGCCAAGAAGCATGAAGGCGAAAACCATGCCGTTTTTAACGAATAATTTTGTGATCATTGCTGCAATATCCATGATTTTCCCTCCTTATTTGTGATCTTTGGCCAGTTCGCTGTCCGATACAGGGGCTTCCACATTTTTCTTGGACAGAACCGGAATGAGCAGGAAGCCGATAGCCACTGCCAGTACGCCGCCCAGTACAGCTACCACGCCGCCGGACAGAGCTGCTGCCACGTTCTGGATGGAGCTCATGGCAACCACGATGGGGATGTACATGGCGCTCCAGAATTTGATGCCCTGTTCTTCCGGCGCTTTCATGTATCCTTTCTGGATAGCCCAGGTGGAGATGATGATGAGGAGCAGCATGGCGAAACCTACGCCGCCGATATTTGCCTTCACGCCCAGAAGCGCCCCCAGCACATCACCGATGATGTTTCCGGCCATGTAGCAGCCAGCCAGCAGAGCAACACCGTAAATAATCATAATAACCCTTCCTTTCTTCTGAAAAACAGGAGTTCCTGCCCCCATCCGGGGCTTCTGTTTTTCAAAAAACTTGGACCTTTGCAGTCATCTATTTGTTATAATAAAAGCAAATAGGACTTATCAAAAATCCTTTGATTTCCTTCAGCCATAGTATACCCTGTTTCCTTTAAAAATTAAAAGTTTATGAGGCGAGATGCAGGAAACAGGGGGTAAGATGCAAAGGAAATGCATTGATTGGAGGATCCATAGTTTTATGGTTATGAATTATCATTTATATGATGAATTTTGTCTATGAATTAAGAGAGGAATCGCTCCTCGCCCCTTGCATCCCCTTGAGGTGGCAAGGGAACTTGATTCGCAGGGAGTCGAAGACGACTGAGAATCAAGTGACACGCTTCCCACCGGGGCGGAGAGGGCCACGAAGTGGCGCGGGGGTGTTCTACGGTAAGAGCCTCAAATGACACTCCATGCCAAAGCAGGCCGCCTTTCGGCGGTCAGAACAGCATTAGCCTCTCATCTCTTTGCTCTACCTCCTACACCCTTTTGCCGCTGCGCGGCACTTCCCCTCAAGGGGAAACGAGTTTTTCGGCACTAACCCTGGTGCCCCTCCCCCACTTTTCCCTATCGAAAGGATGATAGTATGAATTCCTCATGGATTATCGGCGTACAGCATGTATGGTTCGGCATTTCCATTTTCCTTCTTCTTCTGCTCCTCATATGCCGCACCACTTTTTTCCGTGAAGCCATTTCTGCCAAGCATTTCAGCCGGCAGCACATGGTTCTTTTCATCATCCTTTTTTCCATCCTTGCCATCTGCGGCACGTACTGGAATGTGCGGGCCGGCGGGGGGATTATCAATTTCCGGGCGGTAGGCATCATCCTGGCGGGCTTTATCGGCGGGCCGGTGGTGGGGTCGGTGACCGGTGTAATTACCGGGTTCCACCGGGCTTTCTTTATCCATACGGACGCCGCTTTTATCCACGGGGGGCTCACCATTATCCAGGGGATTGCGGCGGGGTTCATGTCCCGCCGGCTGAAGAAGCATCATCATCAGTTATGGATGTGGGCTTTTCTGGATGCCTTCATCCTGGAGCTTCTTTTCTGGCTGTTCTATGCGTTCCTTACTTTCCCTGCTACCACCAGCCATCCGGAGGATTTCTTTGCCCTGTCCCTGCCTATCATTGTGACGAATACCATTGCTGTTTCTCTTTTCTACATGGTAATCGAGTTCTTTATCCACCAGCGGGATTCGGAGAAGACCCAGACTACGAAGAATACGTTCGATGCGGTGGCGGCGCTCTTTGCCACACTTCATGACGGGTTCAACGATGCCAATATTTCCAAAATCACGGAGCTCATGATTTCTTCCCTGCCCAGTCTCATCTGGACTGCCGTTTGTTATAAGGAGGAGTTCTACACCCGCACCAATTACAAGACGGAAGCGGATGTGACCCAGGGTGATGCGGAAATCGCCATTCTGAAGCTGCAGAAGACGCTGCCGGATATGCCCCACCTGATGACTCTGCCTGTCACTTACAAGAATGAGACGGTGGGCTGGATTATCGCCGCCAAGAGCAAGGGGGATACGTTTACGAAGATGGGTATCGAATTCCTCCACGGCATCTGCCATGTGATGGAGGCCATCTACGAGTACGATAAGATGAAGGAGGAGGAAAATCTGCTGGCGGAGGCGGAAATCCGGGCGCTGCAGGCGCAGATTAACCCCCATTTCTTATATAATACATTAAATACAATCAGCTACTATGTGCGGAGCGACCCGGACACGGCAAGGAAGCTCATCCAGTATCTGTCCGACTATTTCCGCCACAGCCTGAATAATCCATCCCGGCTTATCCCCCTGTCCGAGGAGCTTCATGTGATCGAATGCTACACGGAGCTGGAGCGGGCGCGGTTCGGCGACAGGCTGCAGATTACCTACGATTTCCCGAAGGATAAGCTGGACTCCATCCAGGTGCCGCCGCTGCTCCTGCAGCCCCTGGTGGAAAATGCAGTGATTCACGGCATTTTCAAACGGCCGGAGGGCGGGAAAATCAAGGTGGGGCTCATCGAGCACCCGAAGTATTTCAAGATTTACGTGCTGGATACGGGCATCGGCATATCGGCGAAAAAGAGGAAGAAGCTCCTCATCGACCATAAGCGCCGTGACCAGATCGGGCTCATCAATGTACACCAGAGGCTCATCTCCCTCTTCGGCAGCGCCTGCGGCCTTCATATCGTAAGTAAGGAAAACAAGGGCACCCTGGTGTTTACCAATATCCCGAAAATTGAAAAGAAGGTCGAATCTCCGAAAGCGGAAGAGGATACGATTACACAAACCATCGTGCTGCCCCGCAAGGCACCACAGAAGGTCTGAGAAAGGAACATCATGGAAGAAATCAAAGCGCTGATTGCAGATGACGAGCTCCCTGCCCGGGGAGAGCTGAAGTATGAACTGTCCGCCATTCCCGGCATCAAGGTGGTGGGCGAATGCACCAATGGACAGGAAGTGCTGCAGTTTCTAAAGACCCACCCCAATGTGGACATCCTTTTCCTGGACATCGAAATGCCCATGATGAATGGGCTGGAGTGCGCCAAGGAAATCCTTAAAATGGATCTGCCTCTGAAAATCGTCTTCGCCACAGGGTACAGCCAGTTTGCCCTGCAGGCCTTCGACCTGGAGGCCTTCGACTACATCCTGAAGCCCTACTCCGACACCCGCATCCGCCGCACCATCGAAAGGCTCTCCGACAGCCTCTCCCTCCTCCGGAAAAAAACGGTGCCGGGGGAAGTGAAGGTCTCCTCCCAGAAGGTATCCATCCAGACAAGAAATAAAACCCTCATGATTTCCCCCTCCCAGGAAATCGTGCTGGTGTGTACGGAAAAATCGGACCGTTCCCTTTTCTACACCACCAATGGTATAGTAGAATCTAAGATGACCCTCCGGGACATAGAAAACCTCCTCACCCCCCTGGGCTTCTTCCGTACCCATAAGGGCTACATCGTGAACCTCTCCATGATTCACGAAATCCAGCCCCAGGACAACGGCACCCTTCTCCTCACCATGACCAGCTACGAAAAGCAGAAAGTGCCGGTGTCGAGACATTATATCAAGGCATTTAAGGACGTGCTGCATATATAGGGGCCCCTCGGCGGCCCCGGGTCCCCCCTCTTTTTATTGTCCCCCCGCACGCGGGGGGAAAGATGGTACGCAGTACCAAAGGGGGAAGGCTCGAAAGGTTCTTAAGGTTCTTAAGTTTGACGGGCCCTGCGGGCCCGAGGATTGTGGATTGCCCTGCGGGCAATACTTATAAATGCCGCCTTCCGGCGGCAAAACCTTCAAAGCCGTGCTTCGCCCGTTGGAAATGCACCCCTATCCCCACTTCGCGGTACTTCCCCCGGCGGGGGAAGTTTGCTCTACGCTTACCTAATAAGTCATGTAGCACACTGCTTAGCCTCCATAGTCCCCCCGCCTGCGGAGGGGAAGGTGGTGCCGCAGACACCAAAGGGAGGAAGGGTTCAGAAGGTTCTTAAGATTGACCGGTATAAAGACCGGAGGGTTCTCAGGTTTGACGGGCCCTGCGGGCCCGAAGGTTGTGGATTGCCCTGCGGGCAATAAGTATATATGCCGCCAAAGGCGGCGATACCGCAACCCTCAGGCTGTGCACATTCTGCAGAGAATGTGCAAGTCAGTCGAAGTTGGCCCATAGCCTGCACATAAAAGGGCCTTCCTTTTAATCGACTGACCGTTAGGCGCGGTTGTATGGTTTTTACCAGCCCACCAAGGCCTCCGCCCCCGCCGCGTCAGCGGCCACAACCCTTGGCCCGTGCGTTAGCACAGGGCCATATTCCCCTCTGCCGCGCAGCAGCAGGCCCCTTCGGGAATACAGACTAGCTCACTAGCCCACTATACCATACCGGTCTGCGACGCCTTTGCTGGAGAAAGGGCTATCTTCAGCCCTGCCGCCCAGCTCCTTCCAGCAGAAGGAGCCTGCGTTACGCGCTTTCCTTCCCGCCTCTGATCCCCCCCTGCCTATCGTAAAAAAACTCCCCGCCTGAATCGGCAGGGAGTTTTTCTTACTGAATGAAATAATATTTCTTCATCAGCTTTTCACGGTACGCTGAATCCTTCGCAGCCCGAAGAAGCTCATCCATCTGCCGGGTTTCCAGAAGGACTTTTGCCAGCCCGTTGGCCAGGTTCATACCCCTTCTGTACCCGTTTCCATATACTTTTCTCAGCCATTTCTTCCGGTCAGCCGTTCTTTTTTCTGAATCCCGGTAGGCTTTGATCGTATCCTGCTGTTCCACATATTTCCCCATGGAGCCGTAGTCTTTGATGATTTTTTCCACCATGCTGTCAGTGAGTCTGGTATCATAGCACATAAGCCGACTTCCCTCCCTTACTGTTCCTGAAGCCGCTCAGGCAGAACCATGGAGATATGGTATTTTTCCATAAGCTCGTCACGGTACTTTTCATCTTCCACTGCCCGGGCAAGCTCTTCGGTCCTGTGATTTTCAATGAGTATCTTCATCAATGCAAAGAAACTGTCCATGCCGGCCTTGAGCCCTTCCGCATCATTGTCTTCTATAAGGGTGGCTTCATCATGGCTGTCCATTTCAGCAGCCAGTTCATTAAAATGATCGGCCTGTCTTTTTTTCTTAAATTCATCCTTGAAAAAATCGGCCAGCGTATCAGTTTCCTTTTCTTCAGGAATGCTGTATTCCTTCAAAAGCATTTCGCGGTATTTTTTATTTTTTACGGTATATCTTATATCGTACCAGTTGTGGTTATCAATCCATGTATCAAGTAAAGCACAGTATGTATCAATACCTTCTTCAAAGGCTTTCTTAAAAATTTTTTCAAATGTTTCATGATTTGCCATATTTCCGTCTCCCGTAAGAGCGGAAATATCATTTTTCACGTGCTGCCGGTTTTCTTCATTCCGGAAATCTTCCATCATCTTCACCTCTTTCATCCAGTTTCAAATCAATTGCTAATTTAATGCATCAGCGTCATGTACAGGTTAATCCCCGCCAGTATCATGAAGCCTGCGGAAAGAACAAGGTTAATCACATCCGGATTTTCACGGAACAGATGCATTCCCCTTCACCTCTTTCCCTTTTTTATCTTTCTTCACCTCCCTTCTTTGATGTTTATTCGTATTATACTAAAATCTGCAGCGGTCGCGCTATGACATCATCTGTCATTATCTGTTATTATATGTCAACACCTGTTTAAAGTTTCTAACATGCTTAAAGAAAAAATCACCACCCTGTGGGGACTCCCGGGCCTTCATAGCGCCAGGAAAATAGAAATCAGAATAAAAAGCCCTGGGTATGAAACTTTGATTAATTTTTCATAGGCTGACTTTCATAAAATACTTATTTTCTTCATTCCCCATCCCCATGATATACTATAGAAAAATAATATGTTTTACCAGTCAAAGGAGGGATCTTGATGAAGAGAAAGATGATTTCCATGCTGGCAGCCTGCCTGCTGTCGGCGGCAGCCATAGCGCAGGCTTTTGCAGAGGGCGGCGCTGCCCCATCGGCGAAGCCTGCCGGCGCGCAGGAAGTGCTGGAGAGGCTCTATACCCATATTTCAGAGGACGCAAAGGCCGAGGCGCCGTCTCTAAAGCCTGCAGCCGTAAGGCTCACACCGGAGCAGGGAAAAAAGCTCCTTTCTGCCATGGCGGAGAGGGCGGTGAAGGAGCATCCGGACCGGTTTGAGGCCTATGTGTTCCGGGGCGCCATGTATTACACGAATGGGGAAAAGGAAAAGTGCTTTGCGGATCTGGACCACGCGGTGACGCTGGCGCCGGAAAATCCCCTTGCCTACGGTTCAAGGGCGGAGTTTTCCGCCAGAGACGGGCGGGATAAGGAGGCACTTCAGGACTGGGACAAGGCGCTGTCCCTGAATCCCACCGATGAGGTCAAGGATAAAGTCTATATGCAGCGGGGCCTTTTCCATATGTCCAGAAAGCAGTATGAGGCAGCGGCTTCCGATTTCAAGAATGATTTGAAATATGTCAATCCGAAGCTCCGTTTCGGGGTGCAGATATTTACAGGCGACTGCTATGCAAAGCTCGGGAAGAACGGAGAAGCGGAAAAGTCATACCGGGAAGCGGTGAAGGACAACCCGAAGAATCCTTTATGCTGGGATATGCTGGGTCATTTCTATAATTTCACCATGAAGCAGCATGACAAGGCCAAAGAGTGCTATGATAAGGCCCTTGCCCTGGCTCCCAAATCGGATATGATTCTCCGTGAGGCCGGTGTGAACGAGCTGGGGGCTAAACGGATGGACAGGGCGGTAACCTATTTCACAAGGGCCATCGAAGCAAATCCCACCCACCGTCTCAGCTATATGCTCCGGGGCACCACCTATGGGGTGATGGGAAAATATGAACCGGCTGCAGAGGGCTATACGAAGTACATAGAGCTCACCAAAAAGCCGAAGGCGGAAGACTATATCCTCCGGGGCGGCTGCTACAGCAAGCTGGGACTTTACGATAAGGCCATTCAGGACTACACAAAAGCCTCGGGGCTGGAGCCGGAGAATTACCGTCCCTATGAATCCCTGGGGTACAACTACTCCCTTAAGAAGGACTATGACAAGGCCATACCCTGGTATGAAAAGGCTATCGCCCTGAATCCGAAAAGCGGGGAGGCTTATAACAACCTGGGCTATACCTGGTTTTTGAAAGGAAATAAGGATAAAGCGCTGGAGTATTTAAACAAAGCCATAGAGGTCTCCCCTGCCTATGCCGAATCCTACCGCTCAAGGGCTGAGGTCTATGAGTCCATGGGAGAGTTCGATAAGGCGCTTGCAGATATGGACCACTTCGTGACTCTCTCTCCGAAAGACGCCAAGGGCCGTGAGTTCCGCAACCGGCTGGCTGAGAAAGCGGGACACGCCTGATAGCATGAGGGGGCAGAGGGATTGTGTAGAAAGGGGCAAAGAAAGGCTCAGAGGATTCCCTTCCCCATTTATTGTCCCACCGCTTGCGGGGTAGCAAGGGAACTGGAGTCACTCCAGCGAACTGGAGTCACACCAGCGAACATAATTTGCAGGAGCAAAGCGATGCACAAATTATTGTGAGTCGGTGATAGCCGTGCTGTAGGGGAGCGTAGCGACCTGAGAATCCAGTGAGTCGTTTTCCCTGTGGGGCAGGCTATGCTCACATATTAGCCCGGCTCAGAAGCCCTCTGCAGGGCTT
>ERZ857775.883-NODE-883-length-40102-cov-9.208680_pt1 | contig 40102 bp, 36 predicted proteins | sample MGYA00519698_ERZ857775 | MGnify/ENA primary metagenome ERZ857775 (study PRJEB31778, sample SAMEA3449363) | human gut metagenome | biome: human gut; feature: human-associated habitat; material: faeces | place: United Kingdom | collected 2010/2012 ...
TGCGGATATACACAAACGGATTATATCCGTCCGAGTTTTCCGGCTCGATTAGGTTGAACACCTTAATATCATAGCCGTTTCCGATTAGTAACGGTGCAATACTTCGGAGCATTTCGCCCTTTGGGTCTGCGACTATGAAAGAAGTGTTGCACTGCATTAAATTCGGTTTTGCATAAAACCGAGTTTTTCCCGCACCGCTGCCGCCGACCACAAGCACATTGAGGTTTCGTCTGTGCTTTTTTGCGTTTAAGCCAAGCCGCATATTTTGAGATAGAATGATGTTTTTATAGCTGTCCTTATCCATATACCGTTTGACAACGCTTTTGACATTACCCCAACGAGCCGAGCCGTGTTCCTCGCCCGGTCGGCGGTTTTCTCTTGACGAAAAATATACGCCGATACCCATTGCGTACAAAAACAAGAAAATGAGTACGGCTTTTAAGCTATACTTATTCAATGTGATGTGTGTCGGGTTATTCATAGCGGCTGTCAAACGGTCAAGCAATTCAAACAGCTTTATATTTTCCTCATAGCACCCGGCAACCATTAAGGCAAGCCATATAACGAATACCGAGAGTATTCCGAGAAGGATATATATTGTCTTTTGATTTTCCTGTTTGTTCACGAGGTATCCCTTACTGTCATTAAAATTTGAAGCATAGTATCATTCCTTTCCATAATAAAAATATTGGGGGCAACCTCTGCATAAGTTTCCTTATACAAAAGCTGCCCCCAAAAGTGTGATAGGCTTACTTACGGAATTTTTCGTTATAGATTTCCATAAGCTCATTTAATCTTTTATTCTGCTTAACCCATTGTGCCGTAACGGGTACACCCGTCTTTTCGTCAATGTAGTTACCAAAGGCGAGGATTTCATCATCAGTTGCATAAATTCTCTGCACCGCCGGAGCTTTATATATCACCGTTCCATTTGGAATCCATTTTGCGTAAACGGTATCGCATTCATTGAAAGTAAAATCCGTTACACGATTTTCTTTTGTTTGCGGATCTGAATACCAACCGTCAAAGTCATAACCGTATCTTGTCGGAATAAACTCCGCAAGCGATATTGTTGTGCCAAGCGGTTTTACAACAGGTCTGGTATATGAGCCGTCCTCTGCGGCAAAGGTGAGAGTGCGTGTCCCCGTTAAGCTCCAATGTGCATAGAGCGTTGTATCGGAATAATACTCGGTATCGGACGATACCTTTTCGCCGTTTTCGGTAAACCAACCTTCAAACTGATAGTCGCTGCTTCTGTACGGCAGCGGAAGTTTGATTTTATTCTGCTCCGTAACGGCTTCTATATTGTCGGTCTTGTAAATTCCGCCGTATAACGAGCCGCCGTTACAATTCAGCGTTACAACTTTTTCTCCCTTTAAGGAATACATCGGCTTTTCATTTCCGCACTCGCATACATAAATCTTTGAATTTTGCCGTGTGTATTCGTGCGTGTGTGCCGCCTGTGTGGATATGGCGGTTGATAAGACAAGCATTGCCGTGATAGCAGTAAATATTGTTCGTTTCATTTGAACATTCCTCCGTTTCAATATTTTTTCGGTACCTTTATTTTATCACCGCAAGAAAAGACCGTCAAAAAAATTTCGGAACGAAAAGACAACCCGTAGGTTGCCTTATAAGCTATTAAATAAACCGAAAGTTGACTATCCACTTATAATCAAAAATATCATTCCTAAAATTGCAAGACCCTCACACACCGCAACTATCTTAAAATTTTTTGAACTCATTTTCCCGTTTTTATTCTCATCATAGCACAAATAAATTGTAACCGCTGCGGAAACGATCGTTATAATACTAATAGTCAGCATATTGTCACCTCACAAATTCCGATTTATCATATAAATATTATACCACAAAAGTGGCGAGAAAGCAATCGTTTCCGACTGCTTTCTCCGATTTGCACAATGATTTATTTTACCCAAGTTTCGGTATCGTTTGAGGAATTTGCAAGATGCGTATTGGCTGCTTCCATCACATCTGTGTAATACCACATAGAATTGTTGCGAATATCCGTAAATTTGTTGAGTATGGATACATTCTTTGTAATATAGCTCTCATCAGCTTTTCTACCTGTTGCACGGTTTACAACTGTTACTACCTCCGCACGGGTAATAGCGTTATCGCCCTTGAATGAGCCGTCAGCGTATCCGTTGAGCCAGCCTGCGTGTTTTGCGTAGGCAACATCGGAATATGCCCAATAATTTGTTGCAACATCGGTGTATTTTACGGTGTAGCTGCCTTTCTTAACATCATTAAACAGAGAATTAAATCTGACCGTCATAGCCACAAATTCCGCACGGCTAACATTATCATCCGGTCTGAATGTACTGTTGGAGTAACCTTTAATGATGCCGTACTTTGAAAGATAACCTATATAATCGGAATACCACTCATTTTTGGATACATCATTAAAGTTTGACTTACCACTGATTTTTTCGCCTTTCTGTTCGGAAATAAGCCTTGCAAAGATAGCAGCAGCTTCAGCACGGCTCATATTGTTGTCCGGTCTGAAAGTGCCGTCATTATACCCGAAAATATATGCCTTATGCTCTGATGCCGGAAGTATCAGCATACCGTTTTTATCCGTTGTGCCGTTAGCTATGTTCTTTTTCTTATCTTTCAAAACGATAGAAATATCAGCCTTTGCATTGCCCTTGCTGTCGCTTGTCTTAATGGTGTAGTAGTTATCATTCGTCAAGTCTGCACCATTCGGAAGTGTCAGCGTGATTTTGCCGTCCTTGTCGGTTGATTTTGAAACAGATACAGTTTTTCCGCTTTTATTTGTTACGGTAATATTTGTGATGTTGGAATTTATGTAGCTGCCACCGCTGCTGCCACGACCACCACCGCCACCGGAGGATGAGCCGCCGCCCGATGATTTAACGGGCAGTGTAACCTTGCCGTTTGCGTCTGTTGTACCTGTTTTTTCGGTTGTTTTATCTTTAATGGTAACAGATACACCTTTTACGGCTTTGCTATCCTTATCGTTAACTGTAACTGTTGTCTGATTTGAGGTAGTCAAAGCCTTATCATCGGGAAGTGTAACGGTGATTTTACCGTCCTTAATTTCAATAAAGGCATTTTCGATTTTGCCCTTTGTATCCTCAACGGTAATATTGTATTCGGTTTTGGTTTCCTCGGTATCAGCCTTGCCGTCACCATCGGTATCCTTGCCGGGGATAGTTTCGGAAATATCGGTTTTTCCGTCCTTATCCGTTATACCCTCATTTGACGGTGGAAGAATGATAACTCCGTCTTTATCGGTAATTCCCGTTAAAGATTTTGTTTCTGTTCCTTCAATAACAAATTCGGAAACAACAACCGTCATACCTTTAACCGCCGTATTGTCTGCTTTTTTGCTGACCGATATTGTAATTCTGTTCGCATAATCAAACTTTACGCCTTCGGGTAATTCAACAGAAATGTTTTTAGCCGTTTTTACACTGCCGTCCTCATTTTTGATTTCCGCATTATGTTTGATATGTGCCTTTTCAATAGCTCCGACAGCATTTTTCACGATTACAATATATCCGTCAACTTCGCCGTAGCCGTTGAAATCGGTAACATCAATGTTTGTCGGCGGCACGGTTGCTCTGCCGTTTTCGTCCGTAACATTGCTTTCCGTTCTTTCGGCTTTATCTGTAAAGATTACAGTCATATCTTTAACAGGCTTATCCTCACTATCGGTAATTGTAGCCGTTATACGATTATCAATGTCAATCTGTGTTCCTTCGGGCAGCATAACATTTATCTGTCCCTCACCGATAGTAATAAAGGCATTTTCGATAGGCTTTGTTTCATCTGTAATTAAAACATTGTAGCCATTGACTTTTGCTTTTCCCTCACTATCGGTAATATCCTCCGAAAGCGGCGGCACAACCATTTTTCCGTTTTCGTCAGTTTTGTCTGTCAAGCTCTTTTCCGCAGCGTCCGAAACGGTAACGGAAATGTCTTTCAAAGGATTTCCGTCTTTGTCGGTTACGGTTACTGTAATACGGTTTGCGTAGTCAATACTTGTTCCGTCCGGCAATGTTACAGAAATTGTGCTGTCATCATTCAGCTTTACAAAAGCGTTTTCGATAGCTCCGCTCTCGTCATTGACAAACACATACATTCCGTCAATGCGTACTTTACCCGTATCGTCCGTAAAACCGTCTTTTGCTGTCGGCAATGTGATTTTTCCGAACATATCGGTTACGCCTTTTTCGATGTAGTCCGCATCTCCGAGCGTTATAACCGTAACGCCCTGCTGCGGCTGTCCGTGCTGGTCTGTTACTGTGATTATAACAGGATATTCACTTGTAGGTTTAATACCCTCCGGCAAATCAACTACAATATTATTGCTCTCACCAATGTAAACCTCGCAATTCTGAATAACGACATTCATTTTGTCGGTTGCTTTGACAACAAATGTATTTTTCTTATCCTCATCATCTTTGCCGACCGTGCCGCTGTTATCACCGGTAGATGTCTTGTTGTTCGGCACTTTAAGCTGACCGTTTTCATCTGTTTTACCCGTTGCAGCATTGTTATTATCGTCATAAACAAAAATCTGCAACTCCGATTTCGGCTGCTGTGAATCCGTGTTCATTGCAGTTATAATGGTTTGGTCAGCATAATCAAGCAGTCTGCCGCTTGGCAGTTTGATAGTTACATTATCATTTATGTCAATGCTGATTTCACTGTCAAAAATAGGTTTGCCGTCCTTATTGGTTACAAGAATAGAAAAATCACCGACCTTTGAGTTACCGTCCTCATCGGTACGGTCTTTTTCTACAAGCTGCGGTATTGCTACTCTTGATAAAACTTCACCACAAGTTATGCACTCAATATGCTTTTCGCCCGCTCGCTCAATTGTGGCAGGTTCGTCAATTATCCAATCGGACGGATTATGTCCCGTCATATCCTTGTAATCTGCCGTATAGGTTTTACCGCAGTTTTCGCAAGTATATACAGTATAGCCTGATGCCGTACAAGTAGGCTCGGTTACATCAGCAATATAACTGTGATTGATTTTATCGGTGTAATCGCTGATATATTTATAATCACAGTTTTTGCACTCATACACCGTATATCCGAGAGCCGTGCAAGTCGGAGCAGTTACGGTCTTTTTGTAGTCGTGAGCAGCTTTGTCAACATAGTCAGCCTTGTAGCTATCGCCGCAGCTTTCACAGGTGTAAATTGTATAACCCATTTCTGTGCAAGTCGGAGCGACTACCGTTTTCTTGTAGGTGTGCTTTTCACAGTCGGTTAAATCCCCGATATACTCTTTGCCGCAGTCGGGGCAAGTATAAACGGTATAACCGTGTTCGGTGCAAGTCGGCGGAATAACCTTTTTGTCATAATTGTGTTCTGTTTTATCGGTATAATCCGCAACATAGCTATCACCGCACTCGGCACAAGTGTAGGTTGTAAATCCAAATTCCGTACAAGTCGGGTTTGTAATTTCTGCTTTGTAATTATGAGAGAGCTTGTCTGTATAATCTGAAATAAATTCATCATCACAGTTTTTACAAGTGTATGTTGTGTATCCCATAGCCGTACAGCTCGGAGCAGATACGGTCTTTTTGTAATCGTGTTCTGCCTTATCGGTGTAATCGCCAACATAGCTGTCATCACAGTTATCGCATTTGTATTCTGTATAGCCCATAGCTGTGCAAGTCGGAGCAACTATCTTTTCGGAATAGCTGTGTCCTTTCGGAAGTGCTAATACCGTACCACACTTTTCGCAAGTTTGCGGCTCTGTGCAAGTAGCAGCCTCGCCCGGTGTATGTCCCGTTGCACTTTCTGCCTTAATCATCTTTTCCGAACAGTTATTGTTTTTACAACGGTATTCAATTACGCCGTCCGCCGTACAAGTAGATGAAGTTACAGAATGTCCCTCGTCCCAATCGTGTCCGGTAGGCTCTGTGTAATCCGATACAAATGTCTGTCCGCACATAGTACAGGTTGATGTTGTATAGCCTTTATCGGTACAGGTCGGCTCTTTTGTAATACGCTCATAGGAATGAGAAATAATCGGCGTCATATCGGTTATATATGAATTACCGCAAATTTCGCAAGTATGATTTGTATAACCTACATTTCTGCAAGTAGGCTGCACCTTTTCTGTCTTGTATTTATGCTCGCCGACAGGAGTGGTTTCCTCATAAAAGCTGCCGCACTTGTCGCAAAGATTTAATTTCAAGCCGCCCTGCTTGCAAGTAGCTTCACGAATTGTAATTGCCTTGTAGTTATGCCCGGTTGCTTTTGTGTAGTTGCGCTTGTCAAGATTTCCGCAGCCGTCGCACTGCCAGCGCTCATATCCCAAGTTATCACAAGAGGGAGCAATGGTTTCCAAATATCTGTAATCGTGTTCGTGCTTTTCGGGAAGTACAATAACAGTTCCGCCGCTGTTATCGTCCTTTTTGTCCTCCAGCAGCCACACATACGATACACCGTTTTCCGTCATTGTTTCACCCTGATACTTATATGAGATTTCATAGTAAACAGGATAATATCCGGCGTCGGTATAGTTCGGCGCAGAGGTGAGATTGCATTTTCCGGCAGATGTGCCGTAGCGAATACTTGTATGTACACCGCTGTCCGACAGGTCGCTCACGGTTACGGTATGGGATTTATTATCCACATTTCCGTAGTATGATGACACAACCGATTTTGCGGTTACATACTCGCTTGTTGAATATCCGCAGTCGCCGCACGTTTCGGAAATGAAAAAGCGGTTGTTGCCAATCTGACCGTCAACCGTTTCGGAAAAGTCGTGCTGCTCTCGTTTCTCGGAGCCTCGTGCATTTGTGCCTTTGCAAAACTGACAATACTTGCCCGCTTTCAAAACCGTTGTGTGATAATTCTCGTTGTACGGGGTGTAGGTGGTATTGTCAAAGTCCAAGAAAAAGTTGTAATCACAGCTATTCAAGCTGTAAACATTTCGGTTAAAATTGTAATCGTTCACGCCGTCCGAAGGATTTAATGTTCCGCATATCTGGCATATTGCTTTCGTCCAATGTGAGCACGTGTAATATGCGTTCTTGCCCGGTCTGCCGTCGTCAAGGTTTCCGTGAGATTTGCCGTCAAAGCAAGTTCCGTCCGAATATCTCACACCACGGTTTAACGCCGTTTCGCCTGTTTTGGTGTATTCGGGGACACGGTATGAAATGGATAATGTGTCCTTTTCGCACACAAAACAAAACTGCGTGCCTGATGTTACGGTCGCATTTGCGTCAAGCTCATTTGTCCTGTTATTTGTTTCGAGCCAACTGTCGGCAGGATCGACATAATCATTCGACTGTGCCGCATAGGTCGTTATCGGCGTAAATCCCGAAAGCAGCATTGACACTGCCAATGCCGCCGACAGAATATTTTTTAATTTGCTTTTGAAATTCATTTTATTTTTTCCTTTCTCGATTTTATTAAAACGCGTTTTATTTATATCAACTTTTTTTAAGGCGGTCTGCACTTTTTGTAATCTGATTTTCTCATAGACAAAACCGCCTTAAAAATGTTTCATATCGTGATGTACTTTTGTCGTGTAATAGCTGTCAATGGTGGAGGGAGCGTTAAACAGCGCCGCCAACAAATATTTTTTGATATTGCGAATATCCGTTGTGTTTTCCCTCATACAGTCGATAACATACTCGATATGCTCAGAATTTAATTTTAACAGCTTCGATTTCACAACCGCCGCAGGGTATGTATCACCGGCAATTACAAGACTTGCTTTCTGTGTGCAAATCGTTTCTGTCATAAGGTCAACGATTTCGTCAAGCATAGCAGCGTCACGGTTGAGGTTGACGCTTAAAACATCATAGTCAATGTTTTCTTTGATTATCTGTCTGTATGTTTCCACCTCATCATATCCAATCCTATCCGATTTTTCTTTTGTCGGCTGTGCAGGCGCAGGCTCTTTTTGATATGATTTGATAGGATAAGTATTTGATATATCCGTATTTAATTCTTTTATATTTGATTTATTAGTATTTAATTGTGCGGTGTTTTCCTGTATAGGCTCTGCCTGTGCAGGAATATCCAATACAGGATTTTCCCGTATAGGTTTTTCCTGTTCAGGCGGCGTGTTTTTAGGCTGCTCCAAAATCGTGTACTCAATCGTGGTAAGCTGTCCCTTTTCGTTTCTCATACGCTCACGGATAATATATCCGTGCTTTTCAAGCTCTCTGATACAGGAGCTTATGCTGTCGATTCCGTCCTTGCAGATTGCCGCAAGTCCTTTTGTTGTGTAGTCCCAATTTTCGGGGAGCGACAGCATAAGGGATAACAACCCCTTTGCCTTTAATGATAATTCCGTATTTCTCAAATGGTGGTTACTCATCACGGTATAGTCGCGCGTTTTGTCTATTCTGAAAACTGCCATTTCAAAAATCTCCTTTCCTGTGAAATTAAAAAAGCGCCGGGATTTTTTATCAATCCTGACGCTCTCGGTCTGTATTTTCTTTTAACGGTTTGAACATTGCGCAGCTTTTCCCGTTGTGGCAGCTTATGTATTGACAAAACGGACTCCTGTTGTCGAGTATGAACATATCAAGTCCCGTCTGACACTTCGGGCATAACTGCTCGCTGTTTTTCTGTTCCATAAATAAATTTTCCTTTCTTTTTCGGATATGAAAAAAGACAGATATTTCTATCTGCCATAATTTCAAATATTCTTTTTCTTGTAATTCAAATGATTTTCGGCGTTATATCAAAAGCCTTTCCGTCAAAAGTAGTAAATCAGTAGTAAATTTGCTATGAAAATCATTTGAATGTGCCTGTTTTACAAGGTTTTATGAAAAAATCTTAATTTTTAAAGTAAAAAAAGGAGCAAAAATAACAGCTCTTGTTTTATCTGCTGTTATTGCAATATCAATGCTCGGTGCGTGCAAAAAGCAGGCATCCGACAAAGACGAACAAGGACGTACCGTCATTTCGGTCGGCGCATGGCCTCCGAAAGGGCACAAAGATTTAGAGCCAATGAATAAAAGAAAGGCAGAATTTGAACAGGCGAATCCTGATGTTGTTGTTAATGGCGATGAATGGAGCTTTGACCTAAAATCCTTTTATGCAAAAGCGGCGGGCGGTTCGATTCCAACCTTGTATAATACAAATTATACAGAAGTATCTCAGATTATAGAGGCGGGGTATTCGGCTGACCTTACGAACGTACTTAAAAAACGCGGATATGACGGAATGTTTAATAAAGACGTTTTATCGGTAATTAGCAAGGATAATAAAATATATGCGTTTCCGATGAGTGCGTACATTTTGGGATTGGCATATAATACGGAATTGTTTGAGAAAGCAGGTCTTATGGAATCTGATGGAACGCCCAAACAGCCAAAAGACTGGGATGAGGTTCGTGAGTTTGCGGTAAAAATCAAAGAAGCAACAGGTAAACCGGGAATCGTATTCCCAACGTCAACCAATCATGGCGGATGGTTATTTACGCCTGTGGCGTGGTCGTTCGGCGTTGAATTTATGAAAAAAGATGAAAACGGTAAATGGAAGGCTACCTTTAATTCTCCCGAGTGTGCGGCGGCGCTTCAATACATCAAGGATTTAAAATGGAAATATGACGTTCTTCCTCAAAACACACTCATAAACGGAGATGAATTTTCCAAAATTTTTGCCACCGGAAATGCAGGAATGGAAATTACAGCAGGTGATATTCCGAGAAAGGTTGTATCATACGGTATGACGCCCGACCAACTTGGTATTATGGCAATGCCGAGAGGACCTAAACAGCACGTAACGCTGATGGGCGGCGGTGTTTGGAATATTAAAGGCGGTTCAACAGAGGATCAGATAGATGCAGCGATACGCTGGATAGAATTAACAACAAATTATAAAGCAACAGATGATTTTATTACGAATAAAAGAAACTCATTGAAAAATGATGTTGAGGCGGGAAAGCTTGTAGGAATAAAAAGTATGAGTGTTTGGTCACAGAATGCGGAATCCGTAAAGGCTGAAAATTCACTAATCGATGAGTATGCAAATTCTAACATTAATCATGTGAAGCTTTACAATGATTTTGTTGCCGACTGTCCGGCAAAGATTCAACCGGAAGAACCGGTATGTGCTCAGGAATTGTATGCTACACTCGACAACTGTATCCAAGAGGTGTTGGTAAATAAAGATGCGGATTGTGCTGCTGTTCTTGAAAAAGCAAATGCGGATTTCCAGGTAAATTATCTCGACAACGTTGATTATTAATGTTATTAAAAACATTTTAAAGGCAGTTATTAATAAGGTCAACGGTGGTTTTATATTGAACAGGATAGCGACCTTACAATAATTATTAAAACGCATCTTCTAAACGAATAGTCATCGGATAGGAGGTGCGTTTTCCGTTACAGATGTTAAGTTGTGTGTGTGCAGTAAACTTTTATACGCTGAAAAACTCATATTTTTTATTCAATTACATATTGTAAACGGAATTTTGGTATGCTATAATTTTTAAAACGCAATAGATAATCAGAGGTTGAATTATGAATATAACAGATAAAAAATTTTTTTGCAAAGCAAAGCCTGTCTGGGCTAAAGAATTATCCGAACAAATTAACTGTTGTATTGAACTTGAATGTAAGCTGAAATATGAACCTGTTACGGAACTGTATATAACAGGAGCAACATTTTTTCAAGTCTTTATTAACGGGAATCTTATCCATTACGGGCCTGCGAGAGTTGCCGACGACTATGCGGCAGTTGATATAATTGATCTGTCCGAAAAAATATCGGACAAAAACGGCGATAATATATTATTAATAAGGGCAATGGGATATAATTGTCCGTCTTTTGCTTGTGTTTCACACACGTCATTTGTTTGTGCCGAAGTGCGCACCGGCAATACGATCGTTGCTGCCACGGGGGAAAACGGTTTTTGCGGATACATCAATAATCAGCATCTTAGATACACAGAGAGGTATTCCTATCAAAGACATTTTTGCGAAAGCTGGGATTTTACAAAAGAGAGAACAGAATGTGAATTGGAGTTATTGGACTGTGATGTTAATTTGATATGGAGAGAAACGGTTTATCCGATTCTTAACAAAATATCCGCCGACGATACATATCATATCGGGAAATTCATAAAAACCGACAGTGAACGAACGGAGCCGTTTAGTTTCGTTTCAAATCCGAATGATGGATTTTTCCATTTTGCGAAATCAGAAATTGAATCAAGAGCGTACGATGAATACATAAAAACAGAGGTATATCTTGCTAATAAGACGAATATGGATTTTGTCGAATTGGAAGAACAACAATGTGCAAGATGGGATTTCGACGAAATTCAAGCAGGCTTTTTCTGTATTAATGTTAATGTTCTCAAAGCGGCAAGAATAGTGCTTGCATTTTCCGAGCAAAAAACAAATAACGGTCAGCTCGATATGAAGCAGCTTAATTCGCATAATGTGATTGAGTGGAATTTGCCGAAAGGAACTCATACGCTTTGGAGCTGTGAGCCATATACAGCCAAATATGCCGAAATTCTTATTTTTGACGGCATTGCGGATGTGCGAAAGCCTGAAATGTACGAGCTTGCTTTTCCTGACTCGCTAACAGAGAAGTTTGAATCGAAAGATGAAACGGAAAGCGAAATATATCGGGCAGCTGTCAGAACGTTCAGACATAATGCGTTGGACATCTTTATGGACTGTCCGTCACGAGAACGTGCCGGGTGGCTGTTTGACAGCTATTATACAGCAAAAGCGGAATATTCGTTTACGGGCAAAACATTAACGGAGGACGCTTTTTTAAAAAATTATATTTTAGGCGGCGAGAGAACGCAGGGTGACGGAATGTTAAATATGTGTTATCCGTCCGACGTATTCTCAAAAGGATTTATACCTCAATGGTCAATGTGGTATGTAATAGAAGCGGATGAATATATAAATATGAGAAACGGCAAAATACATCCGAATAAATTTAAACCATCCGTAAGCGGACTTATTAATTGGTTTTTAAAATACGAAAATGAATTTGGATTGTTGGAACGGCTTGACGGATGGAATTTTGTTGAATGGTCAAAGGTGAATGAGAGAGTTTGGGATATAAGCTGGGCAACAAATATGCTTTATTCAAAAGTTCTTGAAATTTCTGCAAGGCTGCTTGAAAATAATGATTTAAAAGAAAAGTCGGAAAAGCTCAAAGAAACAATTCGGCATATGGCATTTGACGGAAAATTGTTCAGAGACAGGGCGATGCGAACGGAAAACGGCGATATTAAAAATACAGATGAATTGTCAGAGGTAACACAATACTATGCATTGATGTTTGATGTTGCCGATATTAATATGTCAAAATATTCTTATATGAAAAATATGGTTTTAAATGTGTTTGGTACAGAAAACGCAGATGGAGAACTTATTGAAAAAGCTAACGCAATGCCGGGATTGTATTTAAGAATGGAGCTTCTGTTAAGATACGGAATGAAAGAAAAACTATTGTCGGAAATAAAAGATTATTTCGGTGCAATGGCAAAAGAAAGCGGCACGCTTTGGGAACACAAAAACGGTAACGGGAGCCGAGATCACGGCTTTGCGTCATATGTCGGAGCAGTAATAAAGGATATATCCGAACCAAAATGAGAACAAAACTTGACATTTTAACAATGATGTAGTATAATTGTATCAGTTTTGTAACAGAAAGGGTTTTATTATGCCTTCATATTTAACGGATAAAAAGATAGACAATTTAAAAAAAGAAGTGAAAAATCTCGAAAATATCACCGTTATAGCTATTGAGAATTTAGAGAGCGCGCTTGACCGCTATAAGACCGACAACACCAAGAACATCAAAGAATGTGAAAAAGCCATTGAAATATATTCAATGGTGCAGCGCGACTTAAACGATGATATACGAAAGCTGATGTAATATGCGTCATAAATTTAAACAACCTTTTTAAAACCTCAATCAGCCGAGCCGAACTGTTTTTTCAGAAGGGTTGTCGGTATTTGTGAATCTCGGCGATAACGTTATTTATGAAGATAATTATTTCGTTATGCTGCCCGGTGAAAAAAGAAAAGTTAAATATCGGCGGTATGAACTTGAATAACATATCACTTGACATATTTGCGTATTATGTTATAATACAAACATATGCTAAATATTTATGAGGTGAACGCTATGGATAATTTTGTTGAAGCATTGCTTGCGGACAAATGTAATACCGACTATATTCCTAAAGAGGACGATTGGTTTGAAGGGCTAATCGGTGATTGGAGTTTTATATGGAAAGGTTCGGACGGACGCGAGGTTGAGGGAGAATGGTTTTTCAGAAAGGTTTTGGAAGGCTGTGCGATAGAGGATATTTTTATATCTCCGTCAAGAAAAACACGAGAGATAAATACACAGCCCGACGGTGAATACGGTGCTGCTTTGAGAGTATACAACCGCGAAAAAAGATGTTATGATATGACATATGTCTGTCAAAGATATACGGTTCATCTCGTTGTACATAAAAAGGACGGAAAAATCCAATGCGAGGTAATACCGAGCGACCCAAATCAAAAAGAGAGGGATAAGTGGATGTTTGCCGAAATAACACCCGATAGTTTTCATTGGCAAAATATTACCGTTTTAAGTGATGACACAGAGAGAATAAATGCCAATATTTATGCCACACGAATTTAATTTAAAATCCGTATTCTGAGATTTATCAAAGAATACGGATTTTTTTATTTATAGATATGTTAAAATTTCATTAAATTTTTTCCAAAAGGTTGAAATATCCTCTGAGCTGTGCTAAAATTATATATGTATGTAAAAAATGATAAGCTGAATTTACAAATACAACTTTAGGATGATTTATGTGAAATTATTATATAGATTTATTATTTGGACAGTGATGACAGCCGTAATATCAGGCTGTTCTTTCGGTTCCCTCAATACGGCTTTTGCTGATGAAAACGCTGCGGTGACAAAATTGGACGCGGTATCGCTTTTAAGCCGAGTTTTACCGGCGTGGAACGATGCGCCCGTGTTTGATGATACATATGATAAAACGGCGGCGTATTATCGAAGTATGAAAATACTTGATGCCGAATATAACAATGTGTTTATGCCCGAAAAACCTCTTACCACAGAGGAATTTCTTGTAATGCTGAAACGTGCATTGGATATATCTGCGCCTGACTTGTTTTATGACAATCAAAATATTAAGTGGCACTATGACCAAAACGAAATCTCGGCCGAATACCAAAGTCAGATTGCCTTTTTATCGGCTGTCGGAGTGTATAACAATTCGGGGTATCTGCATCCCAAGACAATAATTTCACAAGGAATGGCATCATATTATGTCGGACTCGCCATTCATGCTCAGGATTACGGCAAACGCAGCAAAAGCGGAAGATTGTATAACAAACGCCCGCCGATATTGATGTATCACGTCATAGATGTGCCGTCGGGCCCGTATCCGTATGTTTATGTAAGTGAATATAACTTTGAGCAACAGATAAAATATTTCTATGACAACGGGTACACGTTTTTGTATCCGGAAGAGGTCTCTCTTGCAGATAACATAAAAAAATCCGTTGTTATTACATTTGATGACGGTTATACGCAAACGTACGAAAAAGCTTTGCCGATACTGAAAAAATATAACGCAAAAGCGACATTGTTTATGATTTCGGATTATATAGGAACTGAAAATTACTGTACGGCGGAACAATTGTTTGAAATGAGCGACAGCGGTGTATTCAGAATTTATTCACATACACAAAATCATAAAAATCTGACCGAGATTTCCGAAGAAGAAATTGCAAATGAGTTTGCCGCTTCGAACGATACGATATATAATATAACAAAAAGAGAGGTCACGGCGATTGCATATCCTTATGGTTTGTTCAATGATGCAGTGTTAAGACAGGCAAGACGATACTACCGTGAAGCGTTTTCGGTTGTGAACAAAGGAAGAGGCTCTGTTTATGAAATACCGAGAACCACTATCGATGATTCTATAAGCATATTGAGATTTCCGCTTTTTTTAATGTAAGAGATTGAGCATAACGAAGTTTAAATAAGAAAGGTTTGTGATGAAAATGCTGAAAAAATCACTTATTGAATTTATTTTTGAAGCGGCGTCAATCGAACGCTGGAACGACCATATCAGACCGTCAAGAGGGTTCAGCGAACTTGATAAACAATCGCATAAAATGATTTATGCGTACATACTGGCTAAAATTGACGGAAATGTTGATATGGATAAACTGATTGAGGGAGGAATTTTCGAATTTTTCCACCGCCTTGTTTTGACAGACATAAAACCGCCCGTTTTTCATAAATTGATGAAAAAAATGGGGCGTGAGCTCAATCGCTGGGCGCTTGATACCGTTAAACCCAACATTATAAACATTCCGCATAACTTTTATCAAAAAATGGAAACATATTTTATGGACAAAAATTATGCCGAACATGAAAAGAGAATTTTAGAAGCGGCTCATTATCTTGCGACAAAATGGGAATTCGATATTATATATGATATGTGCCGTAACTATTACGGAATAGACAGTACACGCGCGGAAATAGACAATAAACTCAATTCATTCAAAGGATTAAAGTGTTTCGATACATTTATAGCGAATAATAATTACCGCGGATTTACGGGTTTGTTGGGTGAGCTGCGTTTTCAACAGCGTTGGTCGAGGTCACCGAGAATCCCTGAAACCTCGGTAATTGGACATATGTTAATTGTTGCGATTTTGGCTTATTTGTGTTCGTGCGAAACAAATGCGTGTGCAGCAAGGATAACAAATAACTTTATTGGCGGACTATTTCATGATATTCCCGAGGTATTGACTCGCGATATTGTTTCGCCCGTTAAAAATTCGGTTAAAGGCTTGGACGAAATCATAAAAGGTATAGAACAAGAACAGATGCAAAGCATCTTGTATCCGCTTATCCCCGATGATTGGCAAAAAGAAATCGAGTATTACACCAATGATGAATTCAGCAACAAAATTATGCTGAATGACAAAGCAATTATTGTTTCGTTCGAGGATATGGACAAAAAATACAATTCTGCTGAATTTAAACCTGTTGACGGCGAATTAATCAGAGGGTGCGACCATCTTGCGGCTTGTATAGAAACATATTTTTCACATATTTACGGCATTACAACCAACGCACTTCAGAGCGGAAACCGTATGCTCAGACAAAAGTACGATAATGCCGTTATATGCGGCGTTGAGTTCGGCTCACTTTTTGATTATTTCGGGATTTAATTTCACAAAATCACCTCTTTGACATATGATGTACAAAGGGGTGATTTTTTATGAATACAGTCTTATTTATTATTTTATGCGTTTTTGCGTTATACGGAGCTTTTAACGCGGTATATGAGCTATTGTTTCGCGGAATAAAGCCCAAATATGATTCCGTACATATTTTTAAAACTATGATTATCGATGATTTTGATAAAGCCGAAGCGTACATAAGATATTGTTCTGCCAAAGGCGAGAGAGATGAAAATATTGTAATTCTATGTCGAAAAGATGATTGTGAGACGGAAAAAGAAGCATACATTCTTTCGAACCAATTTGATTTTGTTACGGTTTTAAACAAAGATGAATACATTTGGGTTATTAATAAGGCGCTCGAAAGATAATGTTTTATCGATTTGTAAATTACGGTGAATTCCGAAATAACAAAATTATGAATACAATGCTCGGATTATTCATAATATATGATAGGACCGCTCGGGCGGAAATAATAAAGAGGGTGACGAATTGATTTACAGATTCAGCGAAATCAGAGCAAAAGAAGTAATACATATAACAGACGGAGAACGAATAGGATTTATTTCGGATCTCGAAATAGATTTTGAGACAGGTAAAATAATTTCGCTGTGTATTCCCGGCGCTTACAAAATGCTTGGATTGTTCGGCAAGGAACAAGAACGCACAGTCAAATGGGATGACATTAAAAAAATCGGCGATGACCTTATAATTATAGACGGAAAACCGAGTGTAACTGAATTTAAATGAAATAAGATTTAAAATTATGTAAAACACGGCAGAAATACACAGGGGACAACCGAATGAGGTTGCCCCCTAAAAATATGTAGCTTTTATTTATATTTAAACGCTCCTTCAAAACAGTGTTTATTAACAGTGTTTGTAACACAAAAGAAACTTGACAATCGAACAAAAGAGTGGTATAATTTAAATATATTAATTTCGCTAAATATAAGTTTAGCGAAATTAAATAGAGGATGTTAAGGAGAAATACCAATGAGTACATATATTAATCCGCGTAAGCCGTCAAAAACGCTTTACAGCGATTGCCCCGAAATATTGACTAAATTTTTAAACTATATAAAAGCAATTCGAAATTTATCCGACCGAACCGTAAACGGGTATTATTTGGATTTGAGAACGTTTTTCAGATTTCTTAAAATGACATCGTTTGGAATCGATTTTGATGAGTTTAACACAATAACAATTTCGGATATTTCGGTTGATTTAATTAAAAACGCATCCGCCGAGGACATTTATGAATATTTGTCATTCTGTGCCGGTGCGCTTGAAAACGCTCCTGCCGCGCGTTGCAGAAAATTGTCTGCAATTAAAAGTTTTTATAAATACTATACTACGAAATCAAATTTATTTGAGAATAATCCTGCGCTCGATATAGAAACGCCGAAAAAACCTAAAAAACAGCCCAAATTTTTGAGCTATGATGAATGCTTAGACTTGTTAAAAGCCTCGGCGTCCACGACCTCAAAAGAACGCGATATTTGTATGGTTGCTCTTTTTTTAAATTGCGGAATGCGATTATCGGAACTCGTGAATATCAATATTTATGATATTCATGATGACAAAATTCGCATAATCGGAAAAGGCAACAAGGAAAGATTTGCATACTTGAATGAGTTTTGCAGAAAAACCGTTGATGATTATCTCAAAGTGCGCAAAGAAATGAATAATATAAAAGACAAAAATGCTTTGTTTTTATCCAAACGCGGCACGCGCATAACCGGCAGACGGGTTGAACAGATTATCGAATCGTTGTTAAAGACGGCGGGACTTGATGGTTTGGGATATTCTGTTCATAAACTCAGGCATACCGCAGCAACTCAGATGTACAGGTCAGGTGCCGCAGATATGATGACTCTCAGAGAAATTTTAGGGCACGCCAATATTGCAACAACGGAAATTTATACGCATATAGCCGAAAGCCAAGTTGTCTCCGCTATTGAAAACACGCCTATGAATATTGAGCTTGCAACGATTGAAAAAGTGAACAATTCGGACAACAATCACTGATAATAAAAATCAGTGATTGTTGTCCCTTGCAAACAAATTTCTCAGCGCAGAAATAAGCTCTGTATAATAAAATCTGTCGGACATTATAAATGAAAATGCAACATCGCAAAACAAATCACACAATTTTTCGATGCAATCATTTATCGCAAATTTTGTAAAGCCCTCAATACTGATAATTTCGTTTTCTCGGGTAAATGATGTCAGGCGATTTGCAATTTCTCGCTTTACCCCCTCACCCTCTGATGAATTTAATTGTTCCGATACTATCTCAACCAAAAGCTCTTTTTCGATATTTGACAGTTCTTCACCGAAATCATCAATTAAATCGAGGGTAAAAAACAGATAAATATTTTCCGTAACATACGATGCGAATGCATATGCGGCATAATCAAAAAATTCAATATTTACGGTTATATAATATCCCTTTTCGTTACTGTCGAATTCTATCGTATTTTCTGAATTTGTTTTTTCATAAATATACATTTGTATAACATCCGCCAACGGTTCAGAGTTTTCTTTTGATTTGAGTGTTATTTTCTCAAACAAATTAATTGCCTCCGATATTGATTTGATATTCAGAATGAAATTATGCTTCCGAAATCATATAATTCTTTTTCGGAAAGAGTTATTATTTTTAGATTTGTTTTATCAATTATTTTTTTGAGTTCTTCGGTTTTTGTTATACTTCCGCATAACAAAATGTTCTCCCCGCACCTTCCCGATGCTCCGCCGATAAAACCGTATTCAAATCCGTCAAGCCGAACAGAACCGGGGGTCAGTAAGTAAACCTTTATATCATCGGCTGTGTTGCGTACCGTTTTACAGATTCCCGAATCCTCGGTTATAAAAGCATCGTCCGCAATCGGGCAGACATTGCATTTTGTATATCCTTGTTTAACATTAATGATTCGATAACCGTTTTTATTATAATAATCAAGGATTGTTTTTTCGGCATACATAGTGTTACATATAACGGTCCTTCCGAGCCTTACAATATTATATGCACAGTTTTTGGGATAGGTGAATCCTATATTGGATATACCTTTTTCAATATTTATTGTATGGGGCAAGATACTTTTATAATACTCATAAACCTCGGGTGCGGTGACCACCGTTTTATCCGAAATAAAATGAATCTGCAAGTCGGGGTGCGAGTTAATACTTTTATCCTGAGTATTGACCTCAATTGACGAATACACTTTTCCGTATTTTTTCAAATTGTTTACCATAACCTCGGGCATTTTTTTATCAACTATAAAATTCACCGTTACTCCACCTTTTGTGTGATTAAAGTTTTTGAGACCGAGTTTAATTTAAATAATCCAAAACAAATCCGATAAAAACTTTTACACCCGTTTTCAGACAGTTTTCATCTATATCAAATGACGAATGATGTATCGGGCTGACAATCCCGAGACTTTTGTTGCGGCATCCGAGTTTAAACAAAACAGACGGTCTGTTTTGAGAAAAATAGGAAAAATCCTCGCCTGCCATTGTCGGCGCACCGCCCCAGACACATTTATCTTTGCCAATGGAACGGCACGCGGAATCGTATACATCTTCAGCAAGCTTTTCGTCATTTATAAGCGGCGGAAAAAGTTCGGTATATTCATATTCGCACTCTGCGCCGAACGTTTTGCAAATCCCATCTGCTGTTTCACCTATTCTTTTTTTCAAAAAACCGCGTAATTCATTTGTAAGCGAACGAGCAGTTCCTTGAATTTCAACCGAGTCGGGAATGATATTCGTTGCACTTCCGCCATGAATTGAACCTACGCTTATGACAGCGTTGTCAAATGGGTCTGTTTCGCGGCTGATTAAGTTATTTAATGCCTGAATAATGCTTGCGCTTATCATAATCGGGTCGATGCAATTATGCGGTTCCGCGCCGTGTCCGCCTTTGCCTTTAACCGTTATTCTAAAGTCATCGGGCGATGCATAAAGCGAACCGGGCTTTACACGAATTGTTCCGCAATCCAAATCGGAATCGCAATGCAGAGCAACACACACATCCGTATGCGGATTTTCGAGAACCCCCTCTTCTATCATCGGCAAAGCTCCTCCGCTTGTCTCTTCGCCGGGCTGAAAAACAGCTTTTACAACTCCGCCGAATTTGTCTTTAAAATTATTCAAAACTTTGCATACGCCGAGCAAGACGGCAACGTGTGCATCGTGTCCGCAGGCGTGCATTACATTTTTATTTTGTGATTTATACGGCTTGTCCGAAACCTCGTCAATCGGAAGAGCATCCATATCCGCACGGATAAGGATGGATTTCATTGATTCGGATTCAATGTTTTTATTGCCGTATATATATGCGCAAATGCCGTTCTCGGCAATCCCAGAAACATATTTTATTCCCATTTCATCAAGCTTTTTTTGAATAAAACTCGATGTATTATATTCCCGGAAGGATAATTCGGGATGCATATGAATATATCTGCGGTTTTCTTTTAACTCTGCTTCAATTCTATTTATTTGTTCTGATATTTCGCTGTTTATGCTCATAATTTAAATCCCCTTATCATTCTTATTATGAAAATAGTTATAAACATTTTCGGCGGAACGCTTGTCTATAACCTCGCTGAGTTCCTCAATCGATGATTCGCTTATTCTCTTTATGCTCAAAAATGTATTTAAAAGCTTTTTGCGTTTTGCCGCACCTATCCCGTTTATTCCCTCGAGTTCAGACACAACAGACGCTTTTTCGTGTCTTTTGCGGAATGTCTCTATTGCAAAGCGGTGAACTTCTTCCTGCATCCCGTATAAAAATCTGAATAACGCGCTGTCTTTATCGACCTTGTATTCAATTTTATCATCGGTAACGGCTCTCGTGCGGTGTTTGTCATCTTTAACCATACCAAACACATTTATATCTTCGCCAAGCGTTTCACAAAGCAATCGCACAGCCGAAACATGACCTTTTCCTCCGTCCAAAAGAATCAAATCGGGCAAAGGTAAAAATTTTGCATCTTCCTCTGCGAGTGTGCCGTTTTTAATTTCTTCGCTTTCTTTATAGGCACGATTTATTCGTCTTGCAATGACTTCTTTTGTACTTTCGTAATCATCCGCACCCTCAACCGTCTTAATGTTAAACTTGCGATAAAGCTTTTTTATCGGTTTTGCATTATTGTACACAACGCAAACACCTACGCTTTCCGCACCCGAAATATTCGATATATCATATGATTCGATTCGAAACGGCGGTGTCGGCAGTGATAACATACTCATCAGCTCACTTAAAACGTCATTGCTGTCGGTAAGCTCTTTATTACGCTTGAAAATATGTTGTCTGAGCGATTCTTTTGCGTTTTTGATAACCGTTTGAACAAGCTTTGCTTTTTCGCCCTTTTGCGGAACGATAAGATTTATTTTATGACCGGTCTTTGAACTCAGCCATTCCTGAATTTCGTCCGCATCAGAAATCTTTTCGCATAAAAGTATCTCTTTCGGAATATTTGTTGCCATGAAATAATATTGTTTAACGAATTCCGAAAGTATTTCCGAGACGGTTGAGTCCATATCGTTCAATATGAAATGCTCTGAACCTTGTATTTTTCCGCCGCGCATATAGAATATCTGAATACATGACTCAATTTCTCCTTTGAAAACACCGATTATATCGCGGTTGTCATCGCGCGTCATAATCATTTTCTGTCTCTCACCGAGTGATTCCAAAGCCTGTATCTTATCTCTGTATCCTGCCGCTCTTTCAAATTCAAGATTATCCGACGCTATGTGCATTTCTTTTGTGAGTTCAGCCGTTATATCATCATAATGACCATCGAGAACAGCTGAAATATGATTGAATGACTCTCTATAATCCTCTTGTGAAATCATTCCACAGCACGGCGCGGAACATTGACCTATATGATAATACAGACACGGCTTTTGTGTTTGTCTGTCGGCCGAAATCTTTTTTGTACAGCTTCGCACCTTAAAAATCTTTTTAATGGTGTCGATTGCCGACTTGACGTTATATGAACTCATATACGGTCCGAAATATTTTGAACCGTCTCTGATAACGCGGCGCGTCATACAAATTCGCGGAAATTCCTCGCCCAAAGTTATTTTTATATACGGATATTGTTTATCATCTTTAAGCAGGATATTATATTGAGGTCTGTATTTTTTTATAAGATTGCATTCAAGAATCAAAGCCTCAACTTCGCTGTCCGTGACAATATAATGAAAGTCAACAACGTGACTTACCATTGCAATTGTCTTTGGCGTGTGATTTTTAGAGTGAACAAAATACGAGCTGACGCGGTTTTTCAAGACCTTGCTTTTACCAACATAAATTACCTTGCCCGAACGGTTGTACATGATATATATACCCGGACACATAGGCAGGTTTTTAAGCTTTTCCTTTATTCGCGCGCGAATGCTCTCGGGTGTACTGTCCGCATCACTGTATTCAGGCATAAAGTTATATTCGGTTGTGAGTTCTGTATTATTCTGTTCGTTCATAGCATATCACCTTAAAAAAGCAGATCGTTTCACATTGGTAAAACGACCTGCTTTTTGGAATTTTTAATTCAAAGCAGACATACTAAAAGCCCGAAGAAGCAAAGTTCGATGAGATTAATTCAGACAACTCTGCGACCGCCTCTTCTTCATCGGAACCATCGGCAACAATGGTAATATTCAATCCTTTTGTTATGCCGAGAGACAAAACGCCAAGCAAGCTTTTTGCGTTTACCCTTCTGTTATCATTTTCAACCCATATATTGGATTTGTATTCGTTCGCCTTTTGTATAAAAAAAGTTGCGGGTCTGGCATGAAGACCAACCTGATTTTGAACCACTACTTCTTTCATAAACATTAAAAACCGCTCCCTTTTCTTAAACAATGGTATAAAATGGTGTTTTATATTAATGCGTATTTTAAACTACACATATATAATACCCGAAAACTTGAAATAAGTCAATAGTTTTTTTCTGTTTTTAATAAAAAAATTACGGTTTTTTAGGCAAGATAAACAAAAATCATCTGTTTATACAAAAATGCACAAATTCTCATAATATCGTTTGTTGAAAATGCTAAGGCTATTTTACTGAATTATCGAATAAACATAAGCCGGTGCTAAAAAAATTTATTCTATAATGTCAAATCCTGTATATGGCGCAAGTTCAACACGTATAAAATATCCTCTTTCGTGACTGCAAACCGGGCATCTGTCGGGTACGGATGTTCCCGAATATATATAACCGCAATTTAGGCACATCCACCGAGCCGATACGTCCGAAACAAATAACTTGTTTTCATTCAGCAAATCCGAAAGAAGTTTAAAACGCTCGGCATGAACCTTTTCAATATCGGCAATGTTGGAAAAAGCCGAGGCTATTTGCATAAACCCCTCTTTTCGCGCCGTATCGCCAAAGGATTTATAAACATCGTTATATTCTTCAAGTTCATTATGAACCGCCGCCTCAAGATGCTTTCCGATATTGTCGTAATTATCCGTAGGATATGCAGCGTCGATTTTTATATTGCTGCCGGAAAAATCTTTAAGATAGTCATAAAATACTTTTGCGTGCGCAAGCTCTTGTTCGGCGGTAAATTTAAAAACGGCATTTATTACATATTGTTTATTGTTTTTCGCACATTCGGCGGCAAACCAATACCTGTTTCGCGCCTGACTTTCACCGGCAAACGCACGCATTAAGTTAATTTTTGTCTCACTCTCCGAAAATGTAACATTGCTCCCTGTGTTGGTATTTATCATAAAACAGCACACTCCTTTTGCGTAATGTAATATTTGTAATATTTTTATTATGCACGAATTAACACGGAATATGCACGCCACAGGCAAAGCTATTCACAATCACAGTCATCATCGCACTCGCACGAATGACCGCAATCACAGTGTTCGTGATGATGTTCGTTACCCGAAACGGGTTTCTTTTTTGAACCGCCGAGCATAATTTCATCAATTTTAATTTCGCGGTACTCCTCATTCATACCGATACACTTTCCGCAGTTATCACAAATTTTAAAAGGGTTTAAATCGCAATAATTACATTCGCCGCAATCATCGCATATCTTATTTTCATCCAAAACACATTTTTTAGCATTCATTGCTTTTCTCTCCTGTTATAATATATTTATGGCTAAAACATTTCGGGCGGAAATGTTTTAGCCCGTCTTGTATTATTTATTGTTGTCAATTTTTAAAACTGCATCGGCCGCTTTTAAAATTCCGATTTTCGCCGCACTGTAGATAAGGCCGCCCTGCATATATGCAATATAAGGCTCGCAAATCGGTGCATCAGCCGAAAGTTCAATGGACGCACCTTGAACAAATGTACCTGCCGCCATTATTACCGGGTCACCATAGCCGGGCATATCCCACGGTTCGGGGGAAACAAAGCTGTCAATCGGTGAACCGCTTTGTATTGCGCGACAGAACGCAATAAGATGTTCGGGATTGTTAAACTTAATTGATTGAATTATATCGCTGCGCTTGCTGTCGGGAAGAGGACAAACCTCGTACCCCATTTTTGAAAACATAAAAGCACAGAAAATTGCGGTTTTAATACTCTGTGCAACAGCGTGCGGAGCATTAAAAAATCCTTGATACATTGTGCGGTTCTGACCGAGAGTTGCACCGAGTTCCCTGCCGAGTCCGGGCGCAGTCAGGCGACATGCCGCTTTTTCAACGTATTCTGTCTTTCCTGCTATGTATCCGCCGCTTAGAGCAAGTCCGCCGCCCGGGTTCTTTATAAGAGAACCTGCCATTAAATCCGCCCCTACCTGAGTCGGTTCGCTTTTTTCAACAAATTCACCGTAACAGTTGTCAACCATACATACAGTATTCGGACTTACCTTTTTTATTGAAGAAATTATTTTTTTAATCGAATCTATGCTCAAAGAATCACGCCAAGCATAACCTCGTGAACGCTGGATGAGCGCAAGCTTGATTTCGTTTTCTGAAAAGGTTGACATAATTTTGTTATAGTCAACCTCGCCGCTTGGCAGTAAATCAATCTGGAGATATGATACACCCAAATCCTTTAACGAGCCGTAATCCCCGTCACCGCGTATGCCTATTACTTCTTCCATTGTGTCATACGGACCGCCGACAACCGAACATATGGTGTCACCGGGGCGAAGGATACCGAAAAGGCAGCTCGCAAGAGCTTGCGTTCCGCTCACTATATTATGACGAACATAGGCACATTCGGCACCGAATACATCGGCGAAAATTTTATCCAGCGTATCACGTCCTATATCATCATAACCATATCCCGTTGTATCACCCAGATGTGCATATGATACACGGGCGCGTGAGAATGCCGAAAGAACTTTTGCTTGGTTAAATGCCGCAATATCATCAATGCCTTCAAAAAAAGCCTTTGCCGATTCTTCTGCATCTTTTGCCAAATTCAAAATTTCTGTGCTTATACCAAAATCGTTACTGTAAATTTCATTTAATGTCTTATTGTTCATTTTAATCTCCATTCCGTTTTAATTTTATATTCTGTTTAATATCTCAACAGTTAATTTTGCGGCACTCGAAATATCTCGCTGTGATATTTCGGATAAGCCGCAGTCTTTAAATTTTATCGGAACACCTATTGAATAAACGGGAGTTCCGAATAATATTTCTGCCTTTTCCGCAAGCGTTGATTCTTTGCAAAAACATAAACCGTACCCGGCTTCACCTTTAAACAAATCTTTGATTTTGTCATAAAAAGCATTTCGCATTACATAGCCGCCGTTTTTCATAATCAGTCCCGAACCGCCGTCGAACTTAAAATCAGAAGTGTTTTCATCGGCCTTTACCAAATCAATAAAAATAATATTATCAAACTTTTGCTTATTTAAATAGTTCAAAGTCGTCGTTTCGGAAAAACACACTGTAAAGTTATTTAGCTTTACAAAACTTGATTCAAATCCGTTTAAATAACCAATGTAATATTCAAGAAAATCACTGTATATCAAATCGGTGTAAAGTATTTCACCTTTCTGTATTTTTAGTGTTTTGACTGTCAAAATATCTCCGATTTTCACATCATTATCGGAAATAATTTCAATATATTGCTTTGATGAATCGTCTTTTTTGCTTCGGATTATTCCGATACATTCGCCATTTTTATATACAAATTGGTTGGATATAACATCTTTATACACTATCAATTCAAACTCTGCCGACTTATCATCTTTAATATCGGTTACAACCATATACGGCATATTCACATTAAAAAGAACAAGGTTATTGCTCTCGCGGTGCGAACTCGGATTATATACGGTAATATTTTGCATTTTATCAGTCTTGATTTCGAATCCTTTTGGTGTATTTTTGCTCATATAATTATATATATATTTATATTGCGGCAGACAAAAGCTTGTTTCAATCGATTCCATTATTAAATATATCCTCCGTTATTCTTATAATTAAGTCTTTTAATTTTTGAACACCGTTGATGTTTATAATAGGATAAGCGGTGTTTTTATTTAGGCATCCTGTCATTAATGTCACTGTCGGAACATCGGAATTTTGCGTTATAAATGCGTTTGCGTCTGATTTTCCGTTGTCTGTTAAAATTTCAAGATTAACATTCATATTCTCGGCAATTCTTTTAATTTTGTCCGTTATTTTTGAGGTATATCCAAACATGATTTTATCAACAGCAAGATATACCGTTTCATCATTTAAGGCGTTGACCTTTTTATCAATTTGCTGAATGTCAATACAGTCAATAACCACACTCAATCCAATCGGTAAATCGGTAAACGAAGATGTTATCGCACATTTCATACCACGGTTATACATATGCCTTAGAACGGTGAAAACCGCATCCGGTCCGGCGTTGTTATTTCTGAAATAACGAATTATGTCAAGCAAAACAAGATATGATATTTTATCACTTATTCCGAAACAAGAAACCGTTCTGTTTCCAAGCTTGATTAAGTCGGTATCAAAAACAAAACAGTCGCCCGGAGATACAAATCTTTTCGCTAAGTCCGCATTCTCGGCACCAATATCAATAAACAAGTCGTTTGCATTGACTTCTCTTTCTCGCTCCTCTTTGCTTAAAAGATGTATTGCCCTTGCGGAAATAACGCCTTTTACATTGCCGCAGACAACCCTTTTTGAGAGAATCGAACGAGAATCCGTATCACCTATCATATCAAACTTTAAATATCCGTTTTCTGTTATTTGAGTGACGATAAAACACGGCTCATCGGTATGCGCCGCAAGCAATACCCGTGGTCGTTCCTCGGGAACGGAGTTTTTGATAATTATGTTATTCATTCCGTCCGAAACCGATTTGACATTGATTTTTTCAAGTTCGCTTTTTATATATTTAATAGCCTCACTTTCGTTTCCGCACGGTGATTCCGTTTTGTAAGTTTGTTCTATTGCGTTTATCATATTATTCAATCCCAACACCCTCCTCTGCCGCTGCACACAACAGTTTCGAAACAGACTCAACATCATCAATCGAAATTGTTTCAACATTGGTGTGCATATATTTATCCGCAACAGAAACAAGCATTACGGGTGTTCCGCCGCCACTCATCTGTATTGCCCATGCGGTTGTTCCGCTGTGAGTCGGCGCAACCTCTATTTCATACGGAATGTCCTGTTTATCAGCCAATTCAATAAGCTTTTTTGTGTGTTTAAAACTTAAATTCGGACCGCGGCAAATAACCGCTCCGCAGCCCAATTTAAATACACCGACCATATCCTTGCTGTCGGGCGTCATCCCATGCGTAACATCAACGACTATTGCCGCGTCCGTGGTTGTATCGAGCGTTCCTGTATATCCGCCGTGAAGTCCCAATTCTTCTTCTGATGAAAAGAGTATTTTTATATTATATTTAAGCTTTGTGCGGTCAATCTTTTTGAGAGTATGCAAAACAGCGGTAACCCCTGCTCGGTTATCCATAGCACCCGAACAAACCGAATTTCCCATAAGTTCAATGAATCCCGAATCGATTATCGCCTTATTACCGATTGAAATTCGGTCTTTAAGCTCATCTTTTGAATATCCCGTAAATATAAACATTTCATCAATTTTAGGCGGTTTGTCTGTGTTTTCGGCTTTTTTATCCGTCATAATTATTCCACGCAGAGCATCATTGTGCGCTGAATCCGAATTACTTTCGATGTGCTCAAAAACCACATTGGAATACGGCAATGTTCTTGCATCAATACCGCCCAAAGCCGAAAATTTTATTTTTCCGTCATCGGATATGTCCGAAACCATAAATCCGACTCTATCGGTATGTGCCTCGAACATTAACGTTTTCGCATCTTTGTTGTCCGAATATATATTCGCAATTATATTACCGAAATTATCGGTATATATATCGTCAACAAGAGCTTTGCAATACCCGTTGATATATCCAAAAATACTTTCCTCTTGCGAGCTTACCCCAAAAAGACCGGTAAGCTCTTTGAGCGTTTCTTTTATACTTTTATTTGTTTCTTCGAACATTAACTCACCTTTTAAAAATTAATTATATTAAACAGTATATCACACAAGACAAAAAAATACAATGTTATATTCTAAAAAAAACGCCGAAATGAGTTGACAAATCTGTTTATTTTGTTATAATTAGGTTACATTACATTTTTTTATAAATTAAGGAGAGTTAATTATGTTAAACCTAACCGATGATATTGTTGAACTAAATCGCGATGTTGAACCTTTGATTGTTCAAGGGACCGCAAGCAGAACAAGGTTTTTCAAATCTGTTGCCGATGATAAGTTCACACCGCTTCAATTTGTCCATTTCTCGGATATTCACGCTGTTTTGGATTTGTGGAACAGAACCGTTGAATACATAAATTATTATAAAGAATACATTTCATTCGGATTGCATTCGGGGGATTATTGCGGAAATAATCAACAGCTTTACGCGGATTTTTATAACTACGGAATTCCCTGTGACCGTCCGATTTATAACTGTGTCGGAAACCATGACACTATTCACACCAGAAAATGGATAAAGAACACAAAAGAATCCGCACACAAACTTTTGTTTGCGCCGATGAATGATGATTCCGTTGAGGGAACGGTTTATCTCGACTGTGACTTTTCTATGACATATTATAAAGATTTTCCGAAATCAAACCTTCGTCTAATCGTTCTTGACCAATACTATGATATTGAGCTTCAGTGTGAATGGCTCAAAAATATTTTGAATGATGCGAGAGAAAAAGGACTTTGCGTTATAACTTCAATGCACGAGCCTACCGCTTACGTTCATGACACATTCGGCGTTACATTCCATTCGATAAACGATTGGAAAACCGTAGAGGGTAAGATCCCGATTTGCCCGTTTGAACCGATTATCGCTGACTTTATCAAGTCAGGCGGCTGTCATATAGTAAATCTTGTAGGTCACGTTCATCATGATTTGTTCGGAATGACCGATAGCGGTGTTTTGAACTCTGCTGTTCCGAGCGCAACGAATTGGGACGGTTGGTGTGACGGAAAGCGTATCAGAGGTACGAGAACATATGACTGCTTTAACGTTGTAAGCATTGATGCGAATCTGGGACTTCTTAAAATTGTAAGAGTCGGAAACAACGTTGACCACTATTTCAGAAGTCAACGTTCACTTTGCTTTGATTATATAAACAAGAAAGTAATATCAAACAACTAAAGGTTACTATATCAAAACCGCAAGTGTATAAACACTTGCGGTTTTGATATTGAGTTTAAATTTTTATTTCAAAATATCGCCCACACCGTCCATTATGTATGTCGGACGATACGGAAAGTCTGAAATCATATCTTGTGATGTAACACCGCTGAGAACCAGAACCGTGTCAATCAGCGATTCAAGGCCCGAAATAATATCGGTGTCCATTCTGTCGCCTATGAACACAGTGTCCTCTGTATGGCACGAAAGAGCCTTGTTTGCATGCCGAACCATAAGCGGATTCGGCTTTCCGACAAAGTACGCTTTCTTGTTTGTCGCAATTTCAATCGGTGCAATCAGTGCACCTGTTGCAGGCATAATTCCGTGTTCGGTCGGCCCTGTAATATCGGGATTTGTGCCGATGAGCTTTGCTCCTTTGTTCACAAGAGCGATAGCCTTTTCAATCTTTTCGAAATTATACGTCCGTGTATCACCGACAATAACATATTCGGGATTTACATCATTCATATCAACTCCACAGTCATATAACGCGTTTGCAAGCCCCGCTTCACCGATAACATATGCTGTACAACCGGGATTTTGTGTGGAAAGAAATTCCGCCGTTGCGAGCGCGCTTGTGTAAAAATGCTCCGTCGAAACATCAAGCCCCATTCTTCCGAGTTTGCGGCTTAGTTCTTGCGGAGTACGCTCTGAACTGTTGGTTAAGAAAATAAATTCTTTTTCGTTTTCCTGAAGCCAGTTCACAAAATCAACGACTCCGGGTAAAAGATTGTTTCCGTGGTACAGAACGCCGTCCATATCGCTTATAAAACCTTTTTTGCTTCTTATCTTTTCGTACATACTTTCATTGCCTTTCTGTCCGCAATATCGGCATATATCCCCATACGGACAAATCGGGGCAGCCGGAATAATGTATTTTTCAATAATAGTTTATGTTCAAAACCATGAACATAAACTATTATATCATAGCAATCGGAAAATTACAATACATTTTCGGTAAAATATGCCTTAAATTTATTTTTTAAACGAAACAGTAACAGTTGTGCCTTTATCGACCTCACTTTGTAACGATACAACTGCATTGTGATACATTGCTGCGTGCTTTACAATAGATAATCCCAAACCCGTACCGCCTTCGGCTTTTGAACGGCTTTTATCGACCCGATAAAATCGTTCAAAAACTCTGTCTTGTGATTGTGAAGGAATACCGATTCCCGTATCGCTGATCGACAGGTTTATTTTTTCGCCGTCATCGGAAATTTTTAAATCAACCCTGCCACCGACTTTGTTATACTTAATCGCATTGTCACAAAGATTATAAATCATCTCGTCAATTATACGGCGGTCGCCTGTAATCCGCGTATTTTTTCCCGTGATGTCAAACTTTATATTCTTTTTATCCGCACTCGGTTTGAGGCGATTGATTATTTCTTTTGACAGTTCAAAAATGTCTATGCTTTCATCATTTAAATGCTCGCTCGTTTCGTCAAGCTCGGATATTTTGATTATATCCGCAACAAGATTGATAAGTCTTTGTGCCTCGGTATAAATCGATGATGAAAAGTCTTTAACCGTTTCATCAGTCAGTCCGCCGTCTTTCATCAGTTCGGCAAAGCCCGAAATAGATGTAAGCGGCGTTTTGAGTTCATGCGATACATTGGCGGTAAACTCGCGCCGCATCTGTTCGCGATGTTCCGTCTCTGTAACATCGATTATAACCACAACCGTCCCCATTATATCTCCGCCGCTTTTGACCGGGTTGGCGATGAGCGTATAGATCCTGTCATCATATTTCATTTTGTTTTCGATATGCTGACCGCCGAGAGCGTCCGATATTGTACGGCGAAAGTCTGATGTGCGGTTAAGACTGAACACGTTTTCCGCATCGTCGGAAAGTTCGGTCTCTGTATCAGGGGTTATAAACTCGCGCGAAAGAGTATTACTGTCTTTTGCATTCAACAGCTTTAATGCCGCGGAGTTACAGGATAACAGCCGAAAGCTTTTATCGACAATCAAAAAACCTTCGCTCATATTCTCTGTTATAAGTCTAAATTCCTCTTGAAGATGCCGCGCGTTCTCTATCTGAGCCGAAATTGTTCGGTTTTGCTTAACTATTTTATGCAAGAGCGGCGATAATTCTTCGTATGTATCACTTTCCTCAGGGTTATCGAGATTAATTGAATTTATCGGTTTTATAACTCTTTTTGAAACCCTGGTCGATAATATAAACGAAAGGATAAGAGCAAAAACAATGACAAATATCAAGGGTTGAACCAACCCGAGAAAGATTGTTACGATACTGTATTGCGTTGCGGAAATTCTCAAAACATTACCGTTATCCAATTTTTTTGCATAATAAAATGTCTTTTCGGTCAATGTCTTTGAATATCGCGTTGACGAGCCGTAACCGTTTTTTTGGGCATCGATAAACTCAATGCGGTCAGCGTGATTTTCCATTTCATCCGCATGTGCGTTTGTGTCGGCAATAACCGTACCGTCTTGCGAAATAAGCGTTATTCGCTTGTCCTTGTCCGAAAAAGTTTTAAAAAAACTTTTGTAATCGTCTTTTATCGAATATGCAATATAATCAATTTCGCCTTTTAATTCATTTTCTGTTTGGTGTTCAAAAAACGAGTACAAAACAGAAAACGTCAAAAGAAAGCACGCAGCCAGAACGATAATACAGGTTATAAATGTCGAGCGAAATATCTTATGCGTCATTTTCTTCTCCTCCGATTCTGTAACCTACATTTTTAACGGTTTTGATAAGAGAACCCGCCTCTTTAAGCTTAACCCTGAGCTTTCGGATATGTACGTCAAGGGTACGCGATTCATCATAATATTCGCCCCATATTTTTGTTAAAAGAGTATCTCGCGAAACAACGTTTCCGTCTGCTTCCAGCAAAACGAGCAAAAGCGAATATTCTTTAAAAGAAAGCGTGATTTCTTCGCCGTCAACCTTTACAATATGTTTTTCGGGGTCAACAAAAAGCGCACAGATTTCGTATGTTTTTTTCTTTGTTTTAAGACGGTTAAATCTGCGCAGTAAAGCTTTTACTCGAGAAATAAGCTCGGTCATGCCGAACGGTTTTGATATATAATCGTCCGCACCCAAATCAAGCCCGGTTACTTTGTCAAACTCGCTGTCTTTTGCCGTAAGCATAATAATCGGCAAATCCTCGGTTTCGTGCATTGTTCTGAGCTTTTTCAATATCGACAGACCATCTTCCTGCGGCAGCATTATATCGAGCATAACCAAATCCGGGATTTCTGTCTTTGTTTCGTTCCAAAACTCGGACGGAACGGCAAAACCTTTGACATCATACCCCTCTTTTGTCAGGGCGTAACTCACCAATTTTCTGATATTGTCATCATCTTCAACAAGATATATCATTAATAATCACTCCATTTTTTAGAAAGTCCGCAATTTCGGATACGTTGCCCAGCACATATTTTGTATATTGTTTCAGATACTTTTTATCATTATCTTTTTCCGCGACCCCAACAGCCGTAACATTGCTGTTCTTGGCAAAATCCATATCAATCAGGGTGTCACCGACCATTATAATCTCACTTGGTGCAAGGTTATATTTCCTGCATATAGTTTTCACATAATATGGATTTGGTTTTGCGGGATGTATTCCGTCAAATGTGAATACTTCATCAAAATAATCCGCAATTTTCAACTTATTTAAAAATTGTTCGGCACCGTATATATCATCGGCGGTCGCAAGAGCGAGAACATACCCGCTTTCCTTTAAACCGCAGAGAACATCGGGCAAATCACCGCATATCGCTTTTATTTCTCCGAAACGCATACTTTGATGAAAAGAGTTCACAGTCAACCGATACAGCTTATCGGAATCAAAATATACCCCGATGTCTTTTAAGATTTTTGCAAAGGCGTCCGACATATCTTTGTAAGTGCCATAACACAAAATGCCGCTTTTGCTGCCATATGTATTGATTGCATCCAACAAAAGCTGTGATTTATCTCTGCCTATACTGAGTTCCGCAGAAATTAATTCAACCGCGTGTTCGGCAACCGGAATCCAAAAATCTTCAAATTTCATCAGTGTTCCGTCTTTGTCAAAAACTATGGCTTTTATACTCATGTGCTTTCCCGCTTTCTATTATACCAAAAAATATTTCATAAAGCAACTATAATTATTTTTTATTCCGCGTGCTTTCCTGTAATGGAATAAATGACCCATTCGGCAATGTTTTCGGCATGGTCGCCGATTCTCTCAAAATACTTTGCAATCATAAGCAGGTCAATAAGTGCCTCGGCATCGCCTGTTCCGTCTTTTATTGCCGAGATAAGCTCGCCTTTGATTTTTAAGAAAAGGTTATCCACCGTATCATCGTGCAAAATTACACTCTGTGCTATGTCCATATCACGCTTTACGAACGAGTCAATACTATCGGTTACCATTTTTATTGTTGCACGCGCCATATCGCCGATATGTACGTTTTCTCTTAAATTGGTTTTGTTTACAAACTTAACTATTTCAGCAATATCCGATGCCTGGTCGCCGATTCGTTCCATATCCGAAATCATTTTAAGCGCAGCGGATATAAGTCTTAAATCCGTTGCCACCGGTTGTTGATGCAAAATAAGTCTCAAACATAAATTTTCAATATCTCTTTCTTTTCGGTCTATTTGTTTATCGGTATCTATTACCTTTTCTTTAAGCGCCGAATCATTGTCAATAAGGTATTTTGCCGCACCCGAAATTGCTTCTTCGCACAGCGCACCCATAGTTATAAGCTCGGTATTGAGCTGTGATAATTGTTCGTCAAAACGATTTCTCATTATCCGAACCTCCCTGTTATATAATCTTCCGTCCGTTTATCCGACGGGGTTGAGAACATTTTTTCGGTATCGTCGAATTCAACTATTTCTCCGAGCAGGAAAAACGCTGTTTTATCGGCTATACGCACCGCTTGCTGCATATTATGCGTTACTATTATGATAGAATAACTATCTTTAAGTTCAAGAGCCAAATCCTCGATTTTTGATGTGGAAATGGGGTCAAGTGCACTTGTCGGTTCATCTATGAGCAAAACCTCAGGTTCAACAGCGAGCGCTCTTGCTATGCAAAGCCTTTGCTGTTGACCGCCGCTCATCGACAGAGCGCTTGTTTTTAGCCTGTCTTTGCATTCATCCCATATTGCCGCCTGTTTAAGCGAGCGTTCAACTATTTCATCGAGCTTAACCTTTGATTTTATTCCGTGAACGCGCGGACCGTATGCAATATTATCATATATACTCATCGGAAAGGGGTTAGGCTTTTGAAACACCATTCCGACGCGCTTTCTCAATACGGTAACATCAATATCGTGATATATATCTGTATCGCAAAGAGTTACATTTCCCTCTATTCGGCATCCCTCAACCAAATCATTCATTCGGTTAAGCGTTTTTAAAAATGTGGATTTTCCGCATCCCGACGGACCGATAAGGGCGGATATTTTCTTTTCGGGAAGGCTTATATTTATATCTTTTAAAGCATGATTTGTCCCGTACCATAAATTAAGGTGTTTGGCTTTAATTATGTCACTCATTTTCCCGTTCCTCCTTTTTTAAACTTGTATGCCGCAAATTTGGCGGCGAGATTTATTATAAATGTTAATATCAAAAGTATTGCGGCTATTGCAAAAGCGATGTTAAATTCACCGCGCTCTTTTGCGTACATATAAAGCGCAACGGTGAGGGTTGAGCCTGCATTATTAGGTAGCGGCGCGGATAAAAATCCTATTATTTCGTTTGCCATACCTGCGGTAAAGAGCAATGCGGCGCTTTCGCCCACAATTCGCCCGATTGACAAAATACACCCCGTCACTATTCCGTCAATTGACGATGGCAGAATGACCGTGCGTATCATATGCCACTTTCCCGAGCCGAGACCGAGAGCACCCTCCCGATAGCTGTCGGGAACGGTTTTTAGACTTTCCTGAACGGTTCTGATTATGGTCGGAAGCGTCATAATTGCCAAAGTCATCGCACCGGCAACAAGGCTTGTTCCGAACGAAAAGAATCTGACAAAAATCAGCATACCGACAAGTCCGTATATTATTGACGGAATACCCGCAAGGGTTTCCGTTGCAAGCTCAATCAAACCGACAAGGCGCTTGTTTTTCGCATATTCGTTAAGATATACCGCCGAACCTATTCCGATAGGAAGAACAACGATTATCGTCATTAATATAATATAAATCGTGTTCAAAATATTTGGAAGAATGCCGATTGTTTCGCGAACTAAGCTCGGTTTACTTGTCAAAAATTGAATTGTAATATTCGGCAGACCTCTAAATAATATGTAACCTATTAAAAATGCAAGAAAAAGCAAAATTATTGTTGTCGCGGCATACATAAATGCCATTTTTATAAAATTGCCCGTTTTTCGCCGTTTTGAAATTGTTTTATCCGAATTATTCATAGGTCAGTCCTTCTTTCTTTTTACAATCAAGTTGAGAACGGCATTTATTATCAGAATGAATATAAAGAGTACCAACGCAATCGAGAACAACGCCTCTCTTTGCAATCCCGATGAATATGACATCTCTGATGCGACCGCTGTTGTGAGGAAGCGGACGCTGCCGAATAATTTTGGCATATTTGACGCGTTGCCCGATACCATCATTACCGCCATTGCTTCGCCGATTGCTCTTCCCGTTCCGAGAACAACCGAGGCTAATATTCCGCTTTTTGCCGCAGGAACAACTACCTTAAAAACCGTTTCGGCTTTTGTTGCGCCAAGGGCAAGCGATCCCTCTTCGTACTCTTTCGGTACGGCACGGATTGCTGTCTCGGAAACACTTATTACCGATGGCAGAATCATAATCGAAAGAACAATTATTGCCGAAAAAAGCGTTGCTCCGTCAGGCAGATTAAATACCTCTCGAACCGTCGGAACAATTATAATCATTCCGACAAGACCATAGACAACCGAGGGGATTCCCGCTAAAAGCCGAACCGCCTCACCGAGTATTGACGCAAACTTTTTCGGTGCAAACTTTGCAATATAGATTGCACACAATAATCCGAGCGGAACGCCGATTAGAATTGCGCCGATTGTGCCTATTACCGATGATGTTATAAACGGCAGTATTCCGTAAAGCGGAGATGCCGCCGTCGGTGCCCAAACCTTACCGAGAATAAATTGTACAAACCCGATTTTTCCTATTGCGGGTATTCCGGATACCAACAAGAACGCTGTTATAACTATTACAAACGCAAGTGCCGCAAGGCCGCAAATCGTAAATAAGGCATTCATTATATTTTCCGCTAATTTTTTATTGCCCTTTGCTTTTGTTGCATTTGTCATCGTTTTTGCTTTACATCTTAAGCCGCCTTTTGGCGGCTTTGAAGATGTGTTTTGGACAACTACTGTGTCTGATAAGTTTTCTCTTGTTTTATTCATAAATTATCCCACCTGTTTAGCGAACAACCGGAATAGCACCGGCTTTTTCGATAAGGCTGTCTGCGTTTTTGCTTGTGGCAAAGTCAAAGAATTTTTGAGCTGCGTCGCTTAATTTTGAATCTTTTTTGGTTACGAGAACAAAGTCTCTCTGGATTTTATAACTTCCGTCTTGGATTGTCTCTTTTGATGGTGCAACGTTTTCGACTTTCAAAACTTTGATGCTGTCTTTTACCGCCGCAAGTGATGCATAACCGATTGCATTCGGGTTGCTCGATACTGTCTGGATTACGTCACCTGTTGATGTCAGTTCCTGATTGTATTTACATTTATCTTTCGTCTTTGTGATTGATTCAAATCCGTCACGAGTACCCGATGCCGCTTCTCTGCCGATTAATACAATCGGTGCATCGCTGCCGCCAACATCTTTCCAGTTCGTTACCTCTCCGGTATAAATCTTTGCGATTTGGTCAACAGTGAGGTTTTCAACACCGTTTTGAGGATTTACAATCATTGCGATTCCGTCTATTGCTACAACCGTGCCTTCCAAAGTCTGTTTTTCATCATCTTTGAGGTCACGGCTCGAAAGACCTATGTCACAACGACCTTCGCCTACCGCCTGGATTCCTGAACCCGAGCCCGTTGGGTTGTATGTAACCTTTACATTTTTGTTATCTTCCATATACGCCTCGCTGAGATAGCCGATAACTTTTTCCATTGATGTCGAACCGTCTGTTGATACTGTTGCTTGCTGAGATGAGTTCGTGTCTTGTGATGAGTTCGACGATGTCGGTTCAACATCGCCCGAACATCCTGTTATTAATGCGGATGCCAATACCGCTGTGGTTAAAATTGCTATGATTTTCTTCATGAAAAATCACTCTCCTTAAATATTTTGTTTTTATTTCTTACAGGTGTCATTTTACAATATGTTATGTTAATTCCAAAAGCAATGTTATGTTAATTCTGTGTTAAATAATCCAATATCTTTCAAATCACATATGTGCGAGTAAAATTAATGCGTATTGAGTCAAAAATTGTCTATTTATACTATTGTAATTAAAAATCCAATCGTGTATAATAAAAACATTATATAAAAAAAGACATCGGAGGTTTTATTATGGCAAATAATGAATTAAACGGCAATGCTAAGTTCAAAAGCAACATCAAAGGAACTTTAATTCTTTTGATTACCGCAATGATATGGGGCGCAAGTTTTGTTTCCCAAAGTGCAGGTGCGGATATTCTCGGTCCGAATTCATTTAACGGAATTCGAATGCTGTTAGGCTCTGTTGTGCTTATGCCGGTCTGTTTTGCTATTTCAAAATCACAAAAGAGAAAAGGTGCAAAACCTATAGATAAGAAAAAAGTTTTTACAGTCGGAGCGGTCTGCGGCATAGCGTTATGTGCGGCAAGCACGATTCAAACTTGGGGAATTACATTCACCACACCGGGAAAGTCGGGCTTTATAACCGCGATGTACATAATATTTGTTCCTATTATGAGTATATTGATAGGAAAGAAAATATCAGCCAAAACGCTTGTCTGTGCGCTTATCGCCATTGTCGGAATGTATCTTCTCAGCGTTGCCGGAAATGAGAGCGGAATTAATATAGGCGATGTCCTGACGCTTTTGTGCGCAGTGTTTTTTGCGATACATATTATATTGGTTGACAGACACGCCCTTGATATAAATCCGATTTACTTTTCGTGCATACAGTTTTTTGTGTGCGGAATTATTAATATCGTTCTTATGTTTATTATCGAGCGTCCGACACTTGAAATGATTAAAGATTGCATTATCCCGATTTTGTACTCGGGAATAATGTCGTGCGGCGTTGCATATACGCTCCAGCCGTTCGGTCAAAGGTTCGCCGAACCGTCAACAGCGTCAATTGTTATGAGTCTTGAATCGGTTTTTGCAATGCTTTTCGGAGCAATCCTTCCGCCGAACAATATACCGAGTACGATTGAAATATTCGGTTGTATAATTATGTTTGCCGCAATTGTATTGAGTCAGCTTCCCGATGACTTTTTTAAAGTAAAGCGAACAAATCAACAAGCGGAATGATTTTGAAAATTTAAATAACGGAGTGAATTTTATGAGCAAAAACAAAAGCCGTTCGTCAAAAAAGGTTCTTGTTTCCGCCTGTCTGTACGGATATTGCTGCAGATATGACGGAAAGACGAATATGCTTAAAGATAAAACGTTTTTGGATTGGAAAAACCGAGGAATTTTAATTCCTGTATATCCCGAACAACTCGGCGGACTTAAAACGCCGAGGAAGCCTTCCGAAATAAGGAGCGGCAGAGTCATAAATAATGCCGATGAAGACGTAACCGAACAATTTGAAAACGGAGCGGAAAAGGTTCTTGAAACAGCAAAAGAAAATAACGTATTGTTTGCAATAATGAAAGATAACAGTCCCTCTTGCGGATGCAAGCATATCTATGACGGAACATTCAGCGGTAAAAAGATTGACGGGAGCGGCGTATGCGCCGACCTGCTCTTAAAAAACGGAATCGTTGTTTTGTCAGAGGATGATATGAATGTCGCAAAAGTTTTATTCAACGAATAATTTTATTATATTTATCGATAGGAATTAGTGAAAAAAACATTGATTTTGGAGAAAATAGTAATTTTTTTGAGAAAAAGATGTTTTTTCAAAAAAATGCTTGACAAACGTAATGAAATGTGATATACTATTAAAGCTTTCGATAAATAGGGGTATAGCTCAGTTGGTAGAGCAGCGGTCTCCAAAACCGCGTGCCGTGAGT
>ERZ857775.893-NODE-893-length-39760-cov-6.267145_pt1 | contig 39760 bp, 36 predicted proteins | sample MGYA00519698_ERZ857775 | MGnify/ENA primary metagenome ERZ857775 (study PRJEB31778, sample SAMEA3449363) | human gut metagenome | biome: human gut; feature: human-associated habitat; material: faeces | place: United Kingdom | collected 2010/2012 ...
GAAAAAGGCTTTCTGCAAGATGTGCGTCACAATTTGTGGGAGATTTTGTCCGGATGAGGGTGCCGTAGCGGGCTACGGTAACCGAATTCGGGCAAAATATACTGCAAAGTGGGGCGTGCAGATTGCGGGAATGATTTTTCAAACAGGCTCTAGCGTTACTACCATATATGAACGTTCGTGCTTCGCACTGCTATCCAGAACTTTCATAATAATTTGTTATATTGCTCCTGTATCCTTTGTAACTCCATTTCAAAGTCCTGCCGGTTCTTCTGAACCATTGTCTGCAGGACCAGTCCGGAAAACAATGACTGAATTGCTCCCAAAACAGCAAAACCACATACGATCAGAGTAGGAATTTTTCCCACACGTCCGGTTTCAAGGAAGGTTACAAATACCGGTATAAAGAATCCAATTCCAAGGATCAAAAGCACTGCTGCCACCAGTCCGAAGAATGCCATTGGCTTATAATTACGGTATAATTTGGCTATGGTTTTCAGTACCCGGAAGCCATCTGAATATGTATTCAGTTTGGATTCACTGCCTTCGGGACGGTCTCTGTACTCGATCACTTCATTTTCGATATACATGTTCTTATCAACTGCGTGAATGCTCATTTCAGTCTCAATCTCAAACCCCTTGGATAATACAGGGAAGGACTTTACAAACTGGTAGCTGAATGCTCTGTAGCCTGTCATGATGTCGTTTATCTGGGTTTTAAACATAATATTAATGCATTTACGCACCAGACTGTTTCCAAAATTATGGAATGGCCGCTTGTTCTCTGTAAAATAAGTAGATGACAGACGATCTCCCACTACCATATCAACTTTTTTATTCAATACTTTCTCAACCATTGAAGGGGCAAATTCTGCGGGATAAGTATCATCTCCGTCTGCCATGATATAACACTGTGCATCAATTTCACGAAACATTCTGCGAATAACGTTTCCTTTGCCCTGCTGATATTCATATCTGACTACAGCTCCTGCTCTGCGGGCAATTTCATCTGTATGGTCAGTGGAATTATTATCGTATACATATATTACCGCTTCCGGCAATACTTTCTTGAAATCGGTTACAACCTTTTCTATGGTTTTGCTCTCGTTGTAACAGGGAATTAGTACTGCTATTTTATCCATTTTAAATGTTTTCCTTTCCGGTGATTCTTAAGTAAGTTTTCTTTACGCAAAAAATCCGTCGATTGTCTGTAAGTGCCTCAAAACATGGCGTAGTGCAAAACAGCAGTTTTCCTGCTATAATGCCTACATCATTGTTTGAGGCATTTTTTTCTGCTTCTTTTCAAGCGGCACTGCTCCGGTAATTCTTTTGACCAGGGCCGGAGCTGATCGATAATGTTAATTGTTTTCATATCGTCGCAAGCTTCTACATATGCATAGCAACTGCAAGGCAGAACTGCGGCGAACAAATAAAAATCCGTAGCTTCGCCAGTTACACGATCGTAATAAGGAATGGTTGTACCAGCCCAATCAACCTGCATAGCATCTCCAGGTTTATGTGTGATACGCATCGTTGCTTTTGTGAGCCTTGCCCATTTGCGATATTTGTCACAAAACTGCGTGTACATGTATGGCGTCAGCTTAGATGCATAGCAATCGGAGCAGTATTCCGTCCATAATAGGGTGAGATTTACACCTGGCTTTGCTAATTCTATAGTGGTTCCTTCTGCAATACGCTTCTTCATAACTTTTTCAATGTCTGAAGAAGTTTCAAAAATGTATCAGCCTGGAAACCGTCTGGAACATAAACTTTCATTCCCTGGAAATAGATCATAAGCCGGTTGTCGGCATTAGTGGCTCTGCTTCCCTGGGAATAAGCATTGTTAACAGAATGAAGTACTTCGCCAAATGTAGTGACTGTTTCTGAATTTGGTCTTGCCATAAGTGTGCCTCCCTTGATATATGATGTTTTACAGTATAGCAGGAAGAATAGTGGGCGTCACTACGCCATGTTTTGAGGCACTTACAATTAGAACTTCTGGCACCATGGAATGAGGCCGTCAAAGCGGAAGTCGAATTGTCAAGCTACTCCGGTAAATTTTCATATCCGGTGTAACTATATATATCTATTTACTATAGGTATTTTTTTTATTAAGACAGTAATTATCAGACTTCCAATCAGCATTATTATTAGCATTATAGGTACTGTAATCAAAGGATTTCCATTTGCAACAGAAATCCCCTTATATGCGCAATTCTCTATGATAAACGGATGTACTAAATATACACCTAATGTACATGATGACAAATATTTCCATCCACGCCACTTTATATTCTCAAATGACAAAAAGAAACATAATACACAAACAGCTTGGATACAAGTCGGAATTGAAAAATAGTTATACAACCATTCCGCTGCTTCTCCACCATTATAGTAAATAGAATACCACCAATTCCCATAAGCACCTGCTATAGATACAACTATATATATAAGGCAACTTAATATCCGTGCATTTTTCCCATACTTCTTTTTGCTTAAATAATACCCCAACACCGCATAACCAGTATATATAATAGCTGCAGTAAAATTCGTCTTTTCTAATATGGCATTTAATAGATCTGATTTGTTTGGTAATATAATAAGATTTTGACGAAAAATTATCGCTCCGAATAAAACTAAACAATATTTCACGTTCAATGAATTATTATGTATTCCTTCATGTATAATTGGAAAAATCAAGTAAACCATAATCAGCGTTGGCAAAAACCATAAATGATAATGCCCATTTATACATCCAGTCAAAAACTCTTTTATTCCTGAATATGTATGGGTCCTTAATTGCAAATAACTCTCGTAGAAAATTGACCATACTAACCATAGCTTTACTAATCTAAAAATGTTATGCGATAGGAATCTAGAAATACACAGTTTTTCTTTTTCCAAAAACAAAATTCCACTTAACATAAAAAAAAGAGGTACTCCACACCGCGCAAACATATCAAATAAATTGTAAAGTTTCCATTTATCCAAATTAGGATCAATATACCAATCAATCGCAACAACATGAATTAAGACAACCATTACACATGCATAGCACCGTACTATATCCAAATTATATCTTCTATTTTGTACTGTAATTTTTATGTTTTCACTCATTTCTCTCATCCACAAAAGTATTCCATACTCAAAAATAAAAACAATTTCTTAGCTTCTCCATTTTTATTACTCTTTATTTTTTTCATCGAAATTAATCTTTTTTTCAATAATGTAAATCGGTTTATCCTTCAACTCAGAAAACATAACTGCTATATACTGTCCTATAACTCCAATTACAATAAACAGCACAGCGAACATAAAACAAATCAGCGTAACTAATGTTGTGTAACCACTTGGAGATCCTGTAATTGTACACAAGGAGTAAATCAGAACAATAATCCCAGCCAGTGCCGAAAGCAACCCAGCATATATCCCCAATTTAAGTGGAAAATCCGAAAAGCACACTATCGTACTTATAGAAAATTTTAATAACCGTTTAATATTATAATGGCTTTCACCCCCAGCTCTATCCGCAGCTGAATACTCTATAGTAGTACTTTTAAACCCAACACTTTGTACATATCCTCTTAAAAATCTTACCTTTTCCCTATAATTATTTTTTAATACTCTAGCTACATTATTACTAATCGCAAAAAAATCAGAAGCATTTTCTTCAAATCTTGCCTGATCGGATAATATATTTATCACTTTGTAAAAAGCCTTTGATGTTATATTTTTTATTAACCCTGCTGATTTATTTTCCAAACGAACCATGCTGATAACTTCATATCCCATTTCAAATTTAGCAATAATTTCATGAATGCATTCCAAAGGATGTTGTAAATCAGCATCCATACAAACAATTCCATTACCTGATGCATTATCTATTCCTGCAATCATAGCCGCTTCATGTCCAAAATTCCTTGAAAAGCTAATTATTTTTGCCTTTTCGTCCCTTGCAGCATATTCATATAACATTTTCAGACTATTATCGTTACTTCCGTCATTAACAAAAATAATTTCATAATCCCATTTAAACTGATTTTTTATTTTATCAAACTCTTCAAAAAATTTATCTATAGCATTTTCTTCATTATAAACAGATATAATTATTGATATTTTTTTTTCTTTCAACTATGTATTCTCCTATCTTTCTTAATAAATATAAATATACGCTGTACCATTCTCTATATAAATTTGTTCATTTGGTGAAAAATATTCATAATTTTTCTTTTCGCTAACATAATCTTTTACATTATCAAAAGATTTATTATAATTATTTCCTGAATAAAAATTAAAAAGCTGAATATTAGACCAATCTACTAAAATTGATCTACTGGCCATTTCTCCACCATATCCCCAGTTAGCAATTTCATTTGTATATTTATATACTGGATGTTCATCAGGCAAAAAAGCAATATTTTCTACAATACAATTATTTTCCATTTCATAGTTCTGTATATATTTAACAATATCTTCTGCTTCTTTTTTTTCCAGTGCACATGTTATTATGCAATCAACAGTATTTCTTTGTATTTCTACAATATTCACTCCAAGATAAACAATTCCAATAACGACAGCACATTGCAACACCTTTTTTTTATTTCTCATTCCGACTATAATCACAATATGCAAAACCATAAACACGCCTGTTATCGGAACAATCATCCTTGCTGGTTGATAAAAACTCTCTTGTAACACAACTGGCATACACATTACAGCAATACCTGCTAATAATGTAACCAGAACAGCTAAAATATTCCATTTAAACCTGCCAGTTATAATTAAATAAATTAAGAGAAAAATATACGCTCCACAAATAATACACATAAAATACTTCGGCAACAACCCCAAACCAGTATTCCAAAGCACTTTTTCATTTTTCAATAACATACATAACTTTTCCAATATCTGTTGGATACCGAAATCAGCCCTACTTCCAGAATACCCTACTCCAAATGCAACCAACAGCTTTGTACATAGCATGTTTCCCAAAATTGATAATATAGCAGGAATAGCAGCTTTTACAGTATATTTTATTGCATTTTTTGATATTTTTCCTTTTTCATTACATGTGATGAATAGCATAACTACAAAAACATAAATAGAAATAGAAATTTGATAACATCCTGCCGCTAAAAATAAGAAAAAGAAAGTGAGCACATAATCTTTAATTTCATTTCTAATGAGATAGACGGCCGCTAATGTTGAAAACAGAACAGAAAGCCCCCACTGAATATAGCCTAATGAAAACCAAACCCATTCTGAAATAAAAACATTAATAATAAGCATCAAACTGCCAATATTTATTGCTAACAAAGAAAAATCCGTTATTGTGCCTTCCTGTATGCTTATTATATTGTTTATAGTTATTGTTATCAACGTAACAGATGCTGAAAAACAAATTAGCATTAACACACCAAATAAAATTTGATATGTAACTACATTTATTTTTAAATATGATAATATTATATATATTACTCCTAAACATATCCTATAGCTAGAAAATATTACTGCGTTTGCCTCTCCCATCTGATCATAATAGCAAAAAAAATCATCACTAGAATAATGTTTACTAAAAACAAATAAACCGAATACACAGAAAATAATAACTGTATTAATTAAGAACAATCCAATATTTTTTCTTTTTTCCTTTAAAGAATATACCATTTAATCACCTACTTTTATATTAAAAAATAACTTTATATAACAATAAATCATATAGTCAACCGAATATTTTTTCTGCATATTCCAACGTATTTCGGTACGTTTTTCTGTCCAATATTCTTTGCTACTAATCATAGTTTTTATAGCTTGAACAAGTTCTTTAGTATTATGAATTTCTCCACGGTTTATTTCTTCTATAAGTTCCAAATTTCTTATCTTGCTTAGGTTTCCTGCCGGATTAGGCACTACCATTCCATACATTCCGTTTCCTACAAGTTCCACTGCACTCCCACACATTGAATGTATTATCGGTAAACCATCATACAAAGCTTCTGTTGCAGAAATGCTCCATCCTTCATAATATGAGTCAAGCACAAACACATCTGCCATTTGATATAATTCTCTAACTCTTTCATAATAGGGCAAGCAAATAATATTGGTCTTGTGTTCACATTTAGAAATTGAATCTAGTACTTTATTATTATATGCTTCGTCCTGAACATTTCCTGCCAATACCAAATAAACTGGTACCTCAACTAGTTTGGCTACTATATCAAATGCAGTAATTATACCAACTTGGTTTTTTCTTGGATCAATGCTTCCAACATTCAATATTACATAAGCCTCTTGGGGAATTCCCAGAAAAGCACGAACTTCTTCTCGTGTTTTTTGTGGTTCTTCTCGCAAAATCGCCGCGTTTCCAATAACTGCTATTTTATCCGATTGTTTAATCCTATTACAATATGTCTCTTTTACAATTTCAGATACTGCGATTAATTTGGTATAATATTTTTCGTTTTCCCTTTCAATTTCAGCCACATGATCACAGTAATATACATACATGTTATGTACTACTTCAACAATGGGAATTCCTTCTTTATGCAAGAATTTAATATGTCTTTTGACGTAATGTGTATTGACCAAAGAAGGTGGATTTTTCCTGATGTAGGTTTTAAACGCATGTCCTTTTCCGTGAAATATTAGGACTTCGATTCCTACTTGTTTTAATCGTTCTGCCATTAAGCCGCCATCATCTAGACATAACACCTTAATCGGAATATTCTTTTTATAAAATTCTTGAGCTAATAAGCCAACTACTTGTTCCAATCCTCCGCGATCCAAAGAATTCACAACAATTGCAATGTATCCTTTTTTTAATGGCTCTATATCAATATCTTTTTCTAAAGAAGGTTCATGCACTTCTTTAGGTACATAATTTTCTTCATCTTTCAAAACAATAGCTTTCGAACATGATAATGCAGCCAATTGATTGCGCATGACCTGTATATCTTGACGTATCCTCATATCTTTACGAAAATCATCGACCGAACAATATGGGATTCTCCCCATTTTGGCAAGGACAACATTTAACATAAGCTGAATATTTTGTTTAATATTCTGTTTTTTTATAGCACGTTTTATTCCTTCATGATATTGATTTTTTTCAAACTCAATATCATTAATATTTTTTTCTAAACGTGCAAGACTTTCTTCTAGTTCTTCTATTTCTTTGTCCAGATTCAGCATAATTCACGCCTTATTTAATCCTATAATCTCATTTATCAGTGACCCAAATTTAGTATCTAAAAACCGAGCATATCGAATTTTTTTTCGTTTCTCTTTTTCATAATGTGCTTCGACTTTCTTCTGGAACTCATAATACATATTTTGACATACAGTTTTATCAGTATATGCTTCAATATACTTGTCAGCATATTGATTTAATAATTCCATTTCTTTATATGGTCTCTCTGTTTCCTTCTCTTGAGATTTTTCTTTCACCCTATCAACGGCTCCTATAATGCAGTCTTTCGTTATCTTCTCAAATTCATTACAAAACAAATCTGGAAATTTACCTTTTAGCCACAATGTAATTGCACTACCATATTCACTTCCATACGTTAATACAACATCTACTCGTCTGGATTTTATATAATAGCTTATAAATTCCGGATAAGCATCTATATCTAAAAATGTACATAATTCAAAAACATCATCTGTTATAGCACTAAACTCTTGAATTGAATCAAAAGCACTTATTTCAGTCGTCATAATTCCAATATGTACATTTTCTATATTCAGATTATCCAATAATTTTATATATTCTTTTTGCAAAGAGGGAAGCAATAACAAAATTTCATATGATTTTTTTTCTTTAAGACAATCCCATTTCGAACATGTAATTTTCCTGTTTTTTTCCATTTTAAACGTTCTGGGATATTCAGTTGCATCTATAGAAGTTGAAATTTTTTTTGCAACCTCATGAATTCGTTCATAGGCTCTCTTTTTTGTTTTTTTAGAATCATTCGTCTCATGCAACGCCCCATTTGAACTGATTCGATACCAAGCTAATACGCTACCAATATGTATTGGATAATCACCTCGCGCCAAAAATCGTAACCACAAATTCCAATCTTCATGTGAGTATCTTTGGGCATCATCATAGCCACCAACTTCCAGAAAGGCTTTTTTACGTATTGTTCCTATATTTATTAAAAAATTTTTTCTTTTCAATTTTCTTGAATCAAATGGTACTTTCCATACATATTGCAGTTCTCCAAATCCTACACTGTCTGTATATGCCCACGAAGCTGTTGGATTAAAATACAAAGCAAAAAAAGTTTCCTCCAGATATACAGCCTCTATTAAGTCATCTGCATCTAATGGGACAATTATGTCAGTATTTGATTTCGACACAGCATAATTTCTAGCTCCTGCTGGTCCTCGATTTTCTATATGATATAATTTTATTCTGCTGTCTGTCACTGCTAATTTTTCCAATATAGCAAGATCCGCTTCATTCGTACTTCCATCGTCTACAATAATCCACTCGAACCATTCAAAAGTTTGATTCATTACACAGTTAAACGTTTGCTCAAAATATTTTCCCGCATTATAAAAGGGAGTTATAATGCTTACAAAATGCGGAATTGAAGAACTCTTATAACACTTTCTTCTTAATCCTGGTTGTTTCTCATACTCGAATTCAACATTCATAGCATACTCCCTTTTCCATTATTTTTCTAATATGTAATTACTCATATGAAATTATATCCACCTTGCCCATATCCCATTTATGATCAACATGAATAATTCCAGTCTCCTTCAAATCATAATCCGAATGTATTAAAAAACTTTTTGCCAATTTTATTTCATCCAGAACATCATTTTGCTTGTTATACAAGCCTACATTAACATAATATTTACCGCTAAGCAAATTTAATTTATCAAAAGTAACAGAAAATTCGTTATTTCCTCTAAGCCTTAATAAATCGCCTCGTTCTGCAACAAGATTAGTCCCATAATAAACCTGTCCTTCTCTATTACATATGCTGACAGAGAAATTAGCATTGCAATCTACCAATTTTGATTTAACGGTTATTTTTAAATGAATATTGCTTTCAGAATTATATACAACAGTTTCTTCCCCTACATCATTTGTCAGAACAATATCATCAAAGAAAACATCCTCGCCACCTTTTCTTTTCGCATGTTTACTACAGAATGCAGGTAACTCCATCTCTTCAGTTTTTTCTTTTTTTACTTTTCTTTCCTCAGCTTCGTCTTTCTCGATACGCCCCAATCTTTCTGCTTCCATATATTGATAATAATGAGCATCAACAGTTTTGGTTTTTCCTTCTTCCTTAATTACCCCATCACAAATCCAGATACATCTATCACAAATTTGTTCTATCTGCCCCATAGAATGCGAAACAATAACAATTGTTGCACCGTTTTCCTTAATTTCTTTCAATCTCTCAAAACACTTTTTCTGAAAGCTGACATCTCCTACGCCTAAAATTTCATCAATAAGCAGTACTTCTGCCTGAACATTAATCGCAACAGAAAAAGCCAAACGCATATACATACCTGAAGAATATGTTCTAACAGGATTATCGATAAAACTCTCTAACTCTGAAAAGGCGATTATATCGTCTAATTTCTCATCTATTTCCTTTTTCGTCAGACCAAATATTGATGCATTCAAGTAAATATTTTCACGACCACTCATATCAGGATGAAAACCTGCACCTAATTCAATAAGACTCGAAACCTTTCCTTTTACTTCTATGTTTCCAGAGTCGGGATATATAATTTTGGTTAAGAGTTTTAGCATTGTACTTTTTCCACAACCATTCTTGCCTATAAGCGCAATTGCTTCTCCTCTTTTCACATTAAAACTAATTCCTTTTAAAACTTCTCTTTTTTCCTCTCTACCGCGTCCAGGCATAGAAAGTATATCTTTCAGCGTTTTGTTTCTGTCATAGTATATCTTAAAACTTTTTTTAACGTTTTCAACTTTAACGACGATATCATTATTCATATTTACAATTCCTCAACAAATCGTTTCTGAATCTTGTCAAACACTAAATAGCCAATTATTAACACAACCACTCCCAAAAACGTTGCATGTAATAAATTTCCCATTTCAGGAATTTGTTTATAATATAAAATCTGCTGATAAGCAACAATCACTGGTGTCATTGGATTTATATTAAAAATCGCTACAAATTTATCTGGCACAATATTCATTTCGAAAAATACTGGTGTCAAATAAATCCACGCCATCATTAAAATCCCCATAATATACTCCAAATCTCTAAAATACACCGTTAATGCTGATGTAAGCATACAAAGTCCCAATGAAAGAATGTATTCAATAAGCATGACTACCGGTAAATAAGCTAATGCCAAAGCATTTACACCATGTCCTGAAAATACCAAAACCACAAAAACAACTATGAATGTTAATAACATATTTATAAAAGAACTAGTTACAAAAGAAACCGGTAATACTAACCTTGGAAAATAGATCTTTTTTATCAAATTTTCTTGATTAACAATGCACGAAGCACCACTAGTTCCACATGCGCTAAAAAAATTCCATGGAAACAGTCCAGCTATAAGGAATATATAAAAATCTTTTATATCCGATCTTAATATTGTTGAAAAAATAAAGTTATAAATAACAAGCTGAAAAAGCGGGATTAAAAAAGTCCATAAGAATCCAAGTGCTGATGCCTTGTACTTTCCTCTTAAATCGCGTTTTATTAAACTCGAAATCATTTCGCGATAATTATAAAGTTCTTTTACTGTTCTAATCATTTTTCCTCCACTCAAGTATGTGTCTAACTATTCTTTGACTTGCATTTCCATCCCCATATGGATTTATAGCTTTTGACATTTTTTTGTATTCTTGTGAATCTTCTAATAACTTCTTCACTTCATTTACAATATTATTCTCATTTGTCCCAACCACCTTTACAGTCCCCGCCTTAACCGCTTCTGGTCTTTCTGTCTCATTTCGTAACACCAATACAGGAATTCCAAAATGCGGTGCCTCTTCCTGAAGCCCTCCAGAATCGGTTAATACCAGATAACTCCTACTTAGCAAATTATGCATATCCTCCACGTCAATAGGTTCTAACAAATAGACATTTGTAATCCCCCCCAAATATTCATTTACAATATTTCGCACCATTGGGTTCGGATGAACTGGATATACAAAATTTAAGTTAGGATAAGCATAAGATATTTCTTTTATTGCTAAACAGATATTCTTCAATCCATATTCAACGTTTTCTCTCCTATGAGCCGTTATCAATACAACTTTTTTTTCATCTGCAAGTATATCATTAAGTTTACTATTCTTAAATATATAATTTTTTTTCACCGTAGTCGAAAAAGCGTCAATTACAGTATTACCCGTAATGTAAATATCTTTCTTTATACCCTCTTTAATCAAATTTTCGCAATTATTTCTTGTTGGAGCAAAATGAAGTTCAGCAATTTTACTAGTTAACGTACGATTCATTTCTTCGGGAAATGGAGAATATTTATCATAAGTTCTTAAACCAGCCTCTACGTGACCAATTGGAATTTTCTGATAAAAAGCAGCTAACGCAGCTACGAATGAAGTCGTAGTATCCCCATGCACTAAAACCAGATCCGGCTTTTCATTTATATATACTGATTCGATCTTTTGCAAAATACAACTAGTAATCATGGTTAATGATTGCCTTGGTTGCATAATATCTAAATTATAATTTACATTGGTCTTAAATATATCAATTACCTGATTTAACATTTCCCGGTGCTGTCCTGTCAAGCAAACTACACTTTGTATACTTGTATTTTTTTCCATTTCCTTGATCAATGGGCACATTTTTATAGCTTCTGGCCGTGTGCCAATAACACTTAAAACTTTAAGCATCTACCTTTGCTCCTATTAATTAAAACTTCTTTAAAAGCTTTACTATTTTTCGTGGAATTGCAGTAATTACCCAGCCAATTTTCCATGAAATAGAATTTTTTAGTTCCTCTATGCTTTGATAATATTTTTCATTTTGACGCACTAGAAAAGAATTACAAGTGTTCAATTCATCTTTCTTTTCCTGCAGCTCTGCAATTTTTTGATTCAATATATTATGTCGAATTTTCAAATCTGCATTACTATTTTCTAACAGGAAGATTTGATTATTCAATTCGTCATTTTGTAATATTTTTTCTTTAACCTGTGTTTTTAGATTTGAATTTGTTATCTGCAAACGAGCATTTTTATCTAGCAGTTCTTGATTTTCAGCTTGAATTTTTTGTTGAGCAGATATTAATCTGCTATTATCATTTTTAAAATTATAATACTGCTCTTCCAGCCAATTCTTTCCCTTCTGGAGTTCTTCTAAATTGTTATGCCTTTCATTCCACTGTATTATTGCCGAATGCATCAAACGTGTTATTTGTTCATCCTTCCAGAGTGCTCTTTTTTCCCATTCACTATCATATTTTTCATATCGTTCTTTCAATTTTTCCCGATGTAAAGAACTGTTTTTTATAAACAGCTCCACCTCTTGAAATATTCTATCCCGATATGTGTGATATTTTTTTAAATTTTGTGGTGGATTTTCCAAATCAAATTGAACATTACCATTGATAAATTTCTCAACAGATCCATGCAATACCAGGTCTTCCAAACCATCAAATCTTCCCTGCTCAGCAATATCATCATCCAATAATAACAATACCGGTGTTTCCAATCCTAAGCAGGGTAAAGCACAATGTAGTCTAGAAGTTATTACTGCCTGTGCATTTTGATAAATTTCCAGATATTTTTCAACATTTATGAAACGTTCCTGCCAAGTATTCTCCTGTAATACTACCTTTTCCCCTTCATGGTATACTTTATGAATCTTAATTCCAGGATATCTATTCTTTATATACGTTTCCACACTATCAGGCACATCAACCAAACATATATATTTATCATTATTTCTAGGATACTTTGCTGTAAGCGTTAATGTAACACAACCACTAAGCCATGTCTTTATTCCGGCTTTTTCTAAAAACTGTTGCGTTTCCTTATCTCTGCAGCCTACCGGTTCATGTTTTCTTAAATCTTCGCTACCAAGCCCTTGCAAAAATAAATCATTAACCCCTAGAGCATCATTTTCCCAAAAGTGCATAGACAAATATAATGGATTTATGCACGGAGAGATTGGCCACCCTAATTTGTTATACATCATCCAACCGTTAACAATAACATTAACAGCCTCCTGTTCATTGGAACGAAAAACATCAAGATGCTCTCTTTCAATATAATAATCTACTTGGGGTAATAATTGAGCCGCTGCATAACTTTGTATATCATCACCAATATTTTTAGTTTTTTTGTATACAATGACACCATATTTCATTCAAAGATGCCTCCATCATTTATGCCTTTTTTCGTGTAATAAAACTCACAATGTTATGAATTATTTTTTCCAATGTCTTTCCAACTACAGGCAATCCAATTATTTTCTTGTATATTTTTATTAAGCTTCCATCTGGCTTACTATATGCTTCATCTAACTTACTCTGCAACCATGTACGCGTATTCCAAATTTCTTCACACTCTTCTTCTTTTCTTTTGTATTCACAGTACATAGTATAGTAATCTGCCGGAAAATTAGGAGTTTGCTGTAAAGCATAAGAAATACTATGTCTTTTTTCTCTGGCAGCAGTATCGGTACATAAACTTCTTAATTCACAATCAAAATGCTCTACCATTTTTTCAAGCGAGAATCCCGCTTCTATTTTTCTCCTGCAATTCTCTGACATTTTAGTTGCAAGATCAGGTCTAGTCAATATTTTAGTTATATTAACTACATATTCCATAACTTCAGCTTCTGGAAATTCTCTTTTATTCAAATCCATTTCTTCGCTTTGCTGCAATGGAATCAATGCACCAACATCATTTCCAATTAAATCTCCCTGTCCTCCAACATCACTTGAAACCACTGGTACCCCCATAGAGCATGATTCATATGCGGTTAATGCTAGACCTTCTTTCAGTGAACAAATTAAGGTTACCTTGCTATCACGATAGCAGGCTCTCATATCATTACTCCGACCAATACAATAAATGTTTCTTGTTAAACTTTTTCTATGTATTGTCTCTTTTAGTTCGTCAAGTTGAGGACCATCTCCAACAACCACAAACGCTACATCAGGGACGTTTTTTATTACTCCTTCAGCAATATCTAATAACATAAACGGACGTTTTTGTTCATGAATTCTACATGGAAATAATACAATGGGTCTTTGTTTATCCAAATTCAGTTTTTCATGTAAATATCCTGCATTTTCTTTGTTTCTATCGTAGTAATTGTGGTCAACTCCGATATACATACATTCAACACGTTCAGGATCACAATCAAATATATCTGTCATTACCTTGCGTGTAGCACTATTACATACAAAAGTTTTTTCTGATATACCATTTTGTGCACTTGAAGCTCTCGCATGTCCTCCTGCTTTCCAATACCATTCCTCCATGTGAATATAATCGATAATTACAAGTTCTGGAAAATGCATTCTGAGCCACGGAAGCATATAGTATCCATCATATGAGTTTGTCACAACCATTACATCAATTTGCCTGCTCTGAATAAAATATGCCACAAACTCTATATATCTCGATGGATCCATAAAATCAGCCATACAGAATATTTCATCCGTATATTCTTCAAATTTCTGTTTCCAATCATTATCATTTATCAAGGTTGTTAAAACATAATTCTCATACCCTTTTTTATTCAACCCTGCAATCGCATCTAAATTGAATTTATCTGCGCCTCCCATTACCATCCATGGAATCAGCCACATAACTCTTTTTCCAATTTTGGTCGGATTACTTTTCCTTTCCCATTCTGTGTATTTAGGCTTATAAAATGAATATGCCGTTTTTCTTCTTGGATATTCAATCGACTGTACAGTAGTGTCGACATTTGCTGCAGCTTCTTTTATAATATTTTCACTAAATTTATTTCTTTCTTCATCATTGTTTAAAGTTGTCAGCATACCAGTATCATGTCTTCGATACCAAAATAGTTCTCCGCTCACATGTACTGGTTTTTTATGTTGCTCAAGCATTTCCAGCCAAAAGCGCCAGTCTTCATTATAGCGCCACTTTTCAATTTTATAGCCACCAATATCATCGAAATCTTTTTTTCGAATCATAGCAGTTGCAACGAGCATATTCTCCTTTTTCATTCGTTCAGCATTGAATGGATACTTCCATACATACTCTTGGGTACCAAATCCATAGCTATCTGTATATGCCCATGCTGCATCTGGATTTTCCTGCAATGCCCAATACAAATATTCTAAATAAGGAGGTGCAATAAGATCATCTGCATCTAAGGGAACAACCAAATCTGTTTTTGCATTATTAACTCCTGTATTTCTCGCACATGATTGTCCACCATTTTCTTGATTAATCACACGGATTCGAGTGTCTTCTTTAGCAAATTTTTCTAAAATTTTAACATCTTCTTCATTTGTACTTCCATCATTTACAATTATCCACTCAAACCATGGAAATGTTTGATTCATCACTGAATTGAATGTTTCTTCAAAATATTTCCCTGCATTATAATATGGTGTAATTATTGAAACTAACGCTGTACTAACTTCCGGTGCATAAAATCTTTTACGTATTTTTCCTGGTGTCTTAGAATAATCAAAATTTTCAACCATTAATTTTTCTCCCAATACTTTACATTATTTCTTTTATTATTTCCCATCTCTTTTCCCACGAATTATCATCTAAAAATTCTTTTTGTGAAATAGAATCATATTTACAATTCACTTCATCTTCGTATAACTTTATTATAATATTTTCATATTCCTCTGCATTCTTGTAAAAAAATACAAACGGAGCGAATCTCAGAACTTCATCATACGCTACTGTAATTACATTTTTCCCCATACTTATATATTCATATAATTTTACCGGATCCACATCCCTTATAATGTCATTCACCTTAAAGGGCATTATAAGCGCATCCATATCTTTCACATTTTCCCACAGTTTGCTGTGTTCCACCACCCCTTGCATTTTTATACGCGGATGTTGCGGCACTTCGACATTCGACACCGGTCCCCATAAATAGTACTCCAAATCAGGATATAAATCCAGACTTTTCAATAATAATGGAAAATCGAACCATTCAGCAATCGTGCCAAAATAACCAATTTTGTATGCTTCCTTATTCTTGTGTCTGACAGGCTCTGGTGGATAAATGTGCTCTGATACAAAGCCATTTCTTAATAATACACTTTTCCCTTCGCCACCTAGTTTCTGTACTTTTTGTAACAGACCGGAACTGCTTGCAAATACTATATCTGCTCTGTTTACCAATTGCTGCTCTGTTTTTTTTATTACTTGACATATATTTTCATCGCTGCACAAAGCCTCATGGTTATCCATACAGTCATAAACTATTTTACCCTTATAATTTCCTGGCAAATACCGATATAGTAGCGGATGACTAATCCATACTATATCATATTGCTCTACATTCTTCATTACTTTCTGAAATAAGATTTTTTGAATAAAATGAGCAATTATATTCTTATCACGATATGGAATTGCTGAAATTGGAATACTTTTTTCTAATTCATCATTATTTTTGCGCAGGGATTGCTTTACAACGACTTCTTTATAATATGCTACCGTTACATCATAATCCCTATCCAACATTTCTGCAATGATCTGAGGACGTTGTTTTATCCAATACCAGTCAATTCCCATCAGATACAAAATTTTCTTCATTAATAGCACCTATATTGCAATTTTAATATAGTTTCATACAATAAATAGCGAGGTAATTTTAACACATATACCTATAAAAGACAAGATTTTTGCCGCTCTCCCAACATCTCCAAATACACCTCGCACGCCCCGGCTGTCTTTTCCATCATAAACCGAATCCGCTTCTTTTCTGTCCCATAGCTTTTCTTGGTTGCTGCGCCGCTTTCATGTTTCACTGACATGGAAGGATCATACACAATATTATATCCTTTTTGTTGACAACGCAGCGTCAGTATATATTCTTCGTAGAAAAACTGGGTTTCTGGCTCAAAGGCTTTTTCTTCTTTTTCGACGAATAGCGGAGTAAAGATAAGGCATGCGCCAAAGGGAACAATGTCTTTCTGGGATTGACTATAGTTTGCCAGTTGTTTTTCCTGATTTACCAATTTGTTTTTCTCTGCTTTTTGCAGCATATGGTAAACGACAGGATACATAATGGGGTAAAAGCGTAACGCCAGGCGGTTCATTTTTATGGTATACTCTGCTTCTTCTTTCGTTCGGAGTCTGGTATCCATTGGGTTCTGATGTTCACCGGTGCTCTGCCTGATCACGTCGGGTCCCAGGATATAGCATTGATTATTTTGATAGCTCTGCTCCAATCTGCTGATAAAATCTTTTTGAGTAAATTCAATATCATTATTCAAAACGACAATATAACTTTTCCCGAAATGTTCTCTGGCATACTGATATCCTTGATTATTTGCATAAGAAAAGCCGCCATTTTCTTTAATTTGTAAAACCTTGATTCTGGAATTCTCCTGATATTTTTGGAGCAGTTCCTGCCTATCCTTTTCTTTTTTCTGAATATCGTTATCCACAACCACAATTCTAATTCGTTCCTGCTGTTCCATTGCCAATATGGACTGGACACAGGTGTCTGTTACTGAATAATCTTTATAATGCAGTATCACGAAGCTTACGTATTCCATTTGTATTCCTCTTAATATTTCTACTGAAATTTTATTTCAACGCTTAATATGAAGTATCGGAAATAACACGCCACACAATCTTTTTTATTATTTTTTTTTACTGATCAGCCGCCCAAAGAATCTAAGAAGTTTTGTTTTTAATAGAAACTGCAATACTTTTACTGCTGCTTTCTGCGTAAATGGAATGTCTACCTTTGCATTCAGCTTTGCTTTGCTGTTCTTCCAATAAGTTGGAAAATATGTATTTACCGTACAGCTAATATAATCGCACAATTCCCTGATTTTCTCCCATCTTGCTCCTGGGGCGAGTTGAAAAAGACATGTTGCAAAAATTCTCAGAACAAACAACTCATAGAATTCCGGACTGTTCTGAATTCCAATTTTATTTACTCTGGTTAAAGTATTTTCCAGGCCTTTATACGGAAGAGAGTATTTTTCCAAACCTTTGAAATTGTGAATCGCTGACGATGCGTGCTGCACATAATAATACCCGCATTCCGGCAGGGTAGCGATTCGTGGACATACAGCAGAAAAAAGCAGGGATACCGGCATATCCTCCCCCCGCTCACCGCTTTGAAATTTCACGTCATACTTTTCCCACAGTTCCCGTTTGTATAAATGGGAACATACTGCTGAAATTCGGAATGTCCACTCCTCATTTTCCAAACGTTTATACACACCCGGAATAATCTTATTCAGCTCTTTTCCACCTTCGTCCACATAAGTCAGGCCACATATTACCATATCAAGAGTTTCTTTTTCCGCAAGACTGTACATTTTTTCAATATAGTCTTCCTGCAGGTAATCGTCTCCATCCACAAATGTAAGGTATTTTCCGGTTGCTTTCTCTACACCCAGGTTTCTGGCTGCTGCCACGCCTTTATTTTCCTGTTCTAACAGAATAATCCGGCTGTCTTTCTGCGCCAATTTACGCAGAATTTTCCCACTTTCATCTATACTCCCATCATTGATTATAATGATTTCCAGTTCGGGTAAAGTCTGCGCCATAACCGAGCAGATACATTTTTCTACATATTTTTCACTATTATATACTGGAATAATGACAGATACTTCCGGCATGATTTTCTCCTTAATTCTCTTCACACCTCATTAGATTCTTCACTCTTCTGGTAAACCCTCTCAATCATTTTCGCAATCCACCCCGGCCAGAATTTCCGGAACATATATAAGTCTTCCGCTCTTCTTCCGTTTTCCTCAATCAGTTCCGAGGTTGTGGATTCCTGATGGATCCGGTGCTCCATTCCTGCCTTTGCAGTGTATGCAAACTCGCCTTTTCGCCTGGAAAGTACCTCCCAAGCCTGCCAATCAATGTTGCTTTTCATGTTGTTTTTAAAGGAAAAACCGGGCAGATTGTCTTTGACAAGGGTTACAGCAGGACAGCAGATTGCGGAGCCTATGGACAGGATTCGTCTTCGGATGAAGCGGCTTTTCCAGAATATCGGAAGCTTCAACGGGCTCAACAACAGGCGTTTTACCTTAAGCAGGCGATTGTCTGTTACTGTCTTGCCGTTTCTAAGTTCGTTATAGTCTGTAAATAAAATAAGAGGATGACGGCACTTTTTTGCTGCTGCCAGAATATCCTCTGTGTAATTCTCGTAATAACGGTCGTCCTGATGTGCAAGGGTTACCAGAGGTGTATTGGCGCAGTTATATGCGAAATTCCAGTCTCCTGCCAGACCTTTTTCAAGGTAATTAACAAAAATGGGAATATCGTACTTCTCGCCCATCTCCAGGATCTGGCTGTTCGGGGTGGATGTGGCAATCAGAATTTTGCTTTCTGTTTTCTGATTTAAAAGAGACTGTATACATTCTTCCAAATAAGGGCTCTCGCCATAAGCACAAATTGCAAATGTGTGAACCATATTCATAGCCTACCGTCCTTCCCCCATACCGATTTCCGACTGAATTTCCTGCTTTTCCAATTCTTCCTGCTCTAACATGTTTTCTTTTTCGTCTATTTTCTCGATCTTTTTATTTTCCGCCTTGGAGCGAAGGGCAACCTCCGCAGATAATACGCCGATTTTGTCCTCTAGCTGGGAGACAACGATGGACAGGGTAAATATTTTCTCTACCAGCAGGAAAATGATCACCAGAAACACCAGATTACTTGGTGACATAATTCCGAATATACGACACAATTCATAGGAAATTTCCGGAAAGATTGCCAGCAAAAGTAAAATGGCCGCAAAAAAAATCCAGAAAATAGCGTCCTCCATTTTGACTTTATTTTTTCGGATTTTTCGAAGAATCCATCCAACAGTCAGAACAGAGGCAATAATAAGTAAACCTTTCAGCGTGTCGCTCATTTTTTGTCTCCTTTCTCTCGTTTACGCACCCATTGAAAAATAAAAATAGAAAAGAACATTTTCATCATATACCAAATGGAATTTTTGAAATCCAGGTAGCTGGTTCCGGCAATTCGCTCGTGCATTTCTACCTGCACTTCTTCAATCTTTACCCCGCAATTCAAAAGGTATGCCAGGGTATCCGGTTCCGGACTGTAATTGATATCGTAGCCAAAGCGTTTGATCATGCGCTTATTAAAAAGGCGCATTCCGGAAGTTACATCTCCAATATATTTCCCGCCTGTGGTTATCATGATGGCGTAGGTAAGCAGCTGACTTCCAATCATTCTGGAATTAACAGGCTTCCGCTGGGTTTTAAATCTGGACCCGATCACAATGTCACAACCGGTCCGCTCCATCTCCGTAATCATATCCTCTATATACTTTGGATCATGCTGACCATCGCCGTCCAGCTGGAGAACGTAATCATATCCATAATAGTTCGCATAGCGCATACCGCTTTTGATCGCGCCGGAAAGCCCGGTGTTTACAGGAAGATCCATGAAATTATAACCGCGGCGGGCACATATCTTACGGGTATCATCGGTGGAGCCATCATTGATCACCACGTAATCATATTGAGGATAATTCCTTTCCAAATTATCTACTACCTTTTCTATGCATCCAGCTTCATTGTAAGCTGGTATAATGATCAGAATTTTTGATATTGTTTTTATTGAGGCCATGAATTCTCCGTTCTGTGTTTCTCCACAATCTCCACCAGTTCCCGCGCTCTCGCCTCAAAGGAATATTGCTCCTTAATCACCGGCCACTGCTCGTCGACTTTTGCTTTCACTTCTTCATAGTTGTTCTCAATTTTCTTCACGCACTGGTGGAATTCTTCTTTATTGCTATAGTACAGCACTGCTTCCGGAAAGATTTCCCTGAGCTCATCGCAGCAGTCAGATATTACCGGGAGACCGCAGGCCAGGGCATCGAAAATACGATTATTCACAAACTGATAATCCAGCATGTCTTTCCAGTGGTCGTTCAATGTGACGCGGGCACTTCGGTAAAGGACGGGAATCTGGCTGTTTTCGATGAAAACGTCCTGTACCATGGTCTTATCCGGGCCTAACATGGCTTTCCAGCCGGCACCCCAGATTTTCAGCGGAAGCTTATCCTGGGCTGCCCAGAGTACGCAGGGGCGGGCTACGCCACGGGAATTTCCGATGAATAAATAATCTTTTCCACGGCTGCATTCAGCTGCCTGATCCGGGTAAAAAAGCTCAGTGTCCGTACACTGAAGCAATGGATAAACAGGAACCGTAAGCTTCGCCTGAAGCTCCCTGGCATAATGGCGGGAACCTACGCATACAATATCATAGAGCTGGTATTCTTCTTGGGTAACCATCTCCGGGTGGCTGATATTCCACATAATATAGAGGCATTTGGTGTTCCGGCGATCCGGACGGTAAAATTCGCAGCCTCGAAGTACAAGAACCACATCTGCGTTTACTTCACAGTCCCAGTCTTCGTGCAGGTCAATTATAGTGTACATTCCCATTCGATCCAGGTAACGTTTCAAGGCAACGGCATACGCATAATCGCCCCAACGGATCTTTTTTTCCTCAGGAGCAGGACATTTGATCACCCAGATCTGGCGTTCTTTCGCTTCACGCAGCACCTGTGCAGCCCGTTTTCCCCAGTCGTCCCGGCGATGCAGTTCCTGTGACACATATTCCTTCAGCTCCAGCATGGACTGGCTGTTTTTCTGAAGCTCCAGGAGGATTTTTTCCTGGCGTCTATTCTCTTTTTCCAGTTCACGCAGCTTATTGTCCATATAGGTGCGGCTTACCGGAATAAAGCTTCGTAATTTCTGTTTCAGGGTATTCCAAAAGCTCATATAGAAACTCCTTGTATAATAAGTTGTCAATCGGTAAAAATCTGTTTTTGAGTCTTTGGCTTTTATTATAACGAAATATGACAGGAAACGCAACTCCCCACAGCAAATCACCAAACAGGACAGTAGCGCAGCGTTACTGCTCACTGGTAACGTTCCGCGAAGCGCGTTACTGTGAACGAAATGAACAGTAACAGCGCAGGCGCTCTGCAATTTTCGCCTGAAACAGTAACCCTTCACAATTTTTTCACGTTTTTTTCTACCTTTTATCACTAGGAAAGTAATTTCGAATTTGCTATAATAGTTTCACGACATCAGAGCATGTTTAAAAAAGGCTTTCTGCAAAATGTGCATCACAATTTGTGGGATATTTCATCCCCATCTTTATTCAACAAACGCATCAAACTTTTCTGACATTATAAATCTTAGGAGGATACCGAATTCATGCGAAGAAAAAAGAGCTTACTAATACCGGCTGTGCTGGCTTTTTCCCTTTGCACCGGTGCTGTTGTCCCAGTACTGGCGGAGGAGACCTCACAGACAGCTGATGCAGCAGATAATGAACAAGAGACACATACACAGAGTGCTACAGATACTTCTGATTCCCCTTATGAAAAAGGCACCATCACAGACACTGATTTTCAGAGTGAATGGCTGAATCTGAAATTCACACCACCGGAAACAGTAGTCATGAATACAGAGGAAGAGCTTCAGTCTGTTATGAAGCAGGGACAGACCACCCTGGAAGAATCTTCCGGCGTGGAGCTTGGAGATGACGCCCTGTCAGGAACCGTTTATGAAATGATGGCTTCTTCTATCTCTGGTTTTCCTAATGTTTCCTTAGTTGTTGAGGATGCTTCTCTGGAAAATATGACTGTCGACCAGTATTTTCTGACTGCACAGCAGATGTTGGATGCTACCGGGATGGGCTATACTTATTCAGACGTAACAGATATACAGATTGCCGGACAGGATTTCCGTGTTATGGAAACAAGTGTGGCAGTCAATGACTATGAAGTTCTTCAGAAATATTGTACCCGCAAACAGGGAGGAAAGTTTGTCTCCATTATTTTATCATACACCACAGATACCACCGCAGAAACAGATGAAATTCTGGCAGCTTTTACTCCATTAAATACAGATACGGAGGCTGCACCTGCAGAATAAACTATGGTCTATACTCCCTTAACCATAAAAGCCATAAAAATTGCATATAAAGCACATGAAGGTCAATATGACCAGAGTGGGGTTCCTTATATTCTTCACCCGGTTCATCTTGCAGAACAAATGACAGATGAAACTACCACCTGTATCGCCCTGCTTCATGACGTTCTGGAAGATACTGCCCTGACTCTTCCTGCTCTGGAAGCGGAATTTCCAAGAGAGATCACAGAGGCAGTCCAGCTGCTTACACACGATCCTTCCGATGATTATCTGGATTATGTACGCAGACTCTGCGAAAATCCGCTGGCTCGTAAGGTAAAGATTGCGGATCTCGCCCATAATTCAGATGAAACGCGGCTTTCTTCCGTCACGCCGGATCCAATGCAGCTAAAGCACTGGCGGACGAAGTATGCAGCTGCAAAGGAGATCATACGGGAATACGAAAATATCCCATAAAGTACAACTCCAGACTATGTAAAAAGGTACTCTGTTATATTAATATCAATTATGTTGATACCAATATAACAGAGTACCTTTTTTATATTTTGCAAAAGCAACTGTTAAATTTTTATTATTTCACCCGCAAAATCGACCTCACCAGTTCCAGATGCGGTCTGTCTGCATCCTTCTGGAACACGGCAACATGGTTCAGGTCTGCGCCTCCATCTGTATATGCCGGAAAAAGAAAGCCGCACTCCGGCTCACCTGGCTCGTATTCATCTGCAAGAGGACAAATTACACAGATCAGATATTCAAAAACAGCTTCTGATTCCCCCAGCCGCTCCTTATCTGCTGCCTTTGCCGGAATATCATATCTGTCGTGGAAAATATAAACTGCATAAGGTCTCCTGCTTTTATAATTCTCCATTACAAGATCATAGAAGCTGTCCATAAGAGCATCGTTTTTCAGCCCACATTCCCGGATTGCCATCAAAAGCTGCCACACGGTTCCTGGCCTTCTGTCTGCATCTGCAAATTCATAACGTTTCAGATTTACATTTGTTGCTGCAAAGGGAACTACCTTGGCAAGCTCAATGTTTTTCTTCTTTTCTGCGGCGGACAGCTTTAAAAAATTCACGTTAAAGCTGCCGTCAAAGTCCCCGTCCTTATCCACATAACATCCCGCAATCCTTGTAAAAGAACTCCGGGCAACATTCATCCTCCTGGTCAGCGCCAGCATATCTTCACGGTCGATTTTGTTGGTCATGGTTTTCTCCTGTGTATGCGCAAAATGTTTTTTCTATTTTACCATTCCTATGCGCTATACACAACAAAAAGTAAAAATATCTCCATTTAAAGTGCTTTTCTAGTTACTGTTCACTGGTAGCATTCCGCGAGGTGTTTTTTGTGAACAAAGTTCACAGAAAACCCGAGAGTTGCGGCGCGAAATCATGCAAAGCATGATTTCTGTGCATCGCGAAGCGTGTTACTGTGAACGGAGTGAACAGTAACCGTAATAGAAAATATACTGCTGCAGCAGTCAGATATTTGTCTCTTGGATTTATAGTCAAACTATATGCGTCATAATCATTATCCAGATCAAAACATGGAATTCAGGAAAAAGAGAAATTCAGTTTCGTCACAGTCAAAATAATCCGGTTCTACCCATATCATGCTTTATACTGCCTGAAGAAAAGGGTCAGACTGTCCAGAGCCTTGGCAAGGACAAGCGCTTCCTTCTCGTCCAGTACATCAAGCACTGCATCTGTCATTTTGCGGTGAAATTCCGCATGGTGATGATATGCCTTTCTTCCTTTCAGGGTGAGATGGATAAATACCACACGGCGATCCTGCTCACTTCGCTCCCTTGTGGCGTATCCCTTTTTTACAAGGCTGTTCATGGAAGTAGTCAGGGAACCTACGGTGATATTCAGTTTGGCCGCAATGTCGGACATTTTGTTCCCACCAAGGCCTACAGCTTCAATAATATGCATATCATTATTCGTGATATCCTTATATTCTTCCGTAATGATTGCCTGCTCTTCCAGCTCCATAATCTCGTTAAACAGATGTACCAGTACATCATTAATAACTTCCCTGTTCTCCACTCTTTTCTCTCCTATAATGTGACAACATTATTTTCTATAAAACATTCAAGCAAATATTTACGGTAAGTATATCACAATTTGATATGTTTTTCTACAATTTTACAAATTTCGAAAACGCTTATAGCGCTTATTCAGTAATTTTTCCGGATCAAGCAACTGATAAGTTTCCAGGAATTCTTCTATTCTGTTTTTCAACTCTTCCATGGTATCTGCCATATTTTCTCTGGTAAGAGGCTGATTCTCAGGGATTACCTGCTCAATAATTCCAAGGTCCTTCAGATCTGCGGCTGTCAGCTTCATTACTTCTGCGGCTTCCTTTGCCCGTGTGCTGTCTTTCCACAAAATAGATGCAAAGCCTTCTGGGGAAAGAATTGAATAAATGGAATTCTCCATCATCCAGACCTGATCACCTGCGGCAAGAGCAAGGGCCCCACCGCTGCCACCTTCTCCAATTACAATAGAAAGCACCGGAACTTTAAGGCTGGAGAGCTCATACAGATTTCGGGCAATTGCCTCTCCCTGGCCCCGTTCTTCCGCCTCCAGTCCACAAAACGCCCCGGGTGTATCCACAAGGCAGATCACTGGTCTGTGGAATTTTTCTGCCTGCTTCATAAGACGCAGGGATTTTCGGTAGCCTTCCGGAGAAACCATGCCAAAATTATGGGCAATATTCTCTTTTGTACCATTTCCTTTTTCCTGGGCGATCACAGTTACAGGCTTTCCTGCAAGGTATGCAATACCGCCAATCAGAGCCGGATCATCGCCAAAAAGTCTATCTCCATGAAGCTCTATAAAGTAATCAAACAGCCAGGGAAGATAATCTTTTCCTGTTGGGCGTTCTTTGCTTCGTGCAAGAGAAACATGCTCCCAGGCAGATTTTTTTGCTGTGATTTTCGTCGTAAAATCCACATTTAATTTGTTGTTTACAGACATGCCGTCAGCTGAATCAGATTTTTTTTCTGAAATCTTCTCTGCATTTTCCTGTCCTTCCAGACTTTCCGCACAATCATTTTTACAATGCATTTTCAAGAGTCTGGCCAGTGTTTCTTTCATGTTCTTTCGTTCTGCAATCTGATCAATAAATCCATGTTCCAACAGAAATTCTGAACTCTGAAATCCTTTAGGAAGCTTCTGCCGGATCGTTTGTTCTATCACTCTGGGACCTGCAAAACCAATTAATGCACCTGGTTCTGCCAGGATAATATCTCCCAACATGGCAAAGCTTGCTGTCACACCACCGGTAGTTGGATTCGTAAGGACACTGATATAAAGAAGCCCGGAATCGCTGTGTCTTTTTAAAGCTGCGGAAGTCTTTGCCATCTGCATCAGGGATACAATTCCTTCCTGCATTCTGGCACCTCCTGAGCAGGCAAAAAGCACTACAGGCAGACGTTCCTGTGTTGCCCTTTCCACTGCTCTGGCAATTTTTTCTCCCACATTTTCTCCCATACTAGCCATGAGAAAACGGCTGTCACACACTCCAAGCACTACAGATATTCCACCTATTTTTGCCTTTCCTGTGACAATTGCTTCGTCCAGGTTTGTCTTTTCCTGAAGCTTTTTTACCTTCTCTTCGTACCCTTTATAGGACAAAGGATTACTTATTGGCATTACCTTATCCCACTCTTCAAAGGTTCCTTCATCTGCCAGCATTTCGATTCTTCTCCTTGCATGAACACGGAAATAATTACCGCAATGCGGACAGATATAGGCATTCTTTTTCACCTCATCTACAAATACAGCGGCCTTGCAGGCATTGCATTTCTTCAGCATACCATCCGGCACTTCTGGTTTCAGTTCTTTATCTGCACCTGCAGATTTGTTTGCAATTGTACGTTTAAAGGCATATCTAAGCTTCATTTACCTTCACTCCTCCGATCTGATGACTCTCCAGAAAGCCGATATCAAATACACCTTTCTGATAGTCCGGATCGTTCATAATTTCAAACTGATAGTCTACATTTGTATCAACACCCTGAATGATCATTTCTCCCAGAGCGCTTTTCATTTTTGCAATTGCTTCCTCACGGTTATTGCCGTGTACGATCAGCTTTGCAAGCATGGAATCATAATACGGTGGAATCTGATAACCATTGTAAATTCCTGTATCTACCCGGATTCCCTGGCCTCCGGGAAGATGAAGATCCGTGATTGTTCCAGGTGACGGGCGAAAATTTTTCCATGGATTTTCGGCATTAATACGACATTCTATAGCATGTCCCTGAATATGAATATCTTCCTGGGAAAAAGGCAGAGCTTCCCCGGAAGCAATCCTTAACTGCTCCTTAACCAGATCCAGACCGGTAACCCATTCTGTCACAGGATGCTCAACCTGAATACGGGTATTCATCTCCATAAAATAAAATTTCCCTGTCTTTTCAAGGAGAAATTCAATAGTTCCGGCATTTACATAATGTGCTGCTTTCGCCGCTTTTACTGCTGCAATTCCCATCTCTTTCCGCAGCTCTTCTGACACTGCCATAGAAGGAGATTCTTCAATCATTTTCTGATGATTTCGCTGAATCGAACAGTCCCTTTCTCCAAGGTGTACTACATTTCCATGACTGTCTGCAAGGATCTGAAATTCAATATGTCTGGGATGTTCCACAAAATGCTCGATATACATGGTTCCATCTCCAAATGCGATCTGAGATTCCTTCTGGGCTGTAAGAAATGCCAGTTCAAAGTCCTCCGGAGAGAAGGCAGTTCTCATACCTTTTCCACCGCCTCCAAGAGCTGCTTTTATGATGACCGGATAGCCAATCTGACTGGCCTCTCTTGCTCCTGTTTCCACATCCAGAATAGCTTTTGTAGTGCCGGGGATTACTGGAACTCCTGCTGCTTCCATGGTATTTCTGGCAATCTGTTTGTTTCCCAGATTCTGGATTACCTGTGATGGAGGTCCCACAAAAGTGATGCCGCACTGCTCACAAATCTGGGCAAATCTGGCATTTTCAGATAAGAAGCCAAATCCAGGATGTATTGCATCTGCACCGGATACTATGGCGGCACTGATAATACTTTCCATATTCAGATAACTTTTAACAGAAGGTCCCGGTCCAATACAGATGGCTTCGTCTGCAAGCTGCGTATGCAGGCTTTCTTTGTCTGCCTCAGAATACACTGCAACTGCTTCTATTCCCATTTCCCGACAGGCGCGGATGATCCTTACGGCAATTTCTCCGCGATTGGCAATTAATAACTTTCTGATCATAATTTCACCCTTCCGAGTATCGTTATATACATCTATCTAGCCCACCATAAAAGTAAGTTCCGCTTTCACTACAACCTTTCCATCCACAGTTGCCACAGCCTCTCCAACACCCATAGGCCCTTTCTGTTTCATGACTTTCATTTCCAGTTTTAGCTTATCTCCAGGCTGAACTTTCCCTTTAAACCGGCACTTATCAATGCCGCCAAAGTAAGCAATCCTGCCTTTGTTTTCAGGCTTGGAAAGAATCGCGACCGCACCTGTCTGTGCCAGTGCCTCCACGATCAGAACGCCTGGCATTACCGGCTCCTGGGGAAAATGTCCTTTAAAAAAATCCTCCCGGAATGTGACACATTTATAGCCAACAGCAAATTCTCCCGGTTCATAATCTTCGATGTAGTCAACCAAAAGGAACGGGTGACGATGAGGAAGGATTTCCTCAATTTGTTTTATATTTAAGTGATTCATATCTGCTCCTATTTCATTGAAAAACAAATGTATTTATCCTATTTTTGATAAAATGGTCTGCGTGTCAAAAGGGATTCTGACCTTTTAACATGGATATTATAAAATTTAGCTTCTTTCTATATCAACGGATTACAAATAACGGCTGTCCATACTCTACAGGCTGACCGTTTTCAACCAGAATTTCTGCAACTTCTCCATCAAAATCGCTTTCAATATCGTTCATCAGTTTCATAGCTTCTACAATAGCAAGAATCTGTCCTTTTTTTACTATATCTCCCACTTTTACAAAGGCAGGAGCATCCTCAGATGGAGCTGCATAGAATGTTCCTACCAGAGGAGATTTCACAGTATTTCCTGTTGGTTCTCCGTTGGAAATCATTGTATCTGAAGCCTGTTTTTTCTCACTTGCAGAAAGTTCTTTATCCGCCATTTTTCTATCTGGAGCCTGTTCTGAAATGCTATATTTTTCTCCATATACGAAACCTTTTTCTCCTGTTTCAGCACCAGATAATATGTTATTTTGCATAGTTCCAGGTATGATCACAGGTGCAATTTTATTATTTAAAGTCAGTTTCACTCCATCACTTTCATAGCAGAAAGACTCCAGATGAGAAGCTGATACATGGTCGACCAACTTTAATATCTGTTCAAATTCCATGATTTTTTCTCCTTATTTACAGCAATTTCTACAGCAATTCATACTTTAAATGTAGCTGTTCAGTCCCTTCTCAGTCACAGGCTCCGCAAACTGATAATACTCACTTTCACCTGTATTTTTTCATTAAAAGCACTGCGTTATGTCCACCAAATCCAAGAGAATTGCTCATAGCATAATTTACTTCCTGCCGTGTTGGTCCGCCGATACAATAATCGAGATCCAACTCTTCTTCTGTCTCCTTTGTGCCTACAGTCTGATGAATAAAACCTTCCTCAATGGACTTCACACAGACAACAGCTTCCACACCTCCGGCGGCTCCTAAAAGATGTCCGATCATAGATTTGGTAGAATTGATTTTTACCTTCTTTGCCGCATCTCCAAGTGCTGCTTTAATGGCTCTTGTCTCAAAGAGATCGTTGTGGTGTGTACCGGTTCCATGCGCATTAATGTAGTCGATTTCTTCTGGCTGTACACCAGCTTCTTTCATGGCATCCGTCATAGCACGCGCAGCTCCGCTGCCGTCTTCAATCGGAGAAGTAATGTGGTAGGCATCGGCAGTTGCGCCATATCCCACTACCTCAGCATAGATCTTCGCACCACGTGCTTTTGCATGCTCAAGTTCCTCCAGAACAACAACTCCGGCTCCTTCTCCAATTACGAAACCGCCTCTTTCTTTATCGAATGGAATGGACGCACGATATGGATCCTGACTGGTGCTAAGGGCGGTCAGATTCGTGAATCCAGCCACACCAACCGGGCTGATCGCACCTTCCGTTCCACCTGCGAGCATAACCTCTGCATCACCATACTGGATTGCACGAAATGCATCTCCGATACAATGTGTTCCAGACGCACAGGCAGTCACTACGTTGGTGCATTTTCCCCTTGCACCAAGAGCAATGGATACGTTTCCAGCGGCCATATTGCTGATCATTTTTGGAACAAGAAGAGGGTCAACCTTGGATGGTCCGCGCTGGATCAGTCTCTGATCTGCAGATTCCATTGCCTGAAGGCTTCCAATTCCGGATCCCACGATCACTCCGACACGGAAAGGATCTTCTTTTCCCATTTCAATTCCTGCATCTGCCATAGCCTCCTTTGCTGCAGCCACTGCATATTGGGAAAACAGTTCCATTCGTTTGGCAGATTTGAAATCCATATAATCTTTTGCATTAAAATCTTTTACTTCTGCCGCAAGCTTCACCTTAAAATCTGCAGTATCAAATCTGGTAATTTCTCCGATTCCTATTTTGCCTGTTTTTACACTTTCCCAGAAGGCCTGCACATTATTTCCCACAGGTGTTACTGCTCCAAGTCCAGTCACCACTACACGTCTTTTACTCATAACATTCCTCCATCTACGCACAAAACCTGCCCTGTAATATATCTGGCTTCCGGTGATGCCAGGAATGCTACTGCCTTGGCTACATCCTCCGGTTCACCATAAGTTCCCATAGGAATATTCTTCAAGGTTTCTTCTTTTACCTTATCAGAAAGTACATCTGTCATGTCCGTTCTGATAAAGCCAGGAGCAACGGCATTTACGGTAATTCCTCTTGATGCAAGTTCCTTTGCTGCAGTCTTTGTGAGACCGATCACACCTGCTTTTGAGGCTGCATAATTAGCCTGTCCGGGGTTTCCGCCGATGCCTACAACGGATGCCATATTTACAATGCGTCCGCTTTTCTGCTTCAACATCTGTCTGGCCACATGACGAATGCAGTTAAAAGTTCCTTTAAGATTTGTATCTATAACTCCGCAGAAATCATCCTCACTCATTGCCATCAGAAGCCCGTCTTTTGTAATTCCTGCGTTATTCACCAAGATATCTATCTGTCCATATTTTTTTACTGTTTCTTTAATAAAAGCACCGCAGGCATCAAAGTCAGATACGTTGCACTGACTGGTTTCAGCCGCACCTCCGGCAGCAATAATCTCAGCTTTCACTGCCTCCGCTTTTTCTTTTGAACCATTATAATTTATAACTACAAATGCTCCCTTAGCAGCAAGCTCAAGAGCAATCGCTCTTCCGATTCCACGGGAAGCACCTGTTACAACTGCAATCTTTTTTTCTGCATTCATTCCTTGTTTTACTCCTGTAAAGTCAGGTGAATATCATATTTTTCCAGCACGACAAACATTAACTTTTCCTTTGTTAACCACTTCTGAATTTCTCCGTATCGGCTGCTTCTGATAATACCTGTATTATTTTAATTAACTGTTTTTGATCTTATTTTCTACTGTGTATAAGATCTGAAATCTGTTCAAGATCTTCCACATTCTGAATATTATAGGTCTTCATTTCCGGCGCTATTTTCTTCATAAAACCAGCCAAAGTCTTTCCGGGACCAATTTCTACGAAAGTATCCACACCCTCCTGAATCATCTTTTCCACACTCTGCTGCCAGAGAACAGAGGAAGAAATCTGCCTTGCAAGAAGATTTTTTGTCTCGCTGATGTCTGTCACATACTGGGCGGTCACATTGGTCACATAAGGAATCTTCAGACCGGAAAGCTCTACTTTTGACAGTTCTTTTTCCAGTTCTTTTCCTGCATTTTGAAGCAAAGAGGAATGAAAAGGGCCACTTACTGCAAGGGAAAGTACACGTCTTGCACCGGCTTCTTTCAGCTTCACAGAAGCTTCTTCTACAGCAGGTTTTGGTCCTGTGATAACAATCTGTCCAGGGCAGTTGTAATTGGCAATTTCAGCCTTTGTTCCTGCAATTGCGTTCTGGATCTTATCTGCATCAAGACCTATAACAGCTGCCATAGAGCCTTCTCCTGCCGGCACTGCGTGTTCCATAAGGATTCCTCTTTTTCGCACAGTTACTATGGCATCTTTCACACTCATTCCACCTGAAACAGCAATGGCACAGTACTCTCCAAGGCTTAATCCGGCAGTTATATCCGGATGAAGCCCACACTCCTCCACCACTTTTTCCATTGCAAGACAGGTGGTTACCAGTGCTGCCTGCGTATATTCCGTAAGGTTTAATCTGTCATTTTTTTCAAAGCAAAGAGCTTTCATATCCAGAGAAAGCCATTGACTTGCCTGGTCAAAAACCTGTCTGGCAGAGGGATACTTTTCATAAAAATCCTGTCCCATTCCAGCCTTCTGTGCTCCCTGTCCAGGGAAAAGAAATGCGATCTTACTCATAAATTCCAGTTCCTTTCAACAACACATCTGTCTCTTTTACCAGCTTTCTGATCAGTTCCTGACAGCTCATCTGCTCCTTCACAAGTCCTGCACTCTGACCAGCCATAACACTTCCCATTTTCACATCTCCGTCCACAACAGCACGGCGCAGGCTGCCAAGCGTCATCTGCTCCAGTTCCTCAAACGGAACTCCTTCTGCCTCTTTTTTCAAGTATTCTTTTGTCATCTGATTGCGGAGAGCACGTACCGGATGACCGGTGGAACGACCGGTTACCTTTGTATCAATGTCCTTTGCTTTCAGTATCATATCTTTGTAATTCTGATGTGCCCAGCACTCTGTGGTTGCCACAAAATGAGTTCCCATCTGAACGGCTTTTGCACCAAGCATGAAGGCTGCTGCAATCCCTCTTCCGTCTGCGATTCCACCAGCTGCAATAACCGGAATGTTCACTGCATCTACGACCTGAGGCACCAGAACCATTGTGGTTGTCTCACCGATATGACCACCGGATTCACATCCTTCTGCCACTACAGCATCCGCTCCGCATCGCTCCATTCTCTTTGCGTGAGCCACAGAAGCAATAACCGGAATGATCTTTACTCCTGCTTCTTTCCACATTTTCATGTATTTCTCAGGGTTTCCTGCACCGGTTGTAACCACTGGAACTTTTTCTTCCACAATTACCTGTGCAATCTCATCTGCGTATGGACTCATCAGCATAATATTCACACCAAAAGGTTTATCGGTGAGTTTTTTCACCTCCCGTACCTGCTGACGAACCCAGTCTGCAGGAGCGCTTGCGGCTCCAATCAGCCCCAGCCCACCAGCTGCTGAAACAGCTGCTGCCAGATGATATTCTGCCACCCAGGCCATGCCGCCCTGAATGATCGGGTATTCAATTCCAAGTAATTCTGTAACTTCTGTTTTCATGAAATTCTCCATTCTGTAATTCCGTTATACCATGCCCGCCTATGGCAAATACATGCCGGAATCATCCTTTAAATAACTTATATTTCCTGACATTCCGGCTGATTATTTCTGTATACTGCCAAAGTCTGAATACAAAATTTTCAAATTACTGGCGACTCTGAAGATAGCTTTCCACATCACCGATGGTCTTAATATTCTCAAGATCTTCAGTAGGAATCTCTACCTCAAACTCTTCCTCCAGTGCCATTACCATCTCAAAAAGATCAAGGGAATCTGCTCCGAGATCTTCTTTGAAAGATGTTTCTGCTGTCATTGTACTTACGTCTGCTCCTAATGAATCTGCTGCGATTTCTTTGATTTTTTCTAACATTTTTTTGTTCTCCTTATTTTGTTTTTTAGATTTTCAAATCCATTTTCAACTTTTTATGATTCAAAGCTTTACTTGGTTGCTGTTCACTTTATATGACCCGAGTGTGTTGAAAAAGACATTCTGCAAAATATACTGCAAAATAGGCGCGCAAATTGCGGAAATGATTTTCAAAGCGCTCTCTAACAACCTATATTTATCAGCCTGAATTACCTGATTTCCATGGCAAAGCAGCCTTTTTTATCTGCTATAGTTTTATTTTTCAAAGCCCTGATACACATTTTTACCACTGAAGCAGGCTGGCTCCATAGGTAAGTCCACCGCCAAATCCTGAAAGGATAATCCAGTCTCCTAAATTTAATCTGCCTTTTTTATTCCACTCATCCAGGAGAAGCGGAATGCTTGCGGAGGATGTATTTCCCAGATTTTCTATATTCATCGGGTACTTTTCCAAAGGTTCGTTCATGTGTTTTGACACTGAAGCAACGATTCTTTTATTCGCCTGATGAAGCATGTAAAAGCGGATTTCTTCTTTTGTTTTTCCTGCCTTTTCCAGAACCTCCATAATCACTTCCGGAACTTTGGAAACTGCAAATTTGAATACTTCTTTTCCATCCATCAGCATGTAAGTTGAAGAAATATCTGCGTCTTTTTCTATAAATTGCTGCTGATTGCGGCTGACACAGGTAAGGGCTTCGCCTCTGCTTCCAATAGAATGAACAGCCTGTGTATAGACTGCATTTTCTTCCGCTTCCAGCACCACCGCACCGGCACCATCGCCAAACAATACGCAGGTACTTCTGTCCTCCCAGTTTGTAAGATGGGAAAGAGTTTCAGAACCAATTACCAATGCCCTGCGATAAATCTGCTGTCCCAGATAGGCCTGGGCTGTATTCAACGCCAACAGAAATCCTGTGCATGCACCGTTCAGATCAAAACAGGCTGCGTTCACTGCACCGATCAGTTTCTGCACTTCACAGGCAGCACATGGCATAATCCTTTCAGATGACATGGTAGACACCAGGAGAAAGTCAATCTCTTCCGGTCGCATTCCTGCATCTGAGAGAGCTTCCTCAGCCGCACGAGCTGCCATATAAGCAACGGTCTCTCCACCGCTTGCAATGTGTCTCTGACCGATTCCGGTTCGCCCACGAATCCACTCATCACTTGTATCCATCATGTGGGACAGTTTGTCATTGTCCCACACCTGAACCGGCCTGTAGGAACCGGTTCCCTTTATTTTTCCAACCATAATACCCTCCGGTATGTTGTGTAGTTTCTTGTTTTTAATTTAAAATAGTTTGATTATCAAAGTATATCATATTTTTGGGCTTTGTCAATAAAAAAATACTGTCAAAACCAAAACTTTTTTTGTTTCGGTTCTGACAGTATTTGGGGATTATTTCTTTACTTTCACTTTACAGGTGATTTTTTTGTTTCCTGACTTCACTGTAATTGTAGCTGTTCCTTTCTTTTTCGCAACTATTTTTCCTTTTGAATTTACTGCTGCTACTTTGGAATTGGAACTTTTATAAGTTACTTTTTGCTGGCTAGTGACTGGTGTGAGAGTAACTTTCAGCTGAAAGCTTTTTCCTTTTCTGGCAAGGATTATATTCCGTTTATTCACGGAAACAGACGTTGTTTTTACAATGCCTTTCTGCACTTTTACCCGGAAAATCCTGCGGCTTCCGTTGGTATAAGTGATGGTTACCGTTGCTTTTCCGGCTTTTTTCCCAGTGATTTTGCCCTTCTTATCCACTTTGACAATCTTCTTATTGGTGGTGCGGACTGACTTTATTTTACCACCGGACTTGTAGTTTTGTTTTACCCGTAAGGTAAGTGTGGTGGTAGTTGGTGTAGGTGTCGCAGTCGGCACTGGGGTTGCAGTCGGGATTGGAGTGACGCTTACAGTGGGTATCGGTGCTACACTCGCGGTGGGGGTCGGTTCCGCACTTACGATTGGGATCGGTTTCACGCTTACGGTCGGAGTCGGTTCCGCACTTACAGTCGGGGTCGGAGCCACGCTTGCAGTCGGGGTCGGTTCCGCACTTACGGTGGGCACCGGTTTCATGCTTACGGTCGGGGTCGGAGCCACACTTACGGTTGGCGCCGGTTTCACGCTTACGGTCGGGGTCGGTTCCGCACTTACAGTGGGCGCCGGTTTCACGCTTACGGTTGGTGTCGGTTCCGCACTTACAGTTGGGGTCGGTTCCGCACTTACAGTCGGGGTCGGTTCCGCACTTACCGCCGCAGTTGGTGTCACTGTAGGCACAACTGTAACTGTGGGCTCATTTTTCCCCTTATTATCTGCATAACTCTCTTCTGCCAGAACCGGCAAAATAAACACAGGACCAGCCGTTTCTGCTGAAGTAGTAGAAAAACTGGTATACTCCACACGCTCCTCACCAATGGTAATATATTGTCCCTTTGTAGAGCGTCCCACCAGCAAATATCGTGAAGATGGAGGGGTTCCCACATCATCCCATGTGGCATCCACCAGATACCAGTTTCCATTATCCATCTGTACATAATTCCACATGTGCGCTCCAGGAGTTCCTGAAGAAGTTCCCCTGGCTGTTCCGCTGATACATGCACAATTTATTCCCATATAATAGCAGAAAATTTTCATGGATTTTGCATAGCCCTCGCAGACAAATGCAGGATCTGCATCCAGAAACAACGAGGCCGCAGAATGCACCCACAAAGTATTATCGTTCCTGTAAGTAACTCTCTGACAGATATAATCATGAATCCGCTTTATTTTCTGCTCCATATCCATGCCCAAAGTCTGCTCATTCAGCTCTGCAACAGCACTCTGAACACCATCCATAAAATCCCCCATTCGAGTATGGGCATTCTCACTGATTTCCCTGTTCGCCGGTTTAAAGGTGAAATTCTTAAATGTTCCCCTGTATCCGGTAGAAGAGGACCCATCCCGAACACAGCTGACCCGGTATCCATAGTTGCTGCCCCGGAACCAGAAAGCCTGTGGATAATCATAGGAAAAAGCATCTGAAGCTGCCTGAATAGCTGTTTTCACATCATCGGTAGCCTGTACATAGCTTTCTCCTTTTCTCTGAAAACTGCCATCCTCAACGACTGCTTCAAATGTAATGGTATCAGGAAATTCAAAAGGAAAATCAACACTTTCCAGATACTGGCTGTAATCCACCACATAATTCTGCACCAAAAGATCATACAAGGCCTTTGCATTTCCATCCAGCTGAGCACCATAGCTGTCCGTGTAATAGTCCAGAGAAAAAAGGCTGATGCCGCTGTCAACGGAATCTCCTGCAATAGCACCGGAGATGATCTCACCAGATTCTTCTGCCTCAATCCTGTCATTTTCCTCTGTGGAAATTTCAGCCTGAAAGCCATTTAAATCCTCATTTTCCACTTCAGGAGCTGCAGCAAATTCCTCCTCATTCCCCTCGTCAGCCCATATTTCTTCTACTGCCCCAAAGCCTTCTGCATCCTGCATTTCTGCGGCAACGCACATGGGCTGAGCAGCCATGACAAATGTTGAAAGTATAACCAGTAAGCGCTTCCGTTTCTTCATTTATCCCTCTCTTTTCTTATAAATCATTGCATATTTATTTCCGATTCGTTATAATATTTTAACATGAAATTTTATTTTTGTGTGAATAGCAGAGCATATTTCACAAATATTTTTTACACAGGAGATTCTATATATGAATAAAGAAAAGAAAATACCAGGACATATCCTCTCGCTTTTTATCATTCTTCTCTCTATCAGTGGTGTATGTCTTCTTATGTATAAAGCCCAGTTTCGTTTTAACCTTCATCAGCCCATTGAGTACGTTATGATGACAACTCATAAACCTACAGGTACCATAACCTTGTCCTCGGATTCCCCCGTTCTTACAGAGACGTTTACCTGTACAGTTCCTGAGTTAAAGATGTTTACACTTGAGGGCACTGCAAAAAATAAAACTTCCAATGCCCGCCTTTTCATCACCTTGACGAATGCAGATTCCGGAGAAATTTATTATCAGGCAGAACACACGCTTTCCGTTTTCCGCGCAACAAAAAAGAAAGAACTGACCTGCGATCTGTCCCAGCCAGTAAGTGCCTCTGAAAATGCACATTTACAATTAAAACTGAAATTAATAAATGGGGACAAAACGGTTCTTTCTTTTACATCAAATGAAAAACAGGCCCTGATTCAGGAGTTTAACAACGATACAAACAGTCATACAAATATTATTTATTCCTTCACTTACGGCGACAATAATTTCATGCTTTATTTTTATATTGCGCTGTGTGTTATCTTGCTTTTATTTATAATAATGACATTTTATCTGATCATTATCCGCCAGATGACCGTGCAGAAATTTTATATTCCTGTTGCTTTATTTCTGGGACTGATTTTCCAATGCCTGGTTACCGTTCACGGAGTTCCGGATGAACCAACGCATTTTGATGCAGCTTACAGCCTTTCTAACAAAATGCTGTTTGTAAAAAATACGGAAACCCCAGGCAATACCATATATAAACGGCGTTGTGATGCTCAGTTAAGCGATATGTTAAGCAATGGACTGGAGACGAACTCCTACTACCAGCTTCTGTTTCACAGCTTTGAGTTTGCTTCGGATACGGATCTGATTGAAATTTCCTATGTAAGCACATCAGGTCTGGTTCCTGCAGTCGTTTATGTTCCGGCTGCAATAGGACTTAGTATTGGACGGCTGCTGCATCTTTCCCCCATGCTTACCTTCCAGCTGGCAAGGATCTGCAGTCTTGTGGTATTTATCCTTCTGGTCTATTTTGCCATTTGCATTGCACCATTTGGAAAAAATCTTCTGGGAGCACTTGGGCTTTTGCCTATCACGCTGCAGCAGGCAGCTTCTGCTTCCTATGATTCTGTGATAAACGGGTTCATCTTTTTGTTTACGGCACTGTGTTTTTACCGTTTACATAACCCTAAGCGAAAAAAAAGTTACCTGATCGCTCTTGGATTTCTGGCACTGTTCATTGCAATTGTGAAAGGCGGGGTTTACCTTCCACTTTTGTTATTGCTGCTCATGTGTTTTTCCCATGTGCCGCATCCTCACATGCATAAAAAGATGCGCTGGATCGTTCCTTTATGTATCTGCGTGGGAGCTGTCCTTTTAATTGCAGTTACTTTAATTAAATTTATGCCTATGTTTTCTGCAATGTTTGCCACAGATATTTCTGCGGATCCGGAAAATACTATTTATCCGATTTCATATGTATTCCAGCACCCGCTCCAGACCATTTATATTTTGTGGAATACTATCATCCAGTGTAGTGACACCATTCTTCGAGGCTTATTAGGCGGAAAGTTATCCTGGCTGGATATTAATATCAACTGGTCCCTTTTAATAGTATTCCTGATCATTCTTTTACTGCTTGTAAACGTAAAAGGAGACACCCCGGTTTTCACCAGAAAAAGCCGGACATTTATCGCCTTTAGCTGTCTGGGATCTTTGCTGCTGATTATGTTTTCCATGATGGTCGGTTATACCACAATGGACTGTGATCATATACAGGGCATTCAGGGACGTTATTTTCTTCCTCTTGCTCCAGCGCTGTTTTCCCTGTTTTCTACATCTATGGTGTCTGTGGATCATAACCGCAGCTGTAAAATATGGGAAACTATGATGGTGATTGAAAGTCTTGTTGTTGTACAGGCTATAACAATGATCATATAACAAAAAGTGGAAGCCTTTTCTGTGCTTCCACTTTTTATTATTTCTCCAGGCAGACCTATCGTCTCTAGAGCATGTTTGAAAAAGGCTTTCTGCAAGATGTGCGTCACAATTTGTGGGAGATTTTGTC
>ERZ857775.895-NODE-895-length-39697-cov-16.682786_pt1 | contig 39697 bp, 28 predicted proteins | sample MGYA00519698_ERZ857775 | MGnify/ENA primary metagenome ERZ857775 (study PRJEB31778, sample SAMEA3449363) | human gut metagenome | biome: human gut; feature: human-associated habitat; material: faeces | place: United Kingdom | collected 2010/2012 ...
TTCAATATTCCTCACTCGCTTGCTTTATGCCGATTTGGCAACTTTGTGCAAATCTACTCATTCCCAACTGTTTACGTTCCAACCTCTCTTATTCTCCTTTGGCTGCTTTAGAGCTTTATGTTAAAAATACTATTGCTGTGATTGTGTATTTTTAAATATTCTCTGAAAATTACTTTGTTTCAAAAAATCTTCATACCTTTGCACTCGGAATACAAAATGATGCAAATAATTGCAGTTTGTTTTCGTTTTGGTGCAATTGTTCCAATAACCTTTACACAAGGTTGATACAGCCCCGTCTGTTTAAAAGGCGTAACTTCTAAGACACGTAGAATCCTAGGCAATTAACTGATGGTTTAATTTTAAAACTAAAGATTATGATTGTAAGTTTTAAAAATGGAGAAAGAGTGTTCACAATGGAAAACGCAGATTTGCGTTCCATTTGTGGTGGTACTGCGGTAGCAACACGAAGTTTCCCTTGTACAGTTCATGAAAGTGATGGTTCTGTACACACGAAAGAGGTTTCTAGTGTTGAGGAATGTTTAGAATTTGGTGGAATTAAGTAATGTTGAAAGTTCTGAGTTTCGACTCAGAACTTTCTTCTTAATTTTTAAATTTCGTAATATGCTTAGACTTATTTTTATATTTTTGCTTATATTGGCTCATTCTGTTTCGTATGGGAAAAAGTATACATTGTCAGAAACCCCTAATGGGTTATGTCTAAAGCAATGGTTAGGAAAGGATTCTGTCATAGATTTCAACAGCCATAAAGAACTAAAGAAAGTCAAGATTATAGGTGAGATGGCTTTTGAAAAGAACAATCATATAAAAAAAGTTATATTGCCAGCACAATTAAAAATTATAGAGAAGAGGGCTTTTAACACTTGTGAAAAGTTAGAACAGGTAAAGATTCCCCCGTCTGTAACATATATTGGTAATAGTGCATTTAATATGGACAGAAAATTACTTTTAGCTTCCTTACCAGATAGTTTAACAGAAATAGGAGAGTGGGCTTTTTGGGATTGCAATAAAGTCTCTATATCTACCATACCGCAATCTGTCATAAAGATTGGAAGACAAGCATTTACTTGCTGTGAAGGTATCACAACTCTGATTTTCAAAAATAATATGGAAGTCATTAATGATAGATGTTTTTCTGGTTGCAAAAACATAGAAAGAATAGTGTTTCCAAAAAATCTCAAGGTCATCGAGCATTTTGCATTTGCTCGTTGTATAAAACTAAAATGTGTGGATTTTCCCAAAAGTCTTGAAAAAATCAGTCATCAAGCATTTGCCAATTGTTGGGATTTAGAAATAGTGAATTTTTCATCAGCTCCCAATGTTGATTCGACGGCATTCGACAACTGTAAGTATCACTTTGGTAAATAGCAATAAACATTTAAATACAGAAAATCATGAATGTTTTGAAGCATATATTATTTCTTTTAAATATAAATTTTACGTGCACATTCTTGCATAAACTTTATATGGAAAATCCTAACAATACTAATTTGTTAGGATTTTCAAATATGCTTAGACTTTATGGCATTGATACACAAGCAGGGAAAATTACCAATACGGAAACTTTTGGAAATGAGATTCTTCCATTTCTCACAAGACTAGATGATGCTTTTGTAGTTGTTGAAAATTGCAAAGAAAACATATATAAGCTATATACAGATGAATATACATATATAGAGAAAGATGCATTCCTTGAGAAGTGGGATGGTACCTTTCTTGCCTTTGAGAAAACACAATATAGTGGTGAACCTCAATATGAAAATCATAGAAAGGAGGAAAGACTGCAAACTCTTTATATAATATTGGGCTATGGTGGCTTATTGGTATTGTGTGTGTTTTCTGTTTTGGCAAATGAGAATATTTTTTCAATTTGCATGAATCTTTTAGGATGTGGAATCGGAGGATTTCTCACATACTGCATTATGGCTCAGCATGTAGGCAAAAACATTGCTAAGAAAATATGCACAAATCGTCATCATTTTGATTGTAATATAGAATATCGATTGGGTGGTATAATAGACTTGGCTGATATGTGTGCAGCATATTTTGCTACCTTTTTCTCATTAATAGTATTTTTAAAACTTTCAACATTATTTACAACTTTGTTTTGGGTATCAGCAATACCTGTTGTTGCCTGGAGTTTGTGGACACAAATCTTCGTGGTGAAGAAATTTTGCCCTATATGCTTATGTTTGCTAACAGATATATTTGTATTAAATGTATTCAATATATGTACTTTAGATTTTGGAAATGTGCATTTTTCGAACTCTGATATTAGGGATGTTATGTGTTGTGTTCTTCTTTTTATTGTATATTTGTCATTTTCGTTAAAATATTCAAAAGATATATTGGGAAAGTGTGTACAAACTGAAAATATTAGAAGAAGTAATAATTATCTAAAAGAACAATATTTATTGATGTTAAATACTTTCCCGCAAAATATAGATTCTATATCACAATGTTTGGATAGTATTAATTGGGGAGAAACAAATGCGCATAAGCATCTTGTTGCTGTATTGAATCCAACATGTGCTCCTTGTGCTTTAGATTTCTTGAACATGTATAATGCTATGGCTTTAAGTAATTCCATCAAAGTACATGTGTTTTTTGTATATTGGACAAAAGAGCAGCATGAAAAATTGGAGCTTTTAGTTTCTGCAATATTACAGAATCCCAATAAGGCAATGTATGTTATTCAAAATTGGTATGAAATTGGAGTTTATGACCAAAAGCTATTTGAGGAAAAATTCTGTACAAAAAATATAGAACGTAAGTCTATAGACCAACTTATTGATAGACAAAAAGAATGGTGTGTGAATAATAACATTCACTCCACCCCTTCATTTATGCTTAATGGACACTTCTTGCCAAAAGGATTTAATTTTATGGACATAATAAACTTTTAGATATGAAAATAATAAGACTAACTTCACTTATTTTGTTTTTAGGTATGACACCTACTATAATGGGACAAAACAGTTCAACTTCCGTAGATGAATACGAATGTATCTACGAGTATCAAGTAAAGAATGACAAAGGTTCTTCGGATGTAACTTCTACCATTTTGCAAATCGGCAGAAACGTAGCCATGTTTTCCGATTACACTGCATTCCGAGCTGACTCTGCCATTGCCTGTAAAGCTCCTGAGTCTGACATTCAGAAGTTAAAGATGCAAGAAATGAGAAACGATATGTTCTTCGATCAGGCAGTCTCTCTAAATGTGCCAAAGGGTAAGTTGACCGTTTATAGTGTCATTACGCCTAATTACTACAGCTATACGGAGAGTGGCTCACCGATTAGTTGGAATTTTGCCGAGGAGACAGACACCGTCTGTGGATATACTTGCCAAAAGGCGGTGGGAGAATATGGCGGAAGAACTTGGACGGTATGGTATTCCACTGAGATACCTGTGTCTTTTGGTCCTTGGAAACTTTGCGGTCTGCCTGGCTTGGTATTGGCAGCAAAGGATGCAGAAGGCATACATCAATTCAAGGCAATCACTTTCCGCAAGTCGTGTACTCCCATGAACTTGAAGCCATACGCCAATGCCATCAAGACTTCAAGAGAACAATTCGTCAAGTCGAAGAACAAGTTTGAGCAAAACCCGATGGGCAACATACCTGCTGAATCCATCAGTGAGATGACCATCGAGAAGTATGAGGATGGTGGGCATAGCGCCTTGGTCAACGGTGTGGTGCTGAGAATGCGCCCTAACGGATATGTTCCTCTCGAATTAAAGTAAACAAAGGAGATTTTTGTATATGAGAAGATTCTTGCTTTTGATGATATTGGCTTGCTTATGTAACTGCACTTTTGCACAAAGTGTGGTTACAGGAGTGGTGCGTGATACCACAGGCACAAACTTGGAAGGTGTCATCGTCAGGGTGAATGCCAACACGGCAACCCTTGGCTTTACGAGAACAACAGAAAATGGTTCTTACAAGATAACTTTCAAGACCGAAGCCAAGCAGATAACCATTACAGCCGAAGCCATCGGATATGAGAAAGCCAAAAGAGAAATCAATAATCTCTCGCAAGTGTGTAACTTCAATCTGAAGGAGAAGACGACAGCCCTCAAGGAAGTCGTAGTAAAAGCCCCTGCCATCTATCAGCGAGGCGATACCTTGTCTTACAACTTAGCCTCATACATAGGGAAGAACGACTATACGCTGAAGGATGCCATGAAGAAACTGCCTGGTATCGAAGTTGGGGATAAAGGTTCCATCAAATACCTGGGCAAGGAGATTTCCAACTTTTATATCAATGGCATGGACTTGCTAGGAGGAAGATACAACATTGCCACAACCAACATACCTGCTTCCTTTGTCAACTCCGTCCAAGTGCTCAACAACCATCAGGCAGTAAAAGCCGACAAGGATGTTTTTTCAGACAACGTTGCTATCAACGTGAATATGAGCAACAAGGCTAAGTTCAAGCCTGTAGGCTCTTATGGCGTTTCGCTCGGTGCTGGCAAGCATACCTTGTATGAAGTGAATGGTGCGGGAATGCTCTTCAAGTCAAACTTCCAAATGTTGGCTTCGCTAAAAGCAGGCAACATCAGTCAGTTCGCATTGAATGAAGGAACGAACCATTTCGATAGCAAGGAAACTGTATCTACAGTGTCAAGTTTGCTGGGAAACATTTCCGCTTCCACTCCTCCCATTGAGGTGGATAGGTATGCCTCACCAGCTGACCGCTTGTTGTCGTTCAACATATTGAGGAAGATTAGAAAGGATGTTACCCTTAAGGGAAATGTCGGATATAGCTATGCGAAAAGTCAATATGACTATAGCTTGACTAGAAGCTATACCGATGCGGAAAACAATATCGTTATCTCACAAGCATATTCACCTCTGTCATCTGTGCATCGCCCAAGCATTCAGTTGGAATACAAAGACAACTCAGACAAGACTTATCTCGTCAACACTTTGTCGGGCGTTGGCTCTTTCTTGACATCAGAGTTGCCGACAAGGGAAAATGGCACGCTCGTTAACCAGAAGCAGACCATGCGAGAGTTCTTTCTGAACAACAAGTTTTCTACATTATGGCATCACAAGGACTTGCGATGGTCGTTGACGTCGGTTGTCTCATACCAAGGTTCTCCCATGGGAAAGGTAGCTCTTGACAAAGAAACGAAAGATGCTGTTGTACAGAATGCCAATGGGCAAAGTTTCCGCACAGAGAACACACTCTCTCTGTCTAAGAAGCATCGTAATTCACGTATCTATTTGCCGATATTACTGAACTATTACATGGATAAAGTACAGACGACTTTACATCCTACGGATGAAAGCAACGATGGGAGTATGCAAAATCTCAGAGTGGCATTGGCTCCACAATATGAATATTCGCATTTTCAATACAGATATGTCTTACGTTTGGAAGTGCCTGTGCGCATGGACTATATAGCTCACAGAGACCACATGATTGCATCTTCTGGCTCTTGGTATTTTTCAGTTTGCCCAAGTATGTATTGCAACTATAAGCTCACTTCTCGCTCAGTGCTTCGTACCAACATATTCTACGCCCGTACATTCGGAGACATCTTGGATTTCTTGAAATCTCCTGTCCGAATCGATGATACTTCCATGAAGATGGGTTCGGGCATCTTGGCGGATAACAAGAGTTTGAACGCCTCGTTGCATTACGACTATAAGATACCGCTGAAAATGTGGTTCTTCAATGCTGATATTCTGTATAATCAAGAGAGAAGCAACATTCTGGCAAGCCAGGATGCAAGCAATACGCTCGTAACCATGTCGAAGATATATGCCCCAAACACAGCAAAAAGTCTCATAGGGCAAGTAGGCATTACCAAATTCATAGAGTCCATCAAGACCAAGATTTCCTTGAACGCTGGCTATCAGTGGAGACGGCAAATGACCTTGCAGAATGGTTATCAACAGAAATATACATGGAAGAGCTTGACGTTCTCTCCTTATCTGACATCGCAACCTTGCAAATACGTAGAGTTGGATTACAATGGCATGTTTGCCAAGACTTATCTTTATGCTGCTTATCAAAACGACAGCTATCTGAGCCAACAGCACAAGGTTTCTTTGAAAATCATGCCCTTTGATGGCTTCGTATTTGACACATCTACAGATATTGTAAAAAATGAGTTGACGAAAGATGTGACCAAGACGATGGCTCTATTGGATATGGGCTTGTCTTATCGAAAAAAAGCGGTAAAGGTATCCCTTGACATCAGAAACATGCTGAACCAACATCAATATGGCTACACCATCTACAATTCCGTCAATACTTTCACATATAATTATCAACTGAGGGGAAGGGAGTGTGTCTGCTCGGTAAAACTAACGATATAAAGAATGAATAAAATACATTTCATAAAGCAACACGATGGCATGCAGTGTGGTGCTGCATGTTTGGCAATGATTGTCAATTCATATGGTGTCAAGTGTTCCTTAGAGTATGTTTCACAAATGTTACATATAGGGAAAAATGGCATCTCAATGTTTGCTATTACAGAGGCTGCAAATGAAATTGGTTTCAATTGCCAAGGGCAATTGTATACTGTTGAACAATTGAAAGAAGCACAAATGCCTTGTATTTTACATTGGAACCAGAACCACTTTGTTGTATTATTTAAGATTAGTAAAAAAGAAGTTTTTTGCATTGCAGACCCAGGAAAAGGATTGCTAAAATTAACTTTCGAAGACTTTTGTAGACATTGGATTAGTACAGAACAGCAAGGAACGAGGGGGACTGTGTTATTGCTGACTCCTACAGAAAAGCTGGAAAACTTTCATATAGACAAATATCACTCAAACAAATCCAAGCATGTTTTGTGGAAATACATATTGAAATATAGGTATTTGTACATTATGTTATTATTGGGGCTATTTGTCGGTAGTCTCTTGCAACTTGTCTTGCCATTCCTTACCCAATCCATCGTGGATGTTGGTATCAAAAACCAAAACATAGGATTCGTTTGGCTTATACTGTTGGGACAGTTAATGCTCACAATCAGTAGAACGGCTATTGACTTTATCCGCAGATGGCTGTTGCTCCACATATCACTGCGCATCAACATATCGTTGGTGAGCGACTTCTTCATCAAGCTATTGAAGTTGCCGATGTCTTTCTTTGACACGAAACTAATGGGCGACTTGATGCAGAGAATGAACGACCATAGTCGAGTAAATACTTTCTTGACACAGCAGACTCTCAACATAACTTTTGTAATATTCACCTTTGTGGTGTTCTCATTGGTTCTGTTCTTCTACAACAAATTGGTGTTTGTCATCTTCTTGTTGGGAAGCATCCTCTATGGTGTATGGATGACCTTGTTTTTGAAACGAAGAAAGGTTCTTGATTATGAACTGTTTGAGCAGCAAGCCATCAATAATAACAAGACTTATGAATTTATCACTTCTATGCAGGAAATCAAATTACAGGGTTGTGAGCAACGCAGAAGATGGGAATGGGAGGACACGCAAGCAGACTTGTTCGGGGTGCAGATGAAATCACTCAAACTCCAACAGACACAGGAGGCAGGAAGTATCTTTATCAACGAGGTGAAGAACATCATCATCACGGTAGTGGCTGCAACTGCCGTGATTCATGGGCAAATGACACTCGGTATGATGCTTGCCGTGCAATACATCATCGGACAGCTCAACTCACCAGTGGAGCAACTGATGAACTTCTTCTATTCCCTGCAAGATGTGAAGATTAGCTTGGAGCGAATCAACGAGATTCACCAGATGGATGATGAGAATGGAAAGGAAGGCTTGCTAACTTCTATTGAAGATAAGAATGAGGGCATTGACATCAAGAACATCATGTTCAAGTACGACCCACATGCTTTGCGCAAAACCATAGACGATGTGAGCATTCACGTTCCGCAAGGTAAGGTAACAGCCATCGTTGGCGCATCTGGCAGTGGAAAGACCACCCTCATCCGTTTGATGCTTGGTTATTATCCTGTCTTGGAGGGAAAAATCAACATTGGAAATACTGACATCAACAAACTCAACAAAAAGTGGTGGCGCCGACAATGTGGCGTTGTGATGCAGGATGGTGTTATCTTCTCGGAGAGTATCGCAAGAAATATTGCTGTTGATGATAGCGATATAGATAAGAAACGGTTGTTGAAAGCTGCCGAGATAGCTTGCATCAAGGATTACGTGATGGCTTTGCCTCTGAAGTTCAACACCAAGATTGGGCGTGATGGCGTGGGACTGAGCCAAGGACAGAAACAGCGTATCTTGATAGCAAGGGCGGTGTATAAGAATCCAGACTATATCTTCCTTGACGAGGCGACCAACTCGCTCGATGCCAATAATGAGAGAAGCATCGTGGAGAACTTGGATAAGTTTTACAAGGGCAAGACTGTCGTGATTGTGGCTCATCGACTGAGTACGGTGAAGAATGCCGACCAAATCGTAGTCATAGACCATGGTAAGGTCGTTGAGGTTGGCAACCATGAGTCTTTGACTACCAAGCGAGGGGCATACTATAATCTTGTGAAGAATCAGTTGGAATTGGGAAACTAAAAAGCGTTTGATATGGAACAAAAAGAATCAGATAATATCGAATTGAGAAGCGAGAAGGTGAGGAACGTGATAGGTAAAGTTCCTCCTCGCCTCGTCAGCTTGGGAACGGTTGTCATTACGATAATAGTCCTCGCCCTCGCAGTTGCTTTCTACAAGATACCTTATCCTATATCCATAGAGGCTAATGGTGAGGGCATCAATCAAAGAACAGTGCAAGTGTTTGTGCCATACAAGTATTTGTATCTTTTCGATGAGCCAAGGACGGCTCATGTATCTTTCGAGGGTAACGACAATGTATCTTATAACTGCAACATTATAAGCCATAATGCCAAGCTCATACATAGGGAAGATGGTAACTATTTTATGGCTATAGCCACTGTGAGTACACAGGGACAAAAGTCCCCTGTGTTGCAAAAGTACATGAAAGCCGATGTCAGAATCATCATCAGCAACAAAACGTTATGGCAGCAGGTATTCGGATAAGCTATATCCGAATACTGCTGTTTGTTTTTGGATGCATATTGTGTCGGTAAGCATTAGATTTTATGCAATAGTTCTAAATTCCGTGAATTTCTCCTAGCGAGTTATGGGATATTTAGAAAAATATCGTATCTTTGTCCCCGAATTGAGGCGTTCTTTGGATATTGTAAAATACAGAAACGAGCAGAAGTCCGCTCGTTTCCATATTGTTACCTATATAATATAGGCAAACGCCCAACTTCTTGATTTTCAATCAAAGTCCAAATTAGAGCGAGTTAGTATTTTTAATTTTACGTTTTTTCAAAAAAGGGTTTGTGCAATCGTGCCTTAAAGGCTAAAAGCACTACCTTTGAATGCAATAATAAGTAACAACACGTTTAAGGTCACAATTTGTGACCTTAAAAAAATAGAAATATGGCAAACAACATAGATAAAAAAGAACCAGTCACAAATTGTGAGCAGTCCAAAATAGATATTATAAAATGCGATAACCATGAACTCGCAGGTAATATCGAACCTCTAATAAAAGTAATTAGAGGACAACAAGTTATGCTTGACCGTGACCTTGCCACACTTTATGGCGTTGAAACAAAGCGTCTTAATGAGCAAGTAAAACGTAATATTAAACGATTTCCAGAAGATTTCATGTTTCAATTGACCAAGGACGAATGTTTAAGGTCGCAAATTGCGACCTTAAACGAAGGACGAGGACAACATTTGAAATACATGCCTTACGTATTTACTGAAAACGGAGTCGCTATGCTTAGTAGTGTTTTACGTTCTGACACTGCGATTGAGGTGAATATTCGAATAATGCGAGCTTTCACTTCAATGCGTCACTTTCTACAGAACAATGCCGAAGTGTTTCAGCGTCTCTCGACTATGGAATACCATCAATTGGAAATGCAACAACACTTGCAAGAATCCGACAAGCGTATAGAAGAAGTGTTTCGCAGATTGGACGAGGGCAATGCAAAGCCGAAACAAGGTGTGTTCTACAATGGTCAAATTTATGACGCCTATACTTTCGTGTCCGGCTTGATTAAGAGTGCGAAGAAACGTATTGTCCTTATCGACAACTATGTTGACGAGACTGTACTGACATTGCTCGATAAAAGAGATAATAACGTGTCTGCAATCATCTACACTCAGCAGATAAGCCGTCAGTTCCAACTCGACATAGACCGTCATAATGCTCAATATGCACCGATTGATGTTGAAACATTCCGTTTATCACATGACCGCTTCCTTTGTATAGACGATGATGTGTATCACATAGGAGCATCCATTAAGGACTTAGGCAAAAAGTGGTTTGGTTTCTCCAAGATGGAGATACTTACACCAGACGAATTGGTGGAAAGAATCAATAGAGAGTAAGACGCCTCTATATGTAAAGCAAAAAATATGATATGAGAAACTTGTGGATATTTCATAAGAACAAAAACTTAAAATAATGAGATTCCTTGTTTTATTTATTACGATATTATTATGTTCGACCACGATTAAGGCTCAAAGGCTTTATAGTGAGAGTGGCGATTTTTATGAGAAATCAAAGAGGTGTGTTGTTGATCATGCCAAGTTGGGAGTATTTTATGAATTAAAGTTCCGCAAAGATTCTACCAAGTTGGATGATTATACTGAAGCGCAAACAGTATTGATGGTTTCAGATAAGCACTTACTTTTTAGTGATTATAATCGATTGGCATTTGATTCAATAAATGACTATTTAGCCAGTAGCAAACAAAATAAAAAGGACCAAAAGGCTCGTGAAGAATGGATGCAAGCTATTAAAAAATGGACTTTTTTCTTTGTTACGCTAACTGATTTAGAAGAACAAAAAACCACGGTACAGACTTACGATGTATTGCGAAGCTACGAGTACACTTACCCAACGCCTCAAATGGACTGGCAATTGGTATCCGGGGATTCTATAATAAATCAAAGAGCTTGCAAAAAGGCCATTTGTTCTTTTGCCGGTCGAAATTATATTGCATGGTACACTGAAACGATAGCACTTCCTTACGGACCTTATCTTTTTACAGGATTGCCTGGGCTGATCATGGAAATCCATGATGAAGGTCGCAATTGGATTTTTACAAATAATGGGGTCGGAAAGATGCCTCAATACAGTGACATGTATCTTTATAAAAAAATGTATATCAAAGATTTGATTGTAACCACACGCGAGAATGCCCTGACCGGTTATCGGAATGATATTGAGGATTTTGATAATCTAAGTATTGAGATTTATAATGTAAAAATTGAGAAAAATGGGAAAATGGTAACTCCGGAAGCAAATAATCCGAAACGTCCCAGTAATATGCTTGAACTAAAATGGTAAGAATCTTTAAAATACTATTTTTGCTGATTCTGTTTCCTCTGTCTGGCTGGACACAGGAAACAGAAACTGTTTTTAAAGGGACCGTTACAAATACAAACGGCAAGGGCATTGCAAATGTGTTATGCAAGGCATTGAATACTAATGACTCGTTATTGGCTTATTGTATTACCAAGAACAATGGGCAATATTCATTGCAATACAAGAAGAATGCAACCAAACTGACATTCTCTAAAATGGGTTATGCCACACAGACCATACCGGTTCAAAAGGATAAATATCAATATACTGTTCAGTTAGAAGAAAAGACTTGTACTCTGGACGAGGTGGTTATAAAGACCGATGCCATCACCCGAAAAAAAGATACGCTTAACTATTATGTAGAGTCATTCCGCCAAAAAGAGGACTACAGCATTGAGGATGTGCTCAAACGTATGCCGGGTATCGAGGTGATGCCTTCCGGACAAATTCTGTACCAAGGCAGTAGCATCAACAAACTGAACATTGAGGGATTGGATCTTATGGGAGACCAATATAATCAAGCCACCCAAAATATGCCTGCGGAAGCAGTATCCACCATTCAGGTAATGGAGAATAACCAGCCCGTCCGTTCCTTGGAAGGGAAAGTTCATAGCAACCATGCAACGCTCAACATTAAATTGAAAAAGAATTACAAGATGCGTCCTTTTGGTGATGCAGAAGTGGGAACTGGAGGCACGCCTACAGTATGGGACGGCAGTATGACGGGCATTCAAGTGGCAAAGAAAAACCAGCTATTATTTACCGGAGCCTTGAACAACAGAGGGGCATCATTGCGCGGCATCCAAAACGGCATGTCAAACTTCAGTGGCGTCTATACGCAAGAGCCACTGCCCTCTCCATTCCTCTATTCTTCCACAAGCCGCCGTCCACCCATTTCCCCCATTTACTATCTTGACAATCGTTCCTATTTTGCTGGAGTGAACTATATGCACGCTTTCACGCCTTATTCCACGCTGCGTTTTAACCTGCTTTACAATCACGAAGGAGAAAACCGTGAGGATAGCACCCGAAGCGAGTATTATGCGGGCGACACAATCAGTATTTACGAAAACAATCGGCAAAAGAGCTGTGAAGATGTAGTAAAAGGACAGGTGCGTTACGAATTGAATGGCAAGAAGGTGTACGTGGAGAACGTCCTTTCGGGGCAATGGCAGGATGTCAGCTCCTATAATCAAAATGTATCCAATTTAGGCTCTTTGGGAGAGGACATACATCGCAAACCTTATTTTATTCAGAATGTCGCCAATGTCAACCTGACCACTCCAAGTCGTGTCTATAGTTTGGCTTCCATTGTGCGTACCTATCAGACGCGCGAGCGACTTTCTGATTATTGGACAGCAGATAACGAATACAAACGGCAGAGCTATTATCTGAATCATTGGTTTATGCGCCACCGGCTCTCCACGGCTTTCGATATAGCGGGCAATCCCTTGACGTTGGGTTACATTATAGAATACAAGCACAACCGACTACACGACCCCCAACAGACGGCTACTTCGTCCTATTGGCTGCACACACTCGAACCATCGTATCAAATTCAATGGAGCGGTGGAAACGTCGAACTACTTCTTCCTGTGGAATATACCATTTACCGCTGTGGCTGGCGAAAAGAAAAAGACCAAAAAGTTCTTTTCTCTCCTTCGCTCGATTTCGCTCAACAAATTAGTTATCTATTGCGAATGGAAACCTCGGTAGCCTATAACCAAAATGCTTCAAACGCCGATCCTTGGTTCAATGGAACGATGATGAACAACTACCGTACATTTACGACAGGTATCGACAGCCTTTCGGTGCAGCGTGTCGCGTTGGCGAATCTCCGTCTGTCGTATCTGAACACCATCACGCTCTTTTCGTGGAATGTTTATGTCGGCTGGACGCGCAGTACTTCCGACCATTATCTTAAAAGTCTTTATATGCCCGATTATACTCTCTTTGTTCCAGTGTGGAACGACCGCACGAAAACTACCTGGAGCATGGCATTGTCATGTCGTAAGAACTTTCGCAATGCCCACATCAATTTGAGCGGACAGACAAATTATTCATATAATAAGGAGTTTGTGTCTCAAAACGAGGTGGAAGATTATCTGCGCTATCATGCCTTGCATGCTTCAGTCACGGCGCAATGGAGCGGAATGACATGGTTCCAGCCCAAACTCACCATGGCCGGAAATATCAGTTGGAAAAAGCCAGATGCCTTCTCCGTAACTGACAATCTGCTGAAAAATGCCTATTATTCCTTAACAATGGATTTCTATCCTATCAGTAAACTCCGGCTGTATGCCGACTTTTCGCAATCGGTCTTCGAAATAGTCCGTAACCATTACTCTATTAACAGTTTTTTGAATGCCGGTATGCGCTACGATTTCAATTCTCGCTGGTCTGCAAGTGCAAATTTCAACAATCTGTTTAACCGCAAAGACTACGAAGTTTCGCTTTATCAAAAAGCCAATTTTCAATACTACCGCGTACCGCTGCGTGGTCGTGAGTTTATGATTTCGCTGCGGCTTAAATATTAAGATAAAGGCTATTTAACCCAAATCGGTCATTAGGATTCCTCTGGGTCGTACGGCAAAGAGAAATCCTTTAATTTTTGTTGCAAAATATCTATGATTATGAGGATGGCATAGCCAAAGTGAGATGGGAGGTTAATCCTGATGGTATGTATTATCGTGTTACCTCCTACTTTCTTTTTACCGAGAGAAAAGAAGAGGAAGGGAGTTACAGTGCGCAATAGAGTACGCAAGAACAACGATGGTGTTGTTTTGAGGACTATTTCGTGCATATCGGCGGTTTTTCAGAAAAGGATTCATACCTTTGCAGAACCATCCCAACTGCAGGCTTGCCGCTTGCAGGCCAACTACAAAAACTAACCGAATCAAGACGAACAAGAACAATGGAAAGTAGAAAGGAATTGGCAGCGGAGAAGAAACGCTGCGGCTCGCACAACTGCACACAGTCCGTACTCTGCACCTACTGCGACCTGACAGGACTGGACGAAGAGACCATCAAGCACGCGGGCAACTGTTTCGCGGCGGGCATGGGCAACGGAGAAGGTACCTGCGGATCTATCGTGGGCGCAGGCATCGTCTATGGACTGATCGTAAGAGACCGGGCCAAGGCCGTGAAGGGCATGAGGCAGATCATGGAGAAGTTTCAGGAGCGCAACGGTGCCACCCGCTGCAAGTTGCTCAAGGGCGTGGGCACGGGTGTCGTGCTGCGCGAATGTCCGATGTGCGTCTCCGACGCATCCGAGTTTTTGGAGGAGTTGCTGGAGAAGGAGGCGTAAGCCTGCGGCAACGGTGGGGCGCACTACTGCCCCACTCCATCGGTTTGTCATCACCATCGTCCTTCCCCGTCGGCTTGTGTCATAACCAACAGCCTCAACAAGCTATTGGAGCAGCATCGTGACCAGCGGTATGGTGAGGATCGAGGCGACGGTGGTGACAAACGTCATCTCCGTCATCAGCGACGCACTGCGCCCAAACTTCATGCAGAACATGGTGCCGAAGGAGGCGACAGGCATGGCAATGACCACCGTATTGATCTGATTGACAAGGTCGCTCACGCCACAGGCCTTGAACAGAAAGTACACCGACAGAGGCACGACGAAGAGGCGCAGGAAAGAGGCAACATAGACTTTCACACTGCCCACGACCTCGCGAAGGGGCAGGCGCGCCATAGACGATCCGATGACCATCAGGGCGGCAGGTACGGTGATATTGCCCACCATCGTGACGGGACGGGCTATGAGGTCGGGAGTGCGAACACTGAAGGCCACCAGCAGGGCGGCGGCAAAAGCGGCAATCATAGCCGGGGAGAGCAGCACCTTGGGATTCAGATTTTTCACCCCATACTCGCCTTTCACGAGCATCACACCGGCCGTGAAGATGAAGAAGGTATTGGGCATATTCAGCAGGGCGGCATAGAAGACGGCCTTGGGGCCGAAGATGGAGGAGACGATGGGATAGCCGATGAATCCCACATTGGCAAACATCAGCGCAAAGCCGATCATCCCTTGCTCATCACGGTCCTTGGAAACAAACCGCGGCACCCAGAAGCCGAACACCAACAGCACGACGTAGGTGAGGAAACCGACTCCCAACAGGGGCAATATCAACGAGCGGTCGGGCAGTTCCGTCCCCATCACCGACGAGAGAATCAACGCGGGACAGGTGACGTCGATCACGATAGAGGACAATTTCTGGTCAAACTTGTCTCCCATATAGCCCAGCTTGCATAGCGCATAGCCGAGCACGACGATGATGAAAAGAATCACCATCACTTCTAAATTTTCCATTAGTTTTTGATTTTAGTTTCCACAACGGTCTTACCCCACCTTTCTTATATGGCGGGGCAGCCTTAAGCAGGGACACTTAACAGACGTTACTTACGACCAGGGCAAAGGGTAAGCTATCCTGAATATTGCAGACTAATGACTGGAAATAATCTTCTTGCTTTTGCCGTTGGTTAGCGACCGCGAGGAAGTATTACGGTCCGAACCCGATGAGGCGTGATCGGCAGGATGGTAGGTGATGCCCATCGCCTGGAGGCGGTCGACAGCAAACTGGTCTTCCTCATGGTGTTCTTGCCAGTGCAAGTCCATATCCATTTTATACCAATAGAAGGCCTCTTCTCTGTCAATGTTCTCGTAGTATAGTCCTAAATTGTAGCAAGCGGGGGTGTAGCCATTGTTGGCAGACTTTTTTGCCCAACGGAGATACTCCGCATCGTCCTGCGGCACACTGTATGCACCATACTTATATAGTTGCGACAAGTCGTATTGAGCACCAGGCTCTCCACTGGCAGCAGCCTTTTTGAGCCAAATAGCATATTGGGCGGCATCCTCAGGGGCTCCGTCCCAACCATACTGATAGCAATGTGCCATGTAATACTGCTCTGAGGCATCACCAGCCTCAGCCTTTCTCTGTCTCTCCACATTCTGGCCAAAGCTCCATGCGGGCAGACACAACGCCAGAAGCACCACAAATAGTTTTTTCATCTTCGCCTTTGCTTTCTCCGCAGCCGACAGTCTCTATCTCCTTTTGGGTCCGACGAAGCTCCGCTCACCTGTGCGCTGCGGTTTCACAGGCGCCGAAGTTCGCCACGGCAATGCAAAAGTAGTCTTTTTATTTGACATAGAGGGGAAAAATAGGAAAAACTTCCAAGTTGGCCCAAAGATTTTATAACGGTCAAAACATGCCTAAAAAAGCCTATTGGCTTCGTTGGCCAACGAAGTTATATTCATCGGCCTACGAAGTTAACTTCATCGGCCTACGAAGTTAACTTCATCAGCCTGCGAAGTTAACTTCATAAAAAGGGGTGAAAAAGCCACTTGTTCACACCAACCCTGCAACCTTTTTCCCAGACGCAAATATATTTACATAAGTTTTATCTCCTATAGGCTTTTTTCTTGTTCATATTTCGCTTTATCTCTTGCAGTTCTTCCATTGTGCTATACTTTTGCTGAGAGAAGATATGACGGATTTCGGAAGTATATTCTAACGCCATAGCAATACTGATGAGATTTTTGAGCGAGATGAGTCCTTTCTGCTCAAAGCGTACAATATTGCTCACCGCTACTCCCGACTTCTCGGCCACTTGCTCGCGAGTTAGATTCTTCTCTATTCTACGCCGGCGAAAATCAGCAGCTATCTCCTTGGCAATCTCATCTGGATTGTTATGTAGATAGTTGTCTAATATTGCTAATATATTATTCGTTTCTACCATAACACATAAGTTAGTGATAATATCTTGTCGATTGCAAAGTTACGCATTTTTGTTGAAACCACAAAACCATACCATTTTCCTTTCGCAGTAACATACCAAAGCAGTGGCATTACTCTGTTTGATATAGGAAAAACTTTTTCTGAAAAATAATTGCCTCCGATTATTTGCATATATCAAATAATAATCGCAAATTTGCGGTGAAAATACAATCACCGAATAAAAGAAGCTAAAAGTATGTCTATATTCAGTCGTCTCTTTGGAAAGAAGAGCAATCTAACCGTGGACTCTGACATCAAGAAACAAGATGGCAGAGGCAGGAACATTGCCTTCGTCGATAGCGAAGTGGGACTGAAAGACCATAAGATACACGACATCGGAGCTTTACGTCATGACGGAGCCACCTTTCACCAAACATCCCAGACGGCACTGAACAAGTTTCTGCAAGAAGGGAAGGTCGATTATATCTGCGGACATAACCTCATCCACCATGACGCACACTATCTCCATCTCAACGGCATTCTGATAGACACCCTCTACCTCTCCCCGCTTCTCTTCCCCAAGCGTCCTTACCACCATCTGGTGAAGGACGACAAACTGATGAGCGAGCAGATGAACAATCCTGTCAATGACTGCGAGAAAGCCAAGGAACTATTGATGGACGAGATCGCTGCATGGCATCAATTGTCTGAGAAGAAAAGGAGGATCTTCACCTTGTTGCTCCAGCACGAAGAGGAGTTCAGCGGATTTCTGATGTATGTGGGAGCCTTCGAAACGGATGATGCAGACATAGGAGTTTCGGAATTGATTCTTTCTGAATACAAGCATCATATCTGCGCCCATGCCGACATTCCTGCTCTTGCAGCCCAGTCGCCTTGCGGCTTGGCATACGCCCTGGCCCTCATAGGCACAGACGACTACCGATCGGCTACTCCTGGCTGGGTGCTCCACCATTATCCCGAGGTAGAGCATATCATCTTTATGCTCCGCCATACCCATTGCGCCAAGGGTTGCGAGTATTGCGACCGCATGCTCAACATTCACCACAACCTGAAGCAACTCTTTGGCTATGACAGCTTCCGCACCTATGATGGCGAACCGCTACAGGAACAGGCCACGCAAGCAGCAGTGGATGGCAAGTCGCTATTGGCAATATTCCCTACGGGTGGCGGCAAGTCGCTCACCTTCCAGTTGCCTGCCCTGATGGATGGCAGAACCGTACACGGACTCACCGTGGTCATCTCGCCGCTGCAATCGTTGATGAAAGACCAGGTAGACAACTTGGCAGACCGCGGCTTCACCGATGCCGTGACCATCAACGGGCTCCTGGACCCTATTTTTCGCTCCCAGGCTATCGAGCAAGTACGAAGCGGCGATGCCTCCTTATTATATATAGCGCCAGAGATGTTGCGGTCCAAGACCATCGAGCGTATCTTGATGGCCCGGCATGTGGTGAGATTTGTCATAGACGAAGCCCACTGCTTCTCGTCATGGGGACAAGACTTCCGGGTGGACTACCTGTATATCGGCAAGTTTATCAAGGAGTATCAGGAGCGCAAATTTGGCAAGGACACACTATGGCCCGCAATCATGGGCAAACCCTGATACCCGTATCTTGCTTCACCGCCACTGCAAAACAGAAGGTGGTGCAAGACATCTGCGACTATTTCAAGCAGTGGCTGGGCAGCGACCTACAGCTCTTCGCCTCATCAGCCACTCGCACCAACCTCCACTATTCCGTGATCCACGTAGATAGTGACAGCAGCAAATACAACCTCCTACGCTCACTCTTGGAACAGGCAGCTTGCCCGACCATCATCTACGTATCCCGCACCAAGCGAACCCGAGAACTCGCCCAAAAGCTAAAACGTGACGGCATTCCCGCCCTGCCCTATAATGGAAAGATGGATGCCGACGAGAAGATACACAATCAGGATGCCTTCATGAGCGACAAGGTTGGCGTCATCGTGGCCACCTCCGCCTTTGGTATGGGAGTAGATAAAAGCGACGTGGGGCTGGTTGTCCACTATGATATCTCCGACTCTCTGGAGAACTATATACAGGAGGCTGGACGCGCGGGACGAGACCCACATCTCAGCGCAAAATGCTATGTGCTCTATAGCGACGAGGACTTAGACAAGCACTTTATTCTGCTCAACCAGACGAAGTTGAGCATCAGCGAGATACAACAGGTATGGAAAGCCGTCAAAGACTTTACCAAGTTGCGTCCCAACGTCAGTTGTTCTGCCCTGGAGATAGCCCGACAAGCTGGTTGGGACGACTCGGTATCCGACATAGAAACCCGTGTGCGCACCGCCCTATCGGCTCTCGAACAAAGCGGATACATAGAGCGTGGCAACAACGTTCCGCACGTCTATGCCACAGGTATCACTGTCAAGAACATGGACGAGGCAAGACTGCGGCTCGCCGAATCCCCCCTATTCTCTGAGGAGGAGATGCAGAATGCCATACGCATCATCAAGTCGCTCATCACGCAAAAGTATATAGCCAAGGCACAAGATAGCGAGGCGGAATCCCGCATCGATTACCTCGCCGACATCCTCGGTCTCAGCAAGCGAGACGTCATATCTTCCGTTGACCGCATGCGCCAGGAAGGCATTCTTGCAAACACACGCGACATCTCAGCCTATCTGCAGGACGTCAGCGACAAGCAGCGCAAGCCTCAGCAGATGCTGGAGAAGTTCGCCAAACTGGAAAGGTACATACTGGAGCATATTCCAGACGAATCGCTGCATATCACATACAAGCAACTCAACAACAATGCCGTAAACGATGGCATCAGCACCTCCACGGAAAAGCAAATACGCACACTGCTATACTTCTTGGTAGTGAAGGGATATGCGCGCAAGAAGGAAGACGGCGCTCGCAGCCTCATCGTAACAAGAGAAAAGGACTTAGAGACCATGATCAAGCGATTTGAAAGACGAGTAGAGGTTTGCCGATTCATTATCGAAAGACTATATAGCCTTGCGGAAGAAAACAAGAAAACTGTAGAGAGCATTCGCAGTTCTTCTGAAGAAAAGGGGGAGGCCAGAGAAAACGCTTTAGGAAAAGCCTCTGGCGCAATAGAGAAATCCAAGGCGAAGCCTCTACAGTTTTCGGTCGTCGAACTTCTGAACGATCTGAAATCCAGCAAGCAGTCGCTCTTCTCCAACTTCTCTTCCTTGCAGTTGGAGGACGTGGAGGAAGCCTTGCTCTATCTCTCCAAGATAGGAGCCATGAAGCTGGAGGGAGGATTCCTGGTACTCTACAATGCGATGGCGATTCGCCGCATCAAGGAGTCTCGCCTGCGCTACAAGCAGGAAGACTATCGGATGCTCAATGAATTCTACAAGCAGAAGATTCAGCAGATTCACATCGTGGGCGAATATGCCAACCTGATGGTAAGCGATTATAACGCGGCCTTGCAATATGTGCAGGATTACTTCCAGATGGACTACCAACGTTTCATCACAAAGTACTTCAAGGGTAAGCGAGAGGCAGAGATAGAGCGCAACGTAACGCCTTCGAAGTATAAGCAACTCTTCGGAACGCTCTCCAAGCGACAGAAAGGAATCATCGACGATCATGAGTCGCGCTGCATCGTTGTGGCTGCCGGCCCTGGCAGCGGCAAGACACGTGTGCTCGTACATAAGCTTGCCTCGCTCCTGCTGTTGGAAGACGTAAAGCACGAACAACTCCTGATGCTCACTTTTTCGCGGGCAGCCGCTACCGAATTCAAGCAACGGCTGATGCAACTCATCGGCAATGCCGCACATTTTGTAGAGATCAAGACTTTCCATTCTTATTGTTTCGACCTGATGGGCAGGGTGGGCAACCTGAGTGAGGCAGGAGATGTGGTGAAGCAAGCTGCCGAAATGATCAACAACGGCGAAGTGGAACCCAATCGCATCAGCAAGACCGTGCTCGTCATCGACGAGGCGCAAGACATGGGCAAGGATGACTATGCCCTTGTCACTGCTCTGATGAAAGCCAACGAAGAAATGAGAGTGATAGCTGTAGGCGATGATGACCAGAACATCTACGAGTTCAGAGGTTCCAACTCGCAGTATCTCTATGAATTGACCCGGACAGAGCACAGCCGTTTCATCGAGATGACCGAGAACTATCGCAGTCTTCGACATATCGTAGATGCTGCCAACGACTTTGCCCGCAACATTCGACAGCGCATGAAGTCAGACCCTATCATCTCCATGAGTCAAGAAGATGGAGAGGTAAGAATCGTGAAGCACCCATACCAGATTCAGGAGAAAAGGGTTTATATGTACCAGCCTATCCTTGAAGAAGTGATGCGACTGCTTGGAAACAACGCGCCAAAAGGAACCGACGAAGCTCTCGACAAAAAGAGCGAAACCATCAGTATTCTCACACAGACCAACGAAGAGGCTGTCATCATGCTCGCGCTTCTTCATAGCCATGGCATCAAGGCCAAGCTGGTGCAATCAATGGACGGCTTGCAATTTTGGAACCTGGCAGAGGTAAGATACTTTTTGAAGAAGATAGACCAGGGCGTCAAGGAGACGAAATCTCCTATCATCTCCGATGAGATTTGGGATGCTGCCAAGCAACAGACATTTCAAAAGTATGCCAATAGCCAGGCATTGCCCTACCTGCACCGCAGCCTTCAGATATTTGAGCAAACCAATCGTGCCAAGTACTATAGCGACCTGAGGGAGTTTATGTTTGAATCGTCAGTGGAGGACTTCTGTGAGATCTCGAAGTCAGACATCGTAGTCTGCACCATCCACAAGGCTAAAGGCCATGAGTTTGACCATGTCCTGATGCTCGTCACCCATCCCGAGCATCCTACCGACGAGAAACTGCGCCAATACTATGTGGGCATAACTCGTGCCAAGCATACGCTTGCCATCCACACCAATAGCAATCTCTTCGACACGCTTCATTCTGCCCTGCATCTCCATGATGCCCAAGGCTACAATGAGCCCAACGAAATAATGCTCCAACTCTCCCACAGGGATATAAACTTAGGCTTCTCCAAGCCTCACAAGAAGGCTATCCTTTCCCTGAGAAGTGGTATGCCATTAAGCTACCACGACCATTACTTCTACATCCCATCAACAAGTATAGACATAGCCCAGCTCTCCATCAAGATGACGGAGAAATTAGCCAAATGGGAGTCGAAAGGCTACAAGGTCACTGCCGCCCGAATCCGCTTCATCGTGGCATGGAAACCAAAGGAAGCACCAAGGGATGAGAAGGAATCCGCCATCGTGCTCGCTGATTTGGTGATGAAAAGAAGCAGATAAGCAAGCAAAAGAACTACCACCAAACGCTATCTATCCTTGCTTTTTATACACAAAAGTGTAATGCTTCAGTCATTCGCCTCGGAAATACACTTTTGTGTCAAAGGCTTTTTTCATTCATATTATACTTTTGCTGCAGAGAAATAAATGAAGCAAACAAAAAAGTAGCAATATGATGGGAAAAGTAATTTTTACCACGGCGTTGTGCCTTTCGGCTATGACACAGTTGATGGCGCAGAATATCACCGGTAAGGTGATGGATATGAAGGGCAAGCCTTTGGCGTTTGCCAATGTAGTATTATTGAATAGAACAGACTCGGCTTTCGTCAAGGGCGCGGTGAGTGGAGAGGATGGCAGCTTTGTCATCGACACTTCCTGCACGGCGGAATCATCTAGGTGACATCCGTAGGCTATAAGACCGTCTGCAAGGATTGCACAGGCGAGAATGTGGGCATTATCAAGATGGAAGAAGACAGTAAGATGCTCGGCGAAGTTATCGTAAAATCATCCCTGCCTAAAACTATCCTGAAGAATGGCGGAATGACAATAACCGTTGCCGGATCCGTACTTGAGAAGGCAGGAACAATGGAGCACCTGCTTGACCGCATACCTAAAGTGTCTGCCCAGAATGGCAGCATCGAGGTATTCGGTCGCGGTGAACCTGTTATCTATATCAATGGACGACAGATGAGAGACCGAAGCGAACTCGACCGTTTGCAGTCCGATAACATCAAGTCGGTGGAAGTCATCACTAACCCTGGTGCCCGTTACGCAGCCAGCACCAGGGCGGTCATCCGTATCACAACGAAGAAGATGCTGGGTGAGGGCTTCGGATTCGATGCGATGACTACTGGTGAATATGACGAAAAGGAAAACTTCGGTGGATATAGCCAATTGAATATGAGCTATCGCAAGAATGGATTGGAGCTGGGCGCATACGCCTTTGGGGCAAAGCAATACCAGCCAAACAATCAAGACTTACAGCAGAAGACTTATCTTGACAAGACCTGGAACCAGAAGAGTGAAAACAGACAAGTAAGTATAGTAGAAGCCATGAACTTCCGCCTGGATGCCAGCTACCAGTTGGATGCCAACAACTCTATCGGTGCCAACTTTGGCTTTTTGAGAAATCCGAAACAGACCTGCGAAGCCAATATGATTACTTCTATATGGCAAGACGATGAACAAACGGAAAGCTCTGACAGCCACGGTAGTTTCTTCGAGCAGAAGAGTACTCTTTCAAGCAATGTTTACTATGTAGGAAAGATTGGCAAACTCGGCATCGACTTCAATGCCGACTGGCTTTGGTCGAAGAATAACGAGGACGTTGTTACAAAAGAGCAATATCAGGAAGTGGGGATGGACGCGCAGAGCCAGACAGTTCATAGCCTTACTGACAAGAAATATCGTTTGTTGGCTTCCAAGTTGGTGCTTTCCTATCCTTTGTTGGGTGGTGAGTTATCTTTGGGTGGTGAATATTCCAACACGCATCGCACATCCAAGTATCAGGTTGTGCCAACCAACTTCGTGTCGGATGATGACAGCCGTATAACAGAAAGCATGGCATCTTCATTCTTGGCATATTCAAGGGATTTCGGAAACGTGAGCATGGAAGCAGGACTGAGATACGAATACATCGACTTCAACTACTATGAATATGGCAAGTATGTGCCTGGGCAAAGCAAGTCGTACGGCAATTGGTTCCCATCCATCAGCTTGTCGATGCCTGTGGGCAAGGTGCAGATGCAGCTGAGCTATGCTACCGACATCGACCGTCCTTCCTATCATTACTTGCGCAGCGGCATACAGTATGACAACCGCTACACGTATGAAACCGGAAATCCATTCTTAGTATCAGAGATAAGCAAAAATCTCAACTACGAGTTGGCTTACAAGTGGTTGACTTTCGACATGACCTACAGCCATACTTCGCATACGATGATGTCGAATGTGGAGACTTATAAAGACAATCCTGCAATAGGACTGCTTAAACCGGTGAATGGAAAGGCATATAATCATGTAGAAGCTTCCGTCAACTTGCGACCTTCGTTTGGCATTTGGCATCCTTCATTTACGGCATCTGTGGTAAAACAGTGGCTTGATATGGATGCACATGATGGCAAAATATCCAACAATCCGATGGCGGTATTCAACTTTAATAACACCTTCAACACCAAGTTGGCAATGTTAACGTGGATGATGTCGTATACCACAAAAGGATATGGAAGAAATATATATTCGTATAAGCCAAGATTTTGTACCAATGTATCTGTATATAAGTCTTTCTTGAAGGATCGTTTGTCGTTCCAGCTCTTTATCTATGATTTGTTTGGGACAGACGATATCCACATGAGTGCTCATTATGGCAAAATGAAGGAAATGATTGTTGATATACAGTCAACAACCAAAGTGTCGCTTACTGTACGGTATAAGTTCAACACAACAAGAAGCAAGTATAAGGGTACGGGTGCAGGAAAAAGTCAGAAGAACAGAATGTAATCTGTCTGCAGCATCCGGTAATGGTGTAATGACAATAAATCTCTCTTTAAATGAACAATCCAATAAAATTGTTGATTAGTGGTGCAGACATGGGAGGCTTGATAGCCTCCTGGGCCTTGCGCCATGACTTCCATGAAAGCTCTCGGCAGGAAGATAGATTTCACATCTATCGCATAGAAAAGGATACGCTGACGATGGAAGATGTGGATGCATGCCCCTTGTCTGGCATCCGATATGCGGTGAATGCAACCTTGCATAACAACGAAGCCTCTTTCGCTTTTGATGAGAAATGTAAGGAGCAGGGCATCACCGTTATCCATGCTGTCAATCTTGGCAAGGCTGCCTTTCTCGCTGTAGAGAAACCGAATGGCTATCCATTCAGCGAAGTAGTGAAAAAAGGTTCGGATGATTTCCGTTGCTCACTGGGCAAGTATATCTCGCAGTACGGTATGTTCTGGCAGATACCTGTGCCTTGGGTGGATGAAGCCATCAGGCATTATTCTGAGGAGTCTTTCCCGCAACTGGGCATCGGGGCATATATTGCCGCCGGTTATTGTGCCAACATTCTCGCGAACCTTGCGGAAGACAAGGAGGTGAAATACTTCCCCAAGTTCTATCTCTCGCCATTGTTGGAAGAGATATGATTGCGATTATATCATCTGATAGTTCGTGGCATGAAACAGCGCCTCGGCAATGTTCTTCACGCCCATCTTGGCGAAAAGGTTGCGCTTGCAAGCCTTTATAGTGTCAACCGATTTGCACAGTCGGTCGGCAATATCATTCATCGTATAACCTTGGGCAGACAATCTCAAAACATCTCTCTCAGTCTCGCTCAAGGTTATGCCTTCTTTCTTTTCCCACTTATGGCGCAATGTGGAATATTCAAAATAGCTACGCTCACCATTCTTCTGCATGATGATATGTCCCGGTTCATCGGTTGCTGCCAATGATACGGTGCAGAGGGCAAGCCAGATTCTTCCATCATCAGAAAGAAGTATCGGAGTTAGGTGATGATGAATCAATCGGCTATGTCTGCCATTGGTGAGATGAAAGTCGTACGAGATGGTATAGTCGAGGCGGTCGCCCACAGGCAATTCGTTGAAAAGGTCAAACCCTTTCTTGTTCACTTCGAGCAGCATCTGCAGGTCGGCATCCGGCACATGGTCGATATACATCTGATAACCAGCCTCCATCAACTGCTCCGGTTCCAATCCGCAGAGATAAGCGAGGTTATCTGATGCATAGATAAAGTCCTGATGAAAATAGTCGATGATATAGACGCACTGGTAGGTGCTGCGGGCAAAGGCCTTTGCCGCATTCACCAACAGTTCTATCTTGTCATAATCTTCCTTGCTGATATGTCCCACCTTATTGGAATGGAGGAAGAAATCGTCTTTTACTTTATTCATAAGCTATACTGAATAGTATCCTTTCAGCTTGCAGGCGAACCCCACATGCTCATTTGCCTGCAAAAGTACTGTATTTTCCGCAATTATGGCCCTACGACATGGTTTTTATTACACATCATTATATTCATGCTTTTTCCCATCATTATGCCGAAAAAGGAAAAAAGCAGCTACGATTTGTCGTAACTGCCTTGCTCAATGTGGACCAGCTAGGGCTTGAACCTAGGACCTCCAGATTATGAGTCTGTTGCTCTAACCAACTGAGCTACAAGTCCAATGAATCAAAGATGATTCGTGTGTGCAAAATTACAAACTTTTTTTGAGATTTCCAAATGTATCGCAAATTTTTTAGAATACGAGACATTACTTTTGCTGCAGGCGCGTCGGATACACACGGAAAAGATGAAACCGCAAGACCCGAAAAGATAGGAAGCAGGTCGTCTGGGTATTGAAGGAAAAAGCCGCAAGCGAGGTATAGATCCTGCTTGCGGCTTGATGGTTATTACTCAGTTCCCTTTAGCAAGGGAATAGTAGTCTTACTCGGCAGGAGTCGGCGTCTCCACAGAGGCCTCGTCCTGTTTCATTTCCTGGCTGGCGAAGTCGATGACGTTCTTGCGATTGGCAACGATGCGGTCATGCTCCTCCTGAGATCCAACGATGAGCTTCTGCCACTGTCTCAAGCCCGTACCAGCCGGGATGAGGTGTCCACAGATGACATTCTCCTTCATACCCTCAAGGAGGTCGGACTTACCACGGATAGCAGCCTCGTTGAGCACCTTCGTCGTCTCCTGGAAGGAAGCGGCACTCATGAAGCTCTTCGTACCAAGGGCAGCACGGGTGATACCCTGCAGAACCTGCGTGGCCGTAGCAGAGCGCGTGTCGCGGACCTGTACCTGACGGAGGTCACGACGCTTTAGCATACTGTTCTCGTCGCGCAACTTGCGCACGGTGATGATCTGACCCACATAGAGCGATTCGGAGTCACCCTTGTCAGTGACCACCTTCTTACCCCAGATACGGTCGTTCTCAGCAGCAAAGTCGAGCTTGTCCACCAAATCCAACTCCAGGAAGGTGGTGTCGCCCGGATCGTTGATCTGTACCTTGCGCATCATCTGACGAACGATGATCTCGAAGTGCTTGTCATTGATCTTCACACCCTGCAGACGGTACACATCCTGTACCTCGTTGACGATATACTCCTGGACAGCCGTGAGACCCTTGATAGCAAGGATATCGGCCGGCGTGATGACACCGTCGGAGAGTGGCGTACCAGCACGCACAGCATCATGCTCCTGGACAAGGATCTGCTTGGAGAGGCTGACGAGATACTTGCGCTGCTCGCCCGTCTTCGACGTGACGATAATCTCGCGATTACCACGCTTCACCTTGCCCAACTCGACCTCGCCATCGATTTCGCTGACGACAGCAGGGTTGGACGGGTTACGAGCCTCGAAAAGCTCCGTGACACGAGGCAGACCACCAGTGATATCACCAGCACCACCCACAGAACGCGGAATCTTGACCAACGTCTGACCCGTAGTGATGAGCGTACCCTCGGTGAGGGTCGTCTCCAAGTGACCACCCACAGGGAGGTTGTAAGATCCCAGGATATCGTTGGCGGCATAGTGACCATCGGCCTGCTTCTCAGCGTCCTCAGCCACAATATCGACCGTCGGTATGCGGTTCTTGTCCTTAGACTCGGTGATGATGCGCTCCATAAGACCCGTAGCTTCATCGGTCTCGGTACGGTAGGTGATGCCATCAACAACATCGCGCAGATGGATCTTACCCTTATACTCGCTGACGATGACCGCGTTGAACGGATCCCACTTACAGATCAAATCGCCCTTCTTCACCTTGTCACTCTGCTTGAAGTAGAGCGTGGCACCATAGGGGACATTCTCCGTCGAGAGCACGATGTTCGTATTGACATCGACAAAGCGGACCTCGCTCAGACGGCTGACGACCATGCGGCAAGCCTTCTCCTCATCATCAATGAAGGGAACAGTACGCAACTCGTCAAACTCCAGCTTGCAATCGTTCTTGGCTACAATCTTCGCATTGGCAGCGGCGTTACCAGCCACACCACCAGCGTGGAATGTACGGAGCGTAAGCTGGGTACCCGGCTCACCAATAGCCTGGGCGGCAATCACACCGACAGCCTCTCCCAACTGCACCATACGGGCGGTAGCAAGGTTGCGGCCATAACACTTCATACAGACACCCTTCTGGCTCTCACAAGTGAGCACTGATCGGATCTCGACCATCTCAATAGGAGATTCCTCGATGGCGCGCGCCTTGTCCTCTGTGATCTCCTCGCCAGCAGCCACGATGACCTCGTTGGTGCTGGGATGAATCACGTCGTGGACGGAGACACGACCCAGGATGCGCTCGGAGAGAGAGGAGATGACCTCATCACCGTTCTTCAAAGCACGACACTCCAGGCCACGCAATGTGCCACAGTCCTCCTCGGTGATGATCACGTCGTGAGAGACATCGACCAGACGACGGGTGAGGTATCCAGCATCGGCTGTCTTCATAGCCGTATCAGCCAGACCCTTACGGGCACCATGGGATGCGATGAAGTATTCGAGCACGCTCATACCCTCCTTGAAGTTGGAGAGGATAGGATTCTCGATAATCTGTGCGCCCTCGGCACCAGCCTTCTGCGGCTTGGCCATCAGACCACGCATACCAGCGAGCTGGGCAATCTGGTCGGCAGAACCACGGGCTCCGGAGTCGAGCATCATATAGACGGCATTGAATCCCTGGTCAGCCTCGGTCATGTGCTTCATCACAGACTGCTTGAGGTTGTTGTTGACGTGAGTCCAAGCATCAATCACCTGGTTGTAGCGCTCCTTGTCAGTGATGAAACCCATACCGTAGTTGGCACGCACCTGATCGACCTCATCCTGACCCTTCTGCACGATCGCTTCCTTCTCATCAGGCACGATAATGTCGTCGAGGTTGAAGGAGAGACCCGCGAGGTAAGCCATACGATAACCGAGGTTCTTGATACCATCAAGGAACTCGCAGGCACGGGCCATACCGACAGCTTTGATAACGTCGGCGATCAAGCCGCGGAGACTCTTCTTGGAGATGATACCATTGAAATAGCCGATCTCATCCGGCACGATCTGGTTGACGATGATACGACCCACGGAAGTCTCTACCATTCGGTCGGTGAGCACACCATCGACAAGGTCCTTCACGCGGACGTTGACCTTGGCATGGAGATCGCACTTGCCCTCGTTACGGGCAATGAGGGCCTCCTCAGGACCATAGAAAGTGAGTCCTTCGCCGAGTGCACCCGGACGCAGTTTCGTGATATAATAGAGACCAAGCACCATATCCTGCGAAGGAACGGTGATAGGAGCACCATTGGCCGGATTGAGGATGTTGTGGCTCTGGAGCATCAACATCTGTGCCTCCAGGACAGCCTCGTTGCTCAAAGGCAAGTGGACAGCCATCTGGTCGCCATCGAAGTCAGCATTGAAAGCCGTACAAGCCAGCGGGTGGAGCTGGATAGCCTTACCCTCGATGAGCTTCGGCTGGAAAGCCTGGATACCGAGACGGTGGAGCGTCGGTGCACGGTTGAGGAGCACAGGGTGGCCCTTCATCACGTTCTCGAGGATGTCCCAGATGACAGACTCGCGGCGATCCACAATCTTCTTCGCGCTTTTCACCGTCTTGACGATTCCGCGTTCAATGAGCTTGCGGATGATAAACGGCTTGTAGAGCTCGGCAGCCATCAGGGTCGGCAGACCGCACTCTCCCATCTTCAACTCCGGACCGACGACGATCACCGAACGGGCAGAATAGTCCACACGCTTACCGAGCAAGTTCTGACGGAAACGACCCTGCTTACCCTTCAGCGAGTCGGAAAGCGACTTCAGCGGACGGTTGCTCTCACTCTTGACGGCAGACGACTTACGGGAGTTGTCAAACAAGGAGTCAACAGCCTCCTGCAGCATACGCTTCTCGTTGCGGAGGATCACCTCAGGGGCCTTGATCTCCATCAGTCGCTTCAAGCGGTTGTTGCGGATGATGACACGACGATAGAGGTCGTTGAGGTCGGAAGTGGCAAAACGACCACCATCAAGGGGAACAAGCGGGCGCAGGTCGGGAGGCGTGACAGGGACGATCTTCATGATCATCCACTCCGGACGGTTGATGCCCTTCGACTGATTGAAGGCATTGACAACCTGCAGACGCTTCAAGGCCTCCGTCTTGCGCTGCTGGCTAGAGTCGTTGGCAGCACGCTCACGCAACTCACCAGCAAGGAGGTCAAGACCCGTCACACCATTAACATCCTCACGAGACAGCTCGCAGAGGAGATCGTAGATAGCCTCCGCACCCATCTTGGCGATAAACTTCTTGGGGTCATCGTCGGGCAGGAGCTCATTGGTCTCGGGCAACTTGTTGTCAACTATATTGATGTACTCATCCTCGCTGAGCAAGTCGAGTTTCGTGGAACCGTTAAGCGGTTCGTCGTTGGCATCCTTCATGCCCTCGACCACACCCGGCTGGATAACGATATACTTCTCGTAGTAGATAACCTGCTCCAGTTTTTTGGTAGGCAGACCCAACAGATAACCGATCTTGTTGGGAAGGCTGCGGAAATACCAAATATGGGCTACGGGCACGACCAACTCAATATGGCCGGCGCGCTCACGACGCACCTTCTTCTCCGTCACCTCGACACCACAACGGTCGCAGACGATTCCTTTATAACGGATACGCTTGTACTTGCCACAGGCACACTCATAGTCCTTCGTCGGACCGAAGATGCGCTCGCAGAACAGACCGTCGCGCTCGGGCTTATATGTACGGTAGTTGATGGTCTCCGGCTTCGTCACCTCACCATAGGAGTTTTCCAAAATCTCCTCAGGAGAAGCGAGGCCGATGGTAATCTTCGAGAAATTACTCTTAACTTTATTGTCTCTTTTAAAAGCCATGTTCTACTTTCTGTATTTGGGGTGTACGTTTAATCCAGTTTGATGCTCAGTCCAAGGCCGCGAAGCTCATGGAGCAGGACGTTGAGCGACTCGGGGATACCCGGCGTAGGCATCGGGTCGCCCTTGACGATGGCCTCATAGGCCTTGGAACGTCCCACGACGTCATCAGACTTGACGGTAAGAATCTCTTGCAGCACATGGGATGCACCAAAGGCCTCGATGGCCCAGACCTCCATCTCTCCGAAGCGCTGCCCACCAAATTGAGCCTTACCACCGAGCGGCTGCTGGGTAATCATACTGTACGGACCAATGGAGCGGGCGTGCATCTTGTCCTCGACCATGTGGCCGAGCTTCAGGAAGTAAGTGATGCCCACCGTGGCCGGCTGGTCGAAGCGCTCACCCGTCTCGCCATCGTAGATATAGGTGGAGCAGAGGTTGGGGAGCCCGGCCTTGTCGGTCCACTCCTTCAAGTCCTCCAGCTTGGCACCATCGAAGATCGGGGTGGCAAACTTCACGCCCAGGCGCTTTCCTGCGGCGCCGAGGATAGCCTCGAAGATCTGTCCGAGGTTCATACGCGAAGGCACACCCATCGGGTTGAGGACCAAGTCCACGGGACGACCATCCTCGAGGAACGGCATGTCCTCCATGCGCACGACCTTGGAGACGATACCCTTATTACCGTGACGACCGGCGAGCTTATCACCGACCTGGATCTTACGCTTCTTGGCAATATATACCTTGGCGGTCTGGAGCACACCTGAGGGCAGCTCGTCACCAATGGTGATGGCAAACTTGCGACGCTTCATCTCTGCGTCGAGTTGCTTGTACTTACGGATATAGTTCATGATGAGGCGCTGGATGAGCGAGTTGGTGTGCTCGTCGTCCGTCCATCCGCTACTCTGGATGCCCTCATAATCGAGGTTCTTCAGCGCAGCCATCGTAAACTTGTTGCCCTTGGTGATGATCTCGGCATTGGAGTAGTCCTTTACGCCCTGGCTAACCATGTCCTCAGTCAGCTCCAGCAACTTCTCCACGAGAATATCCTTCAGGTCCTCGTTCTTGGCCTCATACTCCTCGTCGATCTTCAGCAGCGTCTGGCGATCCAGGCGCTTGCTCTCCGTCGTCTTAGTTGCACGAGAGAAGAGTTTCTTGTCGATGACGACACCACTGAGCGACGGATTGGCCTTCAATGAGGTATCCTTGACGTCACCGGCCTTGTCGCCAAAGATGGCGCGGAGCAACTTCTCCTCCGGCGACGGGTCGCTCTCACCCTTCGGGGAGATCTTACCGATCATGATGTCACCTGGCTCCACACGAGCACCGACGCGGATCACACCATTCTCATCGAGGTCCTTGGTAGCCTCCTCGCTGACATTGGGGATATCGTTGGTAAACTCCTCCACACCGCGCTTCGTGTCGCGGACTTCCAGAGAATACTCATCGACATGGACAGAGGTGAGCACGTCGTCGCGCACCATACGCTCTGAGATAACGACGGCATCCTCGTAGTTGTAACCCTTCCAAGGCATGTAGGCGACCAGGAGGTTACGACCCAATGCGAGCTCACCATTCTCAGTGGCGTAGCCCTCGGTGAGGATGTCTCCCTTCTTCACGCGCTGTCCCTTGTTGCAGATAGGACGAAGGTCGATGACCATGTTCTGGTTCGTGCGGCGGAACTTCGGAATGCGGTACTCCTTCAGTGCCGGTTCGAAGCTGACGAACTCATCATCCTCGGAGCGGTCGTAGAGGATACGAATGGTCGTGGCATCGACATACTCGATGACACCCTCGCCCTCGGCGGTGATCATCGTGCGAGAATCTTCGCAGACCTGCTTCTCCAGACCAGTACCGACAATCGGCGCATCGTTGTGCAGCAATGGCACGGCCTGGCGCATCATGTTACATCCCATCAGTGCACGGTGACCGTCATCATGCTCCAAGAAGGGGATAAGACCTGCCGAGACAGAAGCGATCTGCTGCGGAGCAACGTCCATGAGTGACACCTGATCAGGCGTGACGACAGGATAGTCGGCATCCTGACGACACTTCACGTAGTCGCGGATGAAACTGCCATCCTCCTTGAGCGGGGCATTGCCCTGACCGATGATTTTCTCCTCCTCCTCCTCAGCGGTGAGATAGACCACGTGGTCGTTGTCCATATCAACCTTGCTATCGACAACGCTGCGATACGGCGTGACGATGAAGCCCAGGTCGTTGATCTTGGCATAGAGACAGAGCGAGGAAATCAGACCGATGTTCGGGCCTTCAGGAGACTCGATTGGGCAAAGGCGACCATAGTGGGTATAGTGAACGTCACGGACCTCGAAACCTGCACGCTCACGGGAGAGACCGCCAGGACCCAGTGCGGAGAGACGGCGCTTGTGCGTCACCTCGGCAAGGGGGTTGGTCTGGTCCATAAACTGGCTCAGCGGATTCGTACCGAAGAACGAGTTGATGACAGAAGAGATGGTCTTGGCGTTGATGAGGTCCGTCGGCTGGAACACCTCGTTGTCGCGCACGTTCATACGCTCACGGATGGTACGGGCCATACGAGCCAAACCGATAGAGAACTGGTTGGCAAGTTGCTCTCCCACCGTACGGACACGGCGGTTGGAAAGGTGGTCGATATCATCCACGGTCGCATTGGAGTTGATCAACTTGATGAGATACTTGATGATCTCAATAATATCCTCCTTCGTCAGGACGCGGACATCTGAATCGGTGGTCAGGCCGAGCTTCTTGTTGATACGATAGCGGCCTACCTCGCCCAAGTCATAACGCTTGTCAGAGAAGAAAAGGTTCTGGAATACCTCACGCGCACTGGCATCGTCGGCAGCATCGGCATTGCGAAGCTGACGATAGATGTAGTTGACGGCCTCGATCTCAGAGTGGCTCGGGTCCTTCTGCAAGGTATTGAAGATGATGGAATACTTATTGGCCATCTCCTCGTCCTTATGAAGCAGGATGGAAGACACACCACTCTCGAGAATGGCGTCAATATTGTCGGCAGTCAACTCAGTTTCACGTTCGACAACGATCTCGTTGCGCTCGATGGAAACAACCTCACCCGTATCCTCGTCGGCGAAATCCTCATTCCACGTCTTCATGACATTACCAGCCAACTTGCGGCCAATGGCATCCTTCAAATTCTTCTTAGTGACCTTCACGTCCTCGCAGAGGTCGAAGATCTGGAGAATGTCCTTATCAGTCTCATAACCGATAGCACGAAGCATCGTCGTGACGGGCAACTTCTTCTTACGGTCGATGTAAGCAAACATCACGTTGTTGATATCCGTAGAGAACTCGATCCAAGAACCCTTGAAAGGAATGATACGTGCGCTATAAAGCATCGTACCATTGGCATGCTGACCCTGGCCGAAGAACACACCCGGGGAACGATGGAGCTGGGAGACGACCACACGCTCGGCACCATTGATGACAAACGTACCGTTGGCCGTCATATAGGGAATCGTACCCAGGAATACATCCTGGATAAAAGTGCCAAAGTCCTCGTGATCGGGATCCGTACAATAAAGTTTCATTTTGGCCTTCAAGGGCACACTATAGGTAAGTCCCCTCTCCAGGCACTCAGCGATGGTATAACGCGGTGGGTCTATGAAATAATCGAGAAACTCAAGGACGAAGTTGTTGCGCGTGTCCGTGATAGGGAAGTTTTCCGCGAACACCTTATAAAGTCCATCATTCTTACGCTCCTCGGGCGGTGTGTCCAGTTGCAAGAAGTCTGAGAAGGACTTCAGCTGCACGTCAAGGAAATCGGGGTAAGGATAGGGATTCTTGACTGAGGCAAAGTTGACACGATTATTGATGATCTTTGTTGCCATATAATGTTTGAAATCTTATTGAATACGTCACAAGGACAATGATTGAGCAGACGCCCAAAAATATAGAAAGACATAAAATGGTTAGGACTCACCGACTGGGCAAATCCTAACCATTATAGCTTTTTCCAGAAAATCTGGAAATGAATTAGCAAATATTACTTGAGCTCAACCTTAGCGCCCTCAGCCTCGATAGCCTTCTTCAGGTTCTCAGCCTCGTCCTTTGACAAGCCCTCCTTCAGGGTAGAAGGAGCACCGTCAACGAGATCCTTAGCCTCCTTCAGGCCAAGACCACAAGCCTCCTTAACGGCCTTGACGACCTTCAGCTTGTTAGCGCCGACCTCGGCGAGAACTACGTTGAACTCAGACTTCTCCTCCTCAGCGGGAGCAGCACCAGCGGCGGCGGGACCAGCAACAGCAACAGCTGCAGCAGCCGGCTCAATTCCGTACTCGTCCTTCAGGACAGTTGCCAACTCGTTTACTTCTTTCACAGTGAGGTTTACCAACTCCTCTGCAATAGCTTTGATATCTGCCATTTTATTTTAATTTTTATTTTTTCTTAATTTATGAAAATGTTTTGACTTTAAATCGGTCTTTTCTTGTTATTAAAACCGTGATTACTCAGGACGCTCGCCTAAAGTCTTCAGCACACCATGGATGGTGTTTGCACCTGATTGGAGAGCAGAGACAACATTCTTCGCCGGAGACTGCAGCAGAGCCACAACATCGGCGATAAGCTCGTTCTTGCTCTTGAGAGCTGCCAGCTCATCGAGTTTGTCAGCACCTACGAAGATGCTCTCCTCGGCGTAAGCAGCCTTCAATGCAGGGATACCCTGCTTCGTGTAGTCCTTCAGCAGCTTGGCTGGCGTGTTGGCAACTTCCGAGAAAAGGACAGCCGTATTGCCAGTAAGTGCAGAATAGAGACCTTCGTAATCAACCTCTGATGCCTCGAAAGCCTTGTGGAGAAGCGTGTTCTTCACAACGACCATCTTGATCTCGCTCTTGAAGCACTTGCGACGAAGATTGCTCGTGTCCTCAGCATTCAGACCCGTCACATCGACGAGGTAGAAATGAGGATACTGCTTCAGCTTCTCGCCAAGCTCGGTGATGATAGTATCTTTTACTTCTTTCTTCATTGTTTCTTGCTTTTAGCGTTACTCTGCCTGCTTCGTGTCGATTCTGACACCCGGGCTCATGGTGGAAGACATAAAGATACTCTTGATGTAAGTGCCCTTTGCAGCAGCCGGCTTCAGCTTGACAACCGTTGAGAGGAACTCACGAGCATTGCCAGCAATCTGATCTGCAGACATGCTTGCCTTACCGATGGAAGTATGAATGATACCAGCCTTATCGACCTTGAAATCAATCTTACCCTGCTTGACCTCCTTGACGGCGGTAGCAACATCCATGGTAACTGTACCACTCTTGGGGTTAGGCATCAAACCACGGGGACCGAGGACGCGGCCCAAAGGACCAACCTTACCCATGCAGGAAGGCATCGTGATGATCACATCGACATCCGTCCATCCACCCTTGATTTTCTCAATATACTCATCGAGACCTACATAATCAGCACCAGCCTCCTTTGCAGCTGCCTCCTGATCGGGGGTGCAAAGACAAAGCACGCGCGTCACCTTTCCAGTACCATAGGGAAGCGAAACTACACCGCGTACCATCTGGTTGGCCTTGCGAGGATCTACGCCGAGACGTACATCAATGTCGAGGGAAGCATCAAACTTGACCTTGGTCATATCCTTGATCAGCTGAGCTGCCTCATCCAAAGTGTATGCCTTCCCTGCTTCAATCTTGTCGGCCACTGATTTTTGATACTTTGTCAGTTTACTCATCTTAATTGAAGTTTATTATTTATTCTCCAGGGAAGTCCCCTTTTACAGTGATACCCATACTGCGAGCAGTACCAGCAATCAGACGCATAGCTGACTCGATGGTAAAGCAATTCAGGTCGGGCATCTTATCCTCAGCAATGGCGCGAACCTGTTCCCAGGTCACGCTCGCAACCTTCTTGCGGTTAGGCTCGCCGCTACCCTTCTTGCCTTTGGCGGCTTCGAGCAACTGCACAGCTGCGGGAGGCGTCTTGATGACAAAGCTGAAAGACTTATCCGTGTAGTAAGTGATTACGACAGGAAGCACCTTGCCAGCCTTGTTCTGGGTGCGGGCATTGAACTCCTTGCAAAATCCCATGATATTGATACCCTTGGAACCCAAAGCAGGACCAACGGGGGGAGAAGGATTCGCTGCACCACCTTTAATCTGTAATTTGATTAATCCAGCAACTTCTTTAGCCATTTCTTCTTGTGAATATTAAATGATTCAATATGGAAAGAGAGAACAACATCCGTAACAATGCTTATTCTTCTTTCGCCACTTGCATAAAACTAAGTTCCAAAGGATTCTGACGTCCGAATATCATGACCATTACCTTCAGTTTACGCTTCTCAGCATTCACCTCTTCGATGATGCCGTGGAAACCACTGAACGGTCCATCAGTCACCTTCACACTCTCACCCACCTCGTACGGCATCTCTGTAGCCTCTTGGACCTCAGACTCCTCGACAGTGCCAAGAAGTCTATTGAGTTCTGCCTTGCGAACGGGAGAAGGGTGCTCAGTTCCACCAAGGAAACCAAGAACATTAGGCATAAACCTCAAAGCTGCAGCTACCTCACGAGTAAGATTGGCTTCAACAAGGACATAACCAGGGAGACTCATTCTCTCAGTCACATACCGCTTACCATCTCTCACGGTAGCATGCTTCTCCATAGGTATCAATACCTGTGACACATGTTCTGACAGCTTTGCGTTATGTCCCAATTCAGCATCGATGTATTCTTTCACCTTTGCCTCCTTGCCACTGATAGCGCGAAGCACATACCATTTCATTTCTGTTCCAGCCATCTCTTTGATGAAACTTTATCCAGGATAGACGAACTTCATAACAGTCTCGGACACAAAATCCATGGCCCACACAACCAATGCAATGACAAGGGAAGCAGATAAAACTATCATTGCACTGTGCGTAAGCTGGGCACGACTTGGCCAAGTAGTCTTATGCGCAAGTTCATCGTAACAAGCCTTGCAGGAATTTACTATTGTTTGAAATACCTTAGACATAGTTTTATTCATTAGCACGGGTTGGAGGGCTCGAACCCCCGACACCTGGTTTTGGAGACCAGTGCTCTACCAACTGAGCTAAACCCGTAGAAATTCCCCACCCCGAAGAGCGGGGAATTATTATCTGTTGAAGATTTACTTCACGTCGTCAAGGATTGAAGTGATCTGACCTGAGCCGACCGTGCGACCACCCTCGCGGATAGCGAAACGGAGACCCTCATTCAGAGCGACCTTGTAGATGAGCTCAACCTCGATCTCAACGTTGTCACCAGGCATCACCATGTCAACACCCTCGGGGAGCTTGATCTCACCCGTGCAGTCCATCGTGCGGAGATAGAACTGAGGACGATACTTGTTGCCGAACGGAGTGTGACGGCCACCCTCTTCCTTCTTCAAAACGTAGATGGAAGCCTTGAAGTGATCGTGCGGAGTGATAGCACCCGGGTGGACAACCACCATACCACGCTTCACCTCGTTCTTATCGATACCACGGAGGAGCAGACCGACGTTATCACCAGCCTCACCCTCGGGCAGAGTCTTGCGGAACATCTCGACACCCGTGATGACAGACTTCTTGTCCTCACCAAGACCGAGCAGCTGAACCTCATCACCGATGTGGCACTTACCAGTCTCGATACGACCCGTAGCAACAGTACCACGACCCGTGATAGAGAACACATCCTCGACCGGCATCAAGAAGGGCTTATCGACCTCGCGCATCGGCTCCTCGATCCACTCATCGACAGTATCCATCAGCTCGACAACCTTGTCAACCCACTTGTCGACACCATTGAGAGCACCGAGTGCAGAGCCACGAATAATAGGAGTATCCTCCTCATAACCGTACTGCTCGAGGATCTCACGAACCTCCATCTCAACGAGGTCAAGCATCTCCTCGTCATCGACGAGGTCACACTTGTTCAGGAAAACGACCAAGCGCGGCACGTTTACCTGGCGAGCCAACAGCACGTGCTCACGTGTCTGGGGCATAGGACCGTCGGTAGCGGCAACAACGAGGATAGCACCGTCCATCTGAGCAGCACCAGTAACCATGTTCTTCACATAGTCGGCGTGACCCGGGCAATCTACGTGTGCGTAGTGACGCTTGTTGGTCTCATACTCGATATGTGCGGAGTTAATGGTGATACCACGCTCTTTCTCCTCAGGAGCGTTATCAATCTGATCGAAAGACTTAACATCCTCACCGGTGCCCAAGCGCTCGTGGAGCACGAGGGAGATGGCGGCGGTCAGCGTAGTCTTGCCGTGGTCAACGTGACCAATCGTACCAATGTTTACGTGCGGTTTGGTGCGCACGAATTCTGCTTTAGCCATAGCTTTCCTTTATTTTATTTAAATGAATAATCTTTTGTGCTTTTATCTGCTTCACACACAATCGCCAAAAGAGCTGTAACTGAGAGTTGAACTCAGGACCTCTTCCTTACCAAGGAAGTGCTCT
>ERZ857775.903-NODE-903-length-39463-cov-9.474548_pt1 | contig 39463 bp, 42 predicted proteins | sample MGYA00519698_ERZ857775 | MGnify/ENA primary metagenome ERZ857775 (study PRJEB31778, sample SAMEA3449363) | human gut metagenome | biome: human gut; feature: human-associated habitat; material: faeces | place: United Kingdom | collected 2010/2012 ...
ATAAATCACATTATAACATACATAGGTTTAATTGTTGTGCCGTCACTTCTGCTGCCTTTGATATGGCTGAAAAAGAGAAAGAAGTTTTTAATAATAAGGAAAATCAAAACGGCAATGTTGACAAATTGCTTGAATGGATTTTATCCGATGAGGGGCAATACATTATAAACGAAACAGGTTATGTGGGAATAAAGAATTAGGAGGAGAACCCAATGAAAAAACTATTATCAATTATTTTGGCAATTACAATTCTTTGCTCTATGGCAATAACTGCTTTTGCAGAAAAGATACAAAATTATGAATACATACTTCCGATGGAGTATACCAAGATTGAACGATGTCAAAACTGCTATATCGCTTATGATAAGCAGGATAAATGTGCAATTTATGACTTGAACGGCAAAAAACTTTCCGATGACTATGATTATATAGGTTCATTTTTCAACGAACAGGTTGCAGAGGCGAGAAGGGATAACCAATACTATATCATAAATTCTTACGGAACTGTTCTTGGAAAATTCGATAAAAGGATAATAAATGTATCAGAATATGTTCTTGTAAATCTTACGGATTCAAATGAGGACGGCAGACCGTTTTCGTATTTTGAGGGTGAATTCGGAGTGTATACATATACGGGAGATCTTGTGAAGGTACTGTCGTATGAAGAATCTAAACCGCCGAAGAATTGGGGATTTTGGATAACATTTTCAGGCGGTCGTATACTATTTACCGAAAACGGAAAATGGGGTGCAGCTGACAGCAGCTTTAATACCGTTATCGAACCGATCTATGATAAAATCTATCCGTTTACAGATACGGAAAGCGGAATAACAACAGCAATAAAAGACGGCAAATACGGCCTAATTGACCAAGACGGAAATGCTGTTGCCGATTTCATTTATAACGGGATATATCCGCTTCATAATGACAACGGAAAAATCAACGCATACAAAGTTACACAGGACTCGGCACAGGAAACTGTCCGATACGGTCTTTTAGACAAATACGGAAAAATGATAAAACAGCTTGATGAACTGTTTCCGAATGCCGTGTACGACGAGTACGGCCTGATAGAAGTAAGCACCAAAAACACCCGTGCCGACAGCGATGAATACGGCGCATTATACGGACTGATTGACTATAGCGGAAACGTTGTTATTCCTGTTCAGAACACGAATATATGGGGCATATCCGATGGAGTTGTTGCCGCGCAAAAATCATACGATCATTGCGGTTACTATGATTTAAGCGGCAAGGAACTGACCGAATTTAAATATAGAATGACGTCACTTTTTTCGGAAGGACTTGCCTTTGCGTCAAGCTGCATAGATGATGTGTGGACAAATGAGGTTATAAACAAAAACGGTGAGGTTATGTTTAATCCAAGCGATTGGTCAAACGGCTTTTACGACGGTATAGCTCAAATTGAAGCGGGCAAGTTTATTGACACAAGCGGAAAGGTCGTTATTGATAACCCAAAATGGAAATCGGCTTCAGAATCCGGACTGAATTGGTGGAGCTATAAAGATGACGGCAGATTTATTGTTTCGGACGGTGAAAACTACGGCGTTGCAAAATATACCGGATTTATTTCACCGTGGGCAAAAGAAACCGTATCGGAAGCAAAAAGACTAAATATAATCAAAACAGACGCAAATTATAATTACACAGCATTTATTTCTCGTGAAGAATTTTGTGAGCTTGTATTCAATTATATTAAAAATTTTCCCGGGTCAGCTTTCTCGGTGGGTATAATAAAACCTCCTTTTACCGATACGGATAATGAACATATTGAAGTGCTGAATGCATTGGGCATTATCAAAGGAAAATCCGAAACGGAGTTTGCACCGAACGATTCGCTTACACGTGAAGAAGCCGCAGCCATTCTCTGTCGTTTGATAAGCAAAATATATCCCGGTTGGGATGCGACGGCGCAATACTTTGATTTTGCCGACAGCGGGCAAATTTCCGATTGGGCAATGAATGATATTCAAGTCATATGCAATATGGGTATTATGCAGGGCGTAGGCGATAACAGATTTGCTCCAAAAGAGTTATATACCACCGAACAGGCTGTTGCAACGCTTGTGAGAGTATATAATAATTTTTCAAAATCAAATGATACATCAAACGCCGAGAATTTGTCTTACAGCCAAATAGAAGATTTGCAAGAGTCTGTAAGCAACGGTCATTTTCCGTGGCGGCTCGACTATAAGCAAGTCATTGCCGTATTTAGCGGCAATGAGCCTTTCTTTAATAAAATTACTCGATAGCAATTTTGACTCCTGCATTAATATAAATTGATTATATTTTTTAATAGCATCTCGGTCTTGCCGCAAAACCGAAGCCACTGTTTGTTGTGATAACGACATTATTCCCGCCGCTTGATGAGTTGATAACAAGAATGTTTCCGGCAGCGATTTCGATGTGAGATAAATCGCCGTAAAAGGCTAAATCTCCCGCTTGAGCGCTGCTCCAAGATATTCGACTGCACTTTGCAATTTGCTCTTTGGTTTTTGGAGTGGGAGCAGAGGAAACAGAGGTATTCACTCTTGTTTTCAGTGCATTGTTAGGTTGCTTTGGTGTGTTCCGTACCTCTGAAATATTGCCATTTTGAGGTGTATGCGGTGTATCTGCGTTTTGATTTTGCCTTGTTTTCACTTGCTGACGGTGCTGTTTTAACTTATTTTCCGCAAAATGTTTACCTTTTGGGTAAACATTATCAACGGCGGAACAGTAGGTGTTTTCAACCTGTTTGGTTGCTTCAACTTCGGCTCGCTTGCTGCACGGCAGACGGTGCAGCAAGCGAGCCTGTTGTAAATATTTCAAGTGATAGTGCGAGGTCTTGTGTCTCATAATCCTTTTCAAAGTAAATGCAACTTTAAATTCTACTGTTGCATTTACTTTGAAAATTAACTTTTTTAAAAAAATTTGAAAAAAATTGAAAAAAAGGGTTGACAAATACTTTGAAACGTGGTATACTATCAGAGTTGCAGCAATACGAGAGAGTTTTGCAAAACACAATTTAATACGGAGGGGTTCCCGAGTGGCCAAAGGGGGCAGACTGTAAATCTGTTGCTTCTTGCTTCGGTGGTTCGAATCCACCTCCCTCCACCAGAACGACAAGCACTTTCGTACTTGTCGTTTTTACTTTTTCTATTTTCATTATTCACTGTTATTCACCTTTCGCTATTCCTTCTGTCTTATCCTATCATAATTTTGCGCCGCCTTATTTGACACATATCGGACGGTTTGACCGTATTATAATACGAAAGCTGAATTACTCTTTTGGCTTTCTGTATCAAAATCACTGTATCGGGTGCATAATTCATTGCGCCTAAGACGGAAAGGAAATGATTTATCAATGCCATTCAAAAACGAAACCGCACCGATAGCTGCGCCTATGGTGGGGTATATGTATGTTCCGTTTCAGCTTACGGAAATGCGCAACATCTACAGCGCGGAACAAGCACTGGAAAACGGAACGGTTTTTCCGATTTTAAACAAACCTCTCGGCGTTTACGGAAACCAGTTCAACGGCGAGAAAATATTCGATGAACAAAGTTCGGAGGTGTCAAAGAATGGATAACGCACGAAGCGAGCTTTTGAAAAAGCTGAACGCCTATGCGTTCGCGGCGTATGACTGGAACTTATACCTTGACACGCACCCGGACGAGGCACAGGCGATTGCAATGTTCAAAAAGATGTCCGATAAGGCAAACGAGCTTAAAGATGAGTTCCAAGCCAAATACGGACCTCTTACCGCGGCGGCAAACACCGATGAGAACCAATGGTCGTGGCTCAATGCCCCGTGGCCGTGGGAAAACATGTAAGGAGGGCAAAATATTATGTGGCAATATCAAAAACGATTACAATATCCGGTAAACATCAAAGCAACCGACCCGCGGCTTGCACAGCTTATAATAGCCCAATACGGTGGGCCCAACGGCGAACTCGGGGCATCTCTGCGCTATCTTTCCCAGCGGTATTCAATGCCCGATGAGGTAACAAAGGGGTTGCTCACCGACATAGGTACGGAGGAATTGGCGCATTTGGAGATTGTCGGCTCGATTGTGCGCCAGCTCGTCAGAAACGCAACGACCGAGGAAATCGAAAACAGTCCGTTCGCTCAATATTTTATGAATCACGGCAGGGGCGTTTATCCTGCGGATTCATCGGGAGTACCGTTTGACGCGAACTGTCTCGCCGTCTCTGCCGACCCAATCACCGATTTGGCAGAGGATCTTGCAGCAGACGCTGCGACCGCATAAAAACAACATTTTTAGTTCCGCATTTTCGCCGCCGATTATCGTCTTTCCGAGACAGTCCGCACCGCAAAAAACAATCTCGTGATACGGGTGGTTTGCGTGGTGACGGCATTTCCCGGTTCACAGGCATACGGTGAATTTACATATAAAAGTTCAAGGTTCATCTGCTATCGCTCCTTTGATTCAAGCATACCGCAATCCGCTTTGTTTGACAACGATAAAATATCAAAATTTAAGCGAAACATACTATATACACCATACCATAAACAAATGTATGATTTAAATACGGATACATCGAAATTCCACAGAATAAACAGTTATGTTTTGAGAAATTTATATAAATACGGCACCCTTATTTTTTGAATAATTATATACGGGCTTTAACTTGTTTCGCACATTCTGTGCAAAACAACTCGTGTAAAAAAGCAGGTGCAAATGTTATGAAGGTTTTAAATATCGGTTCGTGCAACCTCGACTATTTTTACGCTCTGAACCATATTGTCACCAAGACTCGGTCTATAAGGATGCGGGAAAATACATCAATCAGCCGTCGTTCAAGACAGAGGCGATTGACACCGCTGCGGCAGGCAATACCTTTATGGGATATTTTGTCGCAGGTCTGTACAAGGGCGCGGATATAAAAGAAATTCTGAAAATCGCCTCCGCCGACCTGAAATCGCGGTATGTTTATTACATAAACCGCGATGCGGTTATGGACGATTTGATTAAAAAGCTCACATTAAATTAATTGCAAAACGCGCTCACTGCGCCATCCGCCGCCTGTTTTTCGCCACCCTTGCGGAGGGCGGATATTATCCGCCCTACCGCTGTAGCAAAAGCGGCTGAATTTGCCTGCCGCCGAGGGCACACTCCATCGTTTGAGGAATCATTTCAAAATCTGCAACAAGCGAGTTTTCTTTATTCACGCAATCGTCCTGACCGAACGGAACAAAATAGATATTTTTCCGCGCCATAAGCCGCCCTATATTGGCTGCGTTCGCGCCGAGACCATCGTTTGTCGACACGGCAATTATAACAGGCCGCAAGTTGCGAAGCTGTGATTTTGCCGCAAGGGTCACGGTTGTATCAGCGATTCCGTTCGCGAGTTTTGCAATCGTATTGCCTGTACACGGCGCAATAACCAAAGCGTCAAGCATCTTTTTCGGCCCTATCGGTTCTGCATCCGGAATTTTCTCTATCACTCCTCTTTCGCATATCTCCTCCATCCGCTTTTTAAAATCCGCGGATTTTCCGAATCTCGTGTCCGTTTCGGCACTGTTATTCGAAAATATCGGAACGATATTCACATATTTTTTCAGGTTTTCCGCCGCCGCAATCACTTTAGAAAATGTACAATACGACCCCGTGACCGCAAAGCCTACCGTTATATTTTCGGCATTTTGAAGCACGGCATTTTCTTTCGCATTCAATACTCTTTCCATCTGTCCTCCACCCCCAATTCCTCTATAATATTCATAATCGTGTCCTTTATTATCCTGCCTGCCGTGTACGGCGCAACCTTTCCCGGCAGAGAAAGCGCCCATATCACTCGCCGCTCGAGTTCTTTTGCCGTTTCAAAATCGACTCCGCCCGGGCGCGACGCAAGGTCTATGATAAGGACGTTCGGCTTTGTGACCGAAAGCGCCTTAAAATCCAGAACACAATGCGGTACGGTATTGAATATGATGTCGCATTCCCCAATCTTTTCGGCAAGCTCCTGTGTCCTGCACGCATCAAATCCGTGCGACTTTATCCACGCAATATCGCTGTGTCTCCGCGCGGTTGCTGTCACATTTGCGCCGAGCGCACGCAGCTTTTGACTCAAAAGCTTTCCTATCCTGCCGTATCCGATAACCATACATCGGCTCTCGTTGAGCGTGAACGGTGTGTTTGCCATTGCGCACTCAATCGCGCCCTCTGCGGTCGGAACGGCGTTCATAATCTCAAATTCGGGGCGCACGGAATAATCGGCAAGAGTAAGTCCCGCTTTTGCGCACAGACCCCTGAGCGGCTCGCCTGTCTTTCCGCCGAGAATCACGCCGGTTTTGTCCGCCGTGCCGCATAATTCGCTCACCGAAATCTCAACCGAGGACAGCGGTGTGTTTATCGTTTTCATATCCGTTGTGTACGGTATCGGAAGGACGATTACATCAGCACCTTTTATACAATCCGCAAGAGATTCCGCGCGGTATATCCGCGGCGGCAAATCACTGTCGTTGTCGCCATAGCCGTAAATTCTTACGTGATAACCCGACGAATCAATCAGAGACGCGGCACAGAGCTGTCTTTGGTCGCCCCCTATAAATGAAAAAGTCAAAAATTTATTCACCCTTGTGTTCACTCCAAAATTCAAATTCTTTATACAGAGTGTTTAAAACAGCCGATAAAAACACTTCTGTAATAAAAACACTTCCGTATTGGCAAGAACCGAATAATTGCGGTGTGTATATCGCGTTGAGTCCTTGGCGGCACAAATTATTCGGTGCTTACAATAGCATTGTATGACAAAAGAGTCGGTTTGGTGAAGGATTGCGGCACGCTATGGCACTTTATAAGCTGATATAATATAACCACAGGCGAAAATAAAATATTTTTTAAGGAGAGTGAAAATAATGTCATTTTGGTATGATATTAAAAACAAAAACTATGCATCAAACGAAAAAACAAGCTGGCTGCGCGCCTATGTCGACCGTATAGCGGCGGCAATCCGCGGCGAAAATTCGGCTGCCCTCAACGCACACCTTGCAGGAACGGGCGACAGGCACACCGCCGATACAATCGAGTGTACGGACGGAAAAACGGTACAGGCAACGCTCAACGCCGACGCCGCCGCGCTTGCCGCAAAGGTCGATAAGGTCAGCGGCAAAGCGCTTTCGACCAACGACTATACCGCGGCGGATAAAGCCGAGGTTGCAAAAGTAAAGAATAAGGTTGATAAAATCACAGGTAAGGGCTTATCGACCAATGATTATACCGCTGCCGAAAAGACAGAGGTTGCCAAAATAAAAGATAAAGTTGATAAGGTTGACGGAAAAGGCCTGTCGGCAAATGATTATAACGACACCGAAAAAGCCGAAGTTGCAAAGGTAAAAAACAAAGTTGACAAGGCTGACGGAAAGAGCCTGATTGACGCAAACATAGCTGACTCCCTAACGTATGACAGCACAAACGGTATAATAAATTCGGATGCAAACCTTCTTCTTGCAAACACGGGTTCGGTTGCGGCGTATAACGGAACGTTCAGAGGTGATATAAAAGTCGGACAACTCGGTACAAACAAATGGGCATACACAATAAGCCCGATAACGGGATTTTCGACCTCTGTGGACGTAACTTGTACATCGGGGAACATGGTGCATAACCTTGCGAGCAAGGCGGACACAACCAACGTTCTTACAAGGAATAATACACAGACATTCACGCCGACAGGTGATTATCAGCCTGCAACAAAGAAATATGTCGATGATGCGATTGCTGCGCTGAAATTGGATTTAGGTCTGGAGTAATATAAAATTCGGAATGCAGCAATTTTTCTTTAGTGAACAGCCAAAAATTTAAGGAAAAAATAAAAATCGGCAAGCCGAACTGCTTGCCGATTTTTGGTCGAGGTGACAGGATTTGAACCTGCGGCCCCTTCGTCCCGAACGAAGTACTCTACCAAGCTGAGCCACACCTCGACAACGCATTATATTATATCATACCGCATTCTGTTTGTCAATAACAAATTTTTATTTTTTTGCTTTTTCTTAACTTTTCACCATTATTGCTTTTGTTTACTCATTTTAATATGAATATTTTGTTAAACTTTTATCAAATTTCGATTTTTGTGTAAATTTTTTCAAAAAATTCTCTTAAACCTCTTGATAAATTTCTTACTTTGGGTTAAAATGATAGATGGCATAAGATTTTCACATCCTGCCGTTTTAATACATTCCGAACCGCGCTGTTTCAATCGGCGAGGTATCGATTTTAACCTGTATTAATACGTAATAAATCAGCTCCGTTTTTCGGAGAGTTAATTTATAATTTGGAGGTATTTTTCAAATGAACAAAAAAACTATTGACGACATTTCCGTAAAGGGTAAAAAAGTCCTGGTTCGCTGTGACTTTAACGTTCCCATTAAGGACGGAAAAATCACTGACGAAACAAGAATCAAGGGCGCTTTGCCTACCATTAAAAAGCTTATGGCTGACGGCGCAAAGGTTATCCTTTGCTCACACATGGGCAAGCCCAAGGGTGAACCCAAACCCGAGCTTTCGCTCGCACCCGTTGCAAAACGTCTTTCCGAACATCTCGGCGTTGACGTTGTTTTTGCGGCCGATGACAACGTTGTCGGCGAACAGGCTAAGGCTGCTGTTGCTAATATGAAAGACGGCGACGTTGTTCTTCTTCAGAACACACGTTACAGAGCGGAAGAGACCAAAAACGAGGATAACTTCAGCAAGGAACTCGCATCTTTGGCAGAGGTTTTTGTAAATGACGCATTCGGAAGCGCTCACAGAGCGCATTGTTCGACCGTTGGCGTTACTCAATATTTAAGTCCCTGTGCGGCAGGCTATTTGTTGGGCAAAGAGCTTGACTTTCTCGGCAACGCAATCGACAACCCCGTTCGTCCCCTCGTTGCTATCCTCGGCGGCGCAAAAGTTGCCGATAAGCTCAACGTAATCTCGAATCTGCTTGACAAGTGCGACACACTTATCATCGGCGGCGGTATGGCTTATACATTTATGAAGGCAAACGGCTATGAAGTAGGAAAATCTTTGGTTGATGACGAAAAGATTGACTATTGCAAAGAGATGATGCAAAAGGCAAAAGACCTCGGCAAGACACTTCTTCTTCCGATTGACACGGTTGTCACAAAAGATTTTCCGAACCCGATTGACGCCGAAATCGACGTTAAAACCGTTTCGGCTGACCAAATCCCGGCTGATATGGAAGGTCTTGACATTGGTGAAAAGACACGCGCATTGTTTGCTGAACAGGTTAAGACCGCAAAAACGGTTGTTTGGAACGGTCCTATGGGCGTGTTCGAGAACCCGACATTGGCAAAGGGTACGATTGCCGTTGCTGAGGCGCTTGCAAACACGGACGCAACCACGATTATCGGCGGCGGCGATAGTGCTGCGGCTGTTAACCAGCTCGGCTTTGGCGATAAGATGACTCATATTTCAACGGGCGGCGGCGCATCAATGGAATTCCTTGAAGGAAAAGAACTCCCCGGCGTTGCAGCTTTGGACGAGAAATAATCTATACTTTAAATCTGATAAGAAAGGCAAGATATAATTATGAGAAAGAAAATTATTGCAGGAAACTGGAAAATGAATAAAACTCCGTCAGAGGCAAAGTCTTTGGTTGAGGCTATTGCGGCAAAAGTTGCGGACGCAAAATGCGATGTAGTCGTTTGCCCGACCGCAATTTGCATTCCCTCGGCGGTTGATGCGGCAAAAGGTTCAAACATCGCTGTCGGCGCACAAAACGTTCACTTTAAAGAAAGCGGCGCTTACACAGGCGAACTCGCGGCAAATATGCTCACCGAAGCAGGCGTAAAATACGTTATAATCGGTCACTCGGAAAGACGTCAGTACTTTGGCGAAACCGATGAAACCGTAAATCTGCGCACCAAAGCGGCTCTCGCAGGCGGACTTTTGCCTATCGTATGCGTTGGCGAAAGCCTTACAGAGCGTGAACAGGGAATTATGGACGACACCGTTCGCCGTCAGACAAAAATTGCTTTTCTCGGCATAGACGCTGACGACGCAAAGAAAGTTGTTATCGCATATGAGCCTGTTTGGGCAATCGGAACGGGCAAAACTGCAACGGCTGACCAGGCTGACGAAGTTTGCGGCATTATCCGTGAAACAATAAGAGGACTCTATGGCGCTGAGGTTGCTGACGCAATCCGCATTCAATACGGCGGAAGTATGAACGCAGGCAATGCCGCAGAGCTTTTGGCAAAGCCGAATATAGACGGCGGTCTTATCGGCGGCGCAAGCCTTAAACCCGACGATTTCGCGGTAATCGTTGCGGCTGCTGAATAATTACATCAAATAATCCGAGCTGTTGCAAAAATGCAACAGCTCTGTTTAAGCGTGCGGCACAAGCGCACGCAAATTATCGCTAAATCAAAACAGAAAGGCATTGAACAAAAATGAGCAAAAAACCATATGCTTTAATTATAATGGACGGCTTCGGCATAAACGAACGCCATGAGGGCAACGCCATTTATTCGGCAAAGACCCCGAACCTTGATAAATATATGAAAGAATGCCCCCATTCTATTGTCCACGCCTCGGGTATGGATGTCGGTCTGCCCGACGGACAGATGGGAAACTCAGAGGTCGGTCACACCAACATCGGCGCAGGCAGGATTGTTTATCAGGAACTCACACGAATCACCAAATCGATAAATGACGGTGACTTTTTTGAAAACCCCGCTCTTTGTGCGGCAATGGAAAATTGCAAGAAAAACGGAACAGCCCTGCACCTTATGGGTCTATTGTCATCGGGCGGCGTACACAGCCATAACACTCATCTTTACGGCTTGCTCGAAATGGCAAAGCGCAACGGCATCGAAAACGTTCACGTTCACGCATTTTTGGACGGTCGTGACGTTCCTCCCTCTTCTGCCGCTGACTTTGCGGAGGAACTCGTTGCAAAGCTGCGCGAAATCGGCGTTGGCGACATCGCAACCGTTATGGGCAGATACTATGCAATGGACAGAGACAACCGTTGGGAAAGAGTCGAAAAGGCATACAATGCAATGGTATTGGGCGAGGGCAACACCTCTGACAGTGCTGTTACGGCGATTAAGGCAAGCTATAACGATGGCGTAACCGATGAGTTCGTTGTTCCGACCGTAATCGAAAAGGGCGGAAAGCCTGTCGGCAAAATCAGCGAAGGCGATTCGGTCATTTTCTATAACTTCCGCCCCGACCGTGCGCGAGAGATTACCAGAACAATCGTTGACCCGTCATTTGACGGCTTTGAGCGCAAGTATTTTAAAACATTCTATGTTTGTATGACCCAGTATGACGCGTCTATGCCGAATGTTGAGGTTGCGTTTAAGCCCGAAAGCCTTGTAAACACTTTCGGCGAATATATAAGCAATCTCGGAATGACACAGCTCAGAATAGCCGAAACTGAGAAATACGCACACGTTACATTCTTCTTTAACGGCGGTGTTGAAAGCGTGTACAAGGGTGAGGACAGAGTTTTGGTGAACTCGCCTAAAGTTGCGACATATGACCTGCAACCCGAGATGAGCGCACCCGAGGTTTGTGAAAAAGTTGTTGAAAGAATCAAAAGCGGCAATTATGACGTTATCGTTCTCAACTTTGCGAACTGTGATATGGTAGGTCACACAGGCGTGTTTGACGCAGCGGTTAAAGCGGTTGAAACCGTTGACACCTGTGTCGGAAAGGTTGTTGACGCAATCAATTCTATGGGTGGCGTAGCTCTTATCACCGCCGACCACGGAAACGCAGACCAAATGGTTGATTATGAAACACACAATCCGTTCACGGCTCATACAACAAATGTTGTTCCGCTTATTTTAATCGGCGCGAATGACAAAAAGCTCAAAAACGGACGTTTGGCTGATTTAGCCCCGACAATGCTTGATTTAATGGGTCTTGACAAGCCGGGCGAAATGACAGGCGAAAGCCTTATCGAAAAATAAGAATTATCTTGCAAAATGGCGGTCAAATGCGGTTGCCGCCGCGGCAATGTAAAAATTTTTGATTTAAATCGAGGATAATTAACAGGGTTCCCGAATTTTTCGAGAACCCTGTTTTTGTGTACCTTCCGTTTGATTTTTAATGCTGCATTCTGCGTTTTACGCTTTGCATTTTGCATTCTGCGTTTATATTCCGAACGTATCGATAATCTCTTGCTTTGTGCGATAACCGATTGCCGTCTCTATGGCATTGCCGTTTTCAAATTTGATAACTGTCGGAATGCTCGCAATCCCGTATTTGAGCGCAAGAGTCGGTTCTTCGTCAACATTGACCTTTCCGACCTTTAACGTTGCCGAAAACTCATCGGCAACCTCCTCTATTACCGGGGCAAGCATCTTGCACGGTCCGCACCATGTCGCCCAAAAATCAACAAGCACGGGCTTGTCCGAGTTCAAAACCTCATTCTCAAAATTCTGTTCGGTAAGTTTAATTTCAGCCATTATTATCACCCTTTCAAAAACGCTTATTTTTCCTTATAATAAAGCATACAGTGACAGAACCCCTCAAAATTCGGGTCTGCTATCTGTTCGCGGAACTCTTTGCACATACATTTGTTATCCTCTGTTTTTTCAAATCGACAGGGACAATATCCGCCTCTTTGTTTTAATCCCTCTTTCACCGTTTTGACAATCTCTTTATCGGGATTGTATGATATTTTCATTCGCACCGCCCCCGTTATTCGAAATTATTTTTTAACTTTGCGAAAAATCCTTCTTTTTTATACGGTTCGGAATCGATTCCTTTGAGCTCATATCCCGTATCCGCAACGGTCTTTTTCAGCTTTTCTTCGTCAAGGGCGCTTTCGCTTATGATTATCGTTTCGCCATTTGAATGCGACGAAGTAACCTTTTTAACATCAAACGCGCTGCGGATTGCGTCATTCATATGTGATTCACACATTCCGCACATCATTCCGTCAATTGTAAGAGTTGTTTTTATCATACCTATCTCTCCTTGTATAAAAATATATGATATAACAAAGTCCTGCGCCCGATTCCGTTTCGCCTTATCGATATTATACCCGATAATCAAATCTTAATTCGGACTTGTCTTTAATAATATCACTCATTTGTAATTATAACCGTTCGTTTACCTTTTGTCAATAAATTCAGCTTTTATTTAACAAAAAATTCAAGCTTTTCGCCTGTATTCGGTCATCTTTTTCATAAGGTCAAAATATGTCATTTCGACGCTTGCGGGCGGCTCTTTTAACTGACACAAAACGGCAATCTTCATATCTTCCGCCTCCGCACAAAACACGGTATCTTATCTCATCAATATCTTTTCAAGCTCGCTCGGTGTGTGTGCGACCGCCTGTGCGCCCGCACTCAAAAGCTCGTCCTCACCCCTGAATCCCCACGAAACACCGACTGTGAACACGTCCGCCGCCTTGCCGAGTTTTATATCAACGTCAGAATCGCCGACATACGCCGTTTCGGCTTTCGTCGCGCCGAACTTGTCCATAAGGTACAAAAGAGAGTCAGGCGCAGGCTTTATCGGAAAGCGCTCGGTCTTTCCCAAAATCTCGTCAAAAAGACCGCCCGGTATGATTTTTTCGGCAATCTCACACGCCTGTTGATGCGGCTTGTTCGACAAAATAACGCATTTTGCACCGCTATCTTTGAGGTGCTTGGCAAGCTCGACCATTCCGTCATACGGCGCGGTCTTAACACAGCAATTTTTAAGATAATCCGCATTGTATTCGGCAACCAGTTTTTCAACCGTAGCATCGTCCGCATTCGGCAAAGCGCGTTTGCAAAGCACGGTCATACCGCTGCCGACCATTTTTTTGTACGCGTCTGTCGGGTACTCGTCAAAACCGAGTTTGACAAGCGCTCTGTTCATCGCCGCCGCAATGTCGCCGAGCGAATCGACAAACGTTCCGTCCATATCAAAAGCACATAACTTATACATATCTATCTCCTGTCCGCCGCCCTTGTTCGGCATATTTGGGTTTAATTTTTGTATCTCAAATTCGGAATTCAGGGGTTATCTGCCCACCTGAGATTCGACGTATTTAAGGGTTATTCACGCATCATAAATTCGATATTTTGGTTTAACCCACATATTTCAATTTTGGTTCGGCAGATTTTATTTTGACAAACTTGCCGCATCGGCATTCATCAAAAAATCGCGCATATCGCCAACCGTGTCCGCGATAAAATCCGCACCCGCACGCTCTAATTCGCCCGGTGCGGCATAGCCGCACCGAACGCCGAGCGATGCAATACCGAACGTCTTTGCGCCCTCGACATCATTTTCGCGGTCGCCGACCATAATAACGCTTTCTTTATCGGGAAAGCAAATCGTTTTCAACGCCTTTTCGACAATTTCGGGTTTTGTTCCCTTTTTTCCGCCGATTTCCGCACCTATTGCATAATCAAAATACTTGGCAATATCAAACATTTCTATGATTTTTCTTGCATACACTATCGGTTTTGAGGTCGCAAGAGTCAAGATTCGATTATCCGCCTTTAAATCCGCAAGCATCTCGGGTACGCCGTCCAAAAGCCTGTTCTCCTGCCAGCCGATTGTTTCGAATCTTTCGCGGTATTTCGCAACCGCTCTCCAACCCTCTTCTTCGTCAAAGTCAAAGAATTTGCAAAACGAATCGATAAGCGGCGGACCTATTACGCACGTCAAATCTTTTTGTTCCGCCGAAATTCCGTAATAATCGAGCGCATATTTAAAACACGTTGTTATGCCCTCGAACGGGTCGGTAAGAGTTCCGTCCAAATCAAAGAGTATATATTTGTATTTCATATTCGTCACCTCTTTATGCAAATCTCAAATCTCAAATCCTAAAATCGGCTATTCGAGTACAATCCTCGGATTATCTTTTGACTTTCGATAGAGAATGAACTTGCTTCCTATCGTCTGAACCGTGTCCGCACCGAGCCGTGCCGCAATCTCGTCCGCCGTCTCTCTCGTATCCAAAAGCGAGTTTTCGAGGACGTGAACCTTTATAAGCTCTCTCGCCTCGAGCGCGTCATCGAACTGTTTTATCACGTTTTCGGTGATACCGTCCTTGCCTATCTGATAGAGCGCAGGAATTCCGTGCGCTTGGCGGCGTAGAGCCGCACGTTGTTTTCCGTTTAACATTTAATTTTTCCTTTCATCGAAAACAACCTTTGACATCGTGAAAATTTCGGACATCAAAGGTTTTTATACTTATTTTTTCTCTTTTTGTGATTTTATTACTTTAAGCCGCGAAAATTCTTCACGTTCTTTTTCGTCAAGTGCGTTCTGAATATTCTTTGTTTCTTCCTCGTATCTCGGAATCATAATATTTTTCAGAGCGTTCGCGCGTTTTTGGGTCTTTTTGATGCTGTCGGCAAGCCGATAGACCGATGTTTCTATCTGAGCCAACTGTCTTGTCAGATACTTGACCTTTACGAACGAAACAACCGCCTCATCGAGAGCACTTCCCGTATTTTTCATACCGTAATCGGGCTTTATCGGCTGTTCGTCCAACATAACGATTGGTATTTCGACACCCATAACCGACCGAAACTTTATCTCGAGCGAGTCCTCGACCGCCATTGCATATCCGATTTTTTCAACGGTTTCGATACCTATATCGATGTTCGCCTGTTCAAGAGCCGAGTACGCATTGGTAAAAGTACTCTCTATCTTGCTTTGCAAGGCCTTTGCCGCGTCAATCAGATTCATCATTTCACGGATTAAAATATTTCTTTTTTTATCAAGCAAGCCATAACCCGTCTTTGACAGGGCAAGCGTATTTTTCGCTATGATAAGATTACCTTTTGTCGGCACCATTGCCATACGGAATACACCTCCGGATAATAAGTCCGAGCGGCTTTGCCGCCCGACTTATGATTAATATTTTTTGTCGAGTGTTTCGGGCGAAATTCTGTCAAGCTCGGATTTCGGCAGAATCCTCAAAAGTTCCCACGCTATATCCATTGTCTGGTTTATATCACGGTTTTCGGTTCTGCCCTGACCGACAAATCTCTTTTCGAACTCCTGTCCGAACTTCATATATAATCTGTCGGTATCCGACAGCTCATCCTCACCTATTACCGACGCAAGCGCTCTTATATCCTGAACCTTTGCGTATGCCGAGAAAAGCTGATTGCTGACCTCGGGGTGGTCTTCGGTCGTATATTCGGCACCTATACCGTCTTTCATCAAACGCGAAAGCGACGGCAGAACCGACACGGGAGGATAGATATTCTTTTGCGACAAAGCGCGGTCGAGAACAATCTGACCCTCGGTTATGTAACCCGTAAGGTCGGGGATAGGATGCGTAATATCATCGTTCGGCATCGTCAGAATCGGTATTTGAGTCACCGAACCCGTGCTGCCTTCAATCATACCCGCTCTCTCATAAAGCGATGCAAGGTCGGAATAGAGATAACCGGGGTAACCCTTTCTTGACGGAATCTCTTGTTTTGACGATGAAATCTCACGCAGAGCCTCACAATACGAAGTAATATCCGTAAGGATAACCAAAACGTGCATATTGCATTCAAACGCGAGGTATTCCGCCGCCGTAAGCGCACACCTCGGGGTCAGGGTTCTTTCAACAACCGGGTCTGACGAAGTGTTAATGAACATAACGCTTCGGTTTATTGCGCCCGACTGTTCGAACGCTGAAACAAAGTAATTCGCAATATCGTGAGATACGCCCATTGCGCCGAACACAATGGCGAATTTTTCGCCCGAATCCTCGGCTATTTTCGATTGTGTGGCAATCTGTACGGCGAGGCTGTCGTGTGGCATACCGTTACCCGAAAAGATAGGAAGCTTTTGTCCTTTTATCAAGGTCGCAAGTCCGTCAATCGATGATATACCCGTCTGGATAAACGAACGCGGATATTCGCGCGCAACAGGGTTCATCGGCTTTCCGTTTATATCCATCATTTTTTCGTAATACACGGGACCCAAGCCGTCAGTCGGCCTTCCGATACCGTCAAAGGTTCTGCCGAGGATTTCTTTCGACATCGGCAGCATCAAAGGCTTTCCCGTCAATTCCGTTGCCGTATTGGTAAGAGAGATTCCCTGTGTTCCCTCAAAAACCTGTACCACGGCGAAATCATCGGTAAGCTCAATTATTCGTCCCGTGCGCTTTTCGCCCGAATCGAGCGTTATATTCACAATTTCATCAAATGCGGCGTCTTTTATTCCTTCGATAACAACCAAAGAACCGCTCAGGTCGTCCAAACCCATATACTGTATGCCCATTTAATATCACTGCCTTTCTGTCTTGACTAAAATTTGAGTTCGTCAATTTGTTTTGTTATATCGTCAAACTTATCAAGCTGTTCATTATCTATATCATACTTTATCTTTATAACCGTGTCAAAGATTCCCGATTTCGTTATCTGTGAAACAGGTATTGCGCACTCGTTCACAAGATACTTGCACTTGTCATACAAATGCAGGATTACTTTTAACATAAGGAACTGTTTTTTAAGCGGAACATATGTATCCGCCGCGTGATACGCGTTTTGCTGAAGGAATCCGACACGGATAACACGCGCGATTTCAAGCGTGAGCTTTTGATCCTCGGGCAATACGTCCGCACCGATGAGCTTAACAATATCCATAAGAGAGCTTTCCTCTCTCAGAATGCTCATCATCTCGGCACGCGCCGGGATAAAGTCCTCGCTTACGTTCTCGGCATACCACGGCGCAATATCGTCAACGTATTCGCTGTAACTCGTAAGCCAGTTTATCGCGGGATAGTGTCTCGCATAAGCAAGGCTCTTGTCGAGTCCCCAGAAACATCTGGTAAAACGCTTGGTATTTTGTGTTACCGGCTCGGAAAAGTCGCCGCCCTGGGGTGAAACCGCGCCGATAAGCGTAACGCTTCCCTCTGTGCCGTTGAGGTTCCTGACATAACCGGCTCTCTCATAGAATTCCGAAAGCCTTGACGGCAGGTAAGCCGGGAAGCCTTCTTCTGCCGGCATTTCCTCAAGACGACCGGATATTTCACGCAAAGCCTCGGCCCAACGCGATGTCGAGTCAGCCATAATTGCCACGTCATAGCCCATATCGCGGTAATATTCCGCAATGGTAACGCCCGTGTATATTGACGCCTCACGCGCCGCAACAGGCATATTCGATGTGTTGGCGATAAGCATTGTGCGGTTCATAAGCGACTGACCCGTTTTGGGGTCTGTCAAGCCCGTAAAGTCTTCTAAGACCTGGGTCATTTCGTTTCCGCGCTCGCCGCAGCCGATATAGATTATAATGTCGGCGTCAGACCATTTTGCGAGCTGGTGCTGGGTCATTGTCTTTCCCGTTCCGAAACCGCCCGGGATAGCCGCCGCACCGCCTTTGGCAAGCGGAAAGAGTACGTCTATTACTCTCTGACCGGTAATCATCGGAATCGATATTGCCTCTCTCGCCGCAGACGGACGAGGGGTTCTTATCGGCCATTGCGAAACCGCCTTAACCTCTTTTATCTCGCCGCCTTCGGTCTTAACCTTTGCCAAAACATCGTCACAGGTATAACTTCCCGATTCGACAATCTCAACGATTTCGCCTTTTGTGTCGGGCGAAACCATAATTTTATTGGTAATAACCGCCGTTTCGGGTACTTCGCCGATTACCGAACAAGGTCCAACCTTGTCGCCCTTTTTCGCGGTAATGGTTATATTCCACTTCTTTTTCATATCAACCGCGTCGGGACGCAAACCTCTTGAAATAAACGCGCCCGACAAGTCCTTTATCGCACGCAGAGGACGTTCGATTCCGTCAAAAATATTTCCTATAAGACCGGGACCGAGCGTAACCGACATAGGCGCCGCCGTTCCCTCAACGGGTTCGCCGACTTTAAGTCCCGATGTTTCTTCATAAACCTGTATAACCGTATCTTCACCGTGGATTGCGATAACCTCGCCAATCAATCTTTCGCTTCCGACAAAGGTCATTTCTTTCATCATCAGCCACGGAGCGTTCTTGACCGTTACGACAGGTCCGTTTATTCCGTATATAACCGCAATTTTATCTTGCATCAAAAATCACTCCTCTTTACTCAATTATAAGTCCGCTGATTTTACAGAACACGCCTTTTTGCTTTTCAAGCTCGCTCTTTAAGGTACAATCCGCAAAAAGCTTTAAACCGCGGCTTTTAAGCATAAATCCGCCGATGATGTCATTCGGCGCGTCCTCGTATTTGCTGACCGGCACGGGACAAATCTCACGGACAAGCTCGGCATCGTCTTTGCGGACAACACAAACCGTGTCATCGCCCGACTCAAATGCCGCCGCAAGCTCACCGAATTTGGATTTAAGATACTCGCCGTATTCGGGCGTTTTTGTAAATTCGCCGAGCTTATACGCCGCCGCCTCAAAAACCTGTTCCGCCGCCGCCGAACGGTTCTGTCTCAAAACCTTTGACAGTTCAGCCTCGCGCCTTGAAATATCCAGCTTGACCTCATATTCAAGACCTGATTCATATTTCTTAATTTCTTTGTTATATCTCTTTTCCGCATCAGCCGCCGCTTTATCAAGGGCTTCTTTCTTTTTATCCTCAAGCTCTTGCGCCGCCTGTTGTTTTTGCTTTGCTGCCTCTGAATACAGGACGTTTGCAAAATTAGTAAGCGAATCCTTTGCCATATCTGTCACAGCCTTTCTGCCCACACTCATTATTTGTGCCGCACCGTGGGCATAGCGCGTCATAACTGTCCTTGCCGCCGAACCGAGGTTTAGATAAATCCAAACCTCAATCCGCAAATTATCCGAATTATCCGAATTATCCGAATAATTCGCGCGGCAACATATCCTGTGTCATATTTTCAAGCCGCCGAGCCTAAAGCTTTACCCCGACCGCCTCTTTGACATAACTCAAAATATAGTCATCGGGTCTTTCCGAACCGTGACGGTCGGGAAGCTCGACAACGAGCGGCGTTTTGTTCGCCACTTTTTGTTTGGCAACGTATTCGGGACAGAGATTGACGAGCTTTTCCGTAATGAGCAATATTGCCGTTTCGGAATTTGCCAAAGCCTTGTCAAAAGCCGCCCTGAATTCGTCCTTTTCATGCAGAACCTCGCCCTCTATCCCGGCGAGCCGCATTCCCGTAAGCGTATCAACGTTATCGCTGAGTAAGTAAAATTTCATAAATAATCCGCTCTCCTTATCCGACGATAATTTTTTAAAAATTCACGTCTTTTGTGCCTATTACTGGAACAGGATAAGCAGAGAAATGATAAGTCCGTAAAGTGCGATACCTTCGGCAAGAGCAACAAAGATAAGCGACTTACCCATTATCTGAGGGTCTTCGGAGATTGCGCCGAGAGCCGCCGAAGCCGATGACGAAACCGCGATACCTGCACCGATACAAGCCAAACCTGTTGAAAGAGCCGCGCCAAGGTATTTCATACCGTCAACCGATGCCGCCGCACCCTCTGTTGCCGCAAACGCATCGAACGAACCCGTAACGAGACACGCCGCAAAAACGAGCATAAGCGTAAAGAACGCAAACAGATTAACGCATATTGCGGATTTCATCTTCTTGCCGGTGAGCTTGAGTCCAAAGTGGGCAACAAGCGGTACGGCGATTGCCAGTGTAACGATAATAAACATAACAAGTGATTTCAGCATAATAAAATTCCTCCGTTTTTAAATAAATCTTAATATTTTAAATAATTCTATTTTTTACAAAATCCAAACCCCTAATTTTTATCGGAGTTAATCGGTTTAAATTCACGTCCGTCACCGGAATAGAAACGGCTGAACATCTCATAAAATCCGAGACGAAGAACCTGGATTCCGACAATCAGACCTTCAAGTCCTATTACCAAAAGGTTACCGAACAGGGTAACGGCAATCGAGCCGCCCGTGCCGAGCGAATACATAAACATTACCACAACCGACATCATACCGGCATGGTTGAGGGCGAACGCCCCGACACGCAGGAACGATACCGTGTTTGTGACAAAGCTGAGCAGGATTTCAAAGGTTTCAAAGAACGCCTCGACGAAAAATCCGCCCTTTTCTTTCGGCATCCAGTCCTTTTTCTTTGCCGCAAGCTTACCCAAAGGCTCTTGCAGGAATATCATAACCAGCGATACGCCAATCAATATTCCGGCAATCTTTATCGGATGCGATGTTCCCATCACCGCGCTTACGCCAACATAAAGAACCATTATATAAAACACCATTCCGGCAATGCCGTTTTGTGAGAATATAATCTTTTGCAGGTCTTTTTGCTTTGCGCCGTTGATGATATTGAATATCATACAAACCAAAATCAGCGCAACGCCGATTATTACCGCATAGATAAGGGTCTGCATCATAGTTCCGCTGTTCTCGAACGGAGTAAACCAAAGCGGTTTAACCAAGGCGTGTTCGCCCTCCATACCGAAAACAGAGCCGTAAACGAATCCGAACACCGTTGACGATAAGCCGATAGGCACAAGCAACTTTGCCAAAAAGCCGCCTTTTTTCATCAGAATCATAATGACTCCGATTGCCACAAGGCAAAGTCCGTGACCCACATCACCGAACATTATTCCGAAAAGTATCGTGTATACTATCGCCAAAAACGGCGTCGGGTCAAGCTCGTTATAATTCGGAACGCCGTACATACGAACGAATTCCTCAAACGGCTTGAATATCCGCATATTTTTAAGCTTTGTCGGCGGTTTGATATGCGAAACGGTTTCGGGCTTGTCGATGAGCATTACGCATTCCGAATCGTTCACCGATGCCTCTTTGAGGCGGTGTGCCTCCTCTGCCGTTACCCAGCCCGTCAAACAGAACGAGTTGTTGCTGTTGGTTGTGTGCCGCCGTATGTTATACAAGTCATAATTATACTTAATATCCGCATACGCTTTAAGCAAATCGTCTTTTTGAACCGCGATTGTCGAGTCAATCTGTGATTTAAGCTCGGCTATCCGCCGCTCTCTCTCGGCGTTATCCGCCGAAAGCTTTTTGACAACATCCGCCGCCGTTCCGTCACCGCCGCCGTCAATGTGCGTGCGTTCGAAATACAGGCTTGCGAATATCCTGTCAACGTTTTCTTTGTCCTGTTCGCTTACAAAATAAATTCCCCAAACATAGTCATTCTCGGTCGTCATCGGTGCAAAGTATACCGGTAAGTCCTTTAAATACGTATCGAGTTTATGGAATCCCGAAACGGGAAGCTTACCGAACCTATACTTGATATACTTTAAATTGCACAAATTGTCGAGGTTCATATCCGACCCCGCAACGTGTTCGAGCGCACCGATTATCTTGTCGGTATGCTTTATTTCGCTTTTTAGCGATTCGGCTTCTTCTTTCAGAGAATGTATTTTGTCGTTAAACACATCGATTACGTTTTCAAGCTCTTGTTCGGTAAAGCTGTCGTGGTGACGCTTTACGCCGCTGTAATCGATATTTGCATAATCAAAAACATCGATGAACTTTTTAAGAATTTCTTCCGCAGGGTTTCCGTCCGTGTTCACAGTAAAGCCTTTTGTGTTTTTGAGCGCCGACATCGGGTTTTCAAACTCTATCTCGGAATCGAGAATATAATCCGACACAATTCTCTCAAAAGACGATTTCGGCCCGACAATATTAATAAACTTCATCTTTGAAATCATACATCCGTACCTCCTTTGCCGCTTTTTGTCAAGTCTGTATTTATCAAATAATCTTTTATACGCTCGGGTGACAAGCCATAGCGTATACCCTCTGTAACAGAGATTATATTGTCAATTTCCGCACGCCGCCGATAGAGATAATCAACGGGCGACAGAACCGAATATTGATTGGTCGAATATGCCCTTGCGAACAGATGCAGGATAAATTCTCGCTCTCTCTTTTCGATAAATCTGTCCTCTTTTGAAAACGCAGTGCCGTAAGGCGTTTCGGATTCGATTATTCCGAGAGCGTCATCATATGACTGTGCATCAACAATATGTGTTACCGTTTCTTCTTTCAATCGGTAATACAGAGGAATAAGGCAGGTATAAATCTCTTCGTCCGTCATATCGAACGACTTTTTGCACCTCAGCAAAAACGTGAGATTTTCCAAATCAAATTCCGTACCGTAAAGCTTTCGTATCGAGCTTTTTTCGCCGCCCGTCAAATACTTGTTGAGGTATTTGAACACAAGCTTTGTCCAATATGTATCGAGCCGCATCTCCATATAAAACGGTTTTTGTTTGTCGGGATTCGATGAAAAAACTTTAAGAGCGGCGTAGTACGGCGTTTCCGCCAGTCTGTCAACCAGCATATCAATGCTCTCAATTCCGTCAACCGACCCCATTTTATCGACCGTTCCCGTGGCTTTGAGCTTTTTAAGATATTCGGGAACCTCACGGCTGTGTCCGCCGCCGAGCAATCTCAAACATATCTTTAAAATGGAAATGCCTTCCTCAATCTCGGTAAGCTCGGCAAACTTTTTCGCGCCGTATGACATATACGGCATAAGACTGTTTATATCCGTCTTTAAATCCTCTCTCAAAAACTGTTCAAGCGCACCTCTGTGTATCTGTGCCGCCGATGTTCCTTTAAGAGCGCGGCTGTACCGCGTATGTTCAATCAAATATCCTGCGACATCGGGGACGGATTTCATATTCATCATTGCGTCATAATCGCTTTTCTTTAAGAATCTGCCTCTCATCGCATGAACCTTTGCGCACAAAGCGGAATTTTTCATAACCTGATTTAACACATTGCAAAACCTCCTTTGATTTTTATGTCGTCACAGACGTTTGCAAAAATTTCGTATATATTTATCATCGGGATTTTTGCACCGTTTTGCGGATTTTCAAACATCTGTGTTATGCTTTGCCGCCGATGTTTCAAACATTTGCGGCGTCTGTCAATTCATTGGAATCAATCAAAGCAATTATTGAGATTTTGAAACGTCCGAACCCGTCACCGCACCGACGATGTCGTCCGTCCATTTATCCTTGCCCGACTTGCATTTTTCATCGAGCTTTTCAATCAGGTCGGCATACTTGCGTTCAACTTTTGTCATCTCTTTATCGAGAATGACATCATATTTCGCTTTAAGCTCTGCCTTTTTTTCTTTGAGCTTTGCGTCCGTCTTTGAGTTTATCGCATCGACCGCCGCTTCAACAGCCGCCGAATTTTGTTTTTTCATCTCATCGACCGAATCGACAATGCCTTGTGCCTTTTTTTCTATATCGATTATTGCCTGCATAATATCCATAAAATCATCTCCTTTATTAATGAAAGATTAATTTCTCAGGCTGTGTATCGGTGCCGGAATCCTTCCGCCGCGCGAAATGAACTTTTCGGACGAATACTTATGTACGGGCATAATCGGTGCCGCACCGAGCAAACCGCCGAATTCAACACTGTCGCCGACATCCTTTCCCGCCGCCGGAATAATTCTCACCGCCGTTGTCTTTTGGTTTATCATACCTATCGCCGCCTCATCGGCAATGATTGCCGATATGGTTGACGGGGGCGTATCTCCCGGCACGGCAATCATATCAAGACCGACCGAACATACACACGTCATCGCCTCGAGCTTGTCAAGCGAAAGCGCACCGCACTCCGCCGCCGCAATCATTCCCGCGTCCTCGCTGACGGGGATAAACGCGCCCGACAGACCGCCGACATAACCCGACGCCATAACGCCGCCCTTTTTAACCGCGTCATTGAGCAGGGCAAGAGCCGCCGTTGTTCCGTGCGTTCCGCACTTTTCAAGACCCATTTCTTCGAGAATATACGCCACGCTGTCGCCAATCTCGGGGGTCGGCGCAAGCGACAAATCCACGATTCCGAACGGAACGTCAAGCATCTTTGATGCCTCTCTTGCAACGAGCTGTCCCATTCTTGTTATCTTAAACGCGGTCTTTTTAACGGTCTCGGCAACAACACCGAAATCACCGTCTTTGACCTGTTCGAGTGCCGATTTAACAACGCCCGGGCCGCTTATGCCGACATTTATTACACAGTCGCCCTCGCCCACGCCGTGGAACGCGCCCGCCATAAACGGGTTATCCTCAACGGGATTGGCAAAGACAACAAGCTTTGCACAGCCCATAGACGAATTATCCGCCGACATTTTCGCCGTATCGCATATAATCTCGCCCATTTTTGCCACAGCGTCCATATTTATTCCTGCTTTTGTCGTGGCAACGCCGACCGATGAACAAACCCTCTCGGTTGTGCAAAGAGCCTCGGGAATCGAGTTGATGAGACGTTCATCACTCTTTGAAACGCCCTTGTACACAAGCGCCGAATAGCCGCCGATAAAGTTAATGCCGAGTTCCCTCGCCGCACGGTCGAGCGTTTTGGCAAAAGGCAGATAATTATCCGTTTTGCTTGCCGCCGCAACGAGCGCAATCGGCGTAACCGAAACACGCTTGTTTATTATGGGGATTCCGAGCCTTTGGCTTATTTCCTCGCCGCAGCTCACAAGATTTTTTGCACAGCGCATAATCTTGTCATATATCTTTGTACAGGCGCGTCCGCAATCCTCATCGGCACAGTCGAGCAAGGATATTCCCATCGTAATCGTTCGAATATCGAGATGCTCGTCTCTTATCATTTTGATTGTTTCAACAATTTCGTTTGATGCTAAATTTATCATAGGATGCCTCCCTCCAAAGCTAAATTCTGTGCATCGAGTTGAATATGTCCGTATGCTGGATGCGGATTTCAACGTCGATTTCATTTCCGAGTTCCTCCAACTTATCCGAAAGTTCTTTGAACCCGACCTTGCATTTCTCTATATCAACCATCATAATCATAGTAAAAATATCCTGAAGTATTGTCTGGGTAATATCAAGGATATTAACGTTGTTATCCGCAAGCAGACCGCTTGTTTTCGCAATAATGCCCGTTTTATCCGTACCCATTACCGTTACCACCGCACGCATTAAAATCTTCCTTCCTCTAATACCGCAAGCTATGCGGCGTATTGCTTCGGGATATAGTTTTTATCCCAAATTCAATCAAATTATACGCCTTTGTTATATTTTTGTCAAGAATATTTTGCACAAAAAAACGCCTTACAGGCAAATCGATTATATCATATTTTAAGAAAAAATATCAAGTTTTAAAAAAAGACCGAAAACCTTATCAAAAAAAGAGCATTAAAAGCCGAAAAACATAGAAGATTCAAAATCGAGCAGGGCAAATTTAATCGCCCTCTCACACCATCGTGCGTGCCGTTCGGCATACGGCGGTTCAATTCAAAATTAAATATGTCCTACCTTTTGGTAATAATCCGAAATACTGATTAAGCCTCGCTTAGTCAGTATTTCAGATCACCGACAAAGGCAAAGCCGGCGGTGCGGATTTATTCTAAATCATATCGGAGGTGCTCTATGAGTAATTTTTTCTTAACAGCAGTGAGATTTTAACATTGGCATTGCTAAACAATAAACAATTTCATTTTAACCAAGAAGAAATGGCATCTGCCATTCGTCCGTTAGCTCTTTACGCACCTGTATAGCCTGTAACCGCTGATAAAAGCAGCTATGACTGTCTTTGATTATCATATGTTGTTATTATGTGTCCTTACGAAGTATTTTCAGATATTCTTCATAAGAATAAATTTTTGTTTTTCCTATCTTATCGGAACAAACAAGAATGTCGTTATCTATCAACAAGCTCACAGTCCTTGACACAGTATTGTATGCCATATTCAAGGCTTGTGCCGTCTTACTGATTTCAATGATAGGATTTTCCTCAAGATAGGTCATAAGCTTCAATGCCGATGTTTTTGCTTTGCCGAAAGAATTTATGCTTTGTGCTGTTCTGTCGTGCAGCTCTATCAGCTTATCAATGGTATCTATTGCATCCGTTGCCGCTTCGGAAAGTGCCAGCAGAAAAAATTTAATCCATTGTTCGTAATTTCCGTTTCTTCTCACTTCCGTCATACGGTCATAATACTCAATTCTGTTCTTTTTCAGAAAATAGGACAGATAGAGTGCAGGTGTTGACAAGACTTGCTTTTCCATTAGATAAAGTGTAATTAAAAGTCTGCCGACTCTGCCGTTACCGTCCAAAAACGGATGTATTGTTTCAAACTGATAATGAATGAGTGCGGCACATATAAGCGGATCCAAATCGTTGTCGCTGTTGATAAATTTTTCAAGGTCGCTCATAGCAGTTTTCATATCTTCCACATTCGGCGGAATATACCGTGCATTTTGAAGCGTACTGCCGCTGCCGCCTATCCAATTTTGCGAAGAACGCAGTTCACCCGGACTTTTTTTGCTGCCTCTGACATCTGACAGTAATACAGCGTGTGTTTCCTTGATAAATCGTGTGCAAAGCGGCAATGATTTTAATCTTTCTACGGCAAACTCCGTAGCCTTAATATAGTTTATGACATCCGAAACATCTCTGTTTGCATTTTCTGTAATAAGCGGATTTAATACATCGTCCAAGGTACATTGCGTACCCTCAATTTGTGATGATAAAAGTGCTTCCTTTCTTACATACATAGATACAAACAGATTAACATTCGGTATTCGCTTTGCAATACTTTCTATTGTTGCTATCCCTCTATTTGCCTTTACCAAACATTCTACCATTTCATTATCCTGCTCTATGGCCGGTATCGGCGGAAGCGGATTTGGCTTAAATGATTTATATGCCATTTTGCCCGACAGATTTGCAGCAAATTCTCCGGCTCTGTTTTTCATATAAGATTCACCTCGCACAAGTTGAAATTTCTATGCTTATTATACCATTTATATTTCCACTTGTCAAGTTATGTGGAAATATATAAATGATTTTTATTGTCATAATTTCAACTTGTGCATATTCTGATGATTTTATGCGTTCTAATCAGCGTAAAATTTCCACTTACATTATCATATCCAAAATATCCTTCGCAAATGTAATGATAACGCCGCCGAAGAATGTCAAAAAGCCGTTTGCTCTCTGCGATGCGTCGTGCGATTTTAAGGATAAACCTATCTGCACAACACCGAAGCCGAGCAGTATAAAGCCGATTGCCTTAATTGCGGAAAATATAAAGTCCGACAGGCTGTTTATGGTTGAAAGCGGGTCTGCGGCAAATACTGTGCCTGTGAGTGCGGTCATAGTGATTGCCATTACCGTAAACACGTGCTTTTTTAGAATGTTTTAATCGGCACAAAACCGCATAAACACAAGTGTTTTGAGCTTTTTTGTGGGCAGTGGGCAAGCATTTTTATCAAAATTCTTCATTTGCCCACCATTTGTCCACAAACGATGAAAATAGATATAAATACAAAAAAACACGATTAGTTACAATCAGCTAATCGTGTTTCGTGTTCAGACCTTAGAAATGCAGTATTCAAGCAGCTTTCAAGGTGCATTTAATCGTATCTGTTCGTATCTTGGATTAACCAAAATATCTCTTTAAAAGACCTTCAAAGCCTTTACCGTGCCTTGCCTCGTCCTTTGCCATTTCGTGAACGGTATCATGGATTGCATCATAGTTAAGCTCTTTTGCAAGCTTTGCAAGTTCGAATTTTCCCGCCGTTGCGCCTGCCTCTGCCTCGGCTCTCATTTTAAGGTTCGTCTTTGTGCAGGGAACAACAACTTCGCCCAAAAGCTCCGCAAACTTGGCTGCGTGTTCCGCCTCTTCCAATGCGGCTCTCATATAAAACTCGCCAACCTCGGGATAACCCTCGCGGATTGCCTGACGGCTCATAGCGATGTACATACCAACCTCTGTGCATTCACCCTCAAAGTTTGCCTTTAAACCCTCATACACTCTCTCGTCAACCTTATCTTTTGCGCCTACACCTATAACGTGTTCGCATACAAAGTTAAGTTCGCCCTCTTCCATTACAGTAAACTTACTTCCCGGAACACCGCACTGAGGACATTTCTCCGGCGGATTTTCTCCTTCATAAACATAGCCGCATACGGGACATACATACTTTTTCATAATAATTACCTCCAAAATATTGCGGTTTCAACCGCTTTTATAATAAATTTAATTTTTTTCATTTGTTGTTTTATCATTACTTTTCTTACACTTATCGCAAATGCCGAAGAACATTATATCATGCCCGTCAACCTCGCCCCTGTACAGCGCGTCGGCTCTCTCGTCAAGCGATTTATCATAGTCGATAAATATATCCCCGACTGCACCGCATGACTTGCACGTTATATGATAATGCGGTGTAACCCTTGCGTCATATCTTTCACAGGTATCCTCTGACACAAGTTTAATTATTGCGCCCTCTTCGGTCAGTTTTGAAAGGTTTCGGTAAACTGTTCCCAAACTTATATTCGGAATCTCTCGCCGAACCATTTCATAAACATAATTCGCAGTCGGATGTGTATCCGTTTCGCCAAGCACTCTTAGAATACATTCGCGTTGCTTGCTGTACCTTGTGTTATTTTGGTTTTTCATATTTAGTCTCCAAGTAGTAATAGTAATGATTACTATTTAATTATAGCATAAAATTTTATTTTGTCAAGTACTTTTTTAAAATTTTTTAAAAATTTTTATTTCTTTTAATTAATTTGTTCATTGCTTTAACTTTTTATATTTTCCCGATGTACCGCCGACCGCTTTTTTGAACCGTTAAAACAGCCGTGGTTCGGTAATGCGACGATAATCAAAATCACGGCACCGGAAAAACCAATCCGCAAAACACCCCGACAGGCACTTTCCTGTCGGGGTGTTATCTTAAACATTAAACTCAATTTAAAAAATCAGCAAAAATCCTCTATCTTCCACTCGTCATACCATTCGATAATCGGAGTATTCGCCTCAAAACGTATAGGCAGCCATACATATCTTGCTTTTGAAGTATCGCGTGTATCGGGACGGTTGAATTTTGCCGCACGTTCGATATACTCATCTTCTTCCATTATAACAGGGTGCGTTCCGTCACCGTACAGCCCTGCCGAAATACCGAGATAGTCAAGCTCGGGCGGCACATCGATGAGCCATCTGTCGGCGATTGCTATATACAAATCATCCGCTTTTGGGTATTTAAATACCGCAGAAATCTGGCTGAAACACGAATTTGCCGCTTTCGCACCGCGATGCGGATTTTCAAGCTTTGTCATCGGAAGATGAAAACAATCAAACATATCCGTTTCGGTCGGATTCGGGAAGTATCCCGTTATTGCCGAGGTGAACAGATATTTTTTATTCTTCCTTTCAAAGAAAGCGGGCGCCTCTCTGACAAACGGCGGAACATTCGGCATATGTACCGAATAAAAACCTGTAACATCGAGATAATCATCGGTCAAATCGGCGCATATCATCTCACTGTGAATTCTGTCAAAGAATATGTACGCCTTGCCGTCCGACGGATTTTTAACCAAATCAAAATCGCCCGAATTCATACCGAGCGGATGAAAGGCACGGATTCGGGTATACGGTCCGAGAATATTATCCGCCGTAAGCACCACCATTTGTTGGTTATTTATCGCCTCTTTATTCATAACCTTTATCCACATAACAAATTTTGAAGTTCTGTCATTATATATTATATGGGGTCTGTCCATATACTGGGTATAGTGCAGGGGGTCTTTATCGTCCTCTGTTGTCGGCGGAACGATAATCCCCTCATACTTCCAGTTATACATATCTTTGGACGAATAACAATTCACGCCCCAGTGCCATATACCGCTGCCCGGTTTTGATTTTTCTTTGTTTTCGCCATACCAATAAAAAGTATCATTAATATAGATTATGCCGCCGCCGTGTGCCTGTATCGGGTTTCCGTCCGTATCAAGCCATAATTCACCCGGGCGAATCGAATTGTATTTTGTATCTGCCATTTTTATTCCTCCTGATGCTTAATGAATATTTTTTCGTTTTCCTTAACAAAAGTCAATGTTTTTCTTTTGTTTATGCAAATCTTTTTCAAAATGATAACATATCTGTTCAAAAAAGTCAATACGATTATCAAAAATCATATTTTTGAATGAGTAAACAAATTATGAATAAATCGTATATTTGTAGGGGCGCCCCCATATCTGTATTTTGACGGCGAACATCCCATATGGCGTTTAAATTCGACCGAAAAATATCGGTAATCCGAAAACCCCGACATTTCGGCAACCTGCGGCAAGCTATAATACCCCGTTGCGATAAGTTCTGACGCATATTTAATTCTGAGCTTTGATATATATTTTTTCGGCGAAGTATTATATTCCGCCTTGAAAAGGCGCCGAAAATACGCCTCACTTATATGCGCGGTTTTTGCAAGATAAGCAACCGAAATATTCGGGTCGCTGAAATTATTCAGCATATATTCAACCGAATCGTTTATAAGCGGATTTCTTGTGATTGTCGGGCTGTTTTCGGCGTGCGCATCCGCTAAAATTTCGTACAGAACCGATGCGGCACGCATTTTATAAGACGGTTCTCGACCCTGCCATATTTCAAGAATTTTTTTGAAATTCTCGGCATAGCAAAGCGGCTCTTTGGGATAAAAATATTCAATATCCTTGTATTCGTACCCAAAACACGAAAAGTGTATGACAATCATCCTATCATATTCGGCCCTTCTCATATAAGGCGTATTTGCCGGAACATAAGCGAGCGAACTATCCGTCAGATGATACGAATATCCGCGTTTATCTTTATCCGAAAAATATTCGATTTCCGTATTGGCTTTAAACCGAAAAGACAACGCGTGATAATTTCTGTCGGCGTTATACGTCATAGCCTTTCCGTAATTCAGCTCCATAACGTCAAGTATCATAAACCCGATGTTTTCTTGTTCAAAAAACATACATTTTCACCTCATTTATTAAGAATTATATCATATTTGTATCGATTTTTCAACATTTTGTTTCGATTTTGGTATATCTTTTTTTATCTGTAGGGTATATAATATACTCAAATTAAGCTTTGATAAAAACCCAAAGCAAAAACGGAGGTTATATTTATGAACAGACGAGATACCGCTTTGCGCTATTTTGACGAAAACCGCGATTTTATGGAATCGTATGTCAATGCGCAGATTGAACAGAACAGAAAGGGCACGGTCAAAGTTTCGGTCAAGGACAAGGACGGCAATCCCGTTTCGGGCGCAAAAATCAAGATTAAGCAAAAAAATCACGAATTCCGTTACGGCGCGAACATTTTTATGCTTGACGAGCTTGAAACCGATGAAAAAAACAAAATTTATCGCGATGAATTCGCAAAAACTTTTAACTTGGCAACAATCCCGTTCTATTGGGATGCGTTTGAACCCGAAGAAGGAAAGCCGCGGTTTGCCGCCGACAGCGAAAAGATTTATCGCCGTCCGCCCTCGGATTTATGCGTGAATTATTGTCTTGAAAAGGGTATTGAGCCGAAATGCCACTGTTTGAACTATGACAGCTTTATTCCCGATTGGCTTAAAGACGCAGATGTTGACACCCACAAAAGAGCGTTGGAAAAACGTTTCAGAGAGCTTGCCGAACATTACGCCGATATTATTCCGTCATGGGAAGTAACAAACGAAACGTTTTATACACCGGCGTGCCATAACACCAAATTCTATAAAGAGGACGATTTTGTTGAATGGAGTTTTCGTATGGCAGACAGATACTTCCCGAAAAATCGGTTAATAATTAACGATTTTACCGTATTTGAAGGTGATTATGTAGAAAACCGCAGCAGATATTATATGCAAATTGAGCGTCTTTTAAGAAACGGCATCGCCCATCTCGATTCGGTCGGAATCCAGTTCCACAGCTTTTTCCCTCAGGAACGCGAGGGAGAAATGGCAAAGACGAGATACAATCCCGTATATCTGTATGAGGTATTCAATACATATGCCAAACTCGGCAAGAAATTACAGATAACCGAAATGACAATTCCCGCGTATTCGAATTCGGACGAGGATGAGGCTGTTCAGGCTGAATTGATTGAGAATGTCTACAAGGTATTCTTCAGTCACCCGTCAATGGAGGCCGCAATATACTGGAACATGGTTGACGGATATGCGGCGTTTGCACCGCAGGGAGATATGCAAAGCGGCGAGAACAAATTTTATGGCGGCGTAAGACGTTTTGACCTTTCGGAAAAGCCTGCGTCAAAGGTTTTAAAGAACCTATTCCAAAACGTATGGCACACCGAAACGGAAAGCGCAACCGATGACGGCGGCGTTGCAAAGCTCCGCGGATTCTACGGCGAATATGACGCCGAAATCATCTGCAACGGTATGACAAAGACCCTGACAATACCCATTTCATCAAAGAGAAATAACGAATTTGAGGTTATTGTTTAAACAGCCCGAACAAGAATACACCCGTGGTTGAACATCTTTGCCACGGGTGTATTTTGATATATTTATAAGGGATTTGGCGGCTGACATATAACGAACCGTCCGCAAAACGAGATGTGTTATGCGCCGAATATTGCGGATAAACGTAATTACCGGTGCAGCTTTCACCGCCGCCTCTGCTCGGTTTCTGCATTCTGTGATATGCCCGACTGATAGCTCCCCGGTTTTTTACCCGTTATGCGAAAGAATGCTTTATAAAAATTCGATGAGCTGTTAAAACCGCACTGCATTGCGATATTAAGCTTTGTATCGTTTGTTGTCTTTAAAAGTCCGATTGCCTTTTCCACACGTTTTATGGTTATATACTCCCACGGTGAAATACCGTTCATCTTTTTGAATATACTTGAAAAATATGAGGGGCTGAGCGCCGCGCGTTCCGCAATTTCGTCAAGCGTCAAAGGCTTGTCGAGGTTCTCGTTAATAAACACAAGAGCCTCTTCCATAAGCGGAACGGCGTTTGACACGCTTTCGTATTCAACATTGTCATCCGTATATCCGAAATCCCGAACAAGCGCAATAAGGCTGTCGCATAACAGGTGCTTTGCAACGGCGCGATACCCCGAACGCTTTTCGCGCAACTCGTCTTCCAGCCTTATAATATTATCGCGGATAACTCGGGTTGACGGGTTTGTCCGCTCGATTCGGTTTTCAAAGGCTTTACCGCGCGCAAACAAAATTTTCATTGCGGTAAAATCATCGGGGTCATTCCAGAGAACACGCGGCTGAAAATGCAGATTCAAAAGTTCAAATTCCGAATTTATATTTGTTATACAATGTGATTCGTCACCGCTGAACAAAAACACATCACCGCTTTTGAATTCATATTCACGATTCTTGACCGAATATGTTCCGCTCCCCGACAAGAATGTCGAAAGCTCGCATTCGGCATGGTGGTGTTCTCGATACTCACGCCTGCCTGCGCGAACGGTTGAAAAAAATGACTTTATAAGAGCCTCGCCGTTTTGACCGACAAGTGTGTTTTCGTTGTATTTCATAGCCGCCCCTTCTTCCTCAATCGTAAAATAGTGGACAAATTTCAAAATATAGTGAATGAAATCCGATACGGTTTATGTTATAGTATAGCTAAAGTATAAAACAGATACATATAATTGTCAAGTAAAAAAAGTTCAAAATAATCTAATTTTCGAACATTTAAAAGGATTTTATATGTATTCATCTAAATTAATAAGGGGGACTGTTAAATGAACAGTACATCAACCAAAGAAATAATAGCGGGAAACATTAATACCTGCTCGTCACCATCGGAACTTAAAATAACGGACATCCGCGTTGCGAATATCAACGGCGCGCCAAAGCATTGTCCGCTGATAAAGGTTTATACAAACCAAGGCATTGTCGGATACGGCGAGGTCAGAGACGCGTCGAGCGCAACATACGCCTTGATGCTTAAATCAAGACTTGTCGGCGAAAACCCATGCAATGTCGATAAGATTTTCAGACGTATAAAACAATTCGGCGGTCATTCAAGACAGGGCGGCGGCGTTTCGGGTCTTGAAATCGCAATGTGGGATTTGGCCGGAAAGGCATGGGGCGTTCCGCTTTGGCAAATGCTCGGCGGAAAGTTCCGCGATAAAGTCAGAATGTATTGTGACACCGATGTTGACGGCAAGCATACCGGAACGGATATGGGTCACGCCTTAAAAGCAAGAATGGAACAAGGCTTTACATTCTTAAAAATGGATTTGGGTATAGAGCTTATGCTCGATGAACCGGGTTGTCTTAATGCGCCGATTGGATTTTTGGAGAATATTAAAAAATATTCGATGAAGGCGATAAATCACCAGAGCGGCTCAATCGATATGGATATGATGCTCGGAAAGAATTACGAGGTATTCACCATACCTCACCACGCAACGGGTATTCATCTGACGCAAAAGGGTATGGACTATCTCGAGGACTATGTTAAACAGGTCAGAGATGTAATAGGTTATGAGGTTCCTCTTGCAATCGACCATTTCGGACACATATGTATCGAGGATTGCATTATGTTTGCAAAACGTCTCGAGAAATATAACATTGCGTGGATTGAGGATATTGCACCCTGGCATTATACAAAGCACTTTGAAAAAATTTCTCACGCGGTCAATGTTCCGATTTGTACGGGCGAAGATATATACCTTGCCGAGAATTTTGAACCGCTTATGCAAAACGGCGGCGTTTCGGTTGTACACCCCGATATATTAACGGTCGGCGGCGCACTTGAGATGAAAAAGCTCGGCAATATGTGCGATAAATACGGTGTTGCGATGGCGATACATATGGCGGAAAGCCCCATTGCTTGTATGGCGGCAATTCATGCTGCGGCGGCTGTTCAAAACATTCTCGCGGTTGAATTCCATTCGGTTGATATTCCTTGGTGGAATGACCTCGCAATCGGCATTGATAATCCTCTGTTCAAAGACGGATTTGTGGACGTTCCGAACAAGCCCGGTCTCGGCATCGACAGTCTCAACGAAGAGCTTATCGCCGAACATATGCACGACAAATACCCCGGAATTTGGGAGCCGACAACCGAGTGGGATAACGAATGGGCAAATGATAGGGAATGGAGCTAATATATTTAAGGTGATTGACTATGAATAATTTTAATTTTGAAACATTATTCGGTGTCGAGGGCAAAACCGCCCTTGTCACCGGTTCATCACAGGGAATGGGCAAAGAGATTGCCAAGATACTTGCCGATTGCGGCGCAACGGTATGGGCGCACGGGTCAAGGATGTCGGAAAAGCTGACCGCGGCGGCGGAATATATCGGAACGGACAAAATCGCAACAGCCGACCTGACGGACAAGTCCGCGGCGGACACTCTCTATGCACAGACGGGTGCGGTCGATATTCTTATATTGAACGCATCGATACAGTACAAAAGGCAATGGGACGAGTATTCCGATGGCGAAGTGTATAATCAGATTCAATGCAACCTCACATCATCGTATTATATGATGAAAAAATACACCCCCGATATGAAAAATAAAAAATGGGGACGCATCATCACATTGGGCAGTGTGAATCAGTATAACAACCACCCCGAATTATCGCTTTACGGCGCGACAAAGGCAGCACAGATGAAACTCGTTCAAAGCACGGCAAAGGCTCTTGCACCATACGGAATAACCGTCAACAACATCGCCCCGGGTGCGATAAGCACACCGAGAAACGCACAGGCACTTTCAGATCCCGAGTTTAATCAAAAGGTTACAGACTCAATCCCTATGGGATATATCGGTGATCCAAAGGATATGAACGGTGCGGTTCTTATGCTTTGCGGCAATGCCGGAAGTTATATAACGGGCAGCGAAACGGTCATTGACGGCGGTATGAGATTATAAAGCTAAAACGCGATATTGAAAACGAAATTGAAATTGAAATGTAAAATACATAGGAGGATACAACCATGAATTTTAATGACAGAGATGAAATAATAGCACTGACACCGCAATGGAAAGGCGAACGCCTGCCCGACGGCAGACCGAAAGTTGAGGATAAATACTTAAAGGCATTGAAAAATCTGACCCTTGAAGAAGTATGGAAACCGATTTTTGTCAAAGGTTACGAAAGCCAGTTTGAGGGCAGATTGCGCACCCTGCACAATGACGGAAGAAAACTTATCGGCAGGGCGGTAACGGCAACATATTGCCCCTATCGCCCCGACCTCGATGAGGTTGTCAAGGATATAGGACGCAGCGAGGGCAGAACGGGTACATATAATCAATGGGTAATAGACAATCTCATGGAGGGAGACGTTCCCGTTATCGATATGTATGATAAAATCTATAAGGGAACATTTCTCGGCGGAAACCTCACGACCGCACTCAAGAACAAAACCAAGAACGAGAACGGCGGCGCGGTTATCTGGGGCGGAATCAGAGACACCGAACAGATGAACAAGGTTGAGAACACTCAAGTTTATTACCGCGGAATCGACCCGACACCTATTCGCGATTTCATAATGACGGCATACAACACACCGACCAGAATAGGCAATGCAATATGCCTTCCGGGTGACGTTGTATTCGGCGCGGGCGGCGGCGTTCTGTTTATACCGAGTCATCTTGTCGCCGAGGTTGTCGGCGGCGCGGCAAAGACACAGGTCAAAGACCTTTTCGGCTTTGAGATGATTGCACAAAACAAATTCACCACGGCACAGATAGACAAAAACACATGGACAAAAGAAATGCTTGACCTGCTTTTGGAATTTATTAAAAATGATGATAGAGCGGCTGAGTATCGCGGACTTGACTGGACGGAAGAATACGACCTTGCAATCAACGGCGACCCGAACGATACACAATCGGCACTTTAACAAAATCAAATCTATAAATAAAGAAAGGTATACCAATTATGAAAAACAACAGTATAATCTATCAGATTTTCCCGAGAACAGCCACAAAAGACGGCACGATAAAGGCGGCAACAAAGCTGCTTGACCACATCGCGGATTTGGATGTTGACATTGTATATTTGTCTCCTTTTTATGAAATGGACGATGACCCGCGCGAAGAATTCTGGAGCGACCGTCAAAAGGCAAGCGGTTTGGGCAACCCCAAAAACCCCTATCGAATGAATGACTATTTTAAACTTGACGAAGAATACGGAACGGACGAGGATTTAAAAGACTTTGTTTATGAGGCGCACAAACTCGGTCTTAAAGTTATGTTTGATTTGGTATACTTTCATTGCGGACCTCGAGCAAAACTCATCGACATCAACAAAGACTTTATCAAACGCCTTCCCGACGGAACGCCCGACAACGGAGATTGGCACTTTCCCAAGTTGAATTTCGATTGTCCCGAGCTTTGCGAATACCTTTGGGAAAATATGGAATATTGGGTTAAAAACTTTGACATTGACGGCTATCGCTGTGATGTCGGCGACCGCGTTCCGCTTGAATTTTGGCGTGAGGGTGTAAGGCGCGTTAAAGATATAAAACCCGATTTTATAATGCTTAACGAAGGCCGCAAAGACGAATGGATTGAAAGCGGAGTTTTTGACGCGAATTACTGTTATTGGGGTTTTGAACGGATATTTGATTTGGGCGAAAAGAATATAAACAAAAACCTAAAAGCCATCAAGCATATCAATAAACAGACGATGTGCTTTGAAAACCACGATACTGCATCCGATGAATACGAAAACAGATATGAACGCAAGTTCGGTAAAAACGTTTGTGACGCAATGCTGGTTGTCACCTTTACTTGCGGCTGTGTTCCGTTCATCTATAACGGTAACGAAATCGCGGACAGCTGTCGCCACAGCTTATGGAACAACCGTTTTTACGGCAAGAATCTTTGCGTTGACTGGTCAGAGGCACTCACCAAAGACGGAAAGAACCGAACCGCGCTTGTTAAGTCTCTGATAAAAATATATCACAATATTTCGGCGATAAACATCGGCGACATCAAGGTTTTGACCGAAAGCGCAGATTTTACCGCTTATAAAAAGACGCACGGCGACCGAGAAGTTTTGGTTATTGCAAATATGACAAAGGATATTCAGGCCGTCTCATTGAACGGCGAAAATTTGAGCGATTATCAAACATTATTATCGGCAAGAAACATCATTGATAATAACGTTGTTACGCTCTCTGACGGCGGATACCTTGTTTTGTATAAATAATTCAAGCCAAACAAAGTCATCTCTGCAGAGCTGGTTTGAAATCGTTTCAAAACAGCTCTGTATCCGCTGATTGCGGAGTTTCGGATACTGCGGAGAAAAAAGCGGGCAACCCTGATTCACATTGATATTATCGGGACTTTCACCGGTGACTTAGCAGGCGTTCTTGGATTTCAATCCTATCATCTAAAGTCATATGTTTGTTTTTGTTTTGTTAATCATTATCCGAGACCTAATTTTCTCAGACCAAATGCTACCGCATAATCCTTCTCAAAGTAAATTCTATTGCTGCATTTACTTTGAGAATTAACTAAAATTCAAAAAACACGAATTTTTTCGAAAAAAGCCTTGACAAGAGCGGCGCGCCTGTGTTATAATAATTAGGTCGTTTTAAATGCGGTCCGGTAGTTCAGTTGGTTAGAATGCCAGCCTGTCACGCTGGAGGTCGAGGGTTCGAGCCCCTTCCGCGTCGCCATTTGCCTTGGTAGCTCAGTCGGTAGAGCAGGAGACTGAAAATCTCCGTGTCGGTGGTTCGATTCCGCCCCAAGGCACCATTATGCGGTAGTAGCTCAGTGGTAGAGTGCCACCTTGCCAAGGTGGATGTCGCGAGTCCGAATCTCGTCTACCGCTCCA
>ERZ857775.918-NODE-918-length-39055-cov-15.883615_pt1 | contig 39055 bp, 37 predicted proteins | sample MGYA00519698_ERZ857775 | MGnify/ENA primary metagenome ERZ857775 (study PRJEB31778, sample SAMEA3449363) | human gut metagenome | biome: human gut; feature: human-associated habitat; material: faeces | place: United Kingdom | collected 2010/2012 ...
TATTTAATATTCAATTTTTAAGGTACACATACTTTACAATGATATATCCTAACAAGCCCTTATATTTACTGAGTTTATGAGGATATATTTATTATTTAACTTACTATACATTAACTACTAAAGATAACATATCTTAATCCCCCTTCATTTGTTGTCTCTTTTCTGTCCATAAAATTTTATCTAATTTCCCCTTCTCCATTTTTATGCGGAGTTGTTCCTTAAACTCATTATATACATCCAAAAAACAATTATATAAATGATTACCTTCTACTGTATTAAACTCATAATCGTCCCTGTCAACTAATTCAAATAGTTTATCCTTCCGTTTTTCTGGTGCGGGATGATCCAAATCATGAATCTCTGTATTATACAATATTTTGTCCGTATAATAATATAAGTTAAAAAAATCCATATATATCATTGGTGCTAAATATGTATATTCCTCAAGAATAGCATTAGATTCTCTACCCTCCATTATAATTTTTAAAACAATATTATATGCAACCATATCAGCAGCATATTCTTCTTCCTTAGTGCGTTCTTTGGAGTATTTTTTACCAATAGCAAAATACGCATGGGCCATTTCATGTGCCAGACTAAATACCACAATTGTCCAATAACAGTCCTCAGCAAGCTGAAGTATCTGAATATCGCCTTTTATTGTTTCCATCAATGCTTGATTCGCTTCAAACTCCTGCATCTCTCCAAATATACAAACATCATTCATTAAGAATAATAAATATATAAAACAATCCCCATATATATCTAAATTATTAAAATTCTTAGACCACTTAAACGTTGCCAACAGGAATCCCATTACCGTCGATTCAAACAATTCATCAATATGTATAAATACTGGATTTATTTTATCATTATAAATATAACTATTAATTGTATTTTGATAAATATTACTTAATTCAATGTCATTACCAGTATAACCATATTCTTTTGCAAACTGCTTTTTAACTATATCAAACATTGTTTGCAAATTATATCTTGTCATATTCTCTTTTAGCTGTTCTTCAGTAAAATATGTAGGAAAATATTTAAGTATCGTTTTTATACCACTCTCTTCGTCCTTAAAAGTTTCCCCAGAGAATTCAAATTTTTCATGCTCGTCCGGTGGGACCATAAATTTTTCTAAAAAAGGAAGTTTCTCGCTCCTTTTTCCCATTATTACCAATCCTCCTACGCAACAACTGTTACCCTTATTTATAATAGTAAGTTTTTCAAGTAACTACACACTTTCCAAATAATAATATTATCCAGCATGCAGGACATTTTAATCCCACATGCTGTTTCTTTATTATACATTACTAAATGTTTTTTACTATATACAAACACAAAAGATATTTTACATTACGTTCTGTTGATCACATCCCACATATTAACTTGCTCATTTACCCATCTGTTCCACTATCCTCTCATGAATATTAGTATTATAAAGCTTATAAAGCCCAGTATCCTTACTAATCTGATTATCAAATGGAATTACAACATTACCACATTTCAAAAGTCCCATAAAGCAGTTTTAAAGACATCTCTTTGAGGGGACATTAAATACCTACGATCGTCTTATCATTTACGAAATACAACATATACTATTCCATTATATCCCGAAATTTTTTCATCTACTTTTTATTTCAAAAATACCCATTACAAGTAGAATGCCATTAAATTTTCCTGTATTATTTGTATCTAATAAACACAAAGGAGAATAATTATGAATACCTCTCAACCAATCATTACTCTATATTTAGAGTACTGTAAAACACAAAAATGTTTAGATTCCAAAACTTTGAAAGCATATAAAATTGATCTAAATCAGTTTTATAATAGTATTGCTATTTGTGATATTAATAATATTTCAACCGAGATATTAGAAAATTATATTGGCGAACTTCATCGGAAATACAAACCAAAGACAGTAAAAAGAAAAATTGCATCCATAAAAGCCTTCTTCCATTATCTTGAATACAAGGACCTGATTGAAAAAAATCCTTTTAATAAACTTCATGTAAGATTTCGCGAACCTGTTATATTACCTAAGACAATTCCTCTTAATATTGTAGAAAAACTTTTGTCTACTATTTATAATCAAAAGAATTCTGCCAAAACTAATTACCAAAAAAGGAATTCTTTAAGAGATGTAGCCGTCATTGAACTGCTATTTGCAACAGGCATGAGAATATCTGAACTTTGCACATTAAGAACGAATGATATCAATTTATATAATGGTAACATACTTATATATGGTAAGGGAAGTAAAGAGCGAATGATTCAAATTGGAAACATCTCTGTTATTAATATTTTGATTGAATATAAAAACGAATTTTGCCGGGAGATAGAAAACTGCAATCATTTTTTTGCCAATCAGTCAGGAAAGCCTTTAACTGATCAGGCAGTACGCAGAATGCTCAATAAATATACAACCCTTGCAGCTATTGATATGCACATTACTCCGCATTTATTTAGGCACACATTTGCCACCAGTCTTTTAGAAGCTGATGTAGATATACGATACATACAACAAATGCTTGGACATAGTTCAATAAATATAACTGAAATTTACACCCACGTTGCAACAGACAAGCAAAAAAACATCTTAACTACCAAACATCCTCGAAATAATTTCAACTTTTAGTAGTAGCGAAGCGAAGCATATTTTTCATATTGTATGCCTTGCTTCGCTTTATTTATGTTATCCCTGTTGCATTTCAGTTATTAGTAACCCTATGTTACTTCCAACTGAATTCTCTAAACTATTTATATCCTCACAGAATTGTTTCTCATTACAAACAGCTACATCTATATTTCTAACAAGCTCATCCGCTTTGTATGAACTCTTTTTGTATCCCTTATACAATTTGCATAACTCATATTCGGTATATCTTCTTTTTGCCGATACTTTAGGATTAGCAAGCAATTTATCATTATCCAAATTGAACACTTCGTCAAAATGCAATAAAAGCCAGAACTCAAAGTTGGGATTTGTAACAAAAAATTTAAACCCAAATTTCTTACATTCGTCTAAAACATATTGATATTGATCATTTTCAGGTCTAGATATAAAGCTATTTCTATCCCTATCAACTATCAAACATATTTCATCAAAATCTTGATCATATGTTAAATCACCATTCTTTATAATTTCAGAAATATCCGCTACAATATTAAATACTTCATATTCCTCTGCTAAATAACCAAGTAACATTTTACTGGTTTCCTGAATATTATCTACCACATCGTCCAATTCTTTCCCCAACTTATTTCCACATATATTTGTCATAGTCTGCCATATATTTTTTGCCATCAATTTGCTTGTCGTTATGGCTTTTGATTCGAGCAAATAATCCATGATTCGATTTAATAGTGACTCATATGACACATATTGCTCTTGACTTTCTCTCAAGTTTAATATCAACCTATCCAATATCTTTTTAGGGTTGCTCCAGCCTTCTTCACTGTAGCTTCTTATTAATGGTATTAACTGTATCAAAGGATTTATTCTAATATCATCACGCATAGATTGAACCGCATCAAAATATATTGCCTCCGTGTCCGATCCCTCATATACAAGAAAATATTTTTTTACCGCCTCATCAGATTTTAAAACCTTTGCTCGTTCTGCAAATATTCTGCGCTCTCTCATGCATTACATCCTTTCATCTATAGGAAACACCGTGCTAAAAACAGGAACACCACCATATCTTCCCTCAAGATAAGCCTTATCAATTTTCTTATCAAATCTCTCGTTATATTCTTCCAATGAATATATGTCACTTTCACCAGACTTTCTCTTATTAACAAACCAAACTTCATCTCGTCTTAACAGATCAAAATCCAACAGTCTTGATTCATGGGTGGTTACTATCAATTGAATGTCTCTATTTGCTGCCAATTGCAAAAATGTTTCTACAAACTTGTATGTCAAACTCGGATGTAAACATCTGTCTAATTCGTCTATTACATATGTTTTTTTATCACCTGCAAGTAAAACTTCTAATAAATCAAGTATTCTAATTGTTCCATCAGACTCCTCAGATATATTGAATAGAACATTTTCCTTTCCATGAGAAAACTGTATAGTTCTGCACTGAGTATTCCCGTCACTATCTATATTTAAGATAAAAAAATATTTATTGGATCTCATCACCATTGCATATTCTTTTATTTTCTTGTTATTTCTTATCTCTGCAGTTTTAGACTCAATATCAGAAATTATTTTTTCTCGTAAACTCCTTGGTATGCTTCCTAATACCTTCTCCAGTGAAACATCAACTATTTTAAAACCAGTAATCCCAGTTCCAAATGCAGATATTATCCTACAAACCTCACCAACATTTTCAGTTTTTTCCATATATGAATAATCTGAAATAGGCTGATTTGGATAATTGATATCTAATCCTTGGTAAATCCATTCATATATGTCTTGCAAAATCTTTGCGTTGCTATACTGTTGATACAATGTCTTTTTATTTTTGTTCATAGTTGACAGTAATAATATGCTGTCATCTTCCTGAATATCTTCTGCATATACTCTCAACTTATCAATTAGACCATTTTCCTGAAGATCTCCACCAAATTCGAATTTTCCACTAGTAATATCTCTAGAAAATAGCACCTTTTCCTTATCATCACCTATAAGCTCTACTAACCATTCAGAAATAAATTTGCTTTGGTTCAAAATCACTTCAAATCCATATGAATAATATTTGTCATTTAACATTATTTCTAATTCAAAGTAGCTTTCTTTTGTCTTATTTGTTTCATCCAATTTACAATACATATCTGTATGGCCCTGAGGAAGGCCTCTCACTACAACCTCTCTCATAAATTTAAGAGCCTTTATCAAATTTGATTTTCCAGATGCATTTGCCCCATAAATTGCAGCAAACTTTAACAACTTTATCTTTCCATTATCGTATATATGTGATTTTTTATTTCTAACCTTTCCTGCAATCATGGAAAATTCTTCTGACATTCCGCCCTCTCTTTCATCAAATGATAAAAAGTTCTTTACATTAAACCTAATCAGCATAACAGCACCTCCTTTATGGGTATATTAGGTGATTTTTTCTCTCTTGTCAATACATTATATATTTTATTGCTACTTATTATATTTTTATTCGTGTTTTTTTCACTAATTTCGTTTATTTTCTACTTTGCACGACCTATTATTTATTTATTTTTAAAGTTAAATCCTCATATTACTCATTGATACTGCTGTTTTACATAAACACCAAAAATCATCTATTTTTTAACGGATAATAGGTAATTATCAGTTATCAAAATTTATTTGTAATATATGAATCATGAGAAAACAGGAGAGGGCATGAAAGATAAGGTTTTTATTTGTTTCGCAGCAGAAGATAGATATGAAATTGTTGAACCCATAGTTTATCATTTGAAAAATTATGGAATACCAGTGTGGTATGATAGATATACACTGTTAATGGGAGACAATAGAGTCCAGAAAAATTTATATGATGGTGCACAGACGTGCAAATATGCAATTATAATTGTAAGTAAAAATACGCAATTATCTAAATGTGCAATGGAAGAAATATCTATAGTAAGGGAAAATAATAAAGAACATAAAGTGACAGTTTTCCCAATACTATACGATATTTCTCCAGATAATTTAACAGGTGAGCTTATCTGGATAAAAAAACTTATTTTCAAAGAATGCAACAAAAATTCTGGAACATATGAAATTTGCAATCACATAGCTTGTAAAATCACAGATGATATTTTATCAAATTACAAATATACAAGTATGATTAGCATAATTACACAGTTAGGCAATAAAATCCCTTCATATACATATAACATACTACATGATTATTGCGAGATTGATACAAATAATCTTAATAGTAGGGTAACTATTCTTTATTGTGCATATATTACTGTAAAAGACAACATAATCGATACTAATAACAACTTATTTATACTTGTATCAAAAATATTTACAAGGTTATTTAATGAAACAAAGCTCAATCTACCTATTGATTATCGTGAATTATGGCTGTTAGAAAATTCTATTTGTATTTTAATAAATATGTATTGCTTATTGGATACTATCTAATATTTGCACAACACATTTTGATATAACATCTGTTGGTTGATTATAAGTTAATATATCAATATATTTTTCTAAGTATGGATACGAAGTTATGTTATTTTTTACTTCTTCCCAAATTTTCTCAGACATATAATCAGGATACAATATTGGTATTATGATCTTATGATGCTCTACAGCAATTTGAAATTCCTGCCATACACCACTTATTTTATTTTCTGAACCATTATGCATTTCACCAAATACAAATAATGCAGAACCACATTGTGAGATTACTTTTTCTCGTTTATTTTTCTTATCAATCTCAGCTTTATCATCATTCCCTACAAACGGAGTTACAATCATGTGTTTTTCTGTGTTTTTAATACCCTGTTTTGCAAGATATTCGTTCGCATATCCAATTAAATGTGTACCAAATCTTCGGCCTATTCCATTTACAATTCTGTAATCATTTTCTAAAAGATATGTTGACATATTTTTTGATAAATCATGCGAAAACCTTGTTATATTTTCTTCAAATGAACGAAATGCTCCTGAAATAAATATCTTTTTCTTCCTAATGCGGTCATTAAGCTCCATTAAAACCTTAGGTATATCATTATATTCATCAACTAATAGAACTCTAATATGATATCTACGTTCTATATCATCAATAAAATAATTAAAGTAAACATTATCAGAGTCTTTCTTCATGATAGCATAGTGATAAGAAGCAGAATCCCCCAAGTATCTTATAATCTCACTCATGCAATCTAAGACCAAATGATCAGCAAAACTGTATCCAATAAATAGAAATGTGCTTGATATTAACTCTCTTTTAAAAAACATCATCATTATACGATGCGTATCATTATAATTTTCATAATCATCTTGAGTTGCAACTATACCATCTAGATTGGAAATATCTCCATTCATTTTGAATATATTTATTCTTTTATTTATATCTACATTTGAGAAATCAGAATCACGAAAAATCTTGTTTGTTAAAATTCCTTTTTCATGATAATTACTTTCTATAGAATTGTCAAAATTAGTAGTCCATACATTTGTAAAGCCAGTTTGAGTTAACTCTTTTAGTAGAGGACTTTGATATTTATTTCTATTTATCTTTTCATTAATTCTTTTTCGTAATTCTGCGGGGCCAAAATAATTTGAATAATACTGTGCAAGCCTATAATAATCCGTTGCTGCATCTATAGGTGTTTCAAGCTCTTTTGCAAGTGGACTAAACAAGTCTGCCCATGTTGGATAGCCTGCATCACACGATCCTCCCGCTCCTAAAAACAAGGATATTCGTTCATCTAAGGCATGCTGAGAAAATTGCTTTAAAAACTGTTGCTTTTCTATAGGCATATATATTCTCCTTTAATAATACAAACGATCTATTGATTAATTTTCCAATTGATAATTACCTATTATCATTCATTTATTTTACCACAATATTTGTTAATTATATATAGTGAAAATTTAGTTCTATATCTTACCCGTACTCAAAATAAAATTTAATATATCAAACTCATTGCTTTTATCTAATTTTTCATTTTATCAGTAGTTATAATTGTACATCATTATTTAATTTTCTTAAAAATCATAAAATAAATTTCTAACTACATATTTCTCCTATTATTATCAAATGCATATCTTACTATTTTTTTAATAAAAGAAATATTATATTTTCTTATATCATAAATATCAAATTCTATTTTGGGAATGACTTTAAATAATACCGACATACTACATATCAATTCCCTATCCATTTTACTTATATCATTTACAATATCGTTAATATCATTACATAATTGCATATATGGTCTAAAATTTCCATACTCCCATTCTTTTTCGACATTTTCAAAATATGTAGAAAAACTTTTAATTCTAAAATCTTTTTTCAGCTGTTTGGCATATTCAAAGTAAGTTTTGTCAATGGGTTTATTTCCAATAACATAGTGTGATAAAAGTGGTACTTTAATTTCTATAGATTCTTTTCCTACTGAACCATTAAATTCCTTTAATTTATGTTGTGTTGTCTTATCTACATATCTCATTATTTCAGATTTATCAACCCTTGTATTTGAAATTGTTCCAATAATATTGTCGTATTTGTAATAATCTGTATCTATGAAAAATTCACATCTTTCTTTACATGGCAAATAATCACATCCTATACTGTCAGCCAAAATATCATATTCTATTGCTCTCATTGCTATATTTTTGCTATATTCCTTTTTATATTTTTCAGAGTAAATTTGATTTGCAACGTTTTCTATTTTTTTATCTTCACTACAGGGTATTAAATATTCTTCAACTTTTTGTTCTTGTGTCAATATTTTCCAAAATGTTGATTTTTCATTGTTCGGATAATACACTTTGTCCCACAAAATAATTGCCTCTATTATCTTATGAAACCCTGAACTATAAATCATATTTTTTCCTAAAGTTGCAATATCCTCAATAACCCAATTATCTATCATTACACTTTTCATATATAATCCCCCATAATATCAATAATAACCATTACTATCCTTAGATTAAAATAAAATCCATACTAGCTATAGCATCATTTTATCATTTAGTTTTATATTTTTCATTTAGCTCCTTGTTTATTTGGTCGAGTTTCAACATACGGCTGATTTTTTGACACAAATTCATCTACTTGTAAAAATGATCTGCCTAGCTCATTAAGACTTAATACCATCATATATTCAGCAACTTCTCCTGCTCGGTCTATATATCTCACCGGGTCAAGTGTTGCTCGAAATTCTTCAAACGAATCTCCTACAACCAACCAATCCCCTGACTCTTTATCATACCAACAATGCAAATCTCTCCAAAGGGCAATATCATCCTCTTCAAAGAATTCCTCATCGGCTTTAAAGTTAGCCCATGGAAATAAACGAGGAAAAACTTCAGTGTATGGTGTAAAAGAAAACCAATATGGATATGAATACTTTTGAACTTCTTTACCATCATCAACTATTATCTCTGTATCCCCCCTTCCACTACTCTTATTTACCCACTCTTCAGAATGTAATTTTACTGTTCCTCCATCCTGAATAATTTTCATAAAATTTTTTTGAGAGAGTAGAAAATTATAGTTAATTACATGTTCTGGAAGGTTAGTAAATAAAAGTAATTTCTTATTTGAAGTATCATTCAAAAAAACCTGATCCAGAGGGACTCTAACAAAATAACCTTTTCCCTCCCCATTATTAGTTTTTTCAATAGTGTCTTTCGTTAACTTTTGCCATATACATACATTATCATCAGGATTATACAAAACCAATATGCAAGGTAGTGAATTCATTATCCAATAATTGTACTGTCTATCATTTATCTTTCGAAAAATAATACAATTGTCATTTTTCTCTTCAAACCAACTTCTACCAGACTTTATTTGTAGTGCAAGAAGCTGTTTAGGTTTCCCAGATGAATCTACATATTCCATATGAGCATCAATACCTACATCATCAATAGGCTGCTCCCTAAACATCCAATGATTTCGTTCTGCAATTTCACCACAATGTGATATTCCTATTCTTTCCGTCCTATTTGCCACACACTCTCTCCTCTCTAAATGTTTTTCAAACGTTTGATTAACTGTCTGGCAAACGAAAGCGCTATCTCATCACAACTATATTTAGACGAATCTATTGCCTGGATATCTGCAACTGTCGGATATTTCTCCTTTAATTGCTCTACAGAAATATTATGTAAAATAGGCAAAATTAATTTCTGTCCATTTCTATTTTGACGATTCAAGAACTCGCCAAGTTCTCTCTCGGTCCATTCTCTATCAAAGAAATTTTCTGAAATCACAATAATTGCAAATTCAGCTTTCTTAGTTCCATTAAGGATTCTGTCCTTCCAATTATCTCCCCATTCAAGTTCTTCTTTGTCATAAAATATTTTAACCCCCAACTTTTTTAGAGACTTATATAGTTCCTCTATCAAATTCTCTTTATCCTTATTAGCATGAGATATAAAAACATCATATTCTGGCAACGAATTTGCTTGATACCTTGGCACCTCCACCGTCGATATACCATTCTTTTTATCTGTATAATCCTTGTCGCTATATATGCTTTCTAACGCAGCTACTAATTGATCATATTTTCTCTGAAGTAGCCATGTATCTATTTTCGAAGATAATACATGATCCTTCAAATATTTATTAAAAAATATTTCAACATCATTCATCCATATTTCATGTTGCTTTTTTATATCATAAAAATTACTATTTATTGCTTCATACGATTCTTTATAAGATGTATCTGTGCCATTCTTTTTTGTTCTTTCTATTAATGTTTTAAGTTCTTCTTCAAAAGCCATCCCTTGTTTCCCCTCTTTCTGTGTCACATACTATATAATCCTAACCACTTTTAATTAAAAAATACACATTGATTATACCATTTTTCAACCTTACCCGCAATTCATACTGCAACATCGTGCGATTTGCCCACTAAAAAACACCCCACAGCCACCGAAGCAGCCATGAGGTGCAAATCAATCTATCAATCCTATCTAGTCAGCTACACCATAAGAAGCATTTCCATCACACACAGGCACATCGCCATTGTTATATATCCTTCCTTTGTCACAAGCTGTCTGCCCTTGTATCCACTTACTTGAAGCTCCACATGGTTCTTCTTAAAGAAGAATATGCACAGTACGATAAAGCCAATGACACCGACAATAAACGCTCCTATCAGGAACCATCCCGGTATCATAATCATGCCCGCATAAGACACCGCTACGTTGATTACATTGAATATCAGGTGCATCGCCATGGAATATACCATATTACCAGTTGCAATCCTTATAAGGGCAAATACACAGCCATAGAAGAATCCGTAAAGGACAGAACCAAGTGAGAAATGAAGCAGGGCGAAAAACAGACTGCTTATGAACACAGCAGCTTTCGTATCTACATTCATATATGCCCCAAGTATCAACCCACGGAATACATACTCCTCCACAACCGCCGGCACGATAGCAAATGCTATCATGGCAAGCCATATCGGATATTTTGTTATATCCTCCGAGCTATCCGCACCAGCCGAGGACAGGAAAGCTGCAAGTGCTGAAAGCACCAGTGCAATCGGTATGCCGCATACTGAGATACCGACACTCTGCAGGAGTGTTTTCACCTTTGGTCGTTCAAACGGAATCCGAAACTCCGCTTCTCTGCTTCTTGCCATGAATACAGCAAATAGCATCGTCATAAAATATATCGCCATCTGTGCCCCAAGTGTTCCGAAGAACATCACTGTCATTATTCCTACTACCTCAAATATGATACAGAACAGGGAACTCGTGTCTGCCATCCTGATCAGTCTATACTCACTTGATTTCTTATCCATTGTTTTTTTCCTTTCTTCTACTCATTACCTATGTCACCATGCTTCCTGCCTGTTTCCCTACTGGGAGTTGTTTTTCCTTTTTCGCTTGCCACCTGTTTCTTATGACGGATCACATTTTCAAGGTTATCAGTCACATCATCACAAGTAATTCCACGGCTTTTGCAGAACATCTCTGCCTCTTTCTTATCAGGAAACTCTGCTATCGGCTTATGCCGCTCTATATCTCCGCTCGGATATTTAATATCTGCAAACAGATAATACTTCTCGCTGTCGTCACTTTTCTGCATGGAGAAATTCGCAAATTTTCCGGTCTTATGTTTTTCCGGTCGTTCCTTTTTGGTTTCGTCCTTTTCACGCTTTTCCTCTTTCTCCTGCTCCTTAGCTATATCGCCTACCATATCCCTTGATGGCTGCTCCATACTCTGAGCTTTCTCCGCAAGGTATCTCTCGACCTCCGGCAGATACGTTTCAAGCGTGCCGCTCTTATCCTTCGTGATCGGATTCATGTCGATATTTCTTCCACCGATTGATAAGCCTTCTTCATTCAGGATATTAAAGAGCGCATCTTCTTTCTCACTTCCGTAATACTCAATAACTACATCCACGTCGGAGTCTTCATGCTCCAACCCTCGGCACCTGCTTCCGACCAGAACAACATCAACTACCTGTGCATCTATACTAAAAGTATGCAACGCATCTTCTACATGACTTCTCACCATGGATTCGATACTCTCCGCATTACATCCGTCCAGTTCGTGAAACATCTCTCTCGTCTTTGCCCGAAATGCTTCCACCACATCCTGCTGTGCTTTTGATACCTCATGCACTTTCTCCGGCTGTTTCCTCGTTGCAACAGTGGTCATGGTTCGTATGCCCTGTTCCTCATTTCTGTCCCGAATATTCTCGCCAAATGCATTTGCATTGAAATCATCGCAGACATCATACCGCCGGATGGTCGTGCCATGCTCCCGTATCTCGGATACAAAAAGAGCAGCCGGGAATAAATCTTCCTGACTGCTTTTCTCGATAAGCTCTTTTGTAAGCTCCGGTATATGATTGTCAAATACAATGAAATCTCTGCTTGTTATGTACTCTTTCAATATGTACTCTCTCCGCATAGTATTTACCAATGTGACTTCCAGTCCGGAAAGTTCGATATTGCATGGAAGAAAAGATACTCCCTCCTCATGTACAATAACCCCTTCCCTCTTTCCATAATCTTCTTCATTGATTACTTTACCCATGATCGTTGAGAGTGTCACATCAAGCTCATCCGGCTCTTCCACACCAAGACTTGAAGAAAGGGAGCCCTGACTATCCGCATCTATAAGCAGTACCTTCTTGCCTTCTCTTACCTAACCTATACCTAAGTTTACAGTTGTCGTAGTCTTTGCCACGCCCCCTTTTGATTCACGATTGCTATTACCTTACACATACCGTTGTACCTCCATTTCTATCGAATCACCATGCCACTTCCTACATAGTGGCATTTTTCTTCTACCTGCATAACGTTACTTGGTTTCTTACCAGAATCCTTTTTCTTTCTTGATACTTCTGCATACACACGTTTATATTTATCTGTTCCAACATTATCGAAAAACGTCGAAACATTATTTACTTCAAATCGTTTATCTCTCTGAAGTAAACGTACAAACCAACGTATGTCACTTTTTGTCCCTTGAAGCCTTATCTTCAACATATTGACACCTCCTTGAATAGAAAAATAAAAGGCAGGGATTATTCAATATTTGTAATTAAATATCCCTGCCAAATTGGCTATTTTATTCACTTTTATTCATCAAAGAATATTGTGTCTCTCGTGTCGACTCTATAGCCGACAACGACATGAATTCTGTCCACTATCTGCTTTTTATTCCTTTTCACATCGGTTCTGCCGAAATTGAAAAAGCTGCAAAAGTGCGTAAATTCAAGGATTTTCACGAATCTGTACGACGTAGTCCTATTATAGACTCCACATGCGGAATCGTTTTTCACCGCTTTAACAGTACGCGGACCCGCATAGTTACTGAGTTTTTACACTCTTTGACAGGTTGCTAATATCTGCAATCATAAGGTTAAGACATGGCGTACAGACCGTTTGACTTTGTAAACGTGTGGCGGGTACGCCGATATTTTGTAACACTTTTATAATACTAAATTATTCTAAATACTGCTACCAAATTTGGTAATATATCAGTACGCCGATTTGTTTTGGGCATTTTTGCGAATGGCATTAACACCCTTTCAATGTTCACTTTTATTGAAACCTATATTTTCCTTTTCCATGTCCTGTTACAGGTACGATTACCTCACTATCAACCAACAGTTTTATCAGCTCGGATGCTCTTGTTGATTTTAACCCGGTAATATCTTCTACAATCGTTCTGCCGAAATATTCTTCTTTTCCACATTTTGAAAACAGTTCAAAAGTGTGATTTATTGTTTTTTCTGAAATCATATCCGAAAAAGCAAGTAATTTATTTCGAATGTTCGCTTTTTGACTTTCAATGTCCGCTTCCGTATTCCCAATGTCCGCTTTTGCACTTTCAAAATCCGTTTCTTTAAACCTTCCACTAATGTGCATCGAACGATTATGAAGTTCATTCTTTTCATCCAACAGTAAATTTCTTAAAAACAATTCCAAATACTCAGTTGTCTCATGAACACCATTTTTCAAATCGTTATAATTGGCCCTAACAAGTGCATTTCTAAAATACCAAGCATTTTCCGCAAAAATATCATTGGTTACGTCAAATCCCAGCGTTCTAAGATACTTAATAAAAAATACTGCTGTAGTTCGTGTGTTTCCCTCGCCGAATACATGTATCTGCCATAATCTTGATACAAAGAGTGCCAAGTGATGAATAATATCTTCCATACTCAGGTTTTTATAGCTAAACTTCTTTTCCTCTGCAAAATCATAGTCCAGAGTTGCTCGAAGTTCTGATGCACTTCCATAAAGAACCGTTGCTCCATTCAGCACCCATTCTTTTTTTGTGATATTATAATCTCTCAGTTTTCCGGCGTGTCCATAAATCCCAGCAAACAACTTTTTATGAATAGAGATATACTCATTCGGAGTAAAACTAAATGCTTTCTCCGATAAGATTTTTGCTATTCTAACAGCAACTTTGTCGGCCTCTTCCGTACGGTCTTCTGTATCTGCTTTTGGATTTTCTTCATAATACGTATTGAGAAGTTCCTGTGCTTCATCGATTGAAATGTCGCCTTCAATATTTTTTATTGCAGTATCAATCAAATACTTGGAAGGCTTTAATCCATCCACTGCCTGAAGCCCTATAGCTGTGTGCCAGGCATAACCCTTGTCTCTTTTGCCTGGTTCTGTTTGTTTTATATACTCTTTAAAAGGATCTTTATTCATCAAATTTCCTCCATTCATTTTTACCAATACCAGTTCTTTCTGATACTGTCTTGCAAAGATTTTTCCTTTTCTTCTGCACTTTTTTCATGCTGACGTTTTCCCAGATATTCATCCTCAGTCGCTATAGACGGATCATACCAGTCAGCTTTCTTCCGGGCCCATTCAATCCACGCTGGAGTAATATCTTCATTTCCACTATCTATCATAGCCTGAATATATTCTCTTATTTCCTTTGCAATTCTATAGTCTTCAGCTTTGTTTACAAGTTCTTTTACAAGACGAATTTCTTGTTCTTTTCTTTGTCTATTTTCTTCTCTGCGTCTCGCTTCTTCAACTCTCTTACGTTCTGCCTCTTCACGTGCTTCTCGTACAATTCTATTCTCTTCTGCTTTCTCATACAGGGTAACCAAAATATCACCCAGTCTGTCTTCTAATTTTTCAGAATCGTTATCTCTAATGTAGCTTCGCTCCCCAAACACAATACGAAGTTTACCATTATATACCTTGTCATATTTTCTAATTTGCGGTTTTGAAGCCCATCTATGATTTTTGATATCATCATTATACTTTACGAGCTCCTGTGCCTCTTGCTTAGTCATTTCATGCTTTACTTGGTCTTGACTCTCAACCATACGAAATCTAACAATATCATCTCTAATTTTCACAGACAAATCACTATTAATACTTCCACCTAAAGATTCAATTGATTTGAATACGGTATGTATTATATACTTCAATTTCTTTGCTCATACCTTACTCCATCATTGCTATCTTTCTATATTTTCCAAACTTACTCAATATATTATCTGTCCTTTACAAACCTTCTTATTTTAATTACTTCTCTTTAATGTATTTCCCAGACTTAATTCTCTTATCCACCGGTTTCTCAGCATCTTTCGGTATCGCCCAAGAATGCCCAAATTTCATTACTTCCGGCACCATTCCCTCGTTACAAATTGTCTGCACTCTCCTCACTGAAAGATTCCATTTTTCTGCTGCTTCTTTGATTGTCATATACTCCATATTATTCACTCCATCGAATCATACAAAAATAACAATTATACCCTAATGATATTATAAGCGTTGAAACGCCGAATATCAACCACAATTTACATAACATTTCAGCGCACAACCCAATACCTTCCCGCGTACTTCCTCCAACAAAAATACCTTTCAGCGTACAGTCTCCAAACCTCGCCAAAAGGTATTTATTTTTAACACCCTATTCTATTTTCCATTTACATACACATAATTTTCAGCCTTATTTTGTTGATATGTTTTCTCTAAAATCGCCATCAAACCCGCTTAAACTGGGCATTTCTTCGACAGCAAGCAGACAGTTTCAACATGCCCCGTATTCACAAACTGATCCACCGCACATGCCTTTTTCACATAATATCCATGCTCCTGCAAGGTCACAAGATCTCTTGCGAGAGAAGTTGGTTTACAGCTGATATAGACGATCTCGTCTACACCGTAGTTGATGATCTTAAGGAGCGCCTTTGGATTGATGCCATCTCTCGGTGGATCGAGGATGATAAGATCCGGTTTTTCCTCGATGGTGTCGATGACCTTTAAGACATCGCCTGCGATGAATTCGCAGTTATCAAGTCCGTTGCTCTTTGCATTTTCTCTTGCGGCTTCGACTGCTTCTTCCACGATCTCTACGCCGATAACCTTGGAGGCAACCGGTGATAACATCTGGGCGATCGTTCCGGTTCCGCTGTATAAGTCGAAGATCAGCTTGTCCTTGGTATCTCCGGCATATTCACGGGCTTTGCTGTACAGTCGTTCCGCGCTCTTTGTATTTGTCTGGAAAAATGAGAATGGTGAGATCTGGAAATGCAGCCCCAGCACCTCTTCCTCGATATAATCTCTTCCGTATAACAGCGTTACCTTCTCCGGCACAACAGCATCCGCCAGAGAATCATTTGCCGTATGGAGAATACCAATAATCGTTCCGTCAAGCGGAAGTGCCAGAAGCCCTTCTACATATGCATTCAGATCCAGATTCTCTAATCCGTCCGTGCTGGTTACAAGATTTACCAGAAGTCCGCCATTTGTCTTGGACTGGCGAAGCACCAGATGACGAAGCAGTCCTACATGCTGCATTTTCTTATGATAAGACAGTCCATTCGCCCTTGCGAATTCCATCGTATAAGAAACGATCCTGTTATAATCTTCGCTTACGATCACGCAGTTGCAGACAGGAACGATGTCGTACATGCTGTTCTTCTTATGAAGTCCTAGTACCAGCGGACCATCCTTATATTCGTCGCCAAATGAATACTCCATCTTATTCCGGTATGCAGTTGTAACTGGCGAGCCGATGATGCCCTCCCAGTCATATGGATGTGTCTCTGAATCGATCACGCCGTCTAACAGCTTCTTCACCTGTCCTGCCTTTAACTCCAACTGATGCTCATAGCTCATGGTCTGGTATGCACAGCCGCCGCAAATGCCAAACTGTGGACATGGTGGTACTGCATCTTCGATCTCGGAGCGTTCCAGCACATCCAACAGACGTGCCTCTGCCTTATCCTTCCGCACCTTGGATACCATACAGGACACCTTTTGTCCGGGCAGCGCTCCCTTCACGATCACTTTTTTACCATCCAGTTCAAAGCTTCCCTTATTTGGGAAATCATAGTCTTTTATAACACCTTCTATAATCTCTCGTTTCTTCACAGCCGACCTCTTTCTTGTCTCTAATAATCTCTACTCCTCCCGGTCGCCCCACATATCTTCAAATATGCTGCGAGTCCGGCGTTTCGGTTTCAGTTCATTTTCCGCAAAAAATGGTGTTCCATGCTGGTCAAATTCCAGCAGCATGTATTTGCCATTCATGCCATCACGCGGATATGCCAGACTGCCCGGATTTACGATATAAGCTCCGCCATATCGTTCCAGATTCTGGACATGCGTGTGTCCATACATCACAATATCGTAACCATCATATTTGATCAACTCCTGTAAGCGGTCCGTTCCATAATGGACACTGTACCGGTGTCCGTGCGTGATAAATACCTTATACCGGCCGATCATGAATTCCTCCTGCATCGGAAGATCAGAAGTCCAGTCGTTATTCCCGGCAACCATGTGTATCGGACAGGTTACGTTATCATAAATATATTCTTCATCTCCGCAGACATCCCCCAGATGGATAAACATATCGATGTCACCCACCGTATCTAAGACATCCCGGATCGTATTGGTTCTTCCATGTGTATCACTAATTATCAGTATTCTCATTTATAACTTCCTTTATCAAACGAAGTGCGTTTCCTCTATGGCTGATCGTATTCTTTTCTTCCGGTGACAGCTCTGCTGTGGACTTGCCATACTCCGGCAGGAAGAAGATAGGATCATATCCAAATCCATTCTCGCCGCGTTCTTCATATCCAATGATTCCTTCGATCGTGCCACGTCTGGTAATGGTCTTTCCATCCGGGAATGCAGCCGCGATCACACATACGAATCTTGCAGTACGCTTCTCATCCGGAACACCGGCAAGCTTGTCAATGATCGCTTTATTCTTGATCCGGTATGAGGTGTCTTCTCCCATAAATCTTGCAGAGTAGATTCCAGGTGCTTTATCGAGATAGTCTACCTCCAGACCGGAATCGTCCGCAAGCACCAGACAATTTGTCATCTTACGGATCGCCTCTGCCTTGATGATGGCATTTTCTTCAAATGTTTTTCCATCTTCTACGATGTCAGCCTGAATTCCGGCTTCCTTCATCGACAGGATCTCATATCCACAATCCGCAAGGATCATGCGGATCTCTTTCATCTTATTCTCATTACCCGTAGCAAAAATCAATTTCTTCATCTTGTCTTCTCCTTTTCTTTCTGTACTCCACCTGCCATATCTGACAAGGCACAGCAGATGATACTGTTATGCAGCAAGCCTGTCCGAATGTCGGTCCTTAGTAAGCTGCCTTATGCAGCGAACTTAGTACCGCTACATGAGGATAGAGTGAGAACGCCTTGCGAAATAACATGTATCTCTGCTATACCTTGTCAGATATCGCCGTATGTTCTCAATCCCCCACATCCGTGAAGGCTTTGAGGCAGACATTACAGTCATTCTCCTGCTCTGCACTCGACCACTTCGTGCCATACAGGCTGATATAGCCCTCGCCATCCGTGATATCGAAGTTCGCCGTTTTCTCATCATTATTATATTCGATTGCGATTGGCATCGTGGAATCCTGTGTGTTCACATGCACAACCACCGCAAATTTCCGATCATCCGGAAGCGGTACTGCCTCATTTAGATTGATCGTATAATAACCCTCGTACTGCATTTCACCGGATGCCACCTTTGTCCGCTGCTGCAAGTCGGATACATCGGTAAAATCCGTCACAACATACACATCATATGTCGTTTTCGGGCCTGTCGCATAAAAAGATACTGCCTTTAATGTCTCGTTCTTTCCAGCCGTATAGACATTTGCAAAATAGGCCTCCGGCCTGTCGTCAAATCCCATCGTTCCGACCTCGCCCATCAGATCTGACTGATAGATCTTGTCGTAGTTGTCACTATTTCCAAGCTTCGTATATACTACGCTGTTCATACCGATATTGGTATCATAATAAGAGATATAAAAAAATCCCTCGTCACCAAAATCCTGCCCCCAGCTATTCTTGCAGATAAATGCGCCGTCTCCCGCCGGTTCTGTATTAAAATATTCCTTCGGATAGTTGTCATCCCATCCAACGATCACCACGTCATGATTCGGCGTCTGATCTCCATCATAATAATAGGAACTGCGGTTTCTGTTATAGTAATAAGAACTACTCGTTGCATTCTTCATATCACAGTAAATAACCGTTTCCACACCGCCATATTTGTATACGGATGATTTGATCGCCTCGTAATTCTTGTCCTTCAGGATGATGGCTTCTTCCAGATGCTTTACCGCCGACAATCCATTTACCGTCTGGTTATCTCCGTACGGATCATCCTCCTCAAGTACCGGTCCCTGCCATGCCGCAAGATAGGCTATACTCATATAATATTCGCCACCGTCAAACGGGCTGACATTAAAGCTGTTATTCATTGCCATATGATCAACAGAAAATACCAGATTTTCAGCCGGACGGATCGTACTTTCCAGTGCCGCAAGTGATGCAAATGCCCAGCAGGTTCCATAGATACCCTGATCTCTGACAAGAGATACACGATCATGTTCTCTCATATCATATGCTGCCGGAAGCTTTTCTTCCTCGGCAATCTTTTTTAACACCACGGCATTTGTCTCCAGATTGATATTACAACTGTAGTTTAATGCCTCGCAAATCTCATTCACCGGCACATAGATGATATCATCCTTTTTCTCTGGCTTGTCGATTGCCTGTATTGCATTTCCATTGATATTTACCACATCCGAATCACCATAGACCTTTACCAGACTGTCTCCTTTGGAAAATGTGATCGTCCCATTTTCATATGCATTCACATGGCAATCCAGTTTATCGGTAAATGTCGCGATAGGGAGCATCAGCTGCAAATGGTCACTGAAATACGGCTGATACTCCGCTTCTGTGATCCTGCTGTCATTTATATATAATATAATGCCCTTTCCATTTGCATTCGTCACAATCTCTTTCAACATAGTTTCTGCGGCAACACCCGCTTCTTCCGTCTTCTCAATGCTTATATCCGGATGTCTCAGAAAACCCAGATACAGAAATACCCCCAGAATAACAACCGCTGCCACGATCAAATACTTTTTCAACTCTGTCTCACTTTCTCTTTGGCGGCTTCGGTCCCATGAACTGATAGAAATATGATTTGATCATACCATTGTAGATCTTACGATTCTTATCCGCCTTTCTTCCTATATATTTCTCCGCCTCACTGTATGACGTGATCAGGAACATCGACCAGTCATCCAGTCGTCTGAAGCTTTCCCCGATCGTCTTATATAATTCAGGAAGATCCTCCCGATCCTCGAGACGTTCACCATATGGCGGATTCGTAATGATAAAGCCATATTTTTTCGGATGCCTGAGATCCTTTACATCTCTCTGTTGGAAATGGATATGTTCATCCACTCCCGCTGCCCTCGCATTCTCCATCGCACACTTTACCATCTCATTATCCAGATCATATCCCTGAATATTCATCTTCACATCATTGTCGATCATATCATTTGCTTCATCGATCGCATTGTACCACATCTTCTTGTCGCCGACCTTCGCCCACTCAGAAGCCAGAAAGTCTCTGTCAATTCCCGGTGCGATCCTTGCTCCGATCATAGCTGCCTCGATCGGAAATGTTCCGCTTCCACAGAATGGGTCAACCAGTACACGATCCTTATTCCATGGTGTAAGCATGATCAGTGCCGACGCCAGAGTTTCCGATATCGGTGCTTTGCCAACCAGTTTCCTATAGCCACGCTTATGAAGGGATATTCCTGATGTATCAAGTCCTATCGTAACAATATCCTTAAATATAAATACACGAACCGGATATTCTGCTCCATCTTCCGTGAACCATGATACATGGTAGGTCTGTTTCAAACGTTCTACCATAGCTTTCTTCACGATAGACTGGATATCAGATGGGCTGAACAGTGCGCTCTTATTTGATGTAGCCTTGGATACCCAGAATTTTGCATCACGAGTCAGATACCGCTCCCATGGAATACTCTTGGTTCCTTCAAATAATTCATCAAATGTTACAGCCTTAAAGCTTCCGCACTTGATCATGATACGTTCAGCTGTACGAATAAACATATTTGCTCTTGCAACCGCATCTTCTTCTCCTGCAAATGTAATTCTTCCGTCTTCTACCTGAACGATCTCATATCCAAGATCCAGGATTTCTTTTTTCAATACTGACTCCAATCCAAAATGACATGGAGCGATCAATTCGATTCTGCTCATATGCTTCCTTTCAATCACAAGTGCCAGATTCAGACATTTCTGTCCAAATCCAGCACTATTATTTTCTGTCTGTTAATTTTCTTTCTTATTTTCTGCGCTTTCTTATAATAACCACGCATGCCATTCCAAGCGAAATGAGCATACCTGCAACTGCCGCCTTCATTGCAAATGCATCACCGGTTTTTACACCTGTTTTCTTCTGATCATTTTTGCCTTTATCATCGGTTGCTTCTGTCTCATCCTCCCGAAGAACCTCTGTTGTCTCATCCTCGGTATCCACATCTTCCGTTTCTTCCTCATCCGTCGCATCTTCTGTCGTGGTATCTTCACTGGAAGCTGTTTCTGTTGTAGTATTCTCCGTTGTAACACTTTCTGTAGTAGCACTCTCTGTTGTAGCACTCTCTGTTGTAAATGCTTCTGTTGTATTAGAAGCTGCCAGACCGACTGTTACCTTTGCGAACGGTGATGCATAATAGTTTGCGGACTCTTTATATCTTACAAAATAATCGCCTGCTGCCAGACCATTTACAACTGTTCCTGTTACAGCCGTCCATGTAGTCTGGTCTGTGGAATATTCCATTGTCGCTGCGGCGTTCGCAACAGATCCGTCTTTCTTTCCTGTTGCACTTTCATTAACTGCTGTCAGTCCTGTCGGTGCTGCCTGTGGTGCTTTCTCGATCGTATAATTCTTTACGATCTCTCCGTGATAGGTCTTGCTCTTTGCTGTTATCTTAACACTTGCTGTTCCGACATTGATATTATCTGAAAATATACAGGTATAATCCGTTCCTGCTATCAGCTTCTTGCCGTCATATGCCACCGTCACTGTTGGTTCCTTTGCTGTTCCATCATACACATACGAAGTCGGATCGATGGATACGGATACTTTCGCATCTGTCAGTCTGCGGTAACGAAGCTCTACACTTCTCGCCTTTGTGCCTGTTTCATCTAATATCGTATTATAGGAATTCGGCTGTCCATCCAATGTGTATCCGGCCGGAAGAAATTCCTCAATACCGCCCACAGCTTCATCTAATGAAAGCAACCCATAATTGCTTAGTCCGCTTGGCGAATTTGTAATCTTATAAACAGATGTCTGATCCATCTGCAGCTTTTCAAGCCACCATTCTGTAAATGTTGCACCATCATGTTGCTGTTCTATATTACTGTTTACCAGTTTAAGGCCACCCTTTGCATACCATCCAAGCTGCGTAAGATCTGCTCTCACATTTTCAAATGTTAATGTATGTTCATTCCCTGTCGCTGCATTCTTGATATAGCCACTATATTCTCCATTTTCTATCACAAGAGAACCCATAATCTCGAAATGAACAGCCTTTAATTTCTTTTTATTCAGATCAATCGTAAGATTCTTATTTCCCGCATCAATATATGCTGATGTACTCTCACAATTATATAGAAGCTTCAGTATATCACCGTTTCTGGCAGCCGCCGCTGCATCTTCCAGTTTAGAATAGGTTCCCTTTGCTGTTCCGCTTGCATCCTCTACCTCAATGCATTCTACCGGATCATTACAATCCACACAGGCTCCATCCTTCACCTGTGAATGTTCACATGCCGCCTGTGTCTCTGTCAGCCCATTTGCCCCTGCAAATGCTGCTATTGCGACAAGCCCTACCGCAACGATTGTTGCTAAAAATTTTTTTCTCATTTACCCTATATCCTTTCTTTTCTGAAATAAATACCCAGGGATATCTTATGCTATCCACCAAATTTCCCTGACCATATTATACATACTTCCCCCTGCCACCACAAGTAAATTAAATAAAAAATCCCGGACATGTACTTTTCTTAATATACTCCGTCATGTCCGGGATCTATTTATTCTGTTATTCTCATATTCAAACCACGTTTTCCTGTTTGCCATAATGGTTTGCCTCACCTCTGTCAGCGGTTTTTGGTCAATGCACCCTTATACTGTACAATTCCACCAACTGTATTGATCACTCTGTAACCTGCCTGTGTCAGTATTCTTGCCGCCAGTGCGCTGCTGCCTCCGTACTGACAATATGTGAGTAATACTTTATGTTTTGGAAGATTATAATTGCCACACTGAATCTCGGATAATGGCACATTAACAGCCATCGGTATATGCCCTCTCAGGAATTCTTCTTCTGTTCGAACATCCACGATCACCCCGCCATAACGAACTGCCTCCTGCATGATATCGCGAACGGGTATATTGTGAAATCTCATGCTTTCACCCCCTGATAAGCAAGCGATTTAACTTCTTACGAGCAAATAATTTTTGTGCTCATTATAGCTTATGCGATTTCCGTTAAAACGTTCGGCATATTCGGTCTATCTCATATTATAGTTATCTTCCTGTTCATTATATGATGAATACATCTGTCCATTATATGAATTCACACTGTATGGTGTTGTTGAATTTGGTGTCTGATCTGCTGCTGTGTCTGATCTACGATATGGATTTACTCCGGCATTTTGCGGATATGATGTGTTTCCGATATATCCGGTATTCTTTGGGTTCACTGTATTACCCGTATAATACTGATTCGACACATATGCATTATTTCCGGTATAACCCTGATTCTGCGGGTATGCGGTATTTCCCGGATAACCCTGATTCTGCGGATAGCCCATCGGATTTGCCTGTTGAGTCTGATAATAATAGCTTCTGCCTGGCCTGCGGTATTCGGTTCGATAGAATCCATAATCAGCTGTCTCAGGTCTGCCGTCAATTCTGTGATCATGATTGGAACATACCAGAATCAACACAACAGATATAATATATGCCCCTATCAGAATGACATAAATCCATCCTTCTGCAATTAAACCATAAGAAGCCGCCATGATCGCGTAATCATATGCCCCATGAATACATACCGGCACAAGATACGCCCATGCCATGTAACCGATCATTCCGCCTCTGTCACCGGCATATGCTTCTTCTCTCGCCTTTGCATATAATGCTCCCATCACAACACCGACCGTACAATGAAGGGGAATCGCTGTAAACGCCCTCATAATTCCGGTCAGTAGTCCACCCTGATATACATATAACACATTTTCCAGAATTGCAAATCCCAATGAAGAGCATACGGCATAAATCACGCCATCATAGCTATGCTGCATCTCCTTACTTTTCCATGTGATACATATCGTAACCAGATATTTACCTAATTCCTCGGCTATAGCTATAACAAAGAAACAGAAAATAAGCAGGCGAAGTCCCAAATCATCTGAATCACCCATGACAAATGCCTGACCTATAAACTCTACGATAGCTGCCGGAACAGTAGTTGCTGCACCGGTCGCCAAAAGCAGAATCATCAACTTAACCGGCGGTTTCTCTTTGCGATCCCTGTAATATATAAATCCAAGCAACAATAATGCCGGAAGTGCCGCTACGATAAAAAGCACTCGTATATTATTCATCTTATTCTCCCCATTTATCTTACTTTGTCTCTATATCATCTATAACCTCTTTGATCGACTCCAGCTTATCCGTATCATAGCCTTCTGTTGCTACCGAACTGTCATAGACTTGTGCAAAGTCAGCATTATACTCATCTTCGCTGACATCTTCTCCGTTCCAGTCATATGTGTAAATCGGCATCCCATTCTTATCAAATCTCAGCCCGGTTCCATCCTTCGCTCCATAATGCCCCTGTGCAACCAAGGTCAACTCTCCATCAACAATACTGTAAATATAGTCATAATAGGAATCCATCAGTCCATCCGAATTGCAAAGGAGATTCTTTCCTTCTATGTAAGTAAAGTACAAACGGTTCAATCCGTTTACATGAACGGAGCCATTTGAATAGTTTACAATACGGACACCGGATGCCTCCGACTTTCCTACTTCTACCAGCTCCGGTATATCATCATTGTCCAGGTAAATCAGCGTATACCCCTGCTGTCCCTCTGTATCTGACACATGTTCCAGATAATCAACATATGCAGTCTTCCAGTCATCACTTTTCTTTGATACCGAAGTTTCACCTTCTCCATCCAGCTCTGCTTCATCTGATTCTTCTTCAGATACAGTCTCGGTCTGTGTTTTATCGGAAGCAGGTCTGTCCGGTACTGCTTCTAATCTCTGTTTCCCAAATTCCGTCTTCTCTGTCGTTACTTCCTGTTCTTCTGTGGTCACATCTTCCGTGACATGCGCCGCTTCTGTCGTTCCATTGTTCATAGCTCCTGCTGACCCCTTCTCAGATGAGCAGCCGGTAAGCAATGTACCAAAAAGTGCCCCGAAGAACAGTAAAAATTTAATTTTTTTCATCTATAATACAGCCTTTCCAACCGGCAGTTTTCTTCCACTATTCCAGTCTGTAAATTCTCGGTAATATATGTTTTACACTGATAAAAATTATACCATTCAAACAGCAAACACGCTATACGCTAATTCCTTTTTTCTTCTAAATCGGAATTTATTTTTTACCGGAATTTATCTGCTATTTTCAACATTTCGCCTAATAAAGAGTCACAAGTGACTCTTTCGCACCTGCGCGGAATCGCGAAACAATTAACTACTTCTCCGCAAAGTGCGATAAAAAATATAGGAGACGCAAAACTTACGTCTCCCATACCATTTATTTATATTTTTTTTGAGGAAAAGATATGACAATAATTATTTTACATTGAAGGCTTTCATACCCGGATATACGGCTGAAGCACCAAGCTCTTCTTCGATTCTTAAGAGCTGGTTGTACTTAGCTACACGCTCAGATCTGGATGGTGCACCGGTCTTGATCTGGCAGGTATTTAAAGCAACTGCAAGATCTGCGATCGTTGTATCTGCTGTCTCACCTGATCTGTGAGATGAGATAGCTGTGTATCCGGCCTTGTGAGCCATCTTGATCGCTTCCAATGTCTCTGATACAGAACCGATCTGGTTTAATTTAATCAGGATACTGTTACCACAGCCAAGCTCGATACCCTTTGCAAGTCTCTCTGTATTTGTAACGAAAAGGTCGTCACCAACTAACTGTACTTTGTCGCCAAGTTCTGCTGTAAGCTTCTTCCAGCCTTCCCAGTCTTCTTCATCCAGACCATCTTCGATGGAGATGATCGGGTACTTCTCAACCAGTCTCTTCCAGTGAGCAATCAGCTCTTCTGATGTATATACTGTACCGGCCTTTGGCAGCTTGTACTCGCCAACCTTGCCTGTCTTCCACTCGGATGAAGCTGCATCCATAGCAATCTTGAAGTCCTTACCCGGTTCATATCCGGCTTTCTTTACTGCCTCGAGAATTGTCTCGATTGCTTCTTCATCAGATGCAAGTGCAGGTGCAAATCCACCTTCATCACCAACTGATGTAGCAAGTCCTCTTTCCTTTAAGATAGCCTGAAGTGCATGGAATACCTCTGCACACCATCTGAGACACTCTTTGAATGAAGGAGCACCAACCGGCATGATCATGAACTCCTGAACATCCAGACCGGATGATAATGCATGGCATCCGCCATTGATAATGTTCATCATAGGAACCGGAAGTCTGTTTCCGCTTACACCGCCTAAGAAACGATATAAAGGTACATCCAGTGAAATAGCTGCTGCTCTTGCTGCTGCGATTGATACAGCAAGGATTGCATTTGCACCCAGATTTGACTTGTCCTTTGTTCCGTCTGCCTTGATCATTGCCTGATCTACAGCATATGTATCAGATGCATCCATTCCAACTAATACGTCATTAATTTTTGTGTTGATATTTTCAACAGCTTTCTGAACGCCCTTACCGCCAAAACGATCCTTATCGCCATCACGAAGCTCTAATGCTTCAAACTCACCTGTTGATGCACCACTTGGAGCAGCTCCACGTCCGACAGTACCATCTGCAAGAATAACTTCTGCTTCTACTGTAGGATTTCCTCTTGAGTCAATAATCTCTCGTCCAATTACTTTTTCGATTTCTAAATAATTCATCATGCTTTGATCCTTCTTTCTGGTGACAGCTTCTGTCCCGGATCCGTCATTGCATCCGGGTGCATACCCTGTTTTCAGCAGTCAGGGATGCATACAGAATGGAGTCACACGATTTATTCACAAGATTTTTAGTTAGTTCATACTAACTTTTTATAAAAATACCATGCAGAAGCCTTTTCCGTCAACAAAAAATGGTCGAATTTATTGAGAATTTCTATCACATTTTTCGCTTGATTTTTACAAAAACACACCGTATAATGCAGCCATAAGTTAGATGTGCCTAACCGCTGTATGAACGGTTCTGAAACGACACATACTAATACTGTCGCATTTGATAATTTAATGTTACAGGAGTTTCAGATTATGTTTGAAGAATATTTGATCACACATTGTTCGCCTACATTGGCGTCCTTAAAACCTGCCAGCCTGTTTCTTTATCGTTTTTCTTCTGGAGAAGAATTATACGAAAGTGTGGCTGTCTGGGATGCACAATTTCAGAAAAAAGGGATCCGGATCACGATCCTGCGGGAAGATACCGAAACTGCTCTGATCTATGTCTACAGACCGGATACTATGGTTCGTGAATTATCAAGACCGGAGATCATCTCTTTTCTTGTAAGCACAGGATATCAGGCAGGAACGATCGATCAAATGCTTGAACAGCTTCGTAGTCGTCTTCATGGTTCGGAAGAATTTCCGCATGAGATCGGTGTCTTCCTTGGTTATCCGTTAAATGATGTTCTCGGATTTATCAAAAACCACGGAAGTAACTGCAAAGGCATGGGCGACTGGAAGGTATACGGAGATCTGGGTGAGGCCCAGAAAACATTTGCCAAATTTAAAAAATGCCGTGAGATCTATGCAAATCTCTGGCATCAGGGACGAACGATCTGGCAGTTGACGGTTGCCGCATAAGTATTTAGAAAATTGCATCCGCATAACAAAATAAGTATTTATGCAAACGACGTTCACATAACAAAAATGAATATAGGAGATTCCCGCAGGCATTTCCATACGGAGATCTCTAAATATAAAATACATGATTATAAGGAGGAACCTACTATGAGTAAGGTTGCAGTTGTATATTGGAGTGGCACAGGTAACACAGCATTAATGGCACAGGCTGTTGCAGAAGGTGCAAAGGCAAAAGGAGCAGAATGTGATCTTTTAACATCCGCAGAATTCACTGTAGATATGGTAGATAACTACGATGCGATTGCATTCGGATGCCCTGCTATGGGTGCCGAAGTCTTAGAAGAAAGCGAATTTGAGCCAATGTTCGCTGAATGTGAACCGGCATTAAACGGTAAGAAGATCGCCATCTTCGGTTCATATGGCTGGGGAAGCGGCGAATGGATGGATACATGGGAAGCTCAGTGTCAGGCTGACGGTGCTGTATTTGCAGCAGCTCCACTGATCTGCCATGAAACACCGGATGAAGCAGGTCTTGCTGATTGTACCGCACTTGGCGAAGCACTTGTTTAATAAATAATACACATCTCTAAACGCAACCAAAACACAGGAATCTGCCATGTGGCAGTCCTTCCGCTTGTACATTATCGTACAATCCCAAAAATGCTCTGGCAAACCACACCTCTGCCAGAGCATTTGTTATATTTATTATTCTATTTTTCTCTATATCGCTCCATGTTCCCGGAGAAGTTTCTCGACATCGGTTCCTTCTACCGCCTTTAAAAGCTCCTTCATTGCGATCTTCTCTTTCAGTCCAAGCTTCATATCCGTGATCTTTCTGCCATCGCGTATTGCTACGGTCGCATTTAACAGATCCCGTACATCATAGACACTGCCCCAGACCTCCGGCACACCACGGTCGATATTCAACAGGGTATATACTGCCTCCATACCGGTACGGATCGAATACTCGGTCGTAAATATCGTATCTCTTGCTGTCTCTGCAAACTGTCCGAGGAATGCAAAATTTACTGCTCCCTCCGGTACAACATCCGGGCGGTCACCTTTCTCACGCGGCATGAAAAATGCTGTAATATACGGCATCATAACCGGCACTGTGTTTGCGCTGTGCTCAGCAAGCTCCGGTATTTTTTCCTCCGGTACTCCGATATGGTAGAGCCACTCTTCACAGATCTCCTTACCGGTGCATTCCCGCATGGTCTTCTTTACATAATCACCCGGTTTATTCGAAAATAATCCATATACCCATACAAGCACCTGTCCCTTTGGCTGATTACGGAACTGCGGCTGACGATTGATCGTCCATGAAAGCAGCCATTCGGAATCTCTCGCAGTCACGATACCACCTGTAACTACCTTGCCGGAGAGTGGATCTCTCTTGCAGATTTTCTTAATATATGGAAGAATCTTTTCATCTAGTGTCGTTACCGTTGCACTCATCCAGTTCGACTGTTCCGGATCATAGCAGAATTTGTCCGGATGTCCGAAGGATGGATCCTGTGCAGCGATCTTCCTCCACATATCCCATCCGCCACCCTCACGGATCTCGGTCTTGAATTCAGCCGGTTTGTTCTGACTTCCGTATGAAGAATTCTCCACACAGCCGCCATTTGTGATAAATACCAGATCATTCTCGGTCAGATCGATCGCATCTGCTTCACCGTCACGGATAATATCAATCTTCTTTGCCAGCTTTCTTCCTGCTTCGATCTCGAATTCCACATTTATAACCTTGGTATTATAATGGAACACCACACCGAATGATTCCAGATATTTTACCATCGGAAGAATCATGGACTCATACTGGTTATATTTGGTAAAACGAAGTGCCGTGAAATCCGGCAGTCCTCCGACATGATGGATAAAACGCTTAATATAGAGCTTCATCTCAAGTGCAGAATGCCAGTTCTCAAATGCAAACATCGTCCGCCAGTACATCCAGAAATTAGAATTAAGCACTTCTTCATCAAAATACTCATCGATCCGTTTATTATATAATTCTTCATCCGGGGTAAAGAACAGCTTCATGATCTCCATTGCACCCTTATCGGACAATCCGAACTTCTTATCGGTATGTGCATCCTGCCCCCGATTCTCAGTTGCCCGACACAAAGAATAGTTTGGATCTGCCTTATTCAGCCAGTAATACTCATCCAGTACACTGACACCCTCTGTCTCGATGGACGGAATCGAACGGAACAGATCCCACATACACTCAAAATGGTTATCCATCTCACGTCCGCCACGCATAACATAGCCGATATCGCTGTACTGATAACCATCACATGCACCGCCCGGAATCGGGTCTTTCTCCAGAATGTGCACATGCGAGCCTTTCATCTGTCCATCTCTTACCAGAAAACAGGCTGCCGCCAATGCACCAAGTCCCGAACCTATAATATATGCCGATTTCTGATCCACACCCGCCGGCTTCTTTGGTCTGGCAAATGCTTCATAATTTCCACTTGCGTAATACATACGAATTACCTCCAATCTATACAGCCTGCCTGCAAACAGACCGGTTATCTCAAAAACTGTCTTTATTATAAGATTCCCCGTTTTTGCCCTCAATAAACAAAAAAAGTACCGTGATAAAAATATATTCACGGTACTTGTTCTGTCTAAAATTTTATCATTTCCCCTGTTTTGATGGGATAACCGGTCTGAAAAATAAGACACATTGTTTTTTCAATGTATCTGTCAGCTCTCTGTTTTTTTGTGAAAGGCATCCGTCCGAAATGCTTCCAGTGCTCTGGTAATATTATCATGCATCACCAGTCCCATCTTATCCACGATCACATGTGGATCCTGCTTCATGCCATTCTCAATCCATTCAAGCAACACACCGACAAAGGAGCATTTGTAAAAATCAGCAATGAACTTCTTATCTTCATCCCGCACCTGCATATTCTTCGCCTTATCTTCGATGACCTTGATCATCAGATCATACGTCAGACTGTACAGATATTTTTCTACCTGATCTCTGCTGATCGAATGATATGCATTCATCATAAATGTCTTATTCTCGCTCACCGCTTCAAAGATACGAAGGAAGCCTTCCTGCCAGGTATCATAGGTTTTATTCTCACCCAGTATCCTCGTTGCATCCTCCACACACACCCACTCTACCAGATCATAGATATCTTTAAAATGATAGTAAAATGTCATTCGGTTGATGCCGCAGTCTTCCGTGATATCCGTTATCGTTATCTTATCAAGCGGTTTCTTTGTAAGAAGCTTCTTCAGTGATGCTTCCAACGCACGTTTCGTTATCTGAGACATTTCCTTGTAACCTCCACGTCTATTGTTCATCAGAAAAAAGTTATCCTTACTATACCACACCCACCAGAATTTTGTAAAATTAAAAATAAACTAATGGCATGAGAAAAATAAACTAATGACATGAGAAAATTCTATACCTTTATTACGCAAGACGTTCTCATGCCATCATCTTATATTTTACACGCAAAATTCTGATCTGGATGCAGTATATCATACAAAAAAACGGCCGGCCAACTGTAACATACAGAGACCGGTCAAGCAAAAAAGCAATCTATATAATTCAGGATGTGAGAAAAGCCCTGCAGAAGGAACTGTTTCATATTGAAGCTTCTCTGTAAACTTCTGTTGACTTTCTTCGGATCGATTACTCATAATTGTTGATTTAAGACCAAACAACATTTCTGTCGTAAAACCTGCCAGACGATTCAATTCTTTGGATACCATATACATAGCTGCAACCGGCTGTTCGATCACATTTTCATTCATTTTCTTTCTCTCTTTCGTTCATCATTACTTTTTATAATATAAGTTTATCAATTAGAAAAAACGCCCGCTATCATACACAGGTAAAATCATCTGATGAATCTGTAAAGTTGTGTATAATTAATGTAAAATACTGTTCTTTTTATATGTCAACGTCACTATTGTAAAATACTTTTACAAATATTTACCAATCTCCAATTTCCATATTTCTTCCAGTCGTTCCAGCGAAAACGCTGCATTTGCCGGGCTTGTCGATGGCAGTTCGATCATTGGAAGAGCGATATGTTCTGCCTGATATTTTTTGTATAATCTGCCGGCAGTCTTACCATTTGTAAAAACTGCCCGGATCGGCGTATGTGCTACAATGCTTTTAATATCTGCAGGAACAACATTTCGGATACTGCTGTCACTGGAACCGATGATCTCACAAGCCCGGATCACATCATAGACCGCCACATGACCGGCAAGCAGCATCCGTTTTTTCTCTTCTATCGTCAAGGGTTCCGGTACACCAAGTACAGCTGCCACAACCTTCCAAAAACGGTTTCTCGGATGTCCGTAGTAGAAGCCCTGCTCTCTGGATTTCACCGATGGCAGACTGCCAAGAACCAGCACCTGTGATTCTTCATTATATACCGGAGCAAATTCATGCTCTACATACTGATATTCTGACATTTTTATTTCCTTTCAAATAAAGAATTGCCTACAAATCTTACACATTCAAACGGAATTACAAAATAATTAACTTCCACTCCGTAAAATATGCATCCCAAACAAAAAAACCAGAGACTATCGCCCCCGACAAGTCTCTGGTTATATATGTATCCCAAACCTCATTTAAATCCCCATGTTGGAATTACGGATATATTATATACTGCCTCCCCCTTGCCTGTACAGTAGTCTTGCAAAAATGACTTGTTTTCTGTTTCAAATAACCTTTGTATTTGAACGGTCATTTCCTGCATATAAATCATTTTTCACTTTATATGATTTCTCCATCTAAGATCTTTATTCCAAATCTCTCCATATCCACCCGTCCATCGACAACTGTAACTCCATCTGCCGTCAATCGATCTGCCTGTACATTCTTTCCGCCGAATGCAAATGCTCCGGATAATTCACCCTTTGCATTTACCACACGAAAGCAGGGAATGTGCTCCGGATCCGGATTCTTATGAAGCGCGTTTCCCACTGCACGCGCCATCTTCTTATCCCCGGCAAGCTCCGCGATCTGACCATAGGTTGCAACCTTTCCGGCAGGAATCTTTTTCACCGCCTCATAGATTCTCTTTGATGGACTGGTTGTCACCAGATCATAACTCTCTGCGATCATCCGTTTCACATCCTGATCCGGAATACTTCCATCCAGAATGATCGTATTCCAGTGCTCCTTATTCTGATGCCAGCCCGGTATCACCGCGTCAAATGCGCTCCGCCAGAAATCCCGCCATTCAGGATCGACCTTTACATTCAGATTAATATATCCGTCTCTCTCATATGTCCACAGGAATACCTTCTTGCTTCCTTTCACACGCACCAGTTGCCAGTTCGGATCATGAAACGGCGCCTGCTGATATGTATCAGGAAAAGACAGTCCATATGCCAGCGCTTCTTCTCTCGTTGTCATTTATCTTCCTCCAACATGCTTTACATAGTCTGCGATCAATTCCGCCGTCTTATCAACACCCAGTCGTACCGCGTCTATACACAGATCATAATTCTCTGCATAGCCCCATTCTTCTCCGGTATAATATCTGTGATAACCACGCCGTTTCTCATCTGTCTTTTCAACAAGCGCTATAGCCTTTCGCTCCGAGATCTTATGCTTTCCCGCGATATGACACGCCCGCTGCTTCTTATCTCCGCACAGAAACACCCGGACAGCATCCTTATCATCCCGGTAGGCATAATTCGAAGCACGTCCTATAATGATAAAACTCTGTCCGCCAAACATTGCTGACAATGCCCGTTTCGGTGTATCATACTGATTCTTCGGACAGAAATCATCCGCAACCGAACTGATCATCGCATTTACCGGCTGCTCACCAAAATACATTGGATACTTTTCATAAATTTTCTTTTCTTTTGCAAGCGCGATCAGCTCTGGCTTCGTATAAAAGGGAATCCCTAACAGCTCCGATAATTTTTTCCCAACTTCATCTCCGGCACATCCACATTGTCTTCCAAGTGTTACGATCATACTCTCTTACCTCCTTCTTATATATTACCTCTACTCACCTACAATGCAAGCATCTGGCTAATCAGATGATAATGCCCGTCTACCGCCGCTTTCATGGCTGCTTCATCACGTTCTAATACACTATTATAGATCTGCTTGTGATAATTAAGCAAGTTTGCCTTTTCTTTTGTATTCACACGGCGCAGCACCAGATCGATCCATTCCCGATAAACGATCATAACCGCCTCCATGATCATCGAAAATAGTTCATTCTCTGTTGCCCGGATCAGCAATTCATGAAATTCCTTATCCACGCTAACCAGTTCGGAACCATCCGCCTGCTCCATCCTTGCCAGATTATCCTCCAGAAGCACCTGACACTCAAATGGTATTCCTTTCTCGATCAGCATACTGCATACAGACTTTTCCATTGTACAACGGAACTCACAGACCTCGGATTTCGTGATACTGCCAAGTGCCAGCATCATCATAAGCATCCGACGGATCGACTCTCCGGCATTTTTTGATATATAATTTCCCGATCCCTGTACGCGTTCGATCATTCCCATGCCATGCAGGATACTGAGTGCCTCCCTGGTCGAATTTCTTCCGATTCCTAACGTCTCCGCTATCGTACGTTCGGTTGGAAGCTTGCTTCCGTTCTGCAAGGTTCCGTCCTGCATCAGGCTGTAAATATATTGAATTGCTTTTTCATATTCTGATGTAACATGTTGTTTTTCCATACTCGTCTCCCTGACTATCAATAAATTTCGTTATTTCTATATTTTGATATCTGCTACCAGCGGATACCCGCCTATGAGACTATCAACTAACTTCATTATTTCTATATCCGATCTGTAAATTCGAAATAAATCCTTGCATTTTATAAGCAGCATATATATTTACATAAAATGCGCAAATAACGACGAAAGCACAACCGTAAGAATACCGGAAACCGCAATCGCCAGACTGCTCATTGCACCTTCCACTTCACCGATCTCGATCGCCTTTGCCGTTCCGATCGCATGAGATGCAGATCCAAATGCCAGACCCTTTGATATCGGTTCGGTGATTCGAAAAATCTTGCACACTAATTCACCAAATATATTTCCAAGAACACCCGTTACGATAATAACCGCAACCGTAATCGTTACATATCCACCCAGTTCTTCTGAAACACCCATACCGATCGCAGTCGTGATAGACTTCGGAAGCATCGTTACATACTCCTCATGTGTAAGTCCCATGATCTTTGACAATACAAACACCGTACAAAGACTTGTCACCACACCGGCAACAAGACCTGCCATAACCGCCTTACAGTTATGCTTCAGCAGTTCCCACTGTTCATAGAGCGGGATCGCCAGACATACGGTTGCAGGGGTCAACAGCCAGCTTAAATATTGGGCGCCTTCATTATAAGTATCATAATCCACCTTGCTCACAACCAGTACCAGGATGGTAACTACAATCGAGATCAGCAACGGATTAAATATTCCCAGTTTGAATTTTTTCTTTAATATTGACCCGATCAAATATGAGATCAGGCTAAGTGTAACTCCTGCAAACAGGGAGTTTTCAAAAAAATCATGCATCCTCTTGTTCCTCTTTCTTCCTATCCTTTCTGATGATCCACTGTGACAGTCTGCCTGTCATCGCCATAACTGTAATGATCGTAACAACCGTGATCACACATACCGGAATCAGCACCGGCTTCAGCGTTCCCCAGCTAACCATCAGACCAACACCGGCAGGAATGAACATCAATGGCATGATCTCAATTAAAAATTTGCCTGTCTCCTTCACTGCTTCTAACTTGATCCATCCAGTCATCAGGCATACAAATAAAATCGCCATTCCATAAATACTGGCAGGAATCGGCAAAGGTAATACATATTTGAGCAGTTCCCCGATAAATGAAATTGCAAGAATGATTAAAAACTGTCTAATATACTTCATTCAAATATCCTCTCTACATTTTTTATCCTTTTTCGTTTGAACTATATTTTTTCATATAAAAGAAATTGGTAGCACCAATTCAGTGCTACCAATCATTATACTGCCATCTTATTATTTGTCAATTTATTATTTTACCAAATTGGCATCAATATATTCCCAGCATGTTTTCTTGCGGGCTGCAACTTTCTGCGACTGATGCTATAACTTTCCAGATGAATACTATTTATTCCTGTCAGCGGTATCTCAACTGCCAGAAGACCACCCTTTCCTGTCGTCGACGCACAATCTTTACAAACGGATACTACTCCTGCCGCTGATGTCCCAGCTGCCAGAAAGCTACCGCTCCTGCCGCCGCTACGTTAAGTGAATCTACACCATGTGCCATCGGAATCATAACCGTATAATCGCAGTCAGCTATCGTATCTCCGGCCAGCCCATCGCCCTCTGTACCGAGCACAATTGCCAGCTTTTCCTCACTATTTAACTGCGGATCATCAATTCCTACACTATCTTCTCGGAGTGCCATTGCCGCCGTCTTAAAGCCCATTTCTTTCAATGTCTTCATTGCCTGCTCCGGCCAGACACCATCCTTCTTTGACAACATTGTCCACGGAATCTGGAATACTGTTCCCATACTCACACGACTTGCACGTCTGTAAAGAGGATCACTGCAGCCACCGGTCAATATCACTGCATCCATACCAAGTGCTGCGGCACAGCGGAACAATGCTCCCACATTTGTCGGATTGACCACTTCTTCCAAAATAGCGATCCGCTTCGCTCCCTGACATACCTCCTCTATCGTTGGCAATGTCCTGCGGCGCATCGTGCACCAGAGCCCCCTTGTCAGATGGTAACCGGTAAGCTTCGTCAATATCTCATCCGGTGCAACATAGATTGGGACATCCTCCATCCGATCCAGAATCTCCTCAGCCTCTGCAAGCTGTCCCTTTTCTGCCAGAAAAGACACCGGTTCATATCCACCATCTAATGCCCGCTCGATCACCTTCGGACTCTCGGTAATAAACAATCCTTCCTCCGGTTCATAAATTGTTGCAAGCTGCCGTTCCGAAAGCTCCGCATAAACCGCCAGTTCCGGACGATTCAGATCCGTTACTTCTATTATTTTCATCGTAATTTCCTTCCCGATACACACGCTTGTCATCTTATTATGTCAATTACCTTTATACCAAATTGGTATCAATATACTCCCAATATGGCTTCTTGTTTACCTCACCTTCATGCTCTATATACCAATTTGCAGCCTCCTGTAACCCGGCATCCATTGACATCGTCTCCGGATATATCTTCTTCTGCCGGGTCACATCAAGACAGTATTCATAATTATAAAAGCTGAAATAATTTCTCTGCTCTACTGTTTCCGGTACAGATACGAATTCCGGCACTTTATCAAAGCAAGCATAACATTTGATAACCCAGTCTCTTATCGATATTGACTTTTCATTTCCGACATTCAAAATATGATCCGTTGGGCACTTTGTAATTATTACTTCCATCAGCCTACACAAATCTTCCACATGGAAAAACTGTAATTTCATCTCACCGGCTTCCGGCAAATAAAATTTTCTGTCTGCCATTGCACAGTCAAATACAAACGCCTCCCGATAGACGTTGTCCATAGAACCATATAAATATGGCGGTCTTAAAATATAAGCATCCGGGACTCTCTCCAACAGTGCATTTTCTGCTTCGATCTTATCTGTTCCATATTTTCCCCAGAATTTATTTACTGCTCTTTCAGAATCCTCAGGAAATGGCTGTACACCATACTCCGGATATACCGCACTGGAACTAATCATTATATATTGATCAAAAGAGTCCAGCGAATTATGTAAATCAATTATGTCTTGTGCATCATAAGCGGTTATGTCGGCAACAACATCAAAATGCAGATTCTTCAGCTTATCCCCTAAATTATGCCTGTCGCTTTCAATCAGCGTCACGCCCTTAACCTGCGGTTTTGAATTACGGTTCACTACATAGACCTCATATCCATGCTCTACAAAATACTTTGCTGCATACTTACTGACAAATGTGGTTCCACCGGTAATCAAGATTTTCTTCATTGATATCTCCTTTTCTGCTGCACAGGGCTTGCTTATAAGCCCACCCAATTGTTTGCATCTACAAAATAACATACCGGTAATTTCATTGTCAATATTGCTGCTAATCGATAAACAAAAAAATACCCGGAAGAGTGTAAACACTCTCCGGATATTTTTTATTTATCTAATCTTCTCGTTACTTACGCGTAGATTACTCGATGATAGAAGCAACTCTTCCTGAACCTACTGTACGTCCGCCTTCACGTTTGTGAGGTTCTTAAAATCTCATTATTTTCTGTGATTTTCGTGACCTTATTGTCCTGTATTGCCAATTTTCCAAGTTGTATTTTTATTCTCTTTACTTTTTAGTATCAAAATGGTATCACAGCTCCATTTTGATGCACTGGCAACTTTCCGGTTGCGGATTCCTGTCCTGACTGTTATAATCGAAACATGGGTGCTACCATAACGGTAGGCGGTTAGTCCTTCAACAGAGGGACTGTGACCCTCTGATTACA
>ERZ857775.928-NODE-928-length-38643-cov-5.794884_pt1 | contig 38643 bp, 34 predicted proteins | sample MGYA00519698_ERZ857775 | MGnify/ENA primary metagenome ERZ857775 (study PRJEB31778, sample SAMEA3449363) | human gut metagenome | biome: human gut; feature: human-associated habitat; material: faeces | place: United Kingdom | collected 2010/2012 ...
CCACTGCTTATTGCTTTTCGCAATTGAAGCAGGGGACTTACTTGATTCGGTTAAAAAACGGATACACACCATTCAGCTGTGGTTATGTATCCGTTTTTTATCAACTTTTACACTGCAAATTCCAGTATTCTTTCCACAATAAATACCGCAGCACATGCGAATAACGCAACTGTAAGAAGACTTTTCTCCTTATATGCCGCGATCAGTGCCACAATAAATCCCACAGCAGCCGAGATCACACTGTCTGTGGCAAAAAGGATCGCCGGAAATGTCATGGCTGCCAGACATGCATAGGGAACATAGTACAGAAATGATCTGATAAACGGACTTGTGATCTCTTTTCTGGAAAGAGCGAGCGGGAGCATACGGATCAGATATGTAACTGCTGCCATTACCAGAATGTAAATATAAATATTATGACTCATGAACACTCTCCTCCTCTTTCTCATCCTCTATCGGACAGAAGTATGCGGCAGCCCCTGCCACGATCAGTGTAGTAATAATGATCACAAAACCTGACGAAACCTCCGACAGAAACGGAATCACTTTAAACAAAGTGCTGATCAGCATTGCTGCCACGACAACTGCCAGTACTGCCTTATTCTGCTTTGCCGGAGGAATAATAATTGCAAGGAACATACCGTAAATAGCCACGCTGAGTGCACTCATCATAAAATCCGGAAGAAGATTTCCGGAAATTGCTCCTGCCAGGGTTCCAAGTACCCATCCCGGGATTGCCACACACATGGCACCATAATTATAAAATGCGCTTACCTTTCCGGGCTGACTGGCACTGATCCCGAAAATCTCATCCGTTACACCAAATGCTGCAATATAGCGGTGAACCAAAGATTCATCTCTTCTGAATTTCTGAGCAAGGGAAAATGACATCAGACAATATCTCAGATTAATGATCAGCTGTGTCAGTGCCATCTCCCAGTAAGATCCGCTCATTACCATGATCTCAAGTCCTGCAAACTGCCCTGCTGAAGTCACGTTTGTCAATGAGATCAGCACAGCCTGCCAGATACTCAGTCCATCAGCAACTGCCATCATGCCAAATGTAAACGATACAGCAAAATATCCCAGTCCTATGGGAATACCATCCTTAACTCCTTTTCTGAAGCTTTCACTTCTCATGTTTCTATCCTCCTGTCACCTTTTGTGAGCCTTTGATAACTGTTTAACTATTTCACAGCTACAACTTTCGTATTTACTGATACACACAGATAACCCGGAGAACAGTATTCTGTCTCCGGGTTTCAGTCAGGATTATCTGATCTGTTTTATTGCATATGCATAAATTCTCTTATAAGTCCTCATAGAATAATGAACACCATCATCTGTATAACCGCGAAATTCACAGCGAGTCGTATAACCACATCTCATCAGATAAGAATAACTGTTGATCCATGTAAAATTCCCGTTCAGTCTCTGTCTGAGTCTGTTATTAAATCCGCGGATCTCAGACTCCTTCCGCGTGGATTTCATTGCCGTATTACATGGATTCACAGACATATAAAATAATTCACAGTTCCTGGCAGTCAGCTTTCTGGATAATCCGTTCATATAAGAAGCATAGTCTGACGCAACGGAATCATAACTGATGGACTCCCTGTTTTTGTGGATCAGGTCATTTACTCCCAGATTGAAAATAACTGCCACCGGCTTCGCATTGTCATCCATCCCGCTTATTTCATTCAGCAGTTCCTTTTCTCCGTATTTTTTCATCCAGTCAAGCCCTTCTCCTGTCTTGCATACAAATCCAACTTTCTTTAAACTGTCAGAACTGCATTGCTGCTTCAGAGTACTGCGAAGCATTGCTGTGCGGGAATCTCCCACAAAAATAATCTTATCATATTTCTCCACACTGTCCGCAAGACCGCCTGCATAAATATCCGGTTCCTGATTCCATTTATACTTCACCGGATAAAGATGAATATTTTTCGTAACCTGAATTTTCTGATACGCCTGATACATTGGATTACAGGTCTGTCCGGGAACTGTTGACCATCCCAGAAATGTATATCCCCTCTTATTCACTTCCACAGGAAGAACCACAGAACCACCGCTTTTCACTTTCTTTTTTGTGATTTCTCCTGAAGTCTCTATTGTAACTGTTTTCGTGGATGTTTTTTTCTTTTGCACTGTTGAATTCTTAGCAGTCTGCATTATTGCCGCCTGTGCTGCAGACGGGGGTGCTGCACATATTAATACACACGCCAGAAAAAATAATAACATTCTTCTTACACACATCTGTCTCTTCTGTTTTCTCATTATTGCCTTCTTTTATGATTTCATATATTATCTGTTATTTTTACCGGTACTTACAGCAATTTCGCTGTCTTTTCTCTTCACCATACTGCTTCGCAGTCAATTTGACCAAACAGTTGTATTTCAGTTTACATCATCTGTCAGAAACAGTCAACAGTCTTCGCCACTGCCTTTACATTCTTTACAGACTCCATACAAAATAGAATTCTTACACTGCAGGGTAAATCCATGACTTTCTTCAATATGATGAGAAATTTCTTCCATAAAATGACATTCCAGATGAATGATCTTTCCACATTTTACACACTTCAGGTGCAGATGCTGTTCACATCCCCGTCCCGGTTCTACATACTGATAAGCAGCCTGGCAACCTTTCTCTGCAACATATTTGATCACAGTTCCATCCTTTGCAAGCTTGTCCAGATAGCGGTAAATGGTTGTAATATTTACCTCACTGTCATGTTTCTTCAGATACCCATCCACATCAGCAGCTGTAACCGTATGGTCATTACTGTTTTTCAAATATTCAAGTATTTTTCTGCGGCTTGCTGTCGCATAACTGCTTCCTGCCATAATTTTATCATTCCTCCTAAAATCAGCTTCTTCTGACAGAGCAGACTCGGTTGATCAGAAAACAATTCCTGCAAATTCAATAATAATTCCCCAGAATACACCAAGTCCATAAAGTACTCCCACAATTTTCAGATTCTGAACCCTGTCTCTGTTCAAACGAAACAGAATCAGAAGCCCAACTCCTGCATTTACAAGAAGTCCCGCCATCATCGCCCCGGCTCCGATAATATGATCCAGATATAACTGGGTGATCACTACAGAAGAAGCGCAGTTGGGAATCAGTCCCACTAAAGCTGCGATCAGTTCACCTGCAATCGGTGTTCCTGTAAAAAGTCCTGCCAGTGTCTCTTCTCCGACTAATCCAATGATAATATTTAAAACAAGAGAAATCAAGAAAATGTATACAAAAACTTTTAATGTATGAAATGCTGCTGAAGAAATAACTCCATGTTCACAATGGCAGCGTTCTTCTTCACAGATTTCATGAATATCCACATCAGGTTCCTGTTTCTTCAGAATATGTGTGTAAACATACTCCAGCACCAGGCCGGAAAGTATTCCGATCACCGCTTTGCAGGTCAGGATTTTCACAATTGTAACTACAGGAACTGCATTGGAGATCATGATCGGAAACATTTCATCTGAAGTAGACAGATACACCGCAATCAAAGTTCCCACTGTGATCACACGTCCGGCAAAAAGGCTGGATGCCGCTGCCGAAAATCCACACTGTGGGATCACTCCCAGAAGTCCACCCCATACCGGTCCGAATTTTCCAGCTGTACGGATTCTCTTTCGTGCTGCCGCACCTGTCTTATGCTCCAGCCATTCCATAAACAGATAAGTAAGAAAAAGAAAGGGTAGCAGCTTGATGCTGTCTATCACTGAATCTAATATAATCTCTGACATATAGTTCTCCTTATATTTGCACTTTATTTGTATTTGCAACTCATTTACATTTGCAACTTATTTGCATTTCTGTATTATATAGTATTTTTATAATTTGTCAAGTCTGTAAACCATACAATTGAAACATTCCAAAAAAAAGACCATCTTGCAGATATGGGGGAAAATCCGGAAGATGGTCTTTTTATTCATGTTTTATTTATACAATATATAAGGATGTTATATCTGTATTATTCAGCAACTGCCTTAAATGCTTCATCAAGATCCTGAATGATATCGTCAATATTCTCTGTACCAATGGAAAGACGAATTGTATTTGGTTTGATACCCTGATCGAGAAGTTCTTCTTCTGTGCACTGGCTGTGTGTTGTTGTAGCCGGATGGATAACAAGAGATTTAACATCCGCTACATTGGCAAGCAATGAGAACAGTTCCAGATTATCAATGAAGTCCTTTGCCTTCTGCGCATCACCTTTAATCTCAAATGTAAAGATGGAACCGCCGCCATTCGGGAAGTATTTCTTATAAAGCTCCTGCTGAACCGGATCTGTGGATACAGACGGATGATGAACTTTCTCTACCTGCGGATGGTTATTTAAGTACTGAACAACTTTCAGTGCATTCTCTACATGGCGTTCAACACGAAGTGACAGTGTTTCAAGTCCCTGAAGGAAAATGAATGAACTTACCGGAGAGATGGTTGCACCTGTATCACGAAGAAGAATTGCACGAATCTTTGTAACAAATGCTGCCGGTCCGCATGCCTTTGTAAAGCTTACGCCATGATAGCTTGGGTTCGGTTCTGTCAGAGATGCGAATTTACCTGATGCTTCCCAGTCAAATTTACCACTCTCAACGATCACACCTCCGATTGTTGTACCATGTCCACCGATGAATTTAGTTGCAGAATGAACAACGATATCTGCACCATATTCGATTGGTCTTACAAGGTAAGGTGTTGCAAATGTGTTATCCACTACAAGCGGAATCTTATGTGCATGAGCAATCTTTGCGATAGCTTCAATATCAACTACATCAGAGTTCGGGTTTCCAAGAGTCTCGATGTAAACAGCTTTTGTGTTATCCTGAATTGCGTTCTCTACTTCTTCAAGATCAAATACATCAACGAATGTTGTTGTGATTCCATAAGCCGGAAGTGTATGCTCCAGAAGGTTTGTTGTTCCACCGTAAATATTCTTGGCTGCTACAATGTGGTCACCCTGCTGTGCAAGATTCTCAATTGTATATGTGATTGCTGCTGCACCGGATGCTACTGCAAGTGCCGCAGAACCGCCTTCAAGCGCTGCGATTCTTTTCTCGAATACATCTTCAGTCGGGTTTGTAAGACGTCCGTAAATGTTACCTGCATCTGCAAGTCCGAAACGTGCAGCTGCATGATCGCAGTTTCTGAATACATAAGAAGATGTCTGATAGATTGGTACTGCTCTTGCATCTGTAACCGGATCCGGACTCTCCTGTCCTACGTGAAGCTGTAATGTTTCAAATTTGAAATGTCTGTCTTTTCTTTCGATTTTTTTGCTCATGTGTATATCCTCATCTTTCTCTGATTTATAATAATCTTTTTCTCTGCAAAACTGATTCCGGCTCTTAAGCCCCTTATTTGCAAGTCATTTTTGTTTCTACGCTTTTCATATCTGTTTGATATGATTTAGCATAGTTGTATATTACCATTTAATTCCTAGTACGTCAATAGGAAATTTTCTATAGCGTTTAATAGCTAATAACTATAACGTTTCCAAAAAACAGTGCAGATAAGACAGTCCGACAAAATGCGAAAGACAAGGATGATCTGTCATTTAATACAATTTTCAATCACGCCGCCGCCTACAACGATATCACCATCATATAACACAACTGCCTGCCCTCTGGTGATAGCTCTCTGTGGTTTATCAAAACGCACGTGCAGTACTCCATCTTCCGTCTGCCATGCTACGGCCTCCTGCTCCGGATGACGGTAACGGATCTTTGCTTTCAGTCTCATTGGCTCCTTCAGAGATTCACAGGAAATCAGATTGACCTTTGTTGCAGTCAGTTCCGAATGGAAAAGATCCTCATTATTTCCCAGAACCACCTGATTGGTCTTTGGAGAAATATCACACACATACAGTCTGGATGCTGCCGGAATACCAAGTCCTCTTCTCTGGCCAAGTGTATAGTGGATGATTCCTTTATGTTTACCAAGAATGTTTCCTTCTGTATCTACAAAATCACCCGGGATTGATTTACGTCCTGTGTACTGTTCAATAAACTTTGCATAATCACCGTCCGGTACGAAACAGATATCCTGGCTGTCATGCTTTCTGGCATTAACAAAGCCATGCTTCTCTGCGATCTCACGCACTTCCGTTTTGCGAAGCCCGCCAAGAGGCAGGGAAATATGCGCAAGCTGCTCCTGTGTCAGCATATAAAGCACATAACTCTGATCCTTCGTATCATCCACAGCTTTCTTTAATAAGTAACGGTTCTTCTCCTCATCATATTCCACACGTGCATAATGTCCGGTTACAATATAATCATACTCCAGTTCACGCATTCTCTGAAACATCTTGTCAAATTTCAGATAACGATTGCAGTCAATGCAGGGATTTGGCGTGGCTCCATGCTCATAGGCATCCACAAAGCGGTCCATAACATCCTCTTTAAACCTCTCGGAAAAGTTGAAAACATAGTACCTGATCCCCATTCTGTAGCAGACATTTCTGGCATCCTCCACATCATCCAGAGAACAGCAGGTTTTCTCTCTCTTTACTCCTATGTCCTCATTGTGAAATAATTTCATGGTAGCACCGATACATTCATCACCGGTTTCCTTTGTAAGCAGAGCTGCCACAGAGCTGTCCACTCCGCCGCTCATTGCGATAATTGCTTTTCTCATTTTTATTCCATCCTGTTCTGTGATCCGATTACACGGAATATTATTGTTTATGATAATTTTATTTATGTTATGATAGCTGTTCTGCAAAATACTGAACAGTTACATAAAAATCATTTGTACAGCATATCTATTCTAACACATTTATGTAAAATAAAAAAAGCCCTAAAAAGGGCTTTTTTATTTTACACAAATAATGGAGTAGAATAATAACGGTCACCGGAATCCGGAAGAAGAGCTACGATTGTTTTTCCTTTATTCTCCGGTCTCTTAGCCAGCTGGATTGCCGCATAGAGAGCCGCACCGGAAGAAATACCAACAAGAATTCCCTCATGTTTGGCGATCAGCTTGCCAACTGTAAAAGCATCCTCATTCTCAACCGGAAAAACCTCATCATAAACCTCTGTATTTAATGCCTTCGGAACAAATCCCGCACCGATTCCCTGAATCTTATGCGGACCGCTCTTTCCCTGAGAAAGTACAGGGGAAGTTGCAGGCTCTACTGCCACTACTTTCACGTCAGGATTCTGGGATTTCAGATATTCACCAACACCGGTGATCGTTCCGCCTGTACCAACACCTGCCACAAAAACATCTACCTGTCCGTCTGTGTCTCTCCAGATTTCCGGACCTGTGGTCTTTTTGTGGATCGCAGGATTTGCAGGGTTATCAAACTGTCCCGGAATAAAACTGTTCTCATATTCCTTCGCAAGTTCGTTTGCTTTGGCGATTGCGCCATTCATACCTTTTGTTCCATCTGTCAATACGATTTCTGCACCGTATGCTTTCAGAATATTCCTTCTCTCAACACTCATTGTCTCAGGCATCGTAAGTATCACTCTGTATCCTTTGATTGCAGCAAGAGAAGCAAGACCGATTCCGGTGTTACCTGATGTAGGCTCGATGATCACTGCGCCAGGCTTCAGAACGCCTCTCTCTTCAGCGTCTTCGATCATACTCAGGGCGATACGGTCTTTGGCACTTCCTGCCGGGTTAAAATACTCAAGCTTCACAAGTATTCTCGCTTTCAGCCCAAGCTCTTTTTCAAGATTTCCAACCTCAAGGAGAGGAGTATTTCCAACCAGTTCCGCTGCATTTTTATAGATTTTTGCCATGAGTTCGTCCTCCTTATTTCATACTAAGTATATATGAATTATATGTTATATACATAATATTCTATAAATCCACTGTTGTCAAGAGGGAAAATCAAATTACATAATCATTTCCCATCTCTTCATACCAGTCTTTAAGATCCTGCAATGTAACCTTATCCAGTACTCCCTCAATAGCTTCATCAAGCATCTTCCAGAGACGGAGTGTGACGCATTCCCCGGCTCTGCTGCACTGATTCGGTTCGTCCTCCAGACAGGCTACCGGCTTCATGCTGCCTTCTGTCAGTCTCAGAATAGTTCCCACCGTATATGTTTCCGGCTCTCTGGCAAGCATATAACCGCCCTGTGCCCCTCTCAGGCTCTTTACATATCCCGCCTTCTTTAATGATGAAATAATCTGTTCCAGATATTTTTCTGAAATATTTTCCCTTGCAGAAATATCTTTGATCTTGACCAGTTCTCCTGTATTATGAACTGCAAGATCAAGCATAAGTCTCAGAGCATATCTTCCTTTTGTAGAAATCTGCATTTTTCAAAACCTCCTGATTAAATTTCGTCGGATTATCATTGTTTTCTTTTATTATATAGTATTCCCAGTTATATAGTCAAGATATATTCAACTTTCCTATATGAATATACAAAAAATCACAGAACCATCCCCAGTCCTGTGATTCTCTCACTGTCTTATACAGTATTATTTCTCCAGTTCTTCTGCTGAAGTAAATACATTAAATCCATTATTCTTAAGAATGCATTCTGTCACTGCACCATCCTCCGTCTGAAGAATTACTACAGGTCTGAGATCTTTTCTGTGGAAAGAAGTATAAATATAGTCAAGACTTACATTACTGTCTGATGCTACTTTCAGGAGTTCATCCAGACCGCCTACCTGATCTTTCATATCAACTACGATCGCCTGTGTAATACGATTCATATATCCACTCCTGTTTAAAACAATTTCCGCTTTATCCGGATCGTTGCAGATCATACGGAAGATTGCAAACTCCGGTGCATCGAAGCATGCAAATCCATAAATATTAATCCCGTTATCTGCAAGTATCCCTGTCACTCTTTTCAGACTTCCTGCTTTATTTTCCACAAATACAACATTCTGTTTGATCATCTCTTTTATCCTCCGGTCAACTCTCTCAGTATCTTTATAATCCCTCATCCACATATTTCTTAATATTGGATGTATTTACATATTTCGTCATATGCTCACCGTCTGTGATCACCAGAGTCGGAGCCTGCATAATTCCAAACTCCTTCACCATCTCCGGATTCTTCTCCGCATCAATAATCTCGAACTCCCTGCCTTCCAGTATCTTCTTCGCCACTCTGCAGTTCGGACAAGTACTGGTTGTAAACAGGTATTTATGTGATGCCACAGGTTCTATCTTCACATCATCCTTAGTCACAGTAACTACACTGGCATGAACCGGCTGTATTTTTCTGATATCTGAATGCATCACATCATAAAGCGTACGGTTCTTATACTCCTGTGCTTTACCGTCATTCCAGTTCTGTACAGGTCTGTAATATCCCGTGATACGACTGTAAACCTCCGCCTTCTTACCACATTTCGGACAAGTGAAATGCTCTCCGCTGATGTAGCCATGTTCCTTACATACAGAATAGGTCGGCGAAATCGTATAATACGGCAGTTTATAATTCTCTGCGATCTTACGTACCAGTGCTGCTGCTGCTTTCCAGTCAGGAAGCTTCTCACCGATAAATGCATGGAATACAGTACCTGATGTATAAAGCGTCTGCAGATCATCCTGAATATCCAGTGCATCAAAAATATCTGTGGTATATTCAACCGGAAGATGAGAACTGTTTGTATAATAAGGAGTATCCCCTTCCTTGCCTGCAGTCTTAATATCCGGCCAGCGTTTTCTGTCATGTTTGGCCAGACGATAGGCAGTAGATTCAGCAGGAGTTGCCTCAAGATTAAACAGTTCTCCTTCGTACTTCTCCTGATAATCGGACAGACGTTCCCGCATATGAAGAAGAACCTCTTTTGTAAACCTCTGCGTACGCTCATCAGACATATCTTTTCCCAGCCAGCGGGCATTCAGACCAACCTCGTTCATTCCCACCAGTCCAATGGTAGAGAAATGATTGGAAAAGCTTCCAAGATATCTCTTTGTATAAGGGTATAATCCCTCATCCAGCAGCTTACCAATTACTTCACGTTTAATATGCAGAGAACGTGCGGAAATATCCATTAAGCGATCCAGACGATTGTAAAACTCTTCCGGTGTCTTGGAAAGATATGCGATACGCGGCATATTTATAGTTACTACCCCCACAGAACCGGTACTCTCTCCTGATCCGAAGAAACCACCGCTCTTCTTGCGGAGTTCTCTCAGATCCAGACGCAGACGGCAGCACATACTGCGGATATCACTTGGTTTCATATCACTGTTAATATAGTTTGAGAAATACGGTGTTCCATATTTGGATGTCATCTCAAAAAGAAGGCGGTTATTCTCTGTATCAGACCAGTCAAACTCATTTGTTATGGAATAGGTCGGAATAGGATACTGGAACCCGCGTCCGTTGGCATCCCCCTCGATCATGGTCTCAATAAATGCCTTATTGATCATATCCATCTCTTTTTTGCAGTCTTTGTACTTGAAATCCATATTCTTTCCGCCTACGATAGCCGGAAGCTCTGCAAGATCATCCGGTACTGTCCAGTCCAGCGTAATGTTGGAGAAAGGTGCCTGTGTTCCCCATCTGCTTGGGGTATTGACTCCATAAATAAAAGACTCAATACATTTCTTCACTTCCGGATAGCTTAAATTATCTGCCTTGACAAAAGGTGCCAGATAAGTATCAAAGGATGAGAAAGCCTGCGCTCCGGCCCATTCATTCTGCATAATCCCAAGAAAGTTTACCATCTGATTGCAGAGAACACTCAGATGCTTTGCAGGTGAAGATGTGATCTTACCTTCAATACCGCCAAGTCCCTCCTGGATCAGCTGTTTCAGTGACCATCCTGCACAATATCCGGTCAGCATGGACAAGTCATGAATATGAATATCCGCATTTCTGTGTGCATCTGCGATTTCATTGTCATAAATCTCAGACAGCCAGTAATTTGCAGTAACTGCACCGGAGTTGCTTAAGATCAGACCTCCAACTGAATAAGTAACTGTGGAGTTCTCCTTTACACGCCAGTCCTCAACCTTCACATAACTGTTTACGATTTCTTTGTAATCCAGGATCGTTGACTTCATGTTGCGAACCTTTTCCCTCTGCTTGCGGTAAAGAATGTAGGCTTTTGCCACATCTGCATATCCGGCCTGGATCAGCACATTCTCCACACTGTCCTGAATTTCTTCTACTGTAATCTTATTATCTGTAATCTTTTTCTGAAAATCAGAAGTAACACGCAGCCCTAAGAGATCAATCATCTCTTCGCTATAATTTTTCTCTTTTGCATCAAAGGCTTTATGGATAGCCGCTGTGATCTTGCCTATTTTAAACTCATCCACTTCGCCATCACGTTTTACTACCTGAAACATATCTAATGCCCCCATTTTCTCTTGTTAATCTGTTTCTCCTGCATATTCTTACCGGAGATATTTCTGTCGTTACTGTCCACTTTGCTCTGAGTAACACTGTAGGTTCATTGTATCAGAGTATCACCAGTTCGTCAACACGCAAAATACCACATAATGTTCCTTATTTTCACAAAAGGCACAATATATGGTATTTTCTTATTTTTCAAAATATTTTTTTATACAACTCTGGCGTAGATTTCTTTCGGCACCCTTGCCTTCACAGCAATCCCTTCCTCTGTGTATTCCTCTGAGATAAGCTGCCCATATTCGCGGATCAGCTGGATTTTTCCTGCTTCCTGATAAGGGAAAAGGCGCTCCACATAAATCTGTTCTTCAGCAAGAAGCTTCTCCAGAAGATCATTCAGATCTGCAAGACCCTCGCCTGTCTTTGCAGAGACCTTCAGCGTATAGTCTGATTTAAAATCTCGCAGTACGCATGCCCCCGGCGCATCCTGCTTATTAAAGAGTGTGATGATCTTCTTTCCCATCACTCCCAGTTCTTTTAATGTCTCATATACCACATGCATCTGCATCTCTGCCTGCTGATTGGAAGAATCTACCACATGGATAATATAATCTGCATATTTGGCCTCTTCCAATGTGCTCTTGAATGCTTCGACCAGATGATGCGGAAGCTTATGGATAAATCCAACCGTATCTGTGAGAAGAATCTGCTGTCCGTCCTTCAAATTTAAAAGTCTGGTAGTTGGATCCAGTGTAGCAAACAGTTTATCCTCTGATAAAACCTCTGAGCCTGTCAGTGTGTTCAGCAGCGTAGATTTTCCCGCATTTGTATATCCTACGATCGCAGCAGTCTTCATATTGCCTCTGGCCCGGCTGGAACGGATCAGTTCCCTGTGTTTCTCCACCTGGGATAATTCCTGCTTCAAAGCAGAGATCCTTGTACGGATAAGACGACGGTCTGTCTCCAGCTTTTTCTCTCCCGGACCTCTGGTTCCGATTCCACCTCCCAGACGAGAAAGAGATTCCCTGAGACCGACCAAACGGGCAGATCTGTAGCGAAGCTGTGCAAGCTCTACCTGTATTTTACCCTCACTGGTTATAGCTCTCGCTGCAAAAATGTCCAGAATCAATAATGTCCTGTCCATCACCTTACAGTCCAGTTCCCGCTCCAGATTATTCAGCTGTGCAGGAGAAAGTTCGTCATCACAGATAATTCCGGTTGCATCCATAGCATATACCAGTGCACGTACTTCCTCTATCTTTCCTTTTCCAATATAAGTTCCGGGATGCACAGACTCACGATTCTGAATGATTCTTCCCACTGTAACAGCTCCCGCAGTTGATGCAAGCTCCTTCAGTTCATCCAGGGATTCTTCCACATTATCATGATCATCCGTCTGCACTCCCACAAGAACCACCCGTTCTTCAAGCTTTCCAAATTCTTCCATAAATTCTCCTCAGTCAGATGGATATTACACACGCGTTTTAAGAAATGCAAGTTCCTTCTTAACAGTTTTATCTTCCGGGTATAATTCCAGATATTCCTGTGCTTTCTGCAAAGCAGTCTGAAAATCCAGTTTCTTCTCATAGACTACGATTTCATTAAACAGCAGACTCTGCATATCCTCCGCTCCTGCCACATGGATTCCGCTTTCTATATCAGAAAGGGCACTGTCATAATCCCCATCCTCTATATCACACAGTGCAAGTCCGTTAAATCCTTTGGCTCCGTTTTCTGCCTGTGATACATACTGCTGAAACATTGCTTTTGCATTTGCGCTGTCTCCTTTATCCATATATACCATACCAAGCAGAACCAGTGCCTCCGTATTATCGCCGTCTATGGCCTGTTTCAGTTCACTTTCAGCATTTTCATAATCATCCATATAATAATAAACTCTGCCGCGATCACAATGATCCTCCGCATTTTTTGCAGTTCCTGACAAAGCAGCTTCCAGATAACGGGTTCCGTCTGCTTCCATATCCCTGTTCAGATATGCCCCGTAGATCTGGATAGCTCTGTCATAAGTTGCATCTTCGCCGTAGGCCTGTTCAAAATTAGCAGAAGCTTCCTCATAGGAATCCATGGCCAATGCTGTTTCTCCCGTAAGGAAGTACAGATCCGCATCCATTTTATAGTTTTCTGCCAGAGTCTGGCAGTCTTCCAGCGCTGCCTCATAATCCTTTACTTTGAGATAAGCCACAGCTCTATACGACAGAATATCTTTCTTTAATGCTTTGCCAACTTTGTCACATTTAAGCGCATCATTGAAATATGTTATGGCTTCTTCATAGTTTCCAAGCTTGAGTTTCGCTACACCTGCACCTCTGTACGACTGTGCAGGCTTCACTCCTTCAGAAATTGCTGTCTCGTATTCTTCAAGTGCTGCCTCATAATTTCCCTGTTCCAGATCCTGTGCAGCCTGTTTATAATTCTTTGTATTTCCCACATTGCAGCCTGTCAGAAGTCCAAGGCTTAAGCAGACAGCAGTCAGAAATAATCTTTTTTTTCTGTTATACATGTAATTCCTTTGCCAGTAAATCAGTCAATGAGCAATCCTTCTGATTCCATTACCTTTACTACATGATCAACATTCTCAAGGCAGAGTTCATCTGTTCCGGCTTCTACCATAACACGAATCAATGGCTCTGTGCCACTCTCGCGTACCAGAATACGCCCATCACTTCCCAGTTTCTTTGCAACTTCCTCTACAGCAGCAACTACCTTCGGATTCTCTCTCGCAGTCTTCTTGTCTGCCACCCGGACATTTCTGAGAAGCTGTGGATAAACCTTCATTTCCCTTGCCAGATCACACAGAGTTGCTTTCTTCTCTACACACGCTTCCATTACCATGAGAGAAGTAAGGATTCCATCACCTGTTGCAGCGTAACGGCTGAAAATAATATGTCCGGACTGCTCACCGCCAAGACTGTATCCATTCTCCATCATATTCTCTGCCACATATTTATCTCCTACTGCAGTCTGCTCATATTTCATACCCTCTCTCTCCAGAGATTTGTACAGACCGAGGTTTGACATAACAGTGGTTACTACTGTATCATCTTTTAATCTGCCCTGCTCCTTGAGATATTTTCCACATACATACATAATCTTATCACCGTCGACCACATTTCCCTTATGGTCAACAGCAATACAGCGATCTGCATCACCATCATAAGCAAAACCGATATCCAGTCCATTGTCCACAACATATTTCTGCAGGACTTCAATATGGGTAGAGCCACAGTTTGTATTGATATTTGTACCATCCGGCTGGTTATTGATCACATAAGTCTTTGCCTGAAGTGCCTCAAATACACTCTTTGCAATAGCTGAAGAACTTCCGTTTGCACAGTCAAGCCCTACTTTAATGCCTTTGAAATCCCTGCTTGGAATAGAGATCAGATGTCCGATATAACGATTCCTTCCTGAAGCAAAATCCACAGTGCGTCCAATATCTTCTTTGGTTGCCAGAGGAAGATCCTCGATCAGGCCATCCAGATATGCTTCAATCCTTGCTTCTACTTCCGCTTCAATCTTCTGTCCGTTTCCATTGAGAAGTTTGATACCATTATCATAGAATGGATTATGGCTTGCGGAGATCATAATACCGCAGTCAAATTCATCCACTCTTGCCACATAAGCCACAGAAGGTGTGGTCGTGACATGGAGAAGATATGCATCTGCACCGGAAGCCACCAGTCCGCCAACCAGTGTATACTCGAACATATAGCTGGAACGGCGGGTATCCTTTCCTATTATGATACGTGCCGGAGTGTCATCACCGTTCTGACGTTTCAGTTCTCCGTAATACCAGCCGAGAAAACGGCCTACTTTATATGCATGATCTGCTGTCAGGTTTTCATTTGCCTCTCCGCGGAAGCCATCTGTACCAAAATATTTTCCCATTTTTATAACCTCATCCTGTTGTTTTTCCCCCGAAAAACATCTGCCGTTTCTGCTCACCGCACTCATAAGACTGCTGCAAATTTACTCTACTGTAACGCTCTTTGCCAGATTTCTCGGCTTATCCACGTCAAGTCCCTTTGCCACGCTGACGTAATATCCCATAAGCTGTAACGGAATCACCGCAAGGCTTGTGGCAAAGCACTCCTCTGTCTTTGGAACATAAACGGTAAAGGAAGCCGTATCTTCAATATTATAATTTCCATAGGTAGTCAGCCCCATGAGATAAGCTCCGCGGCTTTTGCACTCTACCATATTGGAAATGGTTTTCTCATAAAGCTCAGACTGGGTGAGCACACCGATCACAAGAGTGCCGTCCTCAATGAGACTGATAGTGCCATGCTTCAGCTCTCCTGCTGCGTAAGCCTCAAAATGGATGTAACTGATCTCTTTCATTTTCAGGCTACCTTCCAGGCTGATGGCATAATCAAGTCCACGTCCGATGAAAAACACATCCCTGGCATTGGCCTGTTTGGCAGCAAACCACTGGATCCGCTCCTTGTCGTCCAGGATCTTCTGGATTTGCTCAGGAAGACACTGAAGCTGGGAGATAAGATCCTGATAACGCCCCTGGGAAATACATCCGCGCACCAGCGCAAACTGAACGGCAAGGCAATAGCCGGCGATCAGCTGGGTGCTGTAGGCCTTCGTTGTGGCAACTGCAATCTCCAGACCAGCAAGGGTATAAAATACATTATCTGCTTCCCGGGCAATGGAGCTTCCCACCACATTGACAATTCCAAGGGTTTTCAGCCCCTTCTTTTTCGCAAGACGGAGTGCTGCAAGGCTGTCTGCAGTCTCGCCGGACTGACTGATCACGATCACCAGACCGTTAGGATCCAGAGGCATGCTGCGGTAACGGAACTCAGATGCCAGATCCACACGTACCGGCAGCTGCGCCAGATCCTCCAGCACATACTGACATGCCACACCTACGTGATAAGCAGAACCACATGCCACAATATATATCTGGGAAAAGGACTGAAGCTCTTCCTCAGTAAGTCCCACAGAAGACAGGTCGATAGCACCATCCTTTAATACGGAATTCAACGTATCCTGAACGGCTTTTGGCTGCTCATGGATCTCCTTCAGCATGAAATGCTCATAGCCTGCCTTTTCAGCTGCTTCTGCATCCCATTTGATCTGCGTTGGCTTTTTCTCAATCTCATCTCCGTCCAGATTGTAAAAGGTAACAGTCCCATTTGCCAGACGTGCCATCTCCAGATTTCCGATATAATAAACATTGCGGGTATATTTCAGAATCGCCGGAACATCAGAAGCCACATAGCAGTCTCCGTTCTCCACGCCGATGATCATAGGACTGTCCTTACGGGCAACGTAAATCTCCCCCGGATAATCCTGGAACATGATCGCCAAGGCATAGGAACCGCGGATACGGACCATGGCATGGTTGATGGCATCCACTGGAGTATGCTCATATTTCTTATAATAGTAATCGATGAGCTTCACTGCCACTTCGGTGTCTGTGGAAGAATAGAACTCATAGCCCTTGCGAAGAAGCTTATTCTTCAGTTCCTGGTAATTCTCAATAATACCATTGTGAACACCGACCACATTTCCATCATCGGAAGTATGAGGATGAGCATTTGTCTCAGAAGGTTCCCCGTGGGTAGCCCAACGGGTATGACCGATACCACAGGTACCAGCCAGGGCATGGCCATGGTCGGTTTTCTCCGCCAACGCTTTCAGACGGCCTTTCGCCTTTACGATTTTCGTTTTGTTCTCACCGTCACGAACGGCAAGACCGGCTGAGTCATAGCCGCGGTATTCCAATTTCGATAAACCATCCAGAAGGATGGGCGCAGCCTGGGAATGGCCGGTGTAGGATACGATACCACACATAAAATTTGTTCTCTCCTCTATAACTGTTTAGTCAATTCCATACTCTTCCAGGAGCTTCTGGCGAAAGGCGGGATCGTCAAGGGCACGCTTCAAATCGTCAATGCGGTTGTCTTTTAGCAGAGATTTGGTAAGTCGCTGCTCATGCTCTGCCTTTATGGGGACAGACCCCAATGTGGTACCTCCCCAGTCATTAATACGGATCCTCTTCCGCATAATATCTATACGATTTAATATGTAAATCCTCATATTTTCTTCTAAAAAATTCCTTTGAAAACATTTGCATTGCTAAACCTTCACACTGTGCTAGGCAGCTTGTCAGTGTTTCCTCATCAACAGTATCTCCATGTGCAATTTTATTTCTTACTTTAACCAATTTACTAATTACACTAACATTTATCTTTAGATTTTCTCTTGTCACAAATAAGGAAATCTTATTAAAAATACTTCCATAAAATTCCATTTTCATCTCTTTATAAAACAAATCAACTTTTCTACTTAAAATATCTTCCGTTAATTCAATACACAAATTATTTAAAGCATAATTTTTTAATATAGACTTTAATTCATTTTTATTTCTGCTTGTTACAGCTTTTGTGTGATGACGTTGCATATAGACAATATAATATTGTTTAGCTATCCGCTCAACTACCTTAAAGAAGTACACAAACGCATCTTCTTTTCTATACAAGAAAAGATTATCTATTGCTACAATCAATAAATCTAAGCATTCTTCGAAAGAGTTACTTATTTTGTCAAATTTTGTTATACATTCTTCCACAAAATGTATTGTAGTCATTGACTTTCGCGATAATAATTCGTTTGTACACAAACTCCATTCGACATCCAAGAACCTATTTTCTTTACAATAAATTGGCAAAGCCCAAAGATACGAAAGTACTTTAGAAACTTTTTTAAAAATTTCTTCCGCTTCTTTTTTAGTATGATTACTTCCATTTACCCAAAATGTAATTTGTTTATCATTCAGTGTATATAATTTGACATTACAATCAAGCAAACTAAATGCAGTTCCATTTCTTACAGATGGAATACAGTCATACAAATCATCATCGTAATTATCAAATCCATAGATCATTACATAATTCATTCTTTATTTTTACCCCTATAATAAATATGAAACAAAGCCACGGTTTCCCATGGCTTCAGTATATCACAGATCATAAAATAAATTTGCCATATTTATTCCCTTTTCAAGCATCCCTCAATCACTAAAAACTCCCTTCCACACCCCCAACAATCTCTTCCTCAACTTTCCTAGCCTTCTCCTCATTCTCCTCCGTCACCGAAACATACACCTTCATCTTCGGTTCAGTTCCTGAGGGGCGTACCACTACGGAGCAGTTTCCATCAAGCAGGTATTTCAACACGTCAGATTTCGGAAGTCCATGGAGTCCCTGGCTGTAATCCTGTACAATCTGGATTTTCTTTCCGGCGAAGCTGTCTATTTTCTTACCAACGCCCACTTCGTTGTGGAACTTTTTCATGATTTCCTGCATCCTTGAAAATCCTGCCGGGCCATCGAATTCGTAAGAATGGAGAGTGTTAAGGCAATATCCGTATTTTTCATACAGCTCTTCTAATTTATCCAGAAGGCTTATGCCACGGCTTGCGTAGTAGCTGAACATCTCGCAGATCATGTATGCTCCATTTACGCCGTCTTTATCCCGGACGTAAGTTCCGGTGAGGTAACCGTAGGATTCCTCGAAGCCAAAAATATAAGAATCTTCTTTTCCCGTTTTTTCCAATAATCCGATCTGTTCCCCGATAAACTTAAATCCTGTCAGCACATTTACGGTACGCACGCCATATGCTGCTGCAATTCTTTGTGCAAGATCCATGGTAACAATTGTTTTCACCATCACTGGATTTGCCGGCATTTTGTGATGTTTCCCTCTTTGGGAACAAATATAGTCCAGCAAAAGAATGCCGGTCTGGTTTCCGCTGAGCAGCACATACTTTCCAGCTTTATCTTTTACTGCTATTCCAACACGGTCACAATCAGGGTCTGTGGCAAAGAGAATATCTGCATTTATCTTTCTGGCATATTCCATACCCAGGGACATTGCTTCTTCAATTTCCGGGTTGGGATACGGACAGGTTGGGAAATTACCGTCTGGCAGACGCTGTTCCTCAACCAGTGTGATATTGTGATATCCCATTTCCTTTAATATTCTGGTTACCGGAAGATAGCCGGTTCCATTCAGCGGGCTGTATACAATTGCAGCATTTTTATCAATCTCTTCCCCATACAGAACCGACTGTTTCTTCACTTCTTCAAAAAAAGCAGCAAGAACCTCTTCTGAAATATATCTTACTTTTCCATCCGCCTCAGCAGCTTTATAATCCGTCCTTTTTACATCGTCAAAAATGGCTGCCTTATCAATTTCCTTCTGAATCTTGGACGCTGCCTCTGTTGTAATCTGACAGCCGTCCTCCCCATACACTTTGTATCCATTATATTTCGACGGATTGTGGGATGCAGTGATCATAATTCCAGCCGAAGCCTTCAGATAACGGACCGCAAAGGAAACCGTGGGAACTGGTGTCAATTCCTTCCATATATACACCTTTACTCCATTTGCAGCAAACACTTCCGCTGCCATTTTTGCAAAGGTATCCGACTTTATACGGCTGTCATAGCCGATTACCACCGATGGAGCAGAATAATTCTTCTGCAGATAAGCGGCAACTCCCTGTGTCGCTTTGCCGACTGTATAAATATTCATCCGGTTTGTGCCCGCTCCAATCACACCGCGAAGGCCGCCTGTCCCAAAGGAAAGATTCCTGTAAAATGCATCTTCTATTTCATCCTCTTTCATTCGTTTCAGCACGTCGCCCAGTCCATCTTCCACTGCATTTCCTAACCATTTATGATATTCCTCTTTATAATCCACGTTCCTGACAAACCTCCAATTTCCGATTCAAATCCTTCTGCTCAGCAGACCACCTTCAGCATTTTCCCCTTGCCATGTATCTTCATCCTTTCCACGCCAGCTGGAACAAAGATGCAGTCCCCTTTAAAGAACTGTAATTCCCCGCCACCTTCCAGAAAGATCATTCCGCATCCATCAATGCAAAGAAGCACCTGGAAAGAAGTTGTATCCGTATGGTACTCCACTAACTGCCTGCATTGTTCTGTATTGATGATCATACGCTCAACCTGAAAATAACGGCATCTGCATAATAATTCCGAAGCACATCCCCTCTGGTAATTCAATACCCGAAGGGGCTGCCTGGGTGCAGAACTGCTTTTCAGACTTACAACATCCAGGGCTTTTTCGATATGAAGCGGTCTCTTTTTCCCATTTTTATCCACACGGTCATAATCGTACATCCGGTAAGTAAGATTGGAATTCTCCTGAATCTCCGCGATCAGGCTTCCGGCTCCGATGGCATGTACCGTTCCTGCTTCTATAAAAAATGTATCGTTCTTATGGACCGAAACCTTCTGCAAAAAATCTTCAACCTTCCCCTGTTCTATGCTTCTTCTCAGCTGTTCCTTCTCCATATCCTGGTTAAACCCATACACCAAGGATGCATCTCTGGAAGCATCCAGCACATACCACATTTCTGTTTTTCCCCTGGATCCGTTCTCATGTATTCTGGCATACTCATCATCCGGATGCACCTGGACGGAAAGATTCTTTTTTGCATCAATAAACTTGATCAGGATGGGAAGCTCTCCTGCTTCCAGCTGCTTCTTCGTACAGCTGTGTAAGGGATGGGTTCCAAGGTATTCCGGATGTTCCTTCAGCACCTCTTTTAATGTCATTCCTGCAAAAGCACCAGATAACACGGTACTTGGCCCATCTAGGTGTGTGGAACATTCCCAGGTTTCTGCCAATGGGCTTAATACACTTTCTTTTCCAAATTCTGTTTTCAGACGCTGTCCGCCCCACAGGTAATCCTTTCCTGCCGGTTTTAAAAGAAAGGGCATCTCCTGATGAAATGCCCTGTTTTCTGCTTCAAATTTCAAGCTCGTATTTCTGTTTGTCATATACACTGATCTCCCTGCCAAGCTGTACTTCAATCACCTGAAGCTTACTGTCTGCAATGATCGTATGGCGGCAGCCTGCAGCCATTGTCACCACATCACCTGTTTTTACCTTCTGTTCCATTCCGTCCACAATGGTCCTTCCCTCTCCGGAAAGTACAGACCATATTTCATCGCGGTTGGAATGGCTGTGGTAATTCATCCTGTGGCCAGGATTCAGGGTGACTTTTATAGTCATTCCCTCTTCATCCACATCCAAAACCCGGAAATTCCCCCAGGATTTCTCTGCAAACATGATCTGCTGGTCAATACGGTCCACATAAGGCTTTATGTAACTGGACTGGTCTTTGTCCGATACCAGAATCCCATCCGGGCCTGCTGAAACCACCACATTTTTTAATCCCATGCAAAGGACCGGCACTTTCAGCTCGTTTACCACATGGACATTCTCACAGGTATCACTCAAAATAGCTTCCCCCACACTGGTATCGTGCATGGCCTCTGTCAGTGTATTCCAGGTTCCAAGATCCTTCCATTGTCCATGATACCGCATTACCTCGATCTGCTTCTCATGCTCCACTACCGCATAATCAAAACTGATTTTTTCCAATGTGCTATATTTTTCAAACAGATCCTCATAATCCTTGAAGTTGATCAGTTCATGGGCTCTTTGAAGGACATACCCAAGACGGAATGCAAAAACGCCGCCATTCCACAAAGCACCCTGCTCTATATAGCGCTGTGCGGTCTTTTCATCTGGTTTCTCCTTAAAAACATCTACCAGACTGATCTCTTCTGATGTTTTCGGAATAATATATCCATATTTCTCACTTGGATAAGTGGGCTCGATCCCCATAAGCACCAGATTGGCACTGCTCTTTTCCGCCATTTTCCCAAGCTGCTCCAGCCCCTGGAAATAGGAATCCTCCACATACGGATCTACGGGACACACTACAACGGACTCGGTTTCTTTCAGTTTTTTTCTGTCATGGAGATGCGCAGCAGCCAGGGCAATTGCGGGAAACGTATCTCTCCTGCATGGCTCCACAGAAATTCCCACATCTTCCCCCAGCTGGTTCCGGATCGCAGAAACCTGTGATTTCGAAGTGGCAATTGTCACGGTAGCTTCTGGATCTACTTTTTTAATCTGTCCGTAAACCCGCTGCACCATAGAATGGTATTCCCCGTCTTCCTCCTGGAAAATCTGGATAAACTGTTTGGATCTTACATCATTCGACAAAGGCCACAGCCTTTTCCCTGAACCGCCTGATAATAACACAATGTTCATAAGCCACTACTCCTGTTACCGCTCTGCACGCATAGGGTTATTCAAAAAATCCTCGTAAGTCAGTTTAATTCCATCTTCCAGCTCTGTCTGATATTTCCAGCCCAGGGAAGCACTCTTTGCTACATCCAACAGTTTCCTTTGGGTTCCGTTTGGCTTTGTTTTATCCCAGCGGATTTCCCCTTCGTAACCGATCACCTTTGCAACTAATTCCGTCAGTTCTTTAATTGTCAGTTCTTTTCCCGTTCCTGCATTTACGGTCTCATTTCCACTGTAATGGTTCATAAGAAAAACACAGAGATTTGCCAGATCATCCACATATAAAAACTCGCGGAGCGGGCTTCCGTCTCCCCAGCAGGTTACATAGGGCAGGTTCTGCTCTTTTGCTTCGTGGAAACGGCGGATCAGAGCAGGAAGGACATGGCTGTGTGTAGGATGATAATTATCATTCGGGCCATAAAGATTTGTTGGCATCACGGAAATATAATCGGTACCATACTGTTTATTGAGAAATTCACAGTACTTCAAACCTGAGATTTTTGCCAGCGCATAAGCTTCATTTGTCTTTTCCAGTTCGGAAGTCAGCAGGCAGCTTTCCTTCATTGGCTGGGGTGCCATTCTGGGATAAATACAGGAGGAACCAAGAAATTCAAGTTTTTTACATCCATTTTTCCATGCGGAATGGATCACATTCATTTCCAGGATCATGTTGTCATACATAAAATCTGCCAATGCATTCTGGTTCGCCACGATTCCGCCAACCTTGGCAGCTGCCAGAAAAACGTACTCTGGCTTTTCCTGGGCAAAAAATTCTTCTACCTGCTCCTGCCTGCAAAGATCAAGTTCTTTATGGGTACGAGTTATAATGTTGTGATATCCCTGTCTTTCAAGTTCCCGGACAATTGCGGAACCAACCATTCCACGGTGTCCTGCTACATATATTTTTGCGTCTTTTTCCATCATTTTACATTACCAGCTTTCCTGTTCGATTACTCATTAATGGCATTTTGGGTTTTACGTTCTTTTTTTGCCAGCTCCCGGTCATGTTCTGCCATGATACGGACCAGTTCTTCATAACTGGTTTTCTGTGGATTCCATCCAAGAACCGTTTTTGCCTTGGTCGGATTTCCCCAGAGATTATCTACATCTGTCGGGCGGAACCATTGTGGATTGACACTTACCAGCATTTTTCCAGTCTTCGCATCATAACCTTTCTCTTCCACGCCGCTGCCTTCCCAGCGGATGGTAATTCCATTTGCCTGAAATGCTCTCTCAGTAAAATCCCGCACCGTATGCTGCTCTCCTGTTGCGATTACAAAATCATCCGGATTGTCCTGCTGCAGGATCATCCACATGCACTCCACGTAATCTTTTGCATAGCCCCAGTCACGGAGGGAATCCAGGTTTCCAAGTTCCAGATGATCCTGAAGCCCTTCTGCAATCCTGCCTGCTGCCAGAGTTATCTTTCTGGTTACGAAATTCTCGCCCCTGCGCTCTGATTCATGGTTAAAAAGGATTCCGTTTACGGCAAACATTCCATATGCTTCCCGATATTCCTTTGTGATCCAGAAACCATACTGTTTTGCAACCGCATAAGGGCTATATGGATGAAAAGGAGTGGTCTCCTTCTGTGGAACTTCTTCTACTTTTCCATATAGTTCAGAGGTAGACGCCTGATAGATTTTTGTCTTTTTCGCAAGTCCAAGAATCCTTACTGCTTCCAGAATACGGAGAACTCCAAGTGCATCCACATCTCCAGAGTATTCTGGAACGTCGAAAGAAACCTGTACATGTGACTGTGCTGCTAGATTGTAAATTTCATCCGGCTGGACAATATTGATTATTCGAATTAAAGAAGAGGAATCTGATAAATCCCCATCATGCAATGTAACTTTGTTTTCCTTTAAAAGATGATCAATCCTTCCTGTGTTGGAAATCGAAGCTCTTCTCACAATCCCATGAACTTCATATCCCTTATCAATCAGCAGTTCTGCAAGAAAAGATCCATCCTGTCCTGTAATTCCTGTAATCAGCGCTTTTTTCATAATCTCCTCCAAATGTTCTTTCATTTATCAGCTTTCTATATCCTACTCAAAAACCCAGATTTCTTTAAGTGCATATCTTGCCATATTCTAGCATTATCTTGACTTCTATGTTATAATCTTAACAACAAAACTGGAGAGGACGATTATGGATAATTCACTTTTTCACGGAGATTTAGTAACTTCAAAACGTATCATTTATACCCCATCCAAGTTTGCACGCTCACAGCTGATCCACCTGCAGGAAATCGGGGAGCTCCAGGCCCAGAAACCACACATCAGCCAGCGTGAAAATCTGGCTTCTTTTTTGTTCTTTATGGTAACTTCCGGATCCGGAAGCCTTATTTACGGAAATAAGGAATACCAGCTCCATACAGGAGACTGCATTTTCATTGACTGTCACAGAGCTTACTCACACCTTACTTCCGCAGACGACCTCTGGTCCCTTAAGTGGATCCATTTTTATGGTCCAAACATGACTGCAATTTATGAAAAATACGCCTCCCGTGGAGGTCTTCCCTGTTTCCATACTGCCAGGGAACAAGTCTTTACCAATATCTATCATGATATTTTTACGCTTACAGATTCAAACTCTACCAGCCGGGATATGAAAATATACGAAAAGCTAGTCAGCCTGCTGACTCTCCTTATGGAAGAATCACACAGCCAAACCAGCCCTATTTCAGATAAGAATAAAAAGCAGAATTTACAGGCGATCAAAGAATACATCGATACCCATTATGCGGATAAGATCACCCTGGATCAGCTTTCATCCAAATATTTTATTAACAAATTTTATTTAACGCGGAGCTTTAAAGATCAGTTTGGTCTTCCCGTCAACAGCTACCTGATCCAGATCCGTGTCACCCACGCCAAGCAGTTGCTCCGCTTCACAGACCTTTCTGTGGAAAAAATAGGTCAGGAATGCGGTATGAACGACGCCAATTATTTTTCCAGAATTTTCAAGAAAACAGAAGGGATTGCACCGGGGGAGTATCGAAAAATGTGGAAAATGTGAGAACTTTTCAAGTGGACGCTCCCTTATATTTGTGTTAAGATATTATTTAAAAAGGGAGTGGTTCTATGGCTCTACGCGCTGATAAAAGGAATTACAAAAAAGCTTTCACAACTCACGCAAACTCCTATGATAAATGGAATATTGGAAGCGATTACAGCCGTCGTCTGCTGTTATGTTACTGCGTTGAATGTGGATTAAAATGTCTGATCATGCAAACAGATAATATAAATACAGTTTCTCAAGCCAACGAAGAAACAGCGAAAGTTCTTCATTCCCACGATTTTAGAACTTTATTAAGCAAAGTCAAACAGGCCGGGAACTATAAATTCAAACAATTTCCTACAGAATATGGGGAAAACGTTGGACCTTCTGATTATCATCAATTATGCAGGTATTTAATTGCTCCTGCCAATCAGAAGATTACATATTTAGAAGAATTCGATAACACTCTCATCCAGATTAAAGAGTGGTTAAAAGAGGTGGTATAAAATATGAAATTCTATACATGGAAAGATATTGACCGATATGTTTTAATGCATCGCAAAGATTGGGAAAACACTTTAATCAATATTGAAGTGTATCCTGATGAAATTATTGCGTATCCCAAGGAATGTTCAGTAGATCAAGCACATTCTGCATTATTGAACCTTTTCCCAAAGAATATTCTGTCGGATTATTCTGCTCTAAAACTGGATTGCCCGAACGCTTTTTTATCTATTTCATGTGATTTTGAAGCTGACCCAATTTCGCCAAATACAATGCCACTGTTTAAAAAAGCAATTTATGAAGATTCCGTATATCCGGAAAATAATTTAAAAAAGCTTAGCTGTCCAGTTATTGCGTTTCATTCCTATAAGGGCGGTGTCGGACGTACTCTGTCTCTGATTGCATTTGCCCAGGCATGGACAAATATCCAGGATGATCCGCAGAAAAATAAGCTTCTGATCATAGACTCTGATCTTGAAGCCCCAGGTCTTACATTAATTCAAGGAAACTTAAATGAAACCGCATTCAGCTACTTAGATCTGTTAACTTTGATCCAGGATAACAGCAGCATAGAAGAAATTGTCTCCACTTCTGAAGACTTAATGGGAACACTTACCTTACCAATTGAGACCAGTCAGCAGCGAGTGGAGCATTTTTTCCTGCCCACTTATCGATATGAGCAGCAATTATTCGACTTATATGCAAGCCCACAGACCATTACAATAAGCCGAAATAAAGAATATATTCTGGCTGAGATTCTTTCTAAATTAGCTGCTCAATTAGGAGCTTCTGCTGTTCTTGTGGATTTGCGTGCTGGTATAAGTGAATATTCTGCTCCTCTGCTGCTTGACCCAAGAGTGAAAAAATATTGTGTGACATCCACCTCGCTCCAATCAATTATGGGGACAAAACAAGTTTTAAATTTTATCGCCAAAGGTCTGGAAGTAAAAGAGGACTCTCTTCTTCCCACCGTTTTCTTAAGCATGATCCCAGACTCTTTTTCTACGGCAGAGAAAGATCAAATAAAAGAAAACATAATAAGCTGTTTCCAGACAACCGAAACTACAGAAGAGCTTCTGGATAATATGATTATTGAACTTCCATTTGCTAGCGAATTAATACATCTTTCTAATCTACGACAGATTTTAACAGTTTTAAAAGACAGGGACATGTATTATGCTATAGAGAAATTAGCTATGCAATATTATCAGCCTCCCAAATCCGACGAAATATTTTATACCGAAGAGCAGCATAAAGCAATCTTAAAACAGATTCATAATTTTGCAGATAATCAGATTACAGCTGAAGCCAATGGTGCAGAAGAATTATTATTAACAGAGCCAATTAAGAACCTTTGTACCCGATTTAACAACCAGGCTCCTATCGCGGTTGTGCAAGGCGCAAAAGGTTCTGGAAAAACATTTTTATATCGCCAATTAATAGAAAAGGGAAATTGGAATTCATTTTGTGGTAAGATAAACAAGAAATGGGTTCGTAATGATAACGGCTTTTTTGTTCCAGTTTTAGCACCACAAAATATCTCCAAACTCAGAAATGTTTTGGCTGAATGTATTGATAAATTCAATATAGCCGTTCCTTGTGCTATGGTTTCTTATTCTGTTTATAATGAAAATGCCTATAAGTTAGATCTAAATGCAAATAATGAAACTGACTGGATGAGCTTTTGGGAACAATTATTTGTAAATTCAATTAACAAAGAAATATTCCGTAGTCTTACACAGCTTAATGAAGAGTTGAAAAAAGAACAAAAAACGATTGTTTTTCTAATTGACGGACTTGAAGAAATATTGAAAACAGTTTCCTCCAATAAAAATCAGCAGAAAGCCATCGAAGTATTATGCCAAGGTGTTCTTAATACAATTGCTTCCAAATACGAAAATATCGGACTTATTATTTTCCTTAGAAGTGATATGGCTCAAAATGCAATCACTGTTAACTATGAACAGTTCAAACAAGCCTTCAATTATGCAGAATTAAAATGGTCTTCTGATGAAGCTTTGAAATTAGCAGTCTGGCTGGTAAGTCATGCTGTATCAGATTTTTATCAGGAAACCGCACCTGTTGAAAACGCTTCCCAGGAAGTAATTAATCAATATCTTGAAAAACTCTGGGGCTTAAAATTAGGAAAAAAAGACTCCAATGAAGCCTATTCTTCCCGTTGGATACTGGCTGCCCTTTCTGACTTTAATGGCCAGCTGCAGGCACGAGATATTATCCGTTTCTTAAAGTATGCTTCGGAGTATAATGGAAAAAAACCACCTTACAATGACAGGATCTTAATGCCTGCTGAAATCCGTAACGCGGTATCAAATTGTTCAAAAGATAAGATTACAGAAATTAAAGCAGAATATGAAAATCTAAAACCCATTTTTGAGAAACTTGAGAATCTACCATTTGATAAAAAGACACTTCCTATGAATCTGGAAGAAGATGCGCTTACAGCTACAGAAGAAAAATCCATGATTCAGTCAGGCTACCTGACACGAGATGGGGAAAAACTCTATTTGCCAGAAATCATACGTCATGCGCTGGGATTTCGGTACGAAAGAGGGGCAAGACCCAGAGTACTGTCTTTACTTCTTAAACATTAAGAGATCAGAAGCTGCGCGAGCTTGCTCGCGGCAGCTTCTGATTCACTTTTAAAACAATATTTCACAATCCCAAACATCCACTCCACTATCCTGGAAAAGTTCACGGATACGTGCCCTTAATGTTTCTTTTGTAACACCTTTTTTTAAAATCACCTGAAGGAAACCACCTCCGCCAGCACCAGAAATAAACTGTCCACAGATCAAATCCTGACAAGCCATAAAAATCTGATCAATACAAGTATTAGTACTTCCCTGATCCAACTGTTTTGACAGTTCCCAATGCTGATTCAGAAGTTCTGCAAAGCCATCTATATTTCCACGCTCCAATTCAAATTTCATAAGCGCAGCCACAGGCGCCATCTTTTCAAGTGCTTCTACGCTTTCTGGTCTTGCTCCAATGTAGCTTCCAACAACATCACGAAGAAGGTTACGAGCAAGTCTTCTCTGTCCCGTGTAGATCAAAGCAAAACGTTCCTGAAGTTCCTTCTTTGCAACTTCACTCATTTTTACATATTCTACATCCATCTGCTGATGAATTCCCGGTGTACTTCTGATAAATTTAATTCCTTCCGTAAGACCACCGATCTGATCCTGCCAGCCGCCACCGGTGCTCATAATCTGTTCCATGCAGAGCACAATTTCAGATATTTTGCTGTTATCCAGTTCTTTTCCAAGGAACTGGAAAATAGCTTTCACACACGCAGCAGATAAAATACTGCTGGTTCCAAGTCCAGAGCCCTTCGGTACTCCAACAACCTGCGTAGAAAGATAAATTCCTCCGCCAAGTTTTTTCAGAATTTCCTGTAAATCAGCCTCACCACTTTGTGGAATAATCCCGCAGGCAATAAGAGCAGCTTTATGCAGTGCAAAAGAATCATACGGATTATAACAATCCTGTATTTCTGCAGCCGATTCTGCCACTCCACTAACACCAACATCCTGGCTTTCAAACTCAACATGTAAAGTATCAAGCTTTCTGATACAAACCTGTACAGGATAAATTCCTTTTAGCTTAATTGCAGCATTTAATACAACTCCGCCTTTTTCATTACAATGTGGGGGCGTATCCGTCCATCCACCGCCCCAATTAACACGAACCGGTAATTCCACCTTAACTTCATTCTGGCTAATATGATAATCACGGTTATCCGGCAGATGCTGTACTGCATCCTGATAGATCATATCTAATATTTCTTTAAAGCATTTTGTTTCCAGAACATCATAGGTCTGACCTTTTATTACCGCCCGATTCTCCTTCATATATCTTGAAAGAGCATAATAAATTCGGATTTTCAAGTCTTCTGGGGCATTCTTTGCATCTTCTATAAGATTTTCATAAATATGCTCTGAAATGCCTCTTAGACCAAAAGTTTTCAAAGCATCTTTATAATAAGTACCGCAGCTCAATTGATAAATAAACTTATTTGCAAGAATCCTGCTCTCAAGTTCCCGCTCAAACAGACATTCATGTTGTACATCCGCCTTATTAAAACTGCTGCACAGACTTTCACGTTTGCTCTGTTTCCAACGGTTAATCTCCGCTTCTGTCGCTTCACCAGCCGCCATTTTACCAAGAATCACAGCAAACTCTACTGCTTCTTCTTTTGTTTCGCATACCGGATATAAATTTGCGAACCACAGATAATCTTCTTCATTGTCCCACAGATCAGATATCCTCTGAATTATATGGATCAACAATAAATCCATTATTTTCATCCTCAATAATATCATAAGCTCCATCTGCATATTTTGAAGATACAATTGGGATATTAAAAAACAGTGCTTCTACCAAAACTAGACCAAAACAATCTTCTCTAGTTGGCAAAACAAACACTTCAGCATTAGCATACTCTTCATACAGCTCCTTACCTTCTTTAAATCCACAAAACACAACATTAGATAATACATTAAGTTTTCTCGCCTCTTCTTGTATAAGATTTATTTCCTCGCCACTTCCATTTCCGACAATTCTAAGTTGGTAATTGTTTTTAATATATGGCAACGCTTTTATTAATAAATCTAATCCTTTTCTTTTAATCATACTGCCAACATATAAAATTCTTCCCTCATGCAAATGACTGGATCCGACTTGTTCTATTTTACTCGTGTCAAAAGTAAGATAACTAACTGTTATTTTATTTTCATTCATCCCCCATGAGATCAATTTTTCTTTTGCTTTTGTGCTGCTTGCAATCGCTGCATCACTATTATTTATAATTATTTTTCGCATTATTTTTTGAATTATATTAATATTACGTTCCGAATACAAAGTACCATCCGTAAGATGAATAAAGGGAATCCCATTTTTTTTACACCATATCAAAGATTGTACTGCAGCAAAATTGTACTCCCAAGCAATTACATACTCAGGCTTTAAATTGCTTAACATTTTTAATAAGCCTAAAGGAACATGAATATAACGAGAATCAAGTTCACCCGAAAGTTTAACTATTTTTGAATTCAAAATATGGGAATTAAGTAATTTATCATTATCAATCGTCCATTTTCTATTGTCTTCTGCCAAACTTGTATAAATAATATGAATTTCATACTCATCAAGTCTTTTTTGCATATAATTAAATAAATCAACTCTATATGGTGCTGGTATATTAGTAATAAGAACTACACGTTTCATTTTCTCTCCCAATTTCAAAAAACATGTCCTATCAGTTAAAATTATACTTTTTCATTCTTCTAAATCACTTTTTCATAAATATTATTAAGTATTTCATAATTAATCTGCTCAGTATATTTTTTACAATATGTCTCAAAAGTTATTTCGCACAGCCCTGAACATTTTAAAATACACTCAACTAAATCTTTCGCAGAATCATATTGAAATTTATATCCTGTAATTCCATTTTCAACTATACAGTTCACATTTCCTATATTAGAACATACTACAGGAGTCCCAACACTAAAAGCTTCAACAATACTCATCGGAAATCCCTCATACCACTGTGTCGGCAATATAAGCCCTTTACTCATCGCTATTATTTTTTTTACTTCTTCATTAGGGACATACCCTTGCATCTCAATATTCACACAATTATATTTTATAAACTTCTCACACCATTCTTTTAATTCTCCTATTCCACATACAATTAACTTTGGTGCTGAACTTCCCATTATCTTCCAAGCTTCAAAAAGTAAATCAATTCCTTTTAATCTATCCAGTCTTCCAGCAAAAACAAATTGTTCTTTTCTATTTTGTTCTGGAATAATAACACCCTCATTGCTTACAAAATTAGGTTTAATAAATATTTGGTTTTCTTTAATCTGTTTTAATTTCAACAATTTTTTTTTGTTAAATTCGGTCAAACAAATATAATTTATTTTCCCATAAATTCCAGTTGCACGGTTAAAACACGTTCCCACCACACACGCTAATGTTTGCAATTTACTATTATGATAGCAATTATACTTAACTGCACATTTTAAGCCGTATTTGACACAGTCTTCACATATATGATTTTCTCTATAAAATGTAGCGGAAGGACATAACAACCTAAAATTATGTATTGTCTGTACGACAGGTACATTTAATGTCATTGCTGCATAATATACAGCTGCACTAATAAAGCCAAAGGTATTATGTACATGAACAACATCTATTCGCTTACATTTTATTATTTTTCTTATTTCAATGAATGTCTTGGGATTAAAAAACATTAAGATAGGAAACGCTATTTTTTTCCATTTTGGCATGTCGTTTAATTCTGAATTATTCCTAGTGTATACAGTAACTGCATGTCCATTTTGTTCAAGCAATTCTTTTTCATTTAATACAACGGTATCTTCTCCTCCAGGTATCCGATAATAATTATGTACAATGAGAATATTAGCTTTTTTATCACTCATATATATTATTTTCCCTTCACTAGTACATTCCAGATGAATTTTATATTTGTATGCCAATACCGTTTAAATAAGCGTTTTGGATCTTGCAATAAGCGATACAACCACTCTAAATTATTATTTTGCATCCATAAAGGTGCACGTTTAATATTATCAGCATAATAATCAAATCCTGCTCCAACCCCAATCATAAGGCCTTGTACAATTCCTTGATGCGCAGACATCCATCTTTCTTGTTTTGGAGCGCCTAACCCAACCCATACAAAATCTGGATTTGTACTATTAATTTTTTCAATAACTTTTTCATCTTCCTCTTCAGTAAGCGGTCTATAAGGGGGGCTATACATCCCTACAATTTGTATTCCAGGATAATGCTCTTTGAGTTTTTGTGATAACAAACTCAAAGTTTTTTCATCACTTCCATAAAAAAAATGTCGATATTCTTTTTCTTCAGTAATCTTAAAAATCTCCCCCATCAAACCAGGTCCTGTTGTCCGCGCCATGTCCTTATATCCTCTTCTTTGACCAACCGTAGAAAGAGGCCCTCCATCTGGAATTGCCATGAGTCCTTCATTTTGAATATCACAATAAGTTGCATCTTCATAACTCATTACTGTTGTATGCACATTTGATACACATATATAGTCTCCTTTTATATCTTCCAAATTCATATTAATATATTTTATTAACCAATGCATATTAATAGCAGCAATATTCACTCCCATAATATTACATGTAGGAATTGAAGTTTTATCAATTTTTCTCTTATATGACATATATTTTTTCTCTTTCTTTGTTTATCATTCACCCATAAGCACTATTAATAATTTTTCGTGATACTAAAGTAAATCAGTGCAAAAACAAAACATCTTCTATTTTGGCTATTCATTTTTCCTCTAAATATCATTTATTTTTTTACATCGATCCATCTTTTTTTAATACAACTAATATTGTTCTCAATAAAATCTTAATATCTAAGCCCATATTCCAGTTTTCAATATATTCCTTATCCAACCTCACAACTTCTTCAAAATCCGTAATATCACTCCGTCCACTAACCTGCCACATCCCCGTAATTCCCGGTTTAATCGCAAGTCTTACCTTATGTCTCGGCTCATACAGATTTGTCTCCGAAATAAGAGGTGGTCTGGTTCCAACAATGGACATATCTCCTTTCAGTACATTAAAGAACTGCGGAAACTCATCCAAACTAGTTCTTCTAATAAAATCTCCAACTCCGGTCTTATGCGTCCCATCTGGCAGTACCTTATTTCCGATAACTCTCGGATCAAAATCCATCTTGAACATCTTTCCATCACCCAGCTTATTTTCTTTCATAAGCTCAGCTTTTCTTTCTTCTGCATCCATGTACATACTGCGGAATTTGTATATTTTAAATTTCTTTCCGTTCTTTCCCACACGTTCCTGGGAGAAGAAAATTGGACCTGGTGAGGCAATATAAATAGCTGGTCCCACGAAAAGACAAATAATGCCGGTTGCAATACATCCAACAATTCCGCCACAGATATCCATCAATCGTTTCAGCATCAGCTGTCCTAAAGAAGCGTAGTTAAGGCTTGTGGTTAAAACTGTATAGTTTCCAACCTTTTCTACAAACTGTCTTTTTCCAGTTTTGTTGGTTATCTTGGCAAGATTTAAATGAACGGTTACACCGGTTTCTGTCAGTTTATCGACAATCTCTTCCGGATATGGCAGGTTTTCCGAAACGACAATCAGCACTTCATCAATCCATTCCTGACACACATACATGGAAACATCATCTGCATTTGCAACTACAGGTACATCGCAGATTTTCTTTCCCGTCAGGTCATCGTCTATCACAACCACCCCGGCAAGGGAATATCTTGCATAATTATTTTCCTGCATATTCTTAACAACTTGCTCTGCCACTTCTTTTGAAGTAACAATAAGGAGTTTGCGGTCTCCACCGTTTTTCATCTTTTTATGCAGGTATTTTTTCCAAATTTCCCTTATTATGTAATTAAAAAATAAATATATAATCACCGTCGTGATCAAAATCATTCTGGAAAAGCTCTGACTTTCCTGAATCATAAACAAATACGCAATTGCAAGTGCCCCTACTCCAACAGCCTGCTCAAGCGTAGTTACAAATTCCTTATAATAACCTCTTTTCAAAACACTTTTCATAATCCCAGCCATAAAGATTACAACTAAATCTGCAAAGCCGAGAAAGATAGCCATATTTCGATATAAAACATCTCCGTATATATTCAGCCCTCGTCTACGAATTACATAAGCCAATACAAATGCCATCTGTAGACAAATCATATCCAAAATAATGAAATCAAGATGTTTTAACCACTTTTCAGAATCTTTCCTATACATAAATATCTTTCTTTTCCCTTCAATGCCTTTTTGTTTTGCCCTAAATTCAAAGCAAAACTCCTTCTTTAATTTCATAACTTTGACCACATTTCAGAAGTTTCCTTCCATTTCTTCTGCGACTCATCTTCCACTCATGGAAATGACCCGCACCGGCGGTGGTCTGCCGAAAAGCCTGCGTCACTGGCGCAGCCTCTTTGCCCGGTTACCCGGTTTTATAGATAAGAGCGTTCGTAACGCTGCTTATTATCATTTTTATCTTTGTTGTCAATAATTATTTTGTTCTACTTCCGCGAAAAAAACTGTCCTGGCATTTCCTGCCAAGATTTCTGGCGTCATTCAGGAAGCGGTTTCCCTGGTGACCATTTTCACAGAGGAATTCATTTCCCTTCCGGCGAACCCTGCCGCCGCAGATGGCGCATTTGTCCTTCAGTCCGTCTGTTCTGGTTTCCAGTACCAGAATTCCTTCTGCCCAGGCTTTGTACTGCAGGTTGGTCCGGATCTTACTGCTTAAGTGAAGCGGGGAAAAATTGCCGCTTTTTACCATTGCCATCCGGGTGAAGTTCTGGTCGTAATCGGGAAGGACAATGATTCCTGCCTGATTCTCTTTACAGAAGTTCAGGATCTCACGGCTGACCTGGTGGGCGTAGTACTCGGACAGGTTCTTCAGGTGCATGTAGTACTTCCGGTTGGGCTGGGGACTATTGTCTCCCACTGTGTTTGGTCTGGATTTCTGTATTCTGGTCTCCAGCAGCTTGCAGCGGTGACGGTACGCATCTCCGCCCCGGCAGTTGTGTACAGCCAGCTGTTTTCCCAGCTCATCCAGAATGCAGCACACTGCGAAGGTGTCTGTGTTTGTAAAGCGGACACTGCACAGGTTCGTGCCTTCTGCCATTCGTTCTTTGGCAGTGCGGGCGTCACTGTTCTCCTGTTTCACTGGGATATTCAGCAGGTAGCGCCTGCCCTCCTTTACCAGGGTGGGCGACATCAGCTGACCATCTTGGGGAAAGGGGCGTCCTTTCAGGTTGCAGTCTGTCCAGATCCATTTCTCACCGTTCCACAGCTTCAGGCAAATGGATCTGTCGGTGAGATCGGAATACATTCCTTTGAAAAAGGCAACCTTGGCTTCCAGTTTCTCAGGGAATCCGGATTGAAGCTCCTGGGTGCTTTTTACTGTGGCAGATGCTTTGTTAATGGCGGCGCGTCTCAAGTAGACAGGTACTTTCCCCATTGGTAAGGGGTTGGTGGGCTGTCTGCCGTCCCGACCGGCCAGGGTCAGGAGCTCCAGACTGCGCTGGATATCGAAGAGGCTGCTGTTCCACAGTTCTTCATGCTGTCTCAGAAGGTGGTAGTAAAATTCCACCACGTTCTGAAAATATTCTTCTGTTCTGTCCAGCCATATAGGCTCCGGACAAACCAGGCGCATGCGCCAGGTTCGGATGCTGTATCCTGTTTTCATAAATTTTGTCTGTGATTTCTGCTGGTTTCTTTCGTAATATTTCAGTAATGCGTATTTGCGCTGCAAACAAGCAGAAAATCAGTACAATTTGGACTATCGACCCCGAATAAAGACCCCTTATTTTAGAAATTGAGATTTTTCAGTATCCGGTCACCTTTTCCAGACAGCAAAAAAGACAGTCACACCAGAGGTCTCTCACAAGAGAATTCTCTGGCATAACTGCCTTTTCTGAAATTGTTCATTCTGTTATATTGCCTGCTCCATCATCTGATTCATATACTGTCGCTTCGTTTCTGCCTGGATATGCACATACAGATCCAGTGTGGTTCGCACGGAAGTATGTCCAAGTATTTCGGACAGGGACTTGGTATCGAAGCCATGCTCCACCCAGCGACAGGAAAACTGATGCCGGAGAGCATGGATTTTAATGGGGGGAATTCCACAGGTTTTCAGCAATGCTGCATATCTGCGTTGGATTACCCGCGGCTCCATGCATCTGGCAGTTCCAGACAAAATATATGCGGAGCCATCTTTACGAAAACATTTCGCATAAAACAGCAACTTGTCTGGCAATGGAATTTCCCTGTTGGAATGTTCTGTCTTCGGCGGACCGATATACAGAATGGTTTTGGGAATTTTTCCAGTGTCCGGATTAGCGGTCTGATCTAGATTTTTGATGCGGATCACAGTACGCTGTATGCGGATTTTGTGCTGGGTGAAATCCACATCTTCCCAGCGCAAGCCGCTGAGTTCGCCTACACGGATGCCTGTATGCATGCAAAGCAGCAGACCGAAATGGAAATCACTGATATTGTCAATAAGAAATTCCTCCAGCTGGTTATAGTTTGCAAGCTTCATAATCTGCACCTCCTGGCTGGTGCCAGCCAAATGGGGGTAGCGGATTGGTTCACTGGTATAGACGCCTCCCTTTGCTGCAAAGTTCAAAATGCTGCGGAGTACGCTTAAAATTACATGAATGGTTCCTGCAGACAATGCCAGCTCTTTTTTCTTATGAATAAGCTGCGTGATCTGAGAATTGCTGATTTTCCGTATCTGGGTGCTGCTAAGCTCCGGAAGAAGCTGATTCTTCAGAATCGCTTCATAATTGGAAAAAGTACTGTCCTTGATGGTATAGCGGATTTCCTGCTTCCAGTGCTCTGCGGCTGTTTCGAAGGTAGCCTGGTAATTCAAAATGCCAGGATTTCGCACCAGATGTCCATAGCCTGGCACTTCTGCAATTTTTTTGTTTCGTTTGTCCTTTACTTCGCCATATGTTTTGCCATAGAGGGAACCGTAGTGGATTTTTCCCTCCGGATCACGGTATTTGATATAACGGGCTTCCCAGCGCCCGTCCTTGCGTTTGCGTATGTTTTCACCTTTTCTGCACATAGCTGCCTCCTTATTCTATAAGTATGTACCAATTATTTGACCACGCAATTATTTTATATCGAAAAAATCCCTTTGAAAAACTAATGGGAAAAAGGTGAATTTGGAATAAATTATGGTATAATTCGACAAAAAGAGTCTATAGTCGCTATAATTGGTTGACTTTCCCAGTTATTCGCGATAGAATGTAAAACGACGATGGGAAAGAAAGCAGAAAAACTGCCTGGATAACCGTCGCATTACTGAAATAATGCGACTTGGAGGTCATCTTTTTTTATTGTTTCCAGTTGGGTGGTGGGTTATGCAAATTTGCTTCTATATGTTTCTAACATAGTTAGGGCCGGGAACGATCAGGTAAGTGATGTCCCGGCCAGGTTTTATTTATTTTATACCAAATTCTTTCATGAGTTTTTTCTGATATTCTTCATCTTCTGTAGCTTTTATACAATCTTCAATGCGATTGGAAGAAAGTAATTTTTTATTCAGCGTATTTAAGGCTATACGCTCCTTTTCACGTCCATCTTTCTCTATCATCTGTCCCAATCTCGTCATTGTCATCGCCTCCGTAATCTCATCAAGTTCTGCTCCATCCAAGAACTTATCTACCAGAGTATACAACATAGCCATCACTTTATCCGCCATGTCATTATGCTCTTCTTTCGCTATAAAAATCCCTTCTTTAATTTTATCTTTACGGCTCATCTGTCCACCCATAAGTGGTATCATACTAAGCTGTGCGACGTCATCTTCTGTAAAATCCAAGAATGTAAACTCAGATTCACCCGCCTTTCCTTCTTCTATATCCCTATTTTATCACAATATAATATAAAAATCATCTTAAAAGTTTATAAATTTATCAAAAAAGAAGCAAACCACGTTATATAATGATTTGCTTCTTTCTATATTTAGATTCCTCTCACCAGAGGAATCTCATTCTCTTTACTGCTGTGTAGTAGTATCAGCTGTGCCTTCGGTTGTAGTTCCATCTGCAGCA
>ERZ857775.945-NODE-945-length-38146-cov-9.959597_pt1 | contig 38146 bp, 22 predicted proteins | sample MGYA00519698_ERZ857775 | MGnify/ENA primary metagenome ERZ857775 (study PRJEB31778, sample SAMEA3449363) | human gut metagenome | biome: human gut; feature: human-associated habitat; material: faeces | place: United Kingdom | collected 2010/2012 ...
AATAAAATAATTAGTTCCAATTTGACAATTATTAACCCCGCCTATAATCATACTACCTTGCAAATCATACAAATCATATATCCCATAATATTTATCTTCCCAATCATTACCTAGGTGCTTATATTCATCATCTCCTGCAATAAAATAACCATTAATATAATGAATGGCATGATACTTTACGGGAATAACCTCCTTTCCCTGCCAATTATAACATCCCCAAATACCATTCCATGTGCAATTAGGTTCAGGTTCTTCTATAGCTCCCCAATTAACAAAAACATAGTCCCAATTTCCACTTCGTTCTATTTTAGAATATATTGTAGGAATGACTTCTTGACCATTAAAATTAACTAATCCTTGACGGTGAGTATCTGCATCCTCAACAAGTATAGTCCCTCTGCATATCATATCATTCGAAACTATTTTGGGAAACTTTAATATTGGAATAGGATTACTATATTTTATTCGAAAGAGCTCCCTTCCTGATGCGTCTATCACTCCCCATCTATTGTCTAATAAAACACTATATCTATCATTTTCAAATTCTTCTCTGTTATCAAATCTGTCATAAACAAAAGGTATAACAGTCCAACCTTCTGCATTTACTACACCATATTTTTCATCACGTTTACAAAGTAATCTGTCATTCTCTAAGAGAATAATTGGTATTTCAGACCATACGTCATAAATTCCACAGTCATAATCATCCACCATTATGTAATCATTATCACCTTCCTTTGCTGAATAAAAATTCATATCATCATGACTTTTAAATAAATGTTTGTATTCTAGTGCATGACAGTATTCTGAAAATAGAGGCTTATCCATAATTATTCTTTAATTCAATACGATGCACAAATATATAAAAAGATAAAAACAAAAACAATAAATAGAATTTATACAGAATAAAGAACAAGGTTATTATAAATCAATGTATTGTAACTCTATTTGATGTAATATTACTATTTTCCATACCGCCTTCCTGATTTAATATCCTCTCAAGTATTAAAATTAGTTTCTTATTAAAAAAAGCCCCAAACCTTATTAATGGTCTGGAGCTTTATTCTTGTCCTGTTCTGTCATATTGGTAGATTCTTATTCAAAGGTAAATACCATCTTGCCAAGTTCATACCCACTAACAGTTTTTCCATCTATCTTCCTGCTTGCTTTCTCCACATTGTAAAGAGTACAATTCTCTATCAGGGTAGCTTTGGGGGATAACTTGATTCCCAATCTGCCAAACTCATCCTTCAATTTGCTTTTCAAATCCTTATTGCTGATAAAGCCAGGCTGATATATAGCCAAGAAAACTTTATCAACCTGTTTCTTGTCCTCTACAGCTTTTAGCATCTTCTCCCTGTTCCATCTAAGAGTATTCATTTCAGATTCCTTCAAATACCTTTTGATTAGTGGAAATTCTGGATATTCCTGTTCATAAGATTCAGAAGGGGAATCCAGATAATCTTTTAGTAATTGCTCATAACTGACAGTCATTGCCTTTGCCAGTTTTATATTGAAATCCTCCCATTCATTCTGGTTGGTAAGCTCAAATTTCTCTGATTGCATAAAACTGTCCCTGATGCTGATTCCATCCTTGTATGTCTTCCTTAGTTCCTGCTTATAAATGAAGGATTGCTTTTTCAGATTGTTATACACCATCCTGCCATTAATGATGGAGACCAGTTCAGTGTCTAGGCTCATCCTCTTAATATAGGTCTGTCTCTCTTCCTTATCCAACTTGCTCCATCCGCTTAACAACTTGTCAGCTTCCTTCTCCTTATCCTGCATCATCATTTCAAACTCTTCATCGCTCATAACATTCTTATTGGTGGAGAACAGATGGACTATCACATTCCTAAAGATGTTCTGGTATTCATCATTGATTCTGATTCTGCCTGCTATCTGTTCCATAGTAGTACTTATATCCACCAAAGTCTGTGTTCTGTATGCGTCACTGGCTACTATTATCAGCCCGTTATTGGTGAAAAGGTTGCATCCCTGAAAGCATTTCTTTGTAAAGAAATTAATCTTCTTATTGGGACTACTGACTGATTCAATCTGGTATTCGCCCAACAGTTTGTTATTTCTAATCCTGTCAGCACAGCATATCTTCACATCATCTGGATTCAGCTTCAACGTATCTGCTATCTGCTTGATACTGGTTACAGAATTGATGAAAATATATAGTTCTTCCACCTTGCTGACATTGCCGTTTATGTCTGGGAGTGATATGCCTTCATCCAAAAATATCTGTATGAATCTAGCCAGTCCTTTGGTTAATTGCGTGACCTTGTATCTGATAGGGGTTATTTTCGTCACTCCATTCCATTGGACTTTGTAATGTGGAAGCTGTTTCAGGAAATCTATCTCAAAGTCAAGGTCAATTGGAGTGGCAGACAGAAAAGAATAATGCCTGAACTTCTGTATTTCTTCCATCAAGCCATTAATTGCATCATATCTGAAATCCATGTCTTCCAAAATTAAATGGTATTCATCTACCAAGACTTTCCACCCTTCTGTACTGCTCAACCATCCAATTAATTTGGGCAGACTGTCATAGGTCACGGCTATCTTATATGTGGTATTGTTTTTGATATATTTCCTGAACTGGTATTCTCTTACACCACCATAACATTTGAATATTTCATACCTGTTATTCTTATCTGCTGCTATGCTATCCACCAAGTCCTTGAACGGACATACGATAATATAGTTGCTACTGCAATTTGCAGCCACATAAGTGCCACCTACATCTGTCTTTGTCTTGTTTACGATGCCAAAAGGAATACCATCTTTAAATCTTTCTAATTCGCCCAAATATCGGGCATTGCCACCATTAATGATTTCTTGTTTCATTGTGTTTAGATTAACTTAGATTTATAAAATTGTAATCTGTGTATTTGAAATATCTGACTTTAGATTAAGTTTAAGTAGGGTTATTTTTTTCTTCCTATATAGGGACGCTTTGAAGAAAAACTCGTCCATAAGAATAAAATAATAAGCGTATTACTACGCCTATTACTTTACCGCTGACTTAGCATAGTCAAGCAATCTAAATGTTATGTCTTGTATTATATAGTTTATGGCGGAAGCGTCTTTTAAAACTTTAGTTTAAAAGTTTTATGAAGAAAATACCTCTTATTATGTTAGCTTGGCAACAGGGTTAGAACTAAAAAATCATTCCTGTTCCTGTTTATGATGCGGTAGGTAGATTGTGTAGGTCTTGCCTTGAACCATTTTGCGCTTTTTGATGTATCGGTCAGTAGCCCAAAGCCCAATGTGCAGCCTTGTGTCCTTGATACCGTGCTGTAGTGCCATTTTACGAATGTCAGCGTAGGTCAGTTCTTTCATTTGAAGTAGATTTAGGTTTGTAGTGGTGAATCTGGGTGATGAGAAACTCGGTCATTTCTGACTTTCAATCACATTGCAAAGGTATAAAGTCCCGACCGCATCACCAAACGACAAGTCGAAATTGTGGAATATTTGAGTTGAGGATGCAATAAAGCAAAAATTCTCCCCTTAACCGTAGCTGTTCGGGGAGAATATGATGTTCAGGCTTACCAGAAGCCTTGATTTCCAAAAAAGCTTGTCAGCCCTGATTCCTTTTATCCAATAAGGCTGTAGTGATTTCTTTTATATTGGTGAATCTTTCCTTATCCAACAAGCCTATTTCCAAAGCCTTATTGATAAACTGCATAATTGCATCCTTACTGATACCAATCTTAACGCACTTGATAATCATTTCCCTAAAACAGTCATGTAGGTCTGACTGCTTCCCAACAGATAACTGTTTCACATATTGTTTTGCCACATCAGAATCAGAAGTGGAAGATTGGGAGAATTTTTCTATCTCGCTTATAAGAGACGTGATTTCATTGTCATAGCTACACAGTTTCCCATCCTTCAAGTGACCTACCTGTGATTGTAGTTCAACAGCCTTATTGATTTTAGACGCAAAAAATTGAGTGTCTAGCAAAGTATCGAAGGTGATATTATTAGTTGCATCGTTCGTAGGCTTCGCTTCATTAAGAGAATTTGTCTCCACCTTGCCCATACTAAAAATATCACCATCTAATTTTTTCTTAAAAGCGGTAGATACCTTTTGGGCTTTATCCTTATTGCTTAAATGGGAATATACTTTATCAATCATCTTTGTATCTTCATGTCCTGTTGCTATTATTATGGTTTCTTTAGGAATATCCCTTCTACACATTATAGTAATGAATGTATGTCTAGCCGTATGGGTATGGACTAATTCAAATAAAGGTTTTACTTGTTTGCCATCCTTATCTTCAAAAGTGATTGGAATATTTAAACCTGCTTCTTCTGCAATTATTCTTAACTCTGCATTTAGATTGGAGTTGCTTGGTTTATAATATTTCAGTTCGGTGTTTTGATATTTAGATATGATTTCTTTTGCCAATGGGGTTAATGGTATTATAGCTCTTGCTTTTGTCTTTTGCTGTATTATAGATATTGTATCTTCCTCTTCATCTTTTTCGTTATCGCCATTGAAGAATTTCTGCATATCTCCAACACGCTGACCAACTAAACATTGCAGTACGAATAAATCTCTTATTTCAGTACGTTTTCTTACTTGTAATTCTGTTCCTGTTATTGGGTAATCATATAATTGTTTTAGTTGTTCTTCTGTTAATGTGACTTTTTTATTACTGGCTAGCTCTTTATTAGATTCATCTTTTACAAATTCAAAGCTGTTCAAGTTGCTATCATACCACGTGAAGGGAATATCCACTCTTTTACTAACTTTCTTCAATAACGGAAATAGAGTATTCTGAATGATATTCCTTATTGTTACACTACCTCTTCCATTATCAACTAAATATTTTTGATAGCTCTCAAAGGTGTTTAAATTCATGGATTCCCAAGTGTCAGAGATATTATTTTCTTTTAGATACCTCTCAAATTTGCCAACATTTAATTTTTGTTGTTCTTTAGTACTAGATGCTGCCTGTTTAGCATCTATAATTTCTTTCATTACAGTCGTTGCTGACTTCTTCTTAATTTCTGTAGTCATTGTATTTTTATATATGCGTGTTCTTAATATGGTTATACTATTTTCAATATCAGTAGGGTGTTCACAAAGATAATGCTTAAATTCTAAGAACATATCTTTTAGCTCTGATAATCTATCATTAGCTATAGTATTATTATTGTTATCTAATTTTGACAAACGTGCGTTGACATACGCTTGTTGTTTTCTTATATTCCAGTGTTCTGGATATACTTTAACTCCCGTTGAGAGCTTTACTTGTTTGTTATTGAGATATACAACCAAATATATATTGGTTGGTTTATTTGCTTTGGGTTGTCTTAAATTGAAATTGCATTGCATTTGGTTAATGAAAATTTGCCTTCCCATAACTTTGTTCTTAAAACTGGTTCTTAAATTCTGTTCTTAATTTGTGTTCTTGAAAGGTTATTCTCTGTAATTGCAACTTATTTCCAACCTGTTACAAATATGCCTGCAAACAATTTGTGCATTTCCAAGAAAAGAATTACTTTTGCTCAAAATATTCAGCAATGTGCAATTTGTAACCTATGACCGTATCCAAAACAAAAGCCAAGTTAGTAGATGTTGCCCGTCAGCTTTTCGCAAAGATGGGGGTAGAGAACACTACGATGAATGATATCGCTCTTGCTTCTAAAAAAGGTAGACGAACGCTTTATACCTATTTTAAAAGTAAGGATGAAATCTATCTGGCTGTTGTAGAATCGGAATTAGATATCCTGTCGGATATGATGAAGCGGGTAGCTGAGAAGAATATCTCGCCGGACGAAAAACTGTTGGAGATGATATATACCCGGTTGGATGCAGTAAAAGAAGTAGTCTATCGAAACGGAACCTTACGTGCTTATTTCTTCCGTGATATCTGGCGGGTGGAGAAAGTCCGTAAGAAATTTGATGCGAAGGAGGTACAACTCTTTAAGGCCGTTCTTTTGGAAGGACAGGCAAAGGGAGTTTTTCACATTGACGATGTGGAGATGACGGCTGACTTGATTCATTATTGTGTGAAAGGGATTGAAGTTCCTTACATCCGTGGTCATATAGGTGCACATCTGGATGAAGATACGAGAAATAAGTACGTAGCCAACATTGTGTTTGGCGCACTGCATAGAACAGAAATTTAATTAAATAACTTTTAGTATGGGATTATTAGACGGAAAAACAGCCATTGTAACCGGTGCTGCCCGCGGTATTGGTAAGGCTATCGCTCTGAAGTTTGCTGCCGAAGGTGCAAACATCGCATTTACTGACCTTGTCATTGACGAAAATGCAGAAAATACAACAAAAGAACTTGAAGCAATGGGTGTAAAAGCCAAAGGTTATGCTTCTAACGCAGCTAACTTTGAAGATACTGCAAAGGTCGTAGAAGAAATCCACAAAGACTTCGGACGTATCGATATATTGGTAAACAATGCCGGTATCACTCGCGACGGTTTGATGATGCGTATGAGCGAACAGCAGTGGGATATGGTAATCAACGTGAACCTGAAATCTGCATTTAACTTCATCCACGCTTGTACACCTGTCATGATGCGTCAGAAAGCCGGTAGCATTATCAACATGGCATCTGTCGTAGGTGTTCACGGTAATGCAGGACAGGCTAACTATGCTGCTTCCAAGGCAGGTATGATTGCATTGGCCAAGTCTATCGCACAAGAACTCGGTTCTCGTGGCATCCGTGCCAATGCTATCGCTCCGGGATTCATCCTGACAGACATGACTGCCGCTCTTTCTGACGAAGTAAGAGCAGAATGGGCAAAGAAAATTCCTTTGCGTCGTGGTGGTACTCCTGAAGATGTGGCAAACATCGCTACCTTCCTGGCTTCCGATATGTCTTCTTACGTATCAGGACAGGTGATTCAGGTAGATGGTGGTATGAACATGTAATCGAACAGAATGACTGTTGTATACGAAGACAACCATATCATTGTAGTCAACAAGACCGCTTCCGAGATTGTCCAGGCAGACAAGACGGGTGATACGCCTCTTTCGGAGACTGTGAAGCAGTACCTGAAAGAGAAATATCAGAAACCCGGCAATGTTTTCCTCGGTGTGACACACCGGCTGGACCGCCCCGTAAGCGGTCTTGTTATTTTTGCCAAAACGAGTAAGGCGCTTACGCGGCTCAATGAGATGTTCCGCGCCGGTGAGGTGAAAAAGACTTATTGGGCAGTTGTGAAGAATGCTCCGAAAGAATCAGAAGGCGAATTGGTGCATTTTCTTGTGCGCAATGAAAAGCAGAACAAGAGCTATGCATACGACAAGGAAGTGCCGAATAGTAAGAAAGCGGTTTTGGACTACCGTTTGATCGGTCGTTCGGAGAACTATTATTTACTCGAAGTTGACTTAAAAACCGGACGGCATCATCAGATTCGTTGCCAACTGGCAAAAATGGGATGTCCTATCAAAGGAGATTTGAAATACGGTTCTCCGCGTTCCAATCCGGATGGAAGTATTTGTCTGCACGCCAGGAGGGTACGGTTCGTACACCCTGTCTCGAAGGAGCTGATAGAACTGAAAGCTCCCCTTCCCGAGGGAAATTTATGGAAAGGATTTGAACTGTTTTAATCAGTACAAATCCTTTTTTTTTGCGTTGGAAATGTATCCTCTCGGTGGAGGCTGTATAGTCGGGGCGGAGCGTTCGGTGTCTGATACCAACATCGGATTTATCTCTCTACAAATGAATTAAAAAAAATACTGTCATCTGTCACATGGTAAGATATAAATAGTTGATAATATGTGAGTTCTGCTGTGATAGCAAGGCGTGACAATAGTGTGACGGTAACTGTTGCTTTCACTGTTCATAGAGAAAAGAGTAGTTTCGCTGTATGAAACTGGAAGTTTCAAGCCTTGGGAACAAAAGTTTCAAGCGTCTGAAACTAAAGTTTCTCCATGATGAAACTAAAGTTTCCCACCGGTGAAACTATGGTTTCTGTACGGCGAAACCAAAGGTTCCAATGCATGAAACTATTGGTTTTGCCGTATGAAACAGTTATTTCATGGGTAAGAGCGGGAGTGGAAACGATTGGATGCTGTTCAATAAGTCAACCTTTCCTTCATTGATAAGTCTCAGAATTAACTCTCCCAACAGTGTGTTTTGTCGGGTAGACCTAGTACAGGTAAAGCTTTCCGAGTTATTTTTGTTCTTCTCCCTCAAACACCAGTTCTACTTTTACAGGGAAATGGTCCGAGGGCGTGCGGGCTTGATAAGCTTTGATGTCGATTTCTTCCGGACAGTCCGTTGCGTCCTTCTTGCCTCCGTTTCCTCTGATACTGCGATACGTGTCTGTCAGCACACCATATCTTTTTACTTTGAAAACAGGAGAGACGAATACATGGTCGATGCGGCTTTCCGTGAAACTGTCCGGATCGAAATCATTGAATGTTCCGTTGGTTGCATAGCGGAAGTCACACTTTTCATAAGAGTCGCAAAGCACACCTTTGCTGACAAAAGCGTCATAAGACTGATGAGTCTGGTCAACGTTGAAGTCGCCGGTCAGGATAGCCGGAAGCTCTTTACCCTTACCGAGTTCCTTCATCTTGTCTTGCACGAGATAAGCACTTTCCACGCGGGCCTTCTTGCCGATATGGTCCATATGCAGGTTGAAGAATAGAAATTCAAAGCCCGTATCTTTGCATTTGAAGTGTCCCCAACTGCAAATGCGGGGCAGGACTGCATCCCAGCCTTTACTCGGCACGTCCGGAGTCTCCGACAACCAGAAATCGCCTTTCTCTATCACATCAAATTTGTCGGTGCGGTAGAAGATAGCGGAGTGTTCCCCCTTCTCTTTGCCATCATCGCGGCCTACACCTATATAGTCATAACCGGGTAATGCTTCTTTCATGTCCTTCAGCTGGTGAATGAAACACTCCTGCGTTCCGAAAATATCGAAATCGTGGTATTGCACCATTTTGGCAATGACCGGATAGCGTTGTCCCCAACCGTTTCCTTTGGCAGAATCGGAGCCGTTGGCGTTTCTGAGATTATAGGAGGCAACGGTGATAGAGGTCGGTTGATAACTGTGGCAACTACAAAATACGACCGCAACGAGGGCAATGAGTAAAAGGTTTCTTAGCTTCATGTTTATTCAGTTAGTTTGGGTGGATAATTTATTGACTTCCAAAAGTACAATATTTTATCCAAACAAGTAAGTATGTAGGTACAAAAAAAGTCACCCCCGGAATAGACGAAGTAGGGGTGACTTTTTTGTAGTGTGCTTACTATTATTCAGCAGACTTTGTTCTGAGAGTTTTTGGTAAGGTTATTCCTTGACAGGCTCAGCCGGTTTGTCTTTGGATGCAGTGTCTTTGACTACTGTATCATTGACAAAAGCGGTTGGTGCACTCAGTTCTGTTTTCACAGGTTCGTCTTTTTTAGTTACAGTGTCTTTGACTACTGTATCATTAACGATAAGTGCGGCATTAACTTCTGACTGGGCTGTCGCAGCTTTTTCAGAGTTCTGAGCCTTTACAAGGAATGAACCACCACAAACAAACATAAACATTGCTACTACTAATACTAATTTTTTCATAATCGTTTGTTTTAAGACTGTTAGATATATGTTTTCAATTCTCTCTCTTGTGTTAAGGAATTGGTTGTTGCTTTAAACACTGTCCTCTAATAAAGATCAAAGGGTGTGCCAAAAGAAAAGATATATTTGCAAATGTTTGATAACTAGATGTATAATAGCCGATTGATGACTGCTTCTGTGTGGAATTTACTGAGGAATGTGTGGAAGATGTGGCGGAGAGTGTGGAATTATTCCACACTCTCCGCTTTAAAATTTTCTTCTTGTGTGATTGACAAGAATTGTGGTTACTATAAATCTATATTATATAGCTTCAGCTTATTATATAAAGTCTTCCGGTCGATATCCAACAATTGCGCAGCTTTGCTTTTGTTGTTTCCTGTTTGACGCAATGCTTCCAGAATATGCTCTTTTTCAGTCTCCTCGTTGCGAAGGGCCATATTTGTAGTATTAAATGAGGAAGCCTCCAATAACTCTGTCCCGAGTTCTGCCAATGTGATGAAACTGCCTTGTGCCAATAACGTCGCTCTTTTAACGATGTTCTTCATCTGCCGCAGATTACCCGGCCAATGATAACTTTGTAAAGCCTGTGAAGCTTTCGGATCAAAACCGATCAGATGTTTATCCAGCTCTTTGTTTGCCTGATCGAGGAAGAAGTTGGCAAAAAGCAAAATATCCTCTTTCCGCTCTTTCAAGTCAGGCATTCGTAGGGTAAATTCGTTGATACGATGATAGAGGTCCTCACGGAATGTCCCCTTTTCGATGGCTTGCTCCAGATTCTCGTTCGTTGCGGATATCAAACGAATATCTACCGAAATTTCCTGTGTAGAGCCGACCGGACGTATCTTTCTCTCTTGCAAAGCACGGAGCAATTGTATCTGTACTTCATAACTGAGATTTCCGATTTCATCTAAAAAGATAGTACCGCCGTTGGCTGCGACGAAAGCGCCTGTCTTGTCCGTCAACGCTCCTGTAAAGGAACCTTTCACATGACCGAAAAATTCGGAAGCTGCCAATTCTTTGGGGATGGAACCGCAATCTACGGCAATGAACGGTTTATTGTTCCGCTTGCTGAGTTGGTGGATGCGGTGTGCTACATATTCCTTTCCCGTTCCGCTCGAACCATTGATAAGAACGGACATATTAGTCGGAGCTACCAGACCTACATAATTATAAAGTTGTTTGGCGGCGTCACTCTCTCCTTCCAGATAAGAGTGCTGCCCTTCGTCCGTAGCTTTTGAAGTAGCTTGCGATGAGGAAACTTGTGATGGAGAATCTTGTAAAGCTTCGGATATCTTCTTCAGTAATTCTTCCGGATTCACGGGTTTGGCAATATAATCCCGTGCTCCGAGTTTCATTGCCAGTACGGCGGACTGGATATCCGCATAGCCGGTCATAATAATCAGAGGAATGGTTTTTCCCTGTTCATTCATCCATTTCAGTAAATCGATGCCTTCATGATCGGGCAACCGCAGATCTGATAATATCAAATCTACAGTTTGGCTTTCGATATGCTTCCGGGCACGTGCAATGGTACTTACTGATGATACTTCAAATCCTTTTTTGCCTAGCCAGGTTTTGAGCATCATTCCAAAAGTTATATCATCTTCAACGATCAATATGGATCTCATCACGTCAGGTTTTGATTCTTTTAAGTCACAAAGGTAAGAGGATTTAGGCGAAAGTGGTATATTTGCAAACTTAAATTAAATAAAAGCGTTATGAAAAAGATTGTATTGATATTATTAACCATATCGTTTTGCGGACTTACCGCCTGCAAGACCGGAACTAAAAAAGGAGAAGACATGGATAAAGAAACATTGGTAAAGATTGAGACAACTGCGGGAGACATCAAAGTGAAGTTGTATAATGAGACTCCCAAGCATCGTGATAATTTTATTAAATTGGTGAAAGACGGAATGTATGAAGGTACACTGTTTCATCGCGTTATCAAAGATTTTATGATTCAGGCGGGTGACCCGGATTCGAAGAATGCTCCGAAGGGCAAGATGTTGGGTGCCGGTGATGTAGGTTACACCATTCCGGCAGAATTTGTATATCCGAAATTCTTCCATAAGAAAGGTGCTCTTTCGGCAGCCCGTCAAGGAGATAATGTGAACCCGAAGAAAGAGTCTTCCGGCTGTCAGTTCTATATCGTGACAGGAAAAGTTTACAATGATTCTACGTTGTTAAGTATGGAGAGCCAGATGAATGAGAATAAGATTAATGTTATTTTCAATACATTGGCGCAGAAGCACATGAAAGAAATTTATAAGATGCGGAAAGCAAACGATGAAAACGGGCTTTATGACTTGCAGGAAAAACTGTTTGCAGAAGCACAGGAGATGGCTGCCAAGCAACCGGAATTTCATTTCACTCCGGAGCAGATTGAAGCATATACTACGGTAGGCGGTACCCCGCATCTGGATGGTGAGTATACCGTATTCGGCGAAGTAGTGGAAGGGATGGATGTAGTAGACAAAATCCAGCAGGTAAAAACCGACCGTAGCGACCGTCCCGAAGAAGATGTGAAGATAATAAAAGCGACCATACTTGACTAAATGATATGAAAATCAACAGGCATATTCTTGACAATGGGTTGCGTCTGGTGCATTCGCAGGATGAAAGTACGCAGATGGTAGCCCTTAATATATTATATAAGGTGGGAGCTCGTGATGAGCATCCCGAGCATACCGGTTTCGCACATTTGTTTGAACATCTGATGTTCGGCGGATCGGTCAACATTCCCGATTATGATATGCCGCTCCAATTGGCGGGTGGGGAGAATAATGCCTGGACGAATAATGATATTACCAATTATTACCTCACTGTTCCCCGCCAGAATGTGGAAACCGGCTTTTGGCTGGAATCAGACCGTATGTTGAGTCTTGATTTCAGCGAACGGAGTCTGGAAGTGCAGCGAGGGGTGGTAATGGAGGAATTTAAGCAACGTTGCCTGAATCAGCCTTATGGAGATGTAGGACATCTCCTGAGGCCATTGGCTTACCGGTCGCACCCTTACCAATGGCCTACCATCGGTAAGGAACTGTCACATATCGCCAATGCAACGTTGGAAGAGGTGAAAGCATTCTTTTTCCGATTTTATGCTCCGAATAATGCGATACTGGCTGTCACCGGCAACATCTCTTTCGAGGAGGCAGTGACACTGACAGAGAAATGGTTCGGCCCTATTCCCCGTCGGGAGGTTCCTCAACGGAACTTGCCGCAAGAACCGGAACAGACGGAAGAACGACGATTAACGGTAGAGCGGAATGTTCCTCTTGATGCGTTGTTCATGGGGTATCATATGTGTGACCATCATCACCCTGATTACTATGCCTTTGATATCCTTTCGGATATATTAAGCAACGGGCGTTCCAGTCGCCTGAACCAGCGTCTCGTGCAGGAAAGGCAGTTATTCTCAAGTATTGACGCTTATATATCCGGCAGTGTAGATGCGGGTTTGTTCCATATTGCCGGAAAGCCGTCGGCAGGCGTGGCACTGGAACAGGCGGAAGCTGCCGTTCGGGAAGAATTGGACCGCCTGCAACAGGAACTTGTCAGTGAACAGGAGTTGGAAAAAGTAAAGAACAAATTTGAGTCTACTCAGATATTCGGTAATATCAATTATTTGAATGTGGCGACTAACCTTGCCTGGTTCGAACTGCTCGGACGGGCGGAAGGCATGGAACGGGAGGTGGAACGTTATCGCTCTGTCACTGCGGAACAGTTGCAGGCTGTAGCCCAATCGGCTTTCCGGCGGGAGAACGGGGTTGTACTCTATTATAAAAGTAAATGAGAAATATTTATAGAACATACAGAGAGCATTACAAGGCGTTATTCTATCTTGGACTTCCTATTGTCATCGGACAGATAGGAGTGATCATACTTGGATTCGCAGATACGTTGATGATTGGTCACCATAGCACGATAGAGTTGGGTGCGGCTTCTTTCGTGAATAATGTGTTTAATCTGGCTATTATTTTCAGTACGGGATTCTCGTACGGGTTGACACCTATCGTGGGAGGGCTGTATGGAACCCACCAATTTGCCCCTGCCGGACAGGCGTTGCGCAATAGTTTGCTGGCCAATCTGATGGTTGCGCTTCTGTTGACTATATGTATGACGCTGTTATTCCTGAATATAGAGCGTCTTGGTCAACCGGAGGAATTGATTCCTCTGATTAAACCTTATTATCTGGTTTTACTTGCTTCTTTGGTGTTTGTTATGCTTTTCAATGGCTTCAAGCAATTTACGGATGGAATTACAGATACTAAAACAGCCATGTGGATCTTGCTTGGCGGAAATGTATTGAACATCATCGGAAACTATATTCTGATTTATGGAAAGCTCGGCTTTCCTGAATTGGGATTGTTGGGAGCAGGTATCAGTACTCTGTTTTCACGTATAGTGATGGTCGTTGTCTTTGTAATCATCTTTATGCGTAGTCCGCGCTTCATTCGTTATAAGGTCGGCTTTTTCCGTTTGGGATGGTCGCGTGCTGTTTTCAGCCGTTTGAACGGATTAGGATGGCCGGTTGCCTTTCAGATGGGAATGGAGACGGCTTCCTTCAGTCTGAGTGCCATCATGATTGGCTGGTTGGGGACGATTGCGTTAGCTTCCCATCAAGTCATGTTGGCAATTTCACAATTTACTTTTATGATGTACTACGGGATGGGAGCTGCCGTTGCTGTCCGGGTCAGTAACTTCAATGGTCAGGATGATATGGTGAATGTGCGTCGTTCCGCCTATGCCGGTTTCCATCTGATGATGGCATTGGGTGTCGTGTTGTCTTTCATTGTTTTTCTTTGTCGGAATTATCTGGGAGGTTGGTTTACCGACAGTTCTGAAGTTGCCGCTATGGTTACTTCGTTAATATTTCCTTTTCTTGTCTACCAGTTTGGCGACGGCTTGCAGATCACTTTTGCCAACGCCTTGCGTGGAATTGCAGACGTAAAACTGATGATGGTCATCGCTTTTATCGCTTATTTCATTATCTCGTTGCCCGTAGGCTATTTTTGCGGTTTCGTGATGGGATGGGGTGTTGTAGGCGTATGGATGGCGTTCCCTTTTGGACTGACAAGTGCAGGGCTGATGCTTTGGTGGCGTTTCCACTACATGACGAAACAGCCTGCCCTCCGACAATAACTTGTAATTCGTAGTTCCTATGGCTTCCTACCGTTCTACAAAACTCAAAATAACCATTGGTTACACTTTGCTACTGGCTATTCTTCTTTTCTCGTTGGTGTTTGTGCATCGTGAGATGGAAGCGTTATCGGCTGCGGACAACCAGCAGAATTTGCGTACAGATAGCTTGTTGGCCCTTCTCCACGAGAAAGACCGGAATACAATTCAAATGTTACGAGTGTTGAGCGAAGCGAACGATAGCCTTCTTTCTGCATCGGAGATTGAGGAAATTATTTCCGAACAGGATTCCGTCATTACCCACCAACGGGTACAACATCGTGTCATAACCAAACGCGATTCTCTGCTGACTGCTCCGAGGAAGAAAGGTTTCTTCAAGAGGTTAGCGGAAGTATTTGTCCCTTCCAAACAGGATAGTGCCGTACTTGTCAACACTTCTTTGGAGGTAGCTACGGATACGATTCTGGAACCTGCCACTTCTAAGGATTCCTTACAGCAAAAAATCCGTATGGCTACAGAGGAAAAACGTTTGCAACGGAAAAAGACCATCCGGCGTACCAGTACGAAGTATCAGCGGATGAATACGCAGTTGACTGCAAGAATGGATAGCTTGATAAAGGGGTATGAGGAAGAAATGACTCAGCGTGCACTCCAGGATGCAGAGCAGCAACAAGCAGTAAGGATGCGTTCGGCACGTACTATTTCGGGAATCGCTATTGGTGCGGTGTTTCTGTCTGCCTTTTTCTTGATATTGATCATACGCGATATATCTCGGAGCAACCGCTATCGTCGACAACTGGAGGAAGCCAACAAGCGGGCGGAGGATTTGCTTGTCGCCCGTGAAAAATTAATGCTTGCCATTACTCATGACTTTAAAGCACCGTTGGGCTCTATTATGGGGTATACCGAACTGCTATCCCGGTTGACTCGGGATGAACGGCAGCGTTTCTATCTTGAAAATATGAAGAGTTCTTCGGAACATCTCTTGAAGTTAGTCAGTGACCTGCTCGATTTTCATCGGCTCGACCTTAATAAAGCGGAGGTGAATCGCGTCACCTTTAATCCTTCGCAGCTATTTGATGAGATTTATATTAGTTTTGAGCCTTTGACTGCCGCCAAAGGATTGACTTTACAAAGTAATGTCGCTTCCGATTTGAATGGGAGATTTATTAGTGACCCTTTGCGTCTCCGTCAGATTGTGAACAACCTTTTATCCAATGCCGTCAAGTTCACTCAAAAAGGTAAGATAACATTGACGGCTACATACGACTCTTCAAAGTTGACAATAGCCATCGCAGATACCGGAAAAGGGATGGCTCCGTCAGACCGGGAACGCATCTTTCAGGAGTTTACCCGTTTGTCCGGTGCACAAGGTGAAGAGGGGTTCGGGCTCGGATTGTCCATCGTGAAGAAACTGATAACTTTACTCGAAGGAGAAATTGATGTGCAAAGCACGCCGGGAGAAGGAAGTTGCTTTACGGTGACTCTTCCTCTTTATCCGGTGGGGAAATCGGTAATGGAGGGTGAACTCTCGGAAAGTGATAAAGGGGAATCTATCCAGGAGCCAGCTACCATTCTTCCGATGAAGGTGATCCGTGTTCTTTTGATTGATGACGATAAAATCCAACTCAGCTTGACGGCAGCTATGCTGAAACAGCACGGCATTGATGCTGTTTGTTGCGAGCAATTGGAGGAACTTATAGAACAACTTCGCACTTCTGTTTTTGATGTATTACTGACCGATATACAAATGCCGGCCATCAATGGTTTTGATTTGGTGAAACTACTTCGCGCTTCCAATATCCCGCAGGCAAAAACGATCCCCGTGATTGCTGTTACTGCCCGTAGTGAGATGGATAAGGCTGCGTTGAACGAACATGGATTTGCCGGATGTCTGCATAAACCATTTACGGTAAAGGAATTGTTGCAGACGATCAATGAAGGACAATTGGCTGCGGATGAGGCGCATATCACAGAAGATATGGGAAGCGGATTGATGAATTTCTCCGCATTGACAGCCTATTCAGAGGACGACCCGGAGGCGGCGTGTTCCATTATTGAGACTTTCATCGAAGAGACAGGGAAAAATGTTGACCGGATGCAACAAGCCTTAGACAATGAAGATACGGACGGGATAGCTGCTATGGCTCATAAACTTCTTCCGCTTTTCACACTGGTTGGCGCATCCGAAACAATTGCTCCTTTAAAATATTTGGAAAGTTGTCGTGGAGAGATGTTCGTTGACGAGATAAAGCAAACAACGCTTACAGTGCTGGCAATGGTTCCGCATATAATTAGTGAGGCAAAAGAGTATCTTTCTTATCGTTATCCAAACCTTTTCTCAAAATAATTTGTTTACTTTGTGTCTTCAATTTACACTGACACGCTTTGCATGAAACGAAAATGGATACGATGGGTAAGCTGGATATTGCTTACTCCAATAATACTCTTTGTAATACTGATGGTATTACTTTATATTCCTCCCGTACAAAATCTTTTACGCCGGGAAGTAACCGCATATGCTTCTGAAGCAACCGGTATGCAGATTCAGGTGGAACGGATTGACCTTCGTTTTCCGCTCAATCTGTTAGTTCGTGGTGTAGAAGTCATTCAACAGCCGGATACTTTGTTGTCTTTAGAAAGCTTGAATGTGCGGGTGCAGGCGTGGCCACTTATCAAAGGAAAAGTAGAAGTTGATGAAGTTACACTAAATCAGGTTGCAGTCAATTCCGCAGGTCTGATAGAGGGAATGAAGATAAAAGGTGTCTTGGGACGTTTCTTTCTGCAGAGTCATGGGGTGGATTTATCCAATGAAATAGCGATTATTAATCAGGTCGATTTATCAGACACCCATGTCCAATTGGTAATGAACGACACCACGACCGCTCCTAAAGACACGACCGCTTCCGCTCCTGTCAATTGGAAAGTAGACCTTCATCAGTTGAATTTGGAAAATGTGTCATTCAGTATGCAGCTTCCGGCTGATTCCATGCGTATGGCAGCCCACATCGGCGAAGCGTCTGTAAATGATGCGCAAGCAGATCTGAAGAATCAGTTTTATAGCTTGAAACAATTCCTGTTGTCGGGAGGCTCTGCCAATTATGATACCGGAGCTGCTAAACCGGTCGAGGGCTTCGATACTTCTCATATTGCGGTCCGTGATATCCGGATCGGTTTGGACTCCTTATTATATAAAGGTAGGGATATGAATGCCGTGCTCCGTGAATTTTCAATGAATGAACGTTCGGGACTGAGCATTACCTCGTTGGCGGGCAGGGCTTATTCTAATGACTCAATTATCAGTGTTCCGGGCTTAAAGCTGCAGACTCCTCATTCTGAAATCGATTTGTCTGCCCATACGTATTGGGAACTTGTCAATATCCCTACTACGGGACGTTTGTCCGCCAATCTCAACGCATACATCGGTAAAGAGGATGTTATGCTGTTTACGGGTGGGCTTCCGGATAGTTTCAAAGAAGCCTATCCTTTCCGTCCTCTTGTTATTCGTGCGGGTACGGACGGTAATCTGAAAGAGATGCAGATTTCGCGCTTTACGGTAGATTTGCCGGGAGCATTTTCTTTAGAGGGCGGTGGGCTTCTTGAAAATCTGGCGGACAGTATCACGCGCTCGGGAACGGTCGGGTTGAAGATGACCACCCAGAATCTGAACTTCCTGACTGCTTTGTCCGGTGAGGCTCCCAATGGGACTATTGTAATTCCCGATAGTATGGATCTGGTTGCGAAGGTTGATATAAACGGTCCTGCATATAAGGCCAATTTGAAACTGAGAGAAGGGCAGGGTACTATGGATGTGGACGCGGCATTGAATACGCTCACTGAGGTCTACAAGGCGGACTTGAAAATAAACAACCTTCAACTGCATAATTTCCTACCGAAAGATTCAATTTATGAACTTTCACTTTCGGCTGACGCTGAAGGGCGAGGACTGGATGTGATGTCCTATCGTTCTTTTGCCAAATTGAATCTGTCGTTAGATCAGCTTCATTATGCCCAATATCATCTCTCGAATGTTGATTTGACAGGAGCTTTGAAAGAGGCATTGGTAACAGCCCGCCTGACCAGTGACAATGCTTTGCTGAAGATGACGACTGAGGCCGAATATAACTTGGCGCACAGTTATCCCGATGGAAAAGTGACAATGGATGTCACTCAATTGGATTTGCATGAGTTGGGATTAATGCCGCAGCCGATGAAGCATCTGCTTGCTTTTAACTTTTCTGCGGAAGCCCGCCAGAATCGGGTGTTTACCCATTTGGTGTCCGGAGATATGAAACTCAACTTGAGTGCACGTTCCGGAGTGGAACCGTTGATTCGGCAGTCTACTCATTTTGTGGATGTGCTGATGAGACAAATTGATGAAAAAGCATTGGACCATGCCGAACTGCGTGAAGCCTTGCCCACTGCTATACTCTCTTTCTCTGCAGGAAAAGAGAATCCGTTAGCCTATTTCCTGGCTACCCAGAACATATCCTATCAGAATGCATCCATGAAGTTCGGAACCGCTCCGGACTGGGGTATTAATGGTAAGGCAGCCATTCATACATTGAAGGTCGATACTTTGCAACTGGATACCATATTCTTTGCTGTCAAGCAAGATACTACCTCCATGAAGCTGCGTGCCGGAGTGATTAACGGACCGAAGAATCCGCAGTTCTCTTTCTCGACTGCTATTACGGGAGAAATTCGTGACCGGGATGCGGAGTTGCTGGTCGATTATAAAAACGAGAAAGGAGAAACAGGCGTACTGTTGGGTGTCAATGCCCGTCCTTTATTTGAAGGACACGGAAAAGGCAACGGTATTGCTTTTACCTTAATCCCGGAAAACCCGATTATCGCTTTCCAGAAATTCCATTTCAATGAGAAGCATAACTGGGTCTATCTGCATAAGAATATGCGTGTATATGCCAATGTGGATATGTGGGATGATGAAGGGATGGGTTTCCGTATTCATTCCGTTCCGGGAGATACCGTGTCTTTACAGAATATCGATGTTGAAATCCGGAGAATCCGTTTGGCGGAGCTTAGCGGCGTACTTCCCTATTTCCCGGAGATAACCGGACTGTTCTCTGCGGAAGCTCATTATGTACAGACGGAAAAGGACCTTCAACTGTCTGCGGAGTTGTCTATCAATGAGTTGACATATGAACGGCAACGTATTGGAGATGTTACGCTGGGGGCTACATGGCTGCCGGGCGAGCAGGGAAAGCAGTATCTGAATGCGTACTTGAATCACGACCAAGTGGAAGTATTGCTGGCGGATGGTAAGTTGATACCTACCGGGACGGGGAAAGACAGCTTGGAGGTGAATACGGAACTGGAGCATTTCCCGCTTCGGGTAGCTAATGTGTTTGTTCCCGATCAGATGGTCACTTTATCGGGCGATTTGGATGGTAATCTGAAAATAACGGGCAGCACCGAACAACCTCTGATTAACGGAGAACTGTCATTGGATAGTGTAGCTGTTCTTTCCCGACAGTATGGTGCTCGTTTTATGTTCGATAATCGTCCGGTACAGATAAATAATAACCGTCTGTTATTTGATAAATTCGCAATTTACACTACATCGAAAAATCCGTTTACGATTGATGGCTATGTCGATTTCCGCGATATGAGTCGTCCGATGGCAAATCTGAATATGCTTGCGCAGAATTATACGCTTTTGGATGCTAAGCGTACCCGTGAAAGTTTGGTTTATGGAAAGGTATTTGCCGATTTCCGTGCAACAGTAAAGGGACCTTTGGATGGATTGAATATGCGGGGAAACATCAGTCTGCTGGGTAATACCGATGTTTCGTATATACTGACAGACTCACCGTTGACTGTACAGGATCGTCTAGGCAGTTTGGTCACTTTTACTTCGTTTAGCGATACTACTACCGTTGTCCGTCAGGAAGTGCCGACAGTTTCTTTAGGCGGTCTGGATATGGTTATGATGGTTCATATTGATCCTTCCGTCCGTTTGAAAGTAGATTTGGATGCGAGCAATGACAATCGTATCGAACTGGAAGGGGGAGGTGACCTTTCCATGAAATATACTCCGCAGGGTGACTTGACCCTGACAGGACGTTATACCTTGAGCGGTGGTTTGATGAAATATGCTTTGCCGGTGATTGCAGCCAAAGAGTTTGCCATAGATAACGGCAGTTACGTAGAATGGACAGGCAATCCGATGGACCCGATGTTGAACTTTAAGGCGACCGACCGTATCCGCGCTTCCGTATCCGAAGGAGAGAATGGTGGAACACGCACGGTTAATTTCGATGTTTCCATTGTAATCAAGAACCGGTTGGATAATCTTTCGTTTGCATTTGATGTGTCGGCTCCCGAAGACGCGACCATACAAAATGAACTTACGGCTATGGGAGCGGAAGAACGCGGCAAACAGGCACTTTATATCATGGTGATGAAAACCTATCTCGGTACCGGACCGATTGGCGGTGGAGGTGGTGGAGTAGGCAAGCTGAATATGGGGTCTGCCTTGAATTCCGTGTTGAGTAGTCAGATTAACTCGTTGATGGGCAATTTGAAGAATGCAAGTGTCTCGGTGGGTATCGAAGATCATGATCTTTCAGATACTGGTGGTAAGCGTACGGATTACAGCTTCCGTTACTCGCAACGTCTCTTCAATAACCGGTTCCAGATCGTTATTGGCGGTAAGGTATCTACGGGTGAGAATGCGACGAATAATGCCGAGTCATTCATCGACAATATCTCTTTGGAATACCGTCTGGATAGGACAGGAACCCGCTATGTCCGTCTGTTCTACGATAAGAACTATGAGAGCGTGCTCGAAGGCGAGATTACGGAGACCGGAGTCGGTCTGGTACTTCGCAAGAAACTGGATAAACTCAGTGAACTGTTCATCTTTAAGAAAAAGAAGTAAGAATGAAAGGAATATATAGTAACATATTAGTAGGCTGTCTGATTGGTATCATGTTGTTTTCGGGGTGCTCGGTGACGAAGCATTTGCCCGAAGGCGAAATACTCTATACAGGGAATAAAACGGTTATTCAGAATAAATCGAACACTTCGGTAGGTCAGACGGCATTGACCGAGATAGAAGCGGCGCTTGACAAGGCTCCGAGTACGAAGATTCTGTTTCTGCCCATTCCTTTTAAAATGTGGATGTACAATGATTTTGTGAAGTACAAGAAAGGATTCGGGAAATGGATGTTCAACCGTTTTGCAGCCAATCCTCCTGTTTTTATTTCTACTGTCAATCCGGAGGTGCGCATCAAAGTCGCCACCAATCTGTTGCATGATTATGGCTATTTCAATGGAAAAGTAACTTACGAAACATTGGCGGATAAGAAGGATAGCTTGAAAGCCGGTATTCTTTACACGGTGGATATGAAGAATCCCTATTTCATAGATACGGTGTATTATGAGCGTTTCACTCCGCAGACATTGCGGATTATGGAGCGGGGACGCAGGTATTCCTATATAAGTCCCGGTGAACAATTCAATGTTGTGGACCTGGATGACGAGCGTACACGTATCAGTACGTTGTTGCGTAATCGGGGATACTTCTATTTCCGTCCCGACTATATGACTTATCAGGCGGATACCACCTTAGTGCCCGGCGGGCATATCAGCCTCCGGCTGATTCCCGTACCCGGTTTGCCTGCTGCCGCGCAACGTCCTTATTATGTAGGCAATGGCTCTGTTTACCTGTTTGGAAAGAATGGAGAAGCCCCGAATGACAGCATGATGTATAAGAACCTGAATATTCACTATTATAAGAAGTTGCAGGTTCGTCCCAATATGCTTTATCGTTGGTTGAATTATCAACAGTTTGTACGTAATGCACAGATGCGTGCTTCCAATCGTACTAGGCTTTACAGTCAATACAGGCAAGAGCAGATTCAGGAAAAGTTAAGCCAGTTGGGTATATTCAGCTATTTGGATATACAATATGCTCCTAAGGACACGACAGCCGTTTGTGATACGCTGAATGTGAGTGTACAAGCCACTTTTGCCAAGCCACTGGATGCCGAGTTGGAGTTGAACGTAGTAACTAAGAGCAACGATCAGACCGGTCCCGGTGCTGCTTTTGGTGTTACCCGTAACAACGTTTTCGGTGGTGGAGAAAGCTGGAATGTAAAGCTGAAAGGCTCTTATGAGTGGCAGACTGGAGGTGGAGAGAAAAGTTCTTTGATGAACAGTTGGGAGATGGGACTTTCCACATCACTGACTTTTCCTAGAGTTGTGTTCCCACGTTGGGGAAAAATGGAATTTGACTTTCCGGCAACCACAACTTTCCGGTTGTATATCGATCAGTTGAACCGTGCGAGATATTATAAATTGTTGTCATTCGGTGGAAATGCGACATATGATTTCCAGCCGACACGTACAAGCCGTCATAGTATCACTCCTTTCAAATTGACATTCAACGTCCTGCAACATCAGTCGGAAGAGTTTAAGGAGATCGCTCAGGAGAATCCGGCATTGTATATCAGTTTGAAAGACCAGTTTATTCCTGCTATGGAATACACGTATACGTATGACAATGCTTCGACGCGGAGAATAAAGAATCCTATCTGGTGGCAATCTACAGTGACTTCTGCCGGAAATCTGACCTCAGTGATCTATCGTGCTTTCGGTCAGCCTTTTAATAAAGAAGATAAACGATTGCTGAATGTTCCTTTTGCGCAATTCGTGAAGTTGAATACGGAATTCCGTCATTTATGGAATATTGATAAGAATAACAGAATTGCGTCCCGTGTGGCATTGGGAGCACTTTTCTCTTATGGAAATGCCACGATAGCTCCTTATAGCGAACAGTTTTATGTCGGAGGTGCTAACAGTATCCGTGCTTTTACGGTGCGTAGCATAGGTCCCGGTGGATATCATCCGGCAGAAAGCCGTTATTCTTACCTCGATCAGACAGGTACGTTCCGCTTTGAGGCAAATGTGGAATATCGTTTCCGTATCTTTAAGAGTATCTGGGGAGCTACTTTCCTGGATGCCGGAAACGTCTGGCTGATGCGTAAAGATGAGGCTCGTCCGAATTCACAACTCGAACTGAAGACTTTCCCGAAACAGATTGCTTTGGGTACAGGTGTCGGTTTCCGTTATGATATGGATATTCTTGTGTTCCGTCTCGATTTCGGTGTACCTTTGCATCTGCCTTACGATACGGATAGAAGTGGGTATTACAATGTCACCGGAGCCTTTATGAAGAATCTGGGAATACATTTTGCTATCGGTTATCCCTTCTAATGAATGATTTTTGTACGATTTTGGTAAATAATGATTGATATTTGTCCTGTCGGATTCAACTATTTTTGTACTTTTGCAACGAAATCTGATGCCGTTGACATCACTAACCTTTTAATATTACACAATTTATGAAACCAACTTTATTCTTATTGGCAGCCGGTATGGGCAGCCGCTATGGAGGCTTGAAACAATTGGACGGTCTGGGTCCTAATGGCGAAACTATTATGGATTATTCAATCTATGACGCTATCAATGCCGGATTCGGTAAACTTGTATTTGTAATCCGCAAAGACTTTGAACAGGATTTCCGTGAGAAAATTATTTCCAAATATGAAGACCATATTCCTTGCGAACTTGTATTCCAAGCATTGGATGCTCTTCCCGAAGGTTTTACTTGTCCGGCAGACCGTACAAAACCCTGGGGTACTAACCATGCGGTAATGATGGGTGCCGATGTGATTAAAGAACCGTTTGCGGTAATTAACTGTGATGACTTTTATGGTCGCGATTCTTTCCAAGTGATGGGTAAATATCTGGCTGCTCTTCCCGAAGGTTCGAAAAATGTTTATTCAATGGTAGGCTTCCGCGTAGGAAATACCTTGAGCGAAAGCGGTACGGTATCTCGTGGAATCTGTAGCACAGATGCGAAAGGATTGCTGACTTCTGTTGTAGAACGTACGAAGATTCAACGCTTGGACGGTGAAGTGAAATATATCGATGATAATGGTGAATGGACTGCTACCCCCGACACAACTCCGGTAAGTATGAATTTCTGGGGTTTCACTCCCGATTACTTCGCTTACAGCGAAGAGTTCTTTAAAACTTTCCTGAGCGATCCGAAGAACATGGAAAATCTGAAGAGCGAATTCTTCATTCCATTGATGGTGGATAAATTGATTAATGACGGAACCGCTACTGTTGAAGTGCTGGATACTACCAGCAAATGGTTCGGTGTTACTTATCCGGAAGATCGCCAGAGTGTAGTAGACAAGATTCAGGCATTGGTAGATGCCGGTGAATATCCTGCTAAATTATTCTAATCGGGATAAGCACTTGATAAAAATATAAACTTGAACAAAGCGTAGTGAATTAGCTGGTAAGGCGTTCGCTACGCTTTGTTTTTCAGTAGTTTGCAGATTCAGCAGTTTGCAGAATTGCGCTGTTTCATTCACCTGGCTAGAAATGGATTTTATTGCGGTATTCTGAAGGAGTCATTCCGGTGTAATGATGGAAATAGCGGCTTAACGAAGACAGGTCGGTAAAGTTGACTAGGGCTACGATCTCCTTGATGTCCAGAGAGGCCTGTCGGAGCAGTGATTTTATTTCCAGAATCGTATAATAAACAATCCATTCGCGGGCCGATTGGCCGCTGACGCTTTTAACCGCAGTAGTCAGATATTTGGACGATACGTGCAGTTTGTCAGCATAATATGACACATCTTTCCCCACGAAGTGGTCTTCGATCACCCTGTACAGAAAATCGAATGTTATTTTTTCTTTGTTCGAATATTTGATATCTTTAGTTCTGGGGTCGTTCCGATAGAAGGTGTAAACAGCCCAATAATGCAGACGCAACAGTTGCATGACCGATTCCCTCTGAAAGTCGGGAGGCGCTCCTTTGCTCCAGGATGCCATGCAGTCGCAAAAATATTCAAATCGAAGAATGTTGCTTTCCTCCGCTTCCGAGGCGATATGCCGGTGCATGTAGGAGAAGAAATCCGGCGTCAGCCTCCACAGAGAGCTTAGGGTATCGATGAACATACTTTTCGATACCTTATAAAACAGTATCTCGAAATCATCGCTGACTTCCCGGATGGATGCAAGCTGCCAGGGAACCAGCGTAATGACCATTCCCCGTTCTATACGGATCGAATTATTGTAAATCTGCACAACAGCCGTACCCGACAGGCATACGGCTCCGATAGCCACACTCAAAAAGGAGGGGCAATCGGTAATCGGAAAATGGTCCATGCTTCGGTAGATACCGAATTCTCCGTTTTCGACCTGCTGTTCGGCGTTCATGTGGTTTGTATCATACATAACGCAAAGATACGGTTTTCTATTTTTGGACCACGAACAGAAATCCTCAAAAAAACAATCGAAGACTTTCAAATCTTCGCTAATCGCATACAACTCTCGACTGATGCGGTTGCCGATGTTGTTATATGGTTAACTTTGTGTATTCGCCGGAACAGGCGGGTATTTTACATGTTGTACAAAAAAGCAAGCACTAAATATTCAAATTCTATGTTACATCCGATAGCAGCCGGCACGAAATTCAAACGTGGCATCCGTATCATAGCGAGCTCGGTCGCACTGATTGGTGGATTATGCTGGTTCGCATGTTGTTCCACTGCAAGTCGCCGGTTACCTCTCCGGCATATTCTGGTACTGCACTCTTATGCTCCCGACAATCCCCGCTGCCTGAAGATGAACGGGCTGCTCGAAAAGGAACTGGAAAAAAAAGGTATTCGAGCCGATATCCTCTATCGTTACATGGATACCGAACGGAGAACCTATGCGCAGCGATACGCCTGGTATAACGCCCTGCTGGATAGTCTCGCAGACAACCGGCCGGATGCCGTTTTAATCAACGACGATTATGCATTCACCTTTTACCTGCAATGCGGGCATCCGTTGGTTGGTCAGTTGCCGGCGGTTTTTACCGGTGTTTACCAGCTTCAGCCCTTGCAGGATACGCTGAAAAAATATCCCAACATCACCGGTCGGTGGGATCATGTGGACTATCTGGCCAATGTCCGCTTTATGGAGAAAATTTTCCGGAAGCATGTGCCGATCACCGTCTATTACGAAACGACGCCCATGGCTAAAAGAGCGCATCAGGAAATAAAGGAGCAGTTGAAAGATTTCGATGACATTCGGTTCAATCACTATTATCTTCATCAGCTTTACCCGGATGATCCGCAATTTCCCGCTGATGAAGAACTGTTTTCCACCTTGCAGGTGTGGGGTCGACAAGATGCCGCTTATCCTTTCAGCGTTCTCTCGTTCCGACCGTACCGGGATATCAAAGGCGTAGCCATCATCGGACAGTCAGGGGATATTTATACGCAAGAATATTTCCTGAACGACCTCTATGGTATTATCACCGTTCCACTGGGGCTTAGCCATATCAGTCCTACCTTTACGGTCATCAACGAACCGTTCGGTTTCTGGGATGCCTATCTCGGAGGCTATTTCACCACTTGGGAACAACAGACTTCCGAAGGAGCCGAGTTGCTTACGAAACTGTTGAACGGAGTTGCTCCGGAGGATATCCCCGTCACGGAAAGCGTCAAAGAATATGTGGTCGACTGGAGAACGCTGGCGCGTTTCGGATTGGATACAAGCCTGTTCCCGGCCGGGGTGAGGTTCGTCAACATGCCTTTTTACCAGCGATATAGGCTGTGGATAATTTCGATAAGCCTTATCTTTGCTTTCACCCTGATTTCGGTCATCAGCTATCTGCTATATTTATATCTGCGCGAACAAAAACGCACCCGGGAAGCCCTCGACTCCGTCCAGCGCAAGAACGTCTCGCTGGAACTGGCGATACAGGGCGGCAATACGTATGTATGGAGATTCAGGGCAAATGAATTTATCTTTGAGCATGCCTTGGGAAACTTGCCGGTGCGGATTCCGCTGAATGAGTTTCGGGAGCTGATTTACCCGGATGACCAGGCGGAATTCGACCGTGCCAAAATGTTTTTGCCCAGGGCTGACAAGCTGGTTCAGCATTACCGTTGTAAATTCACCGGTAAGTACCAATGGTGGGAATTCCGTTTCAGTACCATCGAAGTCGGCAAGAGTGAGCAGTGGGAAGTGAGCGGCCTGCTAATCAACATCCAGAGTGTCAAAGACAAGGAGGCGGAGTTGATCGAAGCAAAAAAACTGGCGGAAAAAGCCGAACTCAAGCAATCGTTCATCGATAATATGAGCCACGAAATACGTACTCCGCTTAACGCCATCGTAGGCTTTTCGAACCTGCTGGCCACTTCGGAGGAGTTGGATGAAGAGGACAAGCAAGAGTTTATCCGGATAATCAATCTGAACAATGATTTGCTTTTGGTGCTTATTAACGACATCCTGGAACTTTCACGGCTCGATTCGGGACAGGTTTCATTCGACATGCAGGATTGTTCGGTCAAGGATTTGATCGAGGACATCTATTCCTCCTACGGAATCATCATTCCCGCACGGTTGAATTTCCTCAAGCAGGTTCCGGACAACGATGCCTGCGTTTATGCCGACTGTTCCAAACTTACACAGGTGCTTACGAATTTTCTGAACAATGCCGTTAAATTCACCCAGGCGGGCTATATCAAACTGGGATATGAACTCCTGGCACAATCCGGCGAGGTATCCCTCTTTGTCGAAGATACCGGCAAAGGCATTCCTGCCGAACAACAGAAGATGGTTTTCGAACGGTTCTATAAACAGGATGAGTTTGCACAGGGCACCGGCCTCGGGCTCTCTATCTGCCGAACCATCGTAGATCGACTTGGCGGCCGCATCCAGCTGGATTCGGAACCGGGAAGGGGAAGCCGCTTTTCGATTATACTCCCTGCAAAACAAGTTAAATAGATATCTTATGAATGGTATAAAATCGGAATTTCTAGTATTGCTGCTGATGTTATGGTGCATGACACTCGTACCGGCCGCCCATGCCCAGACGGCGGAAATGTCCGGGACGGTGACCGACAGCCGGGGAAATGCGATTGCGGGTGCCAGCATCCGGGAAATAGGTACGGCGGCCCGTAGCACCATATCGGATTCCAAGGGTAAATTCACGCTTCATGTGGCGCCGGATGCCGTGTTGGAAATCCGGCACATCGGTTATAAAACGCAGGAGGTTTCGGTGGCAGGCCGCAGCGGAGTTACCGTTCGCTTGCAGGAGGATGTCCTGTGGGTGGATGAAGTGGTCGTGGTCGGCTACGGCATGCAAAAGAAATCCAGTCTGACAGCCGCTGTCGCCTCGACGCCGGTCGGGGAAGTCCGTAAACAGGTGGCGGGCAATCCGGCCTCCGCCTTACAGGGATTCGTTCCCGGTGTCGAAGTGCTTCAAAAAGGAGGTGAACCCGGTGCTGAGGTCAAGCTGCTGATTCGCGGAGCCGGCACGTTCGGCACAACGGAACCGTTGTATATCATCGACGGGGCGATAAGCAGCAACGGGCTGAATTCGCTGAACATGGCCGATGTCGCTTCGATTGAACTCTTGAAAGACGGAGCCGCCGCGGCCATCTACGGCTCGCGTGCCGCCAACGGCGTGGTGCTGGTCTCCACCAAACAGGGCCGGTCGGGGGAAACCCTTGTCGAAGTATCGGGGTCTTACAGCTGGCAAACACCCTCCAAAAAGTTGGATTTCATGAATGCGGGGCAATGGCGTCAATTTATCAATACGGTGGCGGACAACAGCGGATTGGAGCGTGCTCCGGAGAATGCCGATCCGACTGCCCCCGGTGTCGATACCGACTGGCAGGACCTCTATCTGCGGAGGGCTCCCGTCTATAATTTGAATGCAGGCATCTCGGGCGGAGGAAAGCATACCACTTTCCATACGAGTCTGGGTTATTTCAAACAGGACGGCATCGTAGTGCAGTCCGGTTACGAGAAATATTCCGCCCGCATCAACAGCACGTTCAGCAAAGGAGTGCTGCATGTGGCGGAAAATGTCTTTGTGGCTCATACTTCCAACCGTCCGGCCTCCTCCTCCCGGCTTATGGGACTGCCTATCGCTCCGGAAAAAGACGAGTACGGACGGTACGTTTCTGTGGGTCCCGAGTACAATATTCTTTCCTCGGGCATCGAAAACCCGATTGCATACCTGTATAACGAAGAGATAAAAGACAATGCGACCGATGTAACCGGAAGCCTCAATCTCGGACTGAAACTACTGAAGGGGCTCACCTATAAACTGAACCTTTCCGGCAGCTACCTGAACGACCGTTATTACGTCCATATCCCGCAGTACAGCACCTTGTGGGACGAGAGCGGGAAATCCGTTTCCGGATTCGGACAGTCCTACACTTCGCTGAACGAATCCCGCTCCGAGAGTTTCGATTACACGATTGACAATCTGCTTGCATATCAGAATTCTTTCGGAGACCATACCATTGATGCGCTGCTGGGTACGAGTTGGACGCGCGAATATTACCGCACGATGTCTGTCAGCAGTGACAACCACGATTTGGGAGGACCCGACATCACGGGCTACAACGGGCCGGGTTCCGTCGGGGTGAAGGAGATGAATTCCGCCCTGCTGTCCTTTTTCACCCGTATCAATTACGATTACCGGAACCGCTACCTGCTCTCGGCCAGCATTCGCAGCGACAAGTCCTCCAAATTCGCCAAAGGGAGGCGGACAGGCTATTTCCCGTCTATTTCGGCCGGATGGAACTTGCACGGGGAGGACTTTTTCAATGTGCCGTGGGTCAGCCGACTGAAAATCCGGGGAAGCTACGGCCAACTGGGTGCGAACTTTATCGACCCGTATGCATTTCTCTCGCTCGCCTACGGTCCCGTTCCCGCCATTTTCGGGGATGAGCGTGTGATGGGTTATATTACCCGTCTGGCCGAGGAAAAATTGACATGGGAGCGGGCTGTTTCCTCGAACGTAGGGCTTGAACTCGGGTTTTTCGACAATTCCCTCCTCCTGACTGCCGACTGGTTCCTGCGGCGCAACAACGACCTGCTGGCGCCTTTGGCTCCCTTGCCGTCGTCCGGGCAGACCATCGTGCTGAACGACGGCGAACTCCCTTATTTCAATACCGCATCGGTGGAGAACAAGGGGCTGGAACTGTCCGGAGAATACCGCAAAACGTGGGGTGACTTCAGCCTGAACGTTCTGGCGAACATCTCTTTCCTGAAAAACAAGGTGCTCGCCCTCGGCGATGGCATACAGCCCATTCGAGGCAAGGAATTCAGCAACAAATTCAACGACCGGGCCACCATTACCAAACCCGGACTTCCCATCGGGTCTTTCTGGGGATATGTCGTGGAAGGTATCGATGGGAAAGGGGATTTTATCTTTCAGGACAACAACGGTCTCGATGCCACCGGCAACCTGACCGGCAAGCCGGACGGAAAGGTGGATGAAAACGATAAGACCGTCATCGGCAGTCCGCATCCCGATTTCACCTACGGCATCAATCTCTCGCTTGCCTGGAAAGGCTGGGACCTGACCGCCTTCTTCCAAGGGTCGCACGGCAATGAAATTTTCTGCGGGGCGAAATATTTCTACTATTTCGATTACTCGACCAATTGCCTGGCGGACGCCCTGAACTCGTGGACGCCGGACAATACCGGAACAACGCTGCCCATAGCCAAAACGGACAACCGCAACGGAGGCAACTCCCTGCCGAGCACCTTTTACATCGAAGACGGGTCGTATTTCAGGTGTAAGAACCTGCAAATCGGCTACACATTTGACTCCTTGCTGAAAAACAGCTTTTTCAAAAATGTCCGGATATACGCTGGAGTACAAAACCTGTTTACCGTCACCCGCTATCCTTTGTATGACCCGGAGGTGAGTGCCGATACGCTTTTCGACCGCGGGGTAGACGGGCAATATCTCGATGCTCCGACAGTCAATGCCCGCGTGTACACATTCGGATTCAATCTAACATTTTAACCGACAATGAAAATAAATCATATCATACGGATAACGATTCTCGTAACGGCGGGACTTTGGCTGGCGTCCTGCGAAAAGATATTCGACGAGCTGGCAATACACCCCAACCAACAGGATGTCAACGGATTTTATACCAATCCGGAGAACATTAATCTTGGAATCATCGGCATCTACTCCTATATCACCGCACCCCGCGCTATGGGAGCTTCCGGCCTGGGACTGATCTGCAACCGCGGGGACGAGGGGAGCGCCCGCTCCGATTACGCCTCTCCCGGGCAATACACCTCCGCGCTGACACCCTCCTACTATACGATAGTACAACCTTATCAGTTGCTTTATACCACAATGGCGCAGGCGTGCCAGATGATCGAGGTGATTCCCGGCGTGGATTTCAAAAGCGAGGCACAGAAGAACGCCTATCTGGGAGAAGCGTATTTCCTGCGTGCCTGGTGCCATTTCTTTCTGCTGACCAATTACCGCAATATCCCGCTGATGGACCGGAAACCGGAGTCGGCCAAGGACTTTAGACCGCAGGCCGAACCGGAGGCGGTTTGGGAATTGATTGTTGCGGATTTGATTCAGGCCAAAGGGTTGCTGCCCCCAAAGGGATACTGGGACACTGCTTATCCGGGAAGGGCGACCAGTGGCGCCGCCGCTGCCCTGTTGGGCAAAGCATACCTCTATCGTTCGGGGATTGAGAAATATTACGGCAACTCTTCCGCGACCTATTACGATGAGGCTGCCGCCGCGTTCGACGAAGTGATTAGCGGTCAACACGGAACGTATTCACTGGTCGATTACAGTTGGAATTTCGATGTCGCCCACGAGAACAACGACGAATCCGTTTTCGAATTCCAGTTTTTGGGCGATGCGGTGAACACCTCTTTCAATCCGGGTCTTCCGGAAAGCGGTGTATGGAAAGATCCGCGCGGCTTCTATCCTCCGAACACCGACAAGGGCAATACGGCGCAGGATCAAGTCATGCACGAATGGGTATACCAGGCTTTCATTCACTCCAAGGATGTGGACGGCCGTACGGATTCCCGCATGTTCGGAACGCTTATTTTTGACGACTCCTCTTCCGATATATCGGCCAGGGCGGGTGACCGGGTTACGGTATTCGACGGTAAGACCTACGACGAGACTTACGGCAAGAAAGGGTTCGGGCTGTCCAACGTCAAAGCCGCCAAGTATAAGTCTGCCGGACGCAAGTGGCTGGATTGGGACCTGCCGACCGTCGATCCTGGTAATAAGATGTACTTTTACTACCAACGGGCTCATGGCGTGAATTTCCGCTACATTCGGTATGCGGACGTGCTGCTGATGTATGCCGAGGCCGTGGTCAGCGGGGGCATACAGGGCAGCCTGACACCGCTGGAGGCGGTCAATCGGGTGCGTGCACGCAGCGGGGTGGATATGCCCCCTCTGTCTGCCGTCGATAGGACTGCTATTGAAAACGAGCGGATACTGGAACTCACCGGCGAAGGACACCGTTACTTTGACCTGTTGCGCTGGGGAAAGGTCGCGCAGCGCTTCCGGGAGTTGGAAGCCACCGATCCCGATTTCAAACAATACGGTATGTCGGCCTATTTGGGATTTCAGGAAGGTCGCGACGAATGGCTGCCCATTCCGCTCGACGAGGTGGAAGGCAATCCCTATATTACGGCGAACAATCCCGGCTGGTAATCGGAGCATTTCTCCGGGCTTAGTCGGCTTTTAGACGGTTTCACTTACGACCTTCTTGCGCTCATCTGCTCTTATTTTCAGTTTTTATCCGTATCTTTGCGGTCCAAAAAGTTATAAATCAGAGACAGAAGTGATTTCAGTAGAAGGATTGACAGTAGAATTTAACGCGACGCCTCTTTTTGAGGATGTCAGTTATGTTATCAATAAGAAAGACCGTATTGCGTTGGTCGGGAAGAATGGAGCGGGTAAATCGACCATGCTGAAGATATTGGCAGGTTTGCAGTCGCCCACGCGTGGGGTAGTGGCTGCTCCGAAAGACGTAACGATAGGATATTTGCCGCAGGTGATGATTCTCTCCGACAACCGGACGGTGGTGGGAGAAGCGGAACTGGCTTTCGAACATATTTTCGAGCTGCAAGCGAAGATAGAGCAAATGAACCGGGAGTTGTCGGAAAGGACGGATTATGATTCCGAGGCGTATCATCAGCTTATAGAACGATTTACCCATGAGAATGACCGTTTCCTGATGATGGGGGGAACCAATTATCAGGCGGAAATAGAACGGACACTTCTCGGACTGGGATTCAGCCGTGAGGATTTTGATCGTCCTACTTCAGAGTTTTCCGGTGGTTGGCGTATGCGTATCGAATTGGCAAAATTGTTGTTGCGCCGCCCGGACGTGCTTTTGCTCGACGAGCCTACCAATCACCTTGATATTGAAAGTATCCAATGGCTGGAAAACTTTCTGGCTACACGTGCCAATGCAGTCGTATTGGTCAGCCACGACCGTGCTTTCCTCAATAATGTAACGACCCGTACCATCGAAATTACTTGTGGTCAGATCTATGACTACAAAGTGAAATATGATGAATTTGTAGTCCTGCGTAAGGAACGCCGCGAACAGCAGCTCCGCGCTTACGAGAATCAACAGAAACAGATACAGGATACGGAAGATTTCATTGAACGCTTCCGCTATAAAGCAACTAAAGCCGTGCAGGTACAAAGCCGCATCAAGCAATTGGAAAAGATAGAGCGTATTGAAGTTGATGAAGAAGACAACTCCTCGCTTCGCTTGAAATTTCCTCCTGCCAGCCGTAGTGGAAACTATCCGGTGATTTGCGAAGACGTGCGCAAAGCGTATGGTAATCATGTTGTTTTTCATGATGTAAACCTCACTATCAATCGAGGAGAGAAAGTAGCTTTTGTCGGTAAGAACGGTGAAGGTAAATCTACATTGGTGAAATGTATAATGGGTGAGATTGACTTTGACGGCAAACTGATCATCGGTCATAATGTTCAGATCGGCTATTTTGCACAGAATCAGGCACAGATGTTGGATGAGAATCTGACGGTGTTTGATACCATAGACCGAGTAGCAACGGGAGATATCCGTTTGAAGATACGGGATATTTTGGGTGCCTTCATGTTTGGCGGCGAAGCTTCGGACAAGAAAGTCAAAGTCCTTTCCGGTGGAGAACGTACCCGATTGGCAATGATCAAACTTCTTCTTGAACCTGTAAACTTCCTGATTCTTGACGAACCGACCAATCACTTGGATATGCGTTCAAAGGATGTGTTGAAAGAAGCGATCCGTGAATTTGACGGCACAGTCATTCTTGTCAGTCACGACCGTGATTTTTTGGACGGACTTGCGACTAAAGTATATGAGTTCGGTGGAGGAGTGGTGAAAGAGCATCTCGGAGGTATTTATGAATTTCTGCAAAAGAAAAAGATAGATAGCCTGAATGAACTTCAAAAAGGCGCCGGATTGTCTGCTTCTCCTACGGCAACAGCCAAAGGAAATGGAGAACAGGAAGCCATGCAACCTTCGGAAAACAAACTTTCTTATGAGGCACAGAAAGAGTTGAATAAGAAGATTAAGAAACTCGAACGTCAGGTAGCGGACTGTGAAGCCTCGATAGAAGAGACAGAAGCTGCGATTGCCATTGTCGAAGAGAAGATGGCGACTCCGGAAGGGGCTTCGGATATGCAGCTATATGAACGCCATCAGAAACTGAAACAACAGTTGGATACAATCGTTGAAGAGTGGGAACGGGTGTCGATGGAACTGGAAGAAGTGAAAGGCTAAGGCCTTCCTTCGCATAACATGATAATTCTATAATATATTATATTAAGTATGAAAGTAACCAAGTATTTACCAATTCTTGCGGTATGCCTTATGACAACAGGATGTAACAGTAAGAAAGAGGCCGTACTGACGTCCGGTATCGACCTTGCTAATCTGGATACCACGGCTGTGCCGGGTACAAGTTTTTATCAATATGCCTGTGGAGGTTGGGTGAAAGATCACCCGTTGACTGACGAATATTCCCGTTTCGGAACATTCGATATGTTGCGTGAGAACAGCCGTGAACAATTGAAATCCCTGATTGCCGAACTGGCCGCAAAAACGGACAATGCTCCGGGAAGCGCCGCTCAGAAAGTTGGCGACCTTTACAACATCGCAATGGACAGTGTGAAGTTGAACCGGGAGGGAGTAGCTCCGATTAAAGGCGAATTGGCCGCTATCGATGCACTGAAAGACAAGAACGAAATCTACGCATACATTGCCGAAAGTCAGAAGAAAGGTATACGGCCTTACTTTACGATGTTTGTCGGTGCGGATGATATGAACAGTTCGATGAATATAGTACAGACCTATCAGGGTGGTATCGGAATGGGACAACGCGATTATTATCTGGAAGAAGACGAACAGACTAGCAACATCCGTAACAAATATCAGGAACACATCGCCAAGATGTTCCGGTTGGCAGGTTATGATGAGGCTACTGCACAGAAAGCGGTAAAAGCTGTAATGAACATTGAAACCCGTTTGGCTAAAGCGGCCCGTTCACAAGTGGAATTGCGTGATCCTCATGCCAATTATAATAAGATGGATATGGAAACGCTGAAAAAGAACATCCCGACTTTCGACTGGGATACTTATTTCGCTGTTTCAGGTTTGAAAGACCTGAAGGAAGTGAACATAGGTCAGCCTGCCGCTATGAAAGAAGTTGCCGATGTGATTAACACTGTATCATTGGACGATCAGAAATTGTACTTGCAATGGGGTTTGATAGATGCTGCCGCTTCATATCTTAGCGATGACTTTGAAGCTCAGAATTTCGATTTTTATAGTAGGACGATGTCCGGTAAGAAAGAAATGCAGCCTCGTTGGAAGCGTTCGGTAAGTACGGTAGACGCTGTTCTCGGTGAAGTGGTAGGACAGATGTATGTAGAAAAATACTTTCCGGCTGCTGCAAAAGAGCGTATGGTTACCTTAGTGAAGAATCTGCAAACTTCTTTGGGCGAACGTATCAAGGCGCTGGAATGGATGAGCGAACCGACTAAGGTGAAAGCATTGGAGAAGCTGGATGCTTTTCATGTAAAGATCGGTTATCCGGACAAGTGGAAAGATTATTCGGCTTTGGAGATTAAGAATGATTCTTATTGGGCGAATATCGAGCGTGCCAGTCAATGGGATTACAATGAAATGATTGCCAAAGCCGGTCAGCCGGTAGATAAGGATGAATGGTTGATGACACCGCAGACTGTTAACGCTTATTATAATCCTACTACCAATGAGATCTGCTTCCCCGCAGCTATCCTGCAGCCGCCATTTTTCGATATGAACGCCGATGATGCAATGAATTACGGTGCTATCGGAGTCGTTATCGGGCATGAGATGACACATGGATTCGACGATCAGGGACGTCAATATGACAAAGACGGAAACCTGAAAGAGTGGTGGACGGAAGAGGATGCTGAAAAGTTCAAGGAGCGTGCCCAAGTAATGGTGAACTTCTTTGACAGTATTGAAGTAGCTCCCGGTGTGCATGCTAATGGCCAGTTGACTTTGGGTGAAAATATTGCCGATCATGGCGGTCTGCAAGTTTCTTTCCAGGCTTTCAAGAACGCGACAGCTAATGCACCGCTTGAAACAGTAGACGGATTTACTCCCGAACAACGTTTCTTCCTTGCTTATGCTAATGTATGGGCAGGAAATATCCGTCCGGAAGAAATTCTCCGATTGACAAAACTCGATCCTCACTCATTAGGCAAGTGGCGTGTAGACGGTGCACTTCCTCATATTGGAAACTGGTACGAAGCATTCAATATTACTGAGCAGGATCCTATGTTCGTGGTTAAAGACAAACGGGTGTCCATCTGGTAATAGTTTTTGAACAAAAATATACTTTGCGAAGAAGCGTTGATTTTCCGTTTGAGAGAGTCAACGCTTTTTTTTATTAATTCACACCTTATTTATTACGTACGATAAACAATATTTCGTAACTTTGCACACCAAATACTTAATAAGCAATTCAATGTCAGAGTCTAAAAGAATAAAAACTGCATTGGTATCTGTATACCACAAAGAAGGTTTGGATGAAATTATTACCAAACTTCATGAAGAAGGAGTAGAGTTCTTGTCAACAGGAGGAACTCGTCAGTTTATTGAATCATTGGGATATCCTTGTAAGGCAGTGGAAGATTTGACCACTTACCCTTCTATTCTCGGTGGTCGGGTAAAGACATTACATCCGAAAATATTCGGAGGTATTCTTTGTCGTCGCGGGCTGGAGCAAGATCTGCAACAGATTGAAAAGTATGAAATTCCTGAAATAGATTTAGTCATTGTTGACCTGTATCCGTTTGAAGCTACCGTAGCTTCCGGTGCATCCGAAGCAGATATTATTGAGAAAATCGATATAGGCGGAATCTCTCTGATTCGTGCCGCAGCCAAGAACTACAACGACGTAATTATCGTTGCTTCTCAGGCACAATACAAACCGTTGCTGGATATGTTGATGGAGCACGGCGCTACTTCCTCACTCGAAGAACGCCGTTGGATGGCAAAAGAAGCGTTTGCCGTTTCTTCTCACT